>Ga0136634_10001019_pt1 | contig 11030 bp, 10 predicted proteins | sample AntDrymUQ8332106_2_FD_104654 | JGI IMG/M metagenome (GOLD analysis project Ga0136634, IMG submission 104654) | Polar desert sand microbial communities from Dry Valleys, Antarctica - metaG UQ833 (21.06) | ecosystem: Environmental > Terrestrial > Soil > Desert | place: Antarctica: Dry Valley... | reverse complement strand
TGCGTCGGCGTCATCTACGACCGGATGCATACCCGCGAGATCGCCGCCTATGGCGGGCTTGCTGACCGTATGCCGCTTTACGCGCTGGCCTTCATGGTGTTCACCATGGCCAATGTCGGGCTGCCCGGCACCAGCGGCTTTGTCGGCGAGTTTTTGACGCTCACCGGCGCCTTCCGGGTGAGCAGCTGGCTGGCGCTGTTCGCCACGACGGGCATCATCCTGTCGGCTGCCTATGCGCTGTGGCTGTATCGCCGCGTCATCTTCGGCAAATTGGAGAAGCCCAGCCTGGCCGGGATTCTCGATCTTTCCCCGCGCGAAGTGGCGATCCTGGCGCCGCTGGTCATCCTGACATTGTTCTTCGGCATCTATCCCAAGCCGGTTATGGATGTCACCAGCGCTTCCGTGAACAAGCTCATCGCCGATTACAGCAAAGATCTGGCCATGGCCGCGCAAGCGCGCTCGGCGCGCGCCGAGGTGAAGTGATGCTTGAGACGCTGCTGCAGGACTACGCCCCGCTGCTGCCGGAGATTTTCCTGACCGTCGCCGCGCTGCTGCTGTTGATGTACGGCGTGTTCAGCGGCGACAAGCCGACCGAGACCGCGGGTTGGCTGGGCATCGCGGCGCTGCTCGCGACTGGCGCGCTGGTTGTCACGCAGGAGTTCGGCACGGCGCAGCTTTTCGACGGCGCGGTGATCGTCGACCCCTTCGCCCGCTTCATGAAGATCCTGATCCTCATCGGATCGGCGCTGACGCTGATCCTCTCCTTCGATTACCTGCGCGACGCCGGCATTTTGAAATTCGAATTTGCCGTGCTTGTGCTGCTGTCCACGCTCGGCATGATGCTGATGACGTCGAGCAACAATCTGATCTCGCTCTATCTGAGCCTGGAGTTGCAGAGCCTGGCCGCCTATGTGCTCGCCGCGTTCCGCCGCGACAGCGTGCTCTCCAGCGAGGCTGGGCTGAAATATTTCGTGCTCGGGGCGCTGTCTTCGGGCCTGCTGCTCTATGGCTGCTCGCTCATCTACGGCTTCACCGGCACCACCAGCTTTGCCGGCATCGTCTCCGCCTTGCAGGGGACGGAACGCTCGCTGGGTATGATCTTCGGGCTGGTGTTCATCCTCACCGCCCTCGCCTTCAAACTGTCGGCGGTGCCGTTCCACATGTGGACGCCGGATGTCTATCAGGGCGCGCCGACCCCGGTCACCGCCTTCTTCGCCTCGGCGCCGAAGATCGCGGCGGTCGCCCTGCTGATCCGCACCGTGCAGGACGCCTTCCCCGGCGTGACCGCCGACTGGCAGCAGATCGTGATCGCCATCTCGGTTGCCTCGATGACGCTGGGGTCTTTCGCCGCCATCGGCCAGCGCAATTTCAAGCGGCTGATGGCCTACAGCTCCATCGGCCATGTCGGCTACGCGCTGGTGGGCCTCGCGCCGGCGACGCCGGAGGGCATCACCGGCGTGCTAGTTTATATGGCCATCTATCTCGCCATGACTCTGGGCACCTTTGCCTGCATCCTCGCCATGAAGCGGGAGGGCGTGCTGGTGGAGGACATCAGCGCGCTCGCCGGGCTGTCGCGCACCAAACCGATGATGGCCTTCATCCTGGCGATGCTGTTGTTCTCGCTGGCGGGCATTCCCCCGCTTGCCGGGTTTTTCGCCAAGTTCTACGTGTTTCTCGCCGCGATCCAGGCTGGGTATTATTGGCTGGCCGTTGTCGGCGTGGTCACCTCCGTGGTCGGCGCATTCTACTACCTGGCCATCATCAAAATCATGTATTTCGACGAGCCGGCGGCAGCCTTCGAGCCGATGCCGGCCAAGCTGATGGTCGTGCTCGCTTTGTCCGGCATTTTCACCCTGTTCTACTTTATCGCTCCTGGTCCCCTAGTCGCCGCTGCCGAAATCGCGGCCAGATCGCTGTTTTAGGTGCGCTATATGCCGCTCGCCGGTTCTAACTTACCGCCCGGTTACCGGCTGGCCTGCCATGAAGAGAGCGATTCAACCAACGCGGAAGCGCTCCGCCTTGCCGCCCAGGGCGAAACAGGCGGGGTTTGGGTGTGGGCCAAGACGCAAACCTCGGGCCGGGGCAGGGAAGGGCGCAATTGGGCGTCACAAGCCGGAAATCTCTACGCCACGCTTTTGCTGCGCCCGCGCGTTCCCCTCGCGACGGCCCCGCAGCTTTCCCTCCTCGCCGGCATTGCCGCTTACGACGCAGTCATAGCGCTGGCGGCGAAAAGCGGCGCGAGGCCGCCTCTGCAATTGAAATGGCCGAACGACATGCTCGCGAACGGTGCCAAACTCGGCGGCATCCTGCTTGAAAGCGCAAGCCACGCCACGGATGCGATACCTGCCGTCATCATTGGCGTTGGTATCAATCTGTCTCACGCGCCGGCGGATTTGGGCCGTCCGGTAACCTGCCTTGCGGAGCTGGGCGTTCCGGCCGCCCCCGCGGAGGCGATGACAACCCTGGCCTGGTCGATGGCGGACTGGCTCCGGCAGTGGGATGGCGGACGCCAATTTGCCCAAACCCGGCAAGCCTGGCTGGCGCGCGCGCAGCCGGCCGGTGCCGCGCTCACCGTGCGCCAGGGCGCAACTCTGATCTACGGGCGCTTTCTCGGTATCGACGAAGCTGGCGCGCTGCTGCTAAAAACCGATACTGGCCAGGAACGGCGAATCACGGCGGGCGATGTCCTCGTTGGCGCCGAGGCTCAAGGGGCGTGAATGGCGAGAGCGAACGCGACGGACGAACTGGTCTTCCTGCCGCTCGGCGGCGTCGGCGAGATCGGCATGAATGTGTATCTCTACGGCTTGGGGCCGGCCGCCCGCCGAAACTGGCTGATGGTGGATCTCGGCGTAACCTTCCCGGACGACCGCGAGCCGGGCGTCGATATCGTGCTGCCCGACATCCGCTTTATCGAGGAGGAGCGGTCGCGTCTCGCGGGCATCCTCCTCACCCACGCGCATGAGGATCATTTCGGCGCCGTCGCGGAGCTATGGCCCAGGCTGCGCGCGCCCGTCTATGGCACCCGCTTCACCATCGCCTTCCTCAAGGACAAGCTAGAGGAGTATCCCTGGCGCAACGACGTGCCGCTGCACGAAGTGCCGCTTGGCGGCCGCTTCGCCATCGGCCCGTTCGACCTGGAGCTGGTCAGCATGTCGCATTCCATTCCCGAGACCAACGCCGTGGCGATCCGCACCGGGCGTGGCATGGTGCTGCACTCGGCCGACTGGAAACTCGACCCAGCGCCGGGGATCGGGCCGCCCACCGACGTGGCCAAACTGCGCCGGCTCGGCGACGAAGGCGTGCATGTCCTGGTTTGCGACAGCACCAATGTGCTCAGCGATGGCTTTACAGTCTCCGAAGCCGATGTCGCGGCCAGTCTGCGCAAGATCATTCTCAAGGCGCGCGGGCGGGTGGCCATCACCAGCTTTGCCTCCAGCGTCGCGCGCCTTCTCGCGATCGCGCATGCCGCGCAAGCCGCCGACCGCCACCTCGTGCTGGTGGGCCGGTCGATGCACCGCATCGTGGACTTGGCGCGCGAAACCGGGCTCTGGCCGGAGAGCGTCAAAACGCTGGGCGAGGATGATTTCGGCCATCTGCCGTCCGAACACGTCGTTGCGCTCTTGACCGGGAGCCAAGGCGAGCCGCGCGCGGCGCTTGCCCGCATCGCCGACAAGCAGCATCCGCGCGTGGCGCTTTCCAAGGGCGATCTTGTCATCTTTTCCGCGCGCACAATTCCCGGCAACGAACATGCCGTCATCCGCATCCAGAACAAGCTTGCCGATCTCGGCGTGGAGGTGATGACCGAGTGGGCGGAAGGTCCGATCCACGCCTCTGGACACCCGCGACAGGGGGAGATCGCGCAGCTCTACGCGTGGGTGCGCCCGAAAACGGTCATTCCCATGCATGGCGAGCCGCGCCATTTGGAGGCGCATGTCGCCTTTGCGCGCGCGCACGGAATTGGCGCGGTGGCGCCCGTGCGGAACGGCTCCATCGTGCGTCTCATGCCCGGCGAACCGGAGATTATCGACCAGGCCCCGACTGGGCGCGTCTACCGCGACGGCAATTTGCTCATCCCCGATGAAGACAATTCCGTTCGCGAGCGGCGCAAACTCAGCTTTGTCGGCAGCGTGGTTGTGTCCGTGGTGATCACGGCGAATGGCGAACTGGCCGCTGACCCGAAAACCGCCTTCGCGGGCGTTCCCCGGCAAGACGATGATGGCGAGACCTTCGCGGAAATCGCCGAGAAAGCGGCCATGGGGGCGTTTAACAGCATTCCGCGCGCGCGCCGCAAGGACAAGGAGCTTGTCGGCGAGGCAGTGCGCAAATCCGTGCGCGCGGCCGTCAGCGCAGCATGGGGCAAGAGGCCGATATGCACGGTACTGGTTTCTGTCGTTTAATGGCACGGTGCCACATCGGATTTCAGGGAGAGCCGGAGTGATCGGGCGTCTAAACCATGTCGCTATCGCCGTTCCTAATCTGGCGGCGGCGGTGGCGATCTATCGCGATGTTCTGGGCGCGCAGGTGTCGGACGCCGTCCCGCAGCCCGATCACGGCGTGACGACCGTGTTCATCGCGCTGCCCAACACCAAGATCGAGCTGCTGGAGCCGCTGGGCGGGGACTCGCCGATCGCCAACTTCCTGGCGCGCAACCCTGCGGGCGGAATCCACCATATCTGCTACGAGGTTGACGATATCGCTGCGGCCAGCCGGACGCTGACGGAGCATGGCGCGCGGGTCTTAGGCGATGGGGAGCCGAAGATCGGCGCGCACGGCAAGCCCGTGCTCTTCCTGCACCCAAAGGACTTTTGCGGCACACTTGTCGAGCTCGAGCAAGCGTGAGAACAGCCCCATGAGCCTGCCGGTTGCCTTTGGAGTGTATTTCATCTGCTGGTGGCTGGTGTTGTTCGCCCTGCTGCCGCTTGGCGCGCACGCGCCGGGCGAGGGCGAGGAAATCACGCCGGGCAACGCCGACAGTGCGCCTGTTACGCCCCACATCTTGCGCAAATTTGTCGCCGCAACGCTGATATCGGCGGTGCTGTTCGCCATCGTCTACGCGGTGATTGCCTACCGCCTCATCCCGCTCGACCTTTTTCCCAGCGCGCTTTAGGCCAGGCTCGGCAAGCTCTTCGACCCCTCACACCGGAAATGGGGATTGCCTCGCGCCATGTGCTACGCCGGCGCTAAACCGTCCAGGGGCAGGCATGCTTCCAATTCAGGCCGGTGACATTGGCGATCTCGTCGCGGGTCACGCGCGTGCCGTCCTTGTCGATTTCCGCCAGAGCGCCGTATAGCGAATTCAGCAGAAAGCTTTGCTGGTTGGGCAGGCGGGTCACGCCTTCCGGCATCACGCCCAGCGGAATGGCATTGACGAAGGCGCGGTTCTCGACATCCCAGATCGACAGCAATTTGCCTTCCGGGTGCGTAACGGCCGCCAGTTTTGCATCCGCGCTCAGCTCGATGGCAAAGGCCGAGCTTTGCAATTGCGGGAGCATTTCCGGCGGCACTTCCGGGATCGAGATGCCTGAATTGATGTTGCCGAGCGCGACGCAGGCATAAGGTAAAGGCGTGCTGCTATAGGATTTCAACGACACGGCGATCTCGCCGTTGGCGCCGAGCGCCAGATGCCGGATGCTCAGTTTCTGGTGGGGCAGCTGATAGCTCTGCAGCAGCTTGCCGCTCGCGGTTTCCACGATGTCCAGCGTGGATTTCATGTTGGGCACTTCGGACGCGAGCTCGTCGACGGTTTTGCTCTCCAGACCGCCATTGGCGATCACCGTCAGCCGGCCATCGTCGAAGAAATCGAGTTCATGCGGGCCGACGCCATGCGAGGGAAACCCGCCGATAAGCTGGAAATTCTGAGCGTCGCGGATGGAGATGAAGCCGAGGTCGCTGTCGCTCTTGTTTTCCGTTGAGTAGAGATAGCGTCCCCCGGCGTCGAACACGCCATGGCCGTAGAAATAGCGGTCGGCACCCGCGTTGATGACCTGCGTGACCTTCATCTCGTTCAGGTCGATCTCGACGGATTGCGGCAGCGGCCGCTGACCGAGCATGATGACGCGCGTGCGGTCTGTCGGATGGCCGACGATGCTGTGTCCCGTGCTGGGCACGGGAATGGAATGGTACTGGCCCGTGGCGAGGTTGATGATGCCGACGCTCGACCGCGTCGATCCCCCGGCCTTCATGTATTCCGGCGCGATGACGAAGGTCGTTCCCGTGGGCCGATTTGCTGCAAACGCAGGATGAATGCGGCTTGCCGCCAATGACAGCATGCCAAAAGCAGCCGAGCGGAGCAGATCCCGGCGGGTCAAATTTGGTGTCGACACAGGCCTCTCCCCAACATGTGCTTTGCCGAACTTTATCGTGTTGAGCGTGGCCCGCCAGCAACCCAGCCGCGAGCGTGGCATTTTTGGGGCAAGCATGTGACATTGCGAGCACAGCAACGTTCGCGTAGCAAGCCGGGCCGCCGCGCACAGTCCTGACATGGTGTAAAAGCCTGCGGCGCGATTGCACTGCCGGCCGCGAGCGGCTATGAGCCGATCATCGAACGATCAGAAGGGGCCGGGGCTGTTTCGCCATGCGTATGAGCCGTTATTTTCTGCCGATCCTGCGCGACGATCCCAAGGAAGCCGAAATCGTCTCGCACCGGCTGATGCTGCGCAGCGGCATGATCCGGCAGGCGAGCGCTGGCATATACTCCTGGCTGCCGCTCGGGGTTCGCGTGCTGAAGAAGATCGAGACCATCGTGCGCGAGGAGCAAAACCGCGCCGGGGCCATCGAAGTGCTCATGCCGACTATCCAGGCCGCCGATCTCTGGCGCGAAAGCGGCCGCTATGACGCTTACGGCGCCGAGATGCTGCGGCTCCAGGACCGGCACGAGCGCGATATGCTCTACGGTCCCACCAACGAGGAGCAAATCACGCAAATCTTCCGCGACGGCGTAAAATCCTACCGCGATCTGCCGCGCAACCTCTACCACATCCAGTGGAAATTCCGCGACGAGATCCGCCCGCGTTTCGGCGTGATGCGCGGCCGCGAATTCCTCATGAAGGACGCCTATTCCTTCGACCTCACGCCGGAAGCGGCGCGTCATTCCTATCAGAAGATGTTCGTTGCCTATCTGCGCACTTTCCGCCGGATGGGCCTTAAGGCGATCCCGATGAAGGCCGAATCAGGTCCGATCGGCGGCGATCTCAGCCATGAGTTCATCATCCTCGCCAAGACCGGCGAGAGCGAGGTCTTCTGCCACCGCGATTTGATCGAGATGGCGGCGCCCGGCGAGGATGTCGATTACGGCGCTGACCTCTCGCCCATCGTCGCTGCCTGGACCGGCAAATATGCCGCGACCAGCGAAAAGCACGACGCCGCCCGCTTCGAAAGGGAGGTGCCGGAGCAAGCCCGCCTCAGCGCCCGCGGCATCGAGGTCGGCCACATCTTCAATTTCGGCACGAAATACTCCGTGCCGATGAGATGCCAGGTGCAAGGCCCGGACGGCACGCTCATCAATATCGATGGCGGCTCTTATGGCATCGGCGTCTCCCGGCTGGCGGGCGCGATCATCGAGGCCAGCCATGACGCGGCGGGCATCATCTGGCCATTGGCGGTGGCGCCGTTCGCGGTCGGCCTACTCAACCTGAAGGCGGGTGACGCCAAAACCGACGCGGCGTGCGAAAGCCTATATGGCAAACTTACCGGCGCCGGCGTCGCGGTGCTCTATGACGACACCGACGAGCGCGCGGGAGCCAAATTCAACAAGATGGACCTGATCGGCCTGCCTTGGCAGGTAATTGCCGGGCCGAAAAGCCTGGAAAAAGGCGAAGTTGAGCTGAAAAACCGCGCCAGCGGCGAGCGCGAGACGCTCAGCCTCGAAGATGCCATAAAAACGCTCGAAATGCAGACCTCAGTGGCGGCAACGCAGATGGGGAACAGCTGATCGTGGCCGCCGCCGACACCAGGCCGTTCGCGCCTTTCGAATGGATGCTCGCCACGCGCTATCTGCGCGCGCGGCGCAAGGAAGGCTTCATCTCGGTCATCGCCGGGTTCTCCTTCCTCGGCATCATGCTGGGCGTGGCGACGCTGATCATCGTCATGTCGGTCATGAACGGCTTCCGCAAGGAGCTGTTCGACAAGATCCTCGGCCTCAACGGCCATGTGATCGTGCGCCCCATCGGCCGCGACTTCACCGATTACGACGCTGTCGTCAACCGCCTGAAGGCCGTGCCGGGGGTAAAGACGGCGCTGCCCGTCGTCGAGGGCCAGGTGCTGATGACGACGCCGGTGGCCTCGAACGGCGTCTATGTGCGCGGCATCCGCGAGACCGACCTGAAGCAGCTTGAAGGCGTGTCGTCCAATGTGTTCTTCGGCTCCATCGAAGGATTCGATGGGGGCGGCGGGCTGGCGATCGGCACGCGCCTTGCCAATGCGCTCAACGTGCGCGCCGGCGAGGAGGTGACGATCGTGGCCCCGCGCGGCGCCTCCACGCCCTTCGGCACCGCGCCCCGGGTTAAGCGCTATCCCATCAGGGCGGTGTTCGAGATCGGCATGTCGGAATATGATTCCACCATCGCCTTCCTGCCGCTCGAGGAGGCGCAAAAATTCTTCAACGTGCCCGGCGCCGCGCATGTGCTCGAAGTGCTGATCGACAACCCCGACAATGTGCAGGATCTGCGCGCCGCGCTCTCCGCCGCCGCTGGCACCGACATGATGATCACCGATTGGCGCGAGCGCAACGCCACCTTCTACAACACGCTGAAGGTGGAACGAAACGTGATGTTCCTGATTCTGACCCTCATTGTTCTCGTCGCAGCGCTCAACATCGTCTCCGGCATGATCATGCTGGTGAAGGACAAAACCCGTGACATCGCTATCCTGCGCACCATGGGCGCGACGCGCGGCGCGGTCATGCGGGTGTTCTTTGTCACGGGCGCCAGCATCGGCATCGCCGGCACGCTGGCGGGCTTGCTGCTCGGCCTGCTGGTGTGCGTCAATATCGAGAGCATCCGGCAATTCGTCGCCTGGCTTACCAGCACGCAAATCTTTTCGCCCGAGGTGTATTTCCTGTCGCGTCTGCCGGCGGAAATGGACCCCGGCGAGATCGCCACCATCGTCATCATGGCGCTGTCGCTGTCCGTGCTGGCAACCCTTTATCCATCCTGGCGCGCGGCGCGGCTCGACCCGGTGGAGGCCTTGCGCTATGAGTAACGTCGTGGACCAGCGCTTGCGAAAACCGATTCTGCGGCTCATCAACCTGAAGAAAACCTATCGCCAGGGCGACCGGGAGCTGCACATCCTCGAAGGCGCCTCCGCCGATCTGTATGAGGGCGAGGCCGTCGCGCTCGTCGCACCGTCGGGCGCCGGCAAGACCACGCTGCTGCAAGTCGTCGGCCTGCTCGACCGCCCCGATGAGGGCTCGATCATACTGTCCGGGCGCGACTGCGCCACCTTCAGCGATGCCGAGCGCACCCGTGTCCGCCGCACCGAGATCGGCTTCGTCTACCAATTCCATCATTTGCTGCCTGAATTCAACGCGCTGGAAAATGTCGTGCTGCCGCAGCGCATCGCCGGCCTGTCCCGCGCCGAGGCCGAGAAGCGCGCCACCGATCTGCTCTCCGTCTTCGGCCTGAAGGAGCGCCTCACGCACCGCCCCGCCGAACTCTCAGGCGGCGAACAGCAGCGCGTCGCCGTCGCCCGGGCGGTCGCCAATGCCCCGCTGCTCCTCCTCGCCGACGAGCCGACCGGCAATCTCGACCCGCAAACCGCCGAGCGCGTCTTCGTGCAACTGTTGCAATTCGTGAAAAAGGCCGGGCTGGTGGCGTTCATCGCCACACATAATTACGATCTCGCGCATCGCATGGACCGCGTGCTGCGCCTGGAGAGCGGCCTGCTTGTCGAGCAGCAATTCACTCAGATCAAATCATCGCAGACGGCTTGATGTAGCGGGATCGGCGGGTTTCGCGCAAAGCCTGGATCACGGCATTGCCGACGATGCCGGGCATGTCCGCGCGCAGCAGCGCCACATCGGTCTTAAGCTTATTGACGTCGGCGCGGACGCCGTTGACATCGGCGCGCAAGCTCACGACTTCGTCGCGAACATCGAGCAACACCCGCTCATTATCCCGCACCTTTTGGTCGATATGCCGGGACAGCCTTTTTTCGCCTGAGAGCGCGTATTCCATTTCGTCAACGCGCCGCTTCAGTTCCTGAATCTCGATGTCAAAGAGCCAGCACTGAGCACCCCGCCGGGCGTCGCCCGCGAGTTATGCCGCAGTCTCAGTTTCCCGTCCCCGATGAGGGACGCGCGGGCGGCCGCAAGGCCGGTCGCGGAGTAGAGAGTGGGTGGCCTTGGGGCCGCCCGCGCACGGTGGTGCTTTGCAGCCCAGCCCACCGCTTATCGCGTGCGTGGCCATGCACGCTCAGGGCCAATCGCCTCTGGCGCATCACGCGGGGTATACATCCCGCGTCACATGACCCGCTGGGCCTGCCGCATTCCAGCAGCAGGCGGGTGGGGACATAGGGCCCCTGAGTGCGGGTTCGTTACACCCACCGCGAGGCTAGCCTTTGTTGCCATCGGCTACGCCCTCACGGAATTCCTCAGGCACCGCTTCCTCCCCCGCGAAACGAGACGGTCTCGAGCCCCGCGTCCCTCCGGGGAAGGAACGGGGCGAGTGTATGGGAGGTGGAGGGGGCGGGGATAAGAATTTTGCTGCCGGTCGTCAGCATGATGAATGAAATGCCGATCCTCGCTTCTGCGTCGCCCCGGCGACCCAGCCGGGGCCTACTCGCCTAACCTCCCGGAACGCATTTGCAAAAGATGCCAATAGGTCCCGGATAACGCCTGCGGCGTTTCCGGGATGACCCGGAAAAGCCCTCCCGGCCTCGGGGCGAAATGTGCGACGCTGGCTTAGGCCACAGTCCAGCGGTGACAGCAATTTTCCGTATGCCACCCCAGCCTGGCGCGACGCATAATGCTGGGAATGTTCACCGTCTACATCCTCACCAACCGAAAGCAACGCATTTGCAAAAGATGCCAATAG
>Ga0136634_10001018_pt1 | contig 11064 bp, 7 predicted proteins | sample AntDrymUQ8332106_2_FD_104654 | JGI IMG/M metagenome (GOLD analysis project Ga0136634, IMG submission 104654) | Polar desert sand microbial communities from Dry Valleys, Antarctica - metaG UQ833 (21.06) | ecosystem: Environmental > Terrestrial > Soil > Desert | place: Antarctica: Dry Valley... | reverse complement strand
ATGTATTTCAGTCTGAGGGTTATTTCATTCCGGTATTTCTGCCTTTTAATGAAGTAAAGGCTTTGCCTGGCCAGGGTTGCTATTGTTTATACCATGGGAACCTTTCCATAAATGAAAATGATAAAGCTGCACGCTGGTTGCTGGAAAAAGTTTTTGATTCGATTAAAATACCTTTTGTGATCGCAGGAAGAAACCCATCTGTAACTCTCTTGAAATTGGTTAAGGATTTACCACATACCTGTTTAGTAGCCGATCCTACCGATAATGAAATGCAGGATCTCATAAATAAAGCGCAGCTGAATATTCTTCCATCTTTTAACAACACGGGTGTAAAGCTGAAAGTGTTAAATGCATTGTTTAATGGAAGGCAATGCCTGGTAAACGAACCTGCAATCAGCGGTTCAGGATTACAAGGCTTGTGTGTTGTAGCAGAAACAGCAGAAGAATTTAAACGACAAATAAAGCTACTATATGCGCTTTCTTTTACGGATGAACAAAAAAATAAGCGCAGCGATATGATGAAAGATAGTTATGACAATGAAAAAAATATAATGAAGCTTATGTCATTGATATGGTAGCATTGTCCCAGACTTTTCCTCTTTCTGTTTTTATGGTTCTTGCAGGAAATTTATTTATAACTATATAATCATGCGTGGCCATTAATATCGTAGTGTTATAATCTCTGGAAATATGAAATAATAACTGCATTATTTCATCACTTGTTTCGGGGTCAAGATTACCTGTAGGCTCATCTGCAAGAATAAGTTTTGGGGAATTCAATAGCGCCCTGGCAATGTCTATTCTTTGTTGTTCGCCGCCACTTAGTTCAAATGGCATTTTAAAACCTTTTGTTTTTAAGTTCACCTTGTCAAGTACATCATTGATCTTCTCATCCATCAGTTTCACATCTTTCCAACCGGTTGCCTTTAGAACAAATTTTAAATTTTCATTTACATTTCTGTCTGTGAGTAATTGAAAATCCTGGAAAACGACTCCCAGGTTTCTCCGGAGAAAAGGCACTGTTTTCCAGGTAAGATCACGCAATTTATGACCTGCCACCCAACCTTCACCTTCGCGAAGATCAAGATCCCCGTATAAGGTTTTAAGAAGACTGCTTTTTCCGGTACCGGTCTTTCCCACCAAATACGCAAATTCACCTTTATCCAGTGAAATATTTACATCACTTAATATAAGGCTCTCACCCTGGTATATGTTAACATCCTTTAATTCTACGATTGATTGAGACATGGTATTAATAAATAATGATTTGAGCTTTATGATGTCAGGCCCCGCAAATTTAAATGTTTGAACAGGAGTAGTAAAGTTTATTTTAACCTGCCTTAAAAAGTATAAACAATATCACCACCTGCCAGTTTAATAATTAATTCTTTTTTTTCTCCTGTTTCTACCCTCCCAATCACACGCGCATCAATATTAAACTGTCGTGCAACATCGATCATAACGGATGCGTCTTCATTTGAGCAATAGATCTCCATACGGCAACCCATATTGAATACTTCATACATTTCTTTGTCACTGCTCTGACTGTTTTCCTGTATTATTTTAAAAACAGGAGGTGGTTCAAAGAGGTTATCCTTAATAATATGATAATTCTTTGGCAGGTATTTCATACATTTTGTTTGCCCGCCACCACTGCAATGGATAAGCCCATGTATCTTTTCAAAATGATCCTGCAATAGTTTTTTAATTACGGGAGCAAATGTGCGGGTAGGGCTTAATAATAATTTACCTATGCTGGATAACGGATAAGAATTACCTGCTAATGATTTAACAGATACAGGATCCGTTAACCTGTTCTTCCCGATATAAAGAATGTCGGCGTCGAGAGTATTATCGTAACTCTCTTTATAATTCATGTAATGTTTATTTAGCATATCGTGACGCGCACTGGTAAGCCCATTGCTGCCAATACCGCTATTGTATTCATTTTCATATATGGATTGACCATAACCAGCAAGGCCAACAATTACATCACCTGCTTCAATCTTTTCATTTGTAATAATCTTATGTTTAGGCCACCTGCATGTCATAGTTCCATTTACTGATATCGTTCTTACCACATCCCCCAGATCAGCCGTTTCACCACCAAGGAAATGAATATTTGTTCCATGTTTTTTCAATAGATCAAAAAAAGACTGTGTGCCATTAATTATTTCTTCGAGAACGGCACCTGGAATTAAGTTTTTATTCCGGTCAATTATTGAATTGAAAATAATATTGTCATAAATACCCGCACATAAAAGATCATCGAGGTTCATAACTATAGCATCCTGTGCTATACCTTTCCATACAGAAATATCTCCTGTCTCTTTCCAGTATAAATAAGCAAGAATACTTTTGGTTCCTGCCCCGTCTGCATGCATGATATTTACAAAATCACTATCGCCCCCGAGGATGTCAGGATATATTTTGCAAAACGCAAACGGGAATAGGCCGGGGTCAATATTTTTAACTGCTGCATGTACATCCTCTTTTTGTGCAGATACGCCACGTTTACTGTAAAGGCTCATTGTGTTAATTGTGCTGCAAAACTAAATGTAGATGAGCAATAAACCATTTTCAATTATCAACTACATTTACACCAATTTTTATGAATGTATATAATGACATAAATCAATTACCGGTTTTTAAAAATGCGGTGATAACAATTGGAACTTTTGATGGGGTTCATAAAGGTCATGTACAAATCATCCGGCAACTAATAAATGAAGCAACAGTAATAAACGGCACTCCAGTGGTGATCACTTTTTTTCCTCATCCGAAACAAGTGCTCGAACAGCACAAAAAACCCATCTTCATTTTAAACACACCTGAGGAAAAGTATAAACTTCTACATGCCCATGGGATCAAGCATATTGTATGTGTTCCATTCGATAAAAAATTTGCTGATCAACCTGCTACAGCGTATATAAAAGATTTTCTCGTAGAAAAGTTCCATCCCAATACAATTATAATTGGTTATGATCATAAGTTTGGTTTGAACAGGTTCGGAGATTATAAGCTACTGGAAATAGCATCAACGGAATATAATTTTAAAGTAAAGGAAATTCCGGAACAAGTCATAAAAAGTGTGGTAATAAGCAGTACTAAAATCAGGGAAGCCTTGCATAAGGGTGATGCAGAAACAGCAAATGAATTCCTTGGTTATTATTATACCCTAAATGGAAAAGTAACAGCAGGCAAAAAGCTGGGACGTACATTGGGTTATCCTACCGCAAACCTGGTTATCAAGGATGAAAATAAATTAATTCCTGCAATGGGGATATACGCGGTTACTGTACATTCTGATACAATTCCCGGAAATTTTAAAGGTATGATGAGCATTGGCACAAACCCTACGGTAAATGGTAAAGAAAGAACCATTGAAGTAAATATTTTTGATTTTGATAATGAAATTTATAATACTAACCTGGAAATATCTTTAATAAAAAGATTGCGTAACGAAGAAAAATTCAATAGCCTTGATGAATTGACAGATCAAATGGCAAAAGATAAAGTTTCATCACTTGAAGTGCTATCTAAAATACACTTTAATTTGAGTTGATTTTTTTTACCCCTCACTATTATTCCACGATCATTTTTACAACCATTTCTTTTAATAAAGCATGGCCCGGAGTTCCGCTATCGCCTAACCCTACTCCTTTCAGATTATACTGGTGCAATAATAAGATCAGTTTTTCCACACCAGTATAACCATAATTTTTCATCATTTCCTGCGCCTGTTTTAATGAAACAGGGTTATAATAAAAAAAAGGCCTGAGCGCTGCATCTGATTTATCATTCATGCCATATACCGCATAAACTTTACTGAAATGAGCATATAATGCAGGCAATGCCATTTGTATAGGAACTGCTTTGGGATTGCTTTCAAAGTAATGAATGATCTGTATTGCCTTTGATAGATCTTTTTTTGTGATTGCAGCCAAAAGTTCAAAAACATTGTATTCCCTGCTGATACCGATATATTTTTCTATTGCATCCTCATCAATCCATTTGCTGTTCCCGAGGTTAATTATCAGTTTATCAATTTCATTTGCTATGCGGCTAAGATCATTGCCCGTATGTTCAGCAAGCAGGCTGACGGTTTTGTTATTAATTGAATAACCTTTTGTTTTTACATGCTCACTGATCCAATCATATACCTTATCATCTTTGATCTTTACAGAATTAAATACTTCTGCATTTGCAGATACTATTTTATGAAGCTTTGTCCTTTTATCCAGGCTTTTTGATTTATAACCAATCACGAATATTGTTGAAGATAATGGTGATTCAATATATGATTCCAGCCTTTCTATTTCTCTCATATGCTGGGCTTCCTTCAGTAAAACGACCTGTCGTTCTGAAAACATAGGATATCGCTTACAAGCATTTATTACAGAAGCCCAATCTGCATCCTTCCCATAAAAAATAGTTAAATTAAAAGCAGCTTCTTCCTTTTGCAGTATTGCATGTTCTGCATAATTCATTAACATATCTATATAATATTCTTCCTCTCCTTCTAACCAATAAACAGGCTCAAATTCATTTTTTTTCCAGTTATTTAAAATCTTTTGAACACTCATATTCTATTTATATTGTGCAAATTAACTTATAATTCTATCCTTAGAAGTTTGAAAAAAACCTCCTTTTCAATTTTGGCACAGTTTTGGAAAATAGTAGCGAAATAAGTTTTATATTAAAACTTTTTCTCAGATTACCTGCTTACCTCTATAAGTTCAAGAAAAAATAAATCACTATATTTTTTAAACCGAAAAACTTTTTTTTATGGCATTTGAAAACTTTCCAGAACCAGAAAAGACCACACATAATATAGAGACTGTCCCGGTAAGAAGAAATAATCTTCGGACAATTCTTACAGGTGTTCTAGTTGCAGCATTATTGGGCACCTGGGGATATATTATCTGGGATAAAAATAATACCAAAGAAACAATTGCCCAGAAAGAAACGGTAATTGCATCTACATCTACTCAACGTGATGAATTACAGAAAGAACTGGCAGATGCAACTATGAGATATGACATGCTGAAAACCACCAATTCTAAAAAAGACAGTACCATAACTGCACAAGACAGGGATATTGCAGAAAAAAGGGAAAGGATACAAACACTCCTTAATAAGACCAATGCAACAGAACAGGAATTATCTACAGCGCGTAGCCTTATTGCATCTTTAAATGGTGATATTACTACTTATAAAGCACAGGTTGAAATATTAAAGGGGGAAAAGATCGTATTAACACAGGAGAAAAGAGCGATTGCTGCAGAACGTGACAGAGTGACCCGCGATTTTGACTCAGCAACTACTGTAATTAAAGCAAAAGAAGATTTAATTGACGTTGGCTCTACATTACATGCTTCCAATTTTAGCATAGCCGGTATTATGGAAAAAAGCAGTGGAAAAGAAAAATTAACCAGCACTGCAAAACGTGTTGATAAATTAAGGATATCTTTTGACCTGGATGAAAATATGATCGCCCAGCCGGGTAATAAAGAAATTTTTGTAGTGATCACCGCACCCGATGGTACACCGGTGGCAGTTGAAGCAATGGGTTCCGGAAAATTTAATACAAGAGAAGGATTGGAAAAGATATATACACAAAAGCTGGATGTGAACTATGTTCAGAATAAAAGACAAACAATAACATTTGACTGGAAACAAAATAAAGATTTTACAACCGGTAATTATAAAATTGAAGTTTATAATAATGGTTTTAAAGTAGGTGAAGCAGTAAAACCGCTTAAAAAAGGCGGATTATTTAGTTAAGTATTATATCCAATATAGAGTAAAAGCGGCAAATTTATATTGCCGCTTTTTTTATTAGAATACCGCTCTTACAGAGGCTCTGCCTACATGTACTACCTGGGCTGAACCCGGCTTCCTTCCTTCATATTGAAATGAGACCTCAATATTCCCTGCCAGCCTTTTTGTGTAATCAATATTCCATAAATAATTTTTTCCCGGCAACAATCCGTCAAGTAAAATATATCCAACTGTACTGTTCGCCCCTCCCTGGTATGCATTAAACGAGATCTGGTTAAATGTAAATTTTGCATTAACGGTACTGCTTGACAAAATATTATAGCGGAGATCTGCGGTTAATGCATTATTAAGAGATCTTTCCAATGAATCTATGGTATTGCGTTTTTGTGTATAACTATAAGTTATTGCCGCTCTTAATTTAGATTTGTATACATAGGTTAAGGATGGCTCAAAACTATGTTGCAGGATATTATAATTCCGGTTATTAAATTTAGCACCGGTTGTATTTAATATATTTTTAATTTCCCGGAATGTAAAATTACTAATGAAACTTCTTGTTAGGTTCAGTCTTAACCTGCTTATTAAATGGTGCAGGTCACGGCTTTCAAAACCGTATGCCAGAAGTGCTTTGTTTGCAGATTTGCTTTGAGTGGCTTCCAGGCCCCATTTTGAACTTGTACGGTTATAATAAAATGTATTTGAAAAAAATGAATTTAGTGTGATCAAAGAGGTATCAATAAGTTCATGACTAAATGGATTAAACAGAAAATTACCAGTTGAAATATTTTTTTTGCTTATCTGCAATGCAGAAGAAGTTGTTATCCTGGATATTATTTTTATCATCGCAGAATTATTACCTGGCCTGATGATGGCCTTTGGATCAAGGTTTATGCTATAATTAAACTGGAGGTAATTGGCTTTTACATAAGTATTGCCGGGTGTATAAACACGAATGTATTTTTTCTGATCCTGAAAAATAGCTATTTCAAATTCATTCAGCTCAGGAAAACCGTTGCTGTTATAATCGATCCAGGTAAATTCTCCCTGGCCTGCTGGCACTTCCACGTATGTAAATTCGCGTCGTTGTTCCTGGCCTGATCCAAGCTCATATAATACATTACCTGCCAGGAAACCTTTCCATTCATTAATAAAATATTCACTTCTTCCTACAAGACTTTCATCCGTTTTTTGCCTGCTTACAAAAGCATTTTCAACTTTAAGCTGCCGGTATGTAATATTAAATCTTGCCTGGTGTTTTTCATTTTTCAATAATTCGGTAAAAACATTATAATTGTTGCTTTTATCAGCCTTAACTAATTGCTTGGCTGAGGGTAAAAGATCATTTCGCCGGAAATAAGACACACCCCATTTATTTAATTTTGATTCATTTGATCTCAGATAAAATTCATAAATATTAAACGCAAAACTTCCTATAGTTAATGTATCAACTGACAGATTACGCAGCTTATTGTATTCACCCGTATATTTCATACCAACCTGCAACATTTGCATCTTCAATAATTCTTTTTTAATGTCAATTCCCGGCCTGAAAAAATTTCCATTTTGCGTAGCAGAAGTAAAATTAACAAGGCTCAGTCGTGATCTGATCTTCCAGTCTTTTATAGATGTGTACTGGTCAACAAGATGCCTGAAACCGTTATAATTATCACTGCGGTTATAGTTGGTCACTTCATAACGTACATGGTTACCCGTAGTATCACCCAGGCTTAAAGCGGCAGTGGCAAGATGTTCATCAGCAGGGCCTATATCAAAAGGTAAACTCCAGTCACGAAGGAATTCCACATTTCTTAACCTTTCCAGGGGCCTGAATTCTTTTGCAACATATTCGTAACCAGCAAGGCTACTTAACATCCATTGCCTGCTTAACAGGTACACTTTTTTTTCTACATTTTCCAGGATGAATTTTCCTGCAAATCCTTTATTGTCTGTTTTATCTTTTTGTGAAAAAAGATTGTAATCATAATTGCTTAATGCTATCTCTGTTACAAGTTTTGTTTTAAGTGAAAAAACATAATCAGCACCTAAAGAAAATACCTGGTGTTTCTTTGGCGTTACCAGTAAAATACCCGGCTCCCAGTCTCCCATCTTTTCATTGTTTAGATTCGGCTGTACCCATTCAAAAGCTTGTCCATTTGTTGCATTTAATAATTGACGGTAGTTTCCCCTCCCGGGTCCCCGGTAAGTAAAGGATATATTATAAAGCGTATAAGCGGGATCGTTAGAAATTACAAATACAGTATCATGGAATACTGTGTTATAAACGGTGTCAGTTTTCCTGTACAGGATCTTCCCGATTGAGAAAGTATCCTTTACTGCATCAAGGTAATATGCATTCTGAATACTATCTCCCACGCCTGCAATAAATTGTTTTTGAATATTATCCAGTGACTGATCTATCGTTGAATTTTTCGCATCCAGGTTGGAATAGGCAGCAGTATTGATATACAGCTTGTTTTTATAATTGATCTCATCACTTACAAATACCTGGGAATTTAAAAAATTGCGGTCTGCATATTCAAATTCTACCTGTATGCGGCGATCTTTTGTAATAAGTCTTTTGGGTGTAAAGCTGATCTCTGCCGTGTTATAATTTATTACGTAATCCTGGTCTTCACCCCTTTGTAATAATTCCCCATCAATATAAACGCGTTCGGTACCGGCAAGAACAACGAAATATAATTCATTATTTATTCCTCTTAAACGGTAAGGCCCCTGGTTTCCTTCAAGTGGAACAATTATGTTCCTTGTAAATTTACCTTTCGCAATTGCCCCGCTTGCCAGCAGGGAGTTCTTTATATTTCTTCCTATTTTATTATCTGTTATGAAGGAAACTCCCTGTAATCTTTTATAAAAATTTACAAAATAATTTTTGCTTTGCCGGATATCAATATCTCCAAAATTGGCCTGCCAACCATTCTTTTTGATCTGAAGAAATATCCTGTCAAAATCTCTCAGATCCTGGGTGTTACCGTCTGGCTGAATCGGAAGATTGTTGTCTGTTATTGCAGCAGTTAATTCAAGGCTGTCACCAATAAAGCCGTTGAGCTGAAGGTTCATACTGGAATTTACTACGGCATCCTGGCTGTTACCAAAAGATATAGCTCTGCCAAAGCTTCCTTCAGATTGTATCCCACCAAAATCAAATAATGGATTGGATTGGCTGTTACCGGTTTTTATATTCAGGGGTTTTTCAGCAAGGAAATTATTCCGGATGCTATCATAGTTATATCGCTGATTAACTGCATTTAATTTAATAGAGAAAACACGGTATGTTATAAATACACTTTCTGCAAGGGGCTTATTTATCCATTGTATTATCGCATTCACCGGATCCAATACATAATCAGATGATGGTACGTATAAAATGGATAGTGTATTTGGTACTATACTAAATGAGTCTATTTTAAGAAACATGGGAGATGTAGGGATGAATTTCTTTCTCAGGTTGGATAGTGAAGAAGGTTTTTGTGCAAACAGTACCTGTATAAAAATTACTGAAACAAAAAATAAATATATCCTTTTGTGGTTCAAGCTTGTTTTTATAGGTTGATTTGTATAAAATTAGCATTTATTATGTAAGGCTATCTTAATTGCTGTCTGCAGTAAATGACAATACCTTCTGTAAGAGAAGGCATTATAAAAACAACTGATATATTATTCTATTCTGAAGATAAAGCGGATCCCAGATATTCCCTGTTCATCCGCGCAATATGTGCAACAGATATAGCTTTAGGGCATTCCGCTTCGCATGCATATGTATTTGTACAATTTCCAAATCCTTCTTTATCCATTTGAGCCACCATATTCATTGCACGTGTTTTTCTTTCAGGGTCCCCCTGTGGTAGCAATGCCAGTTGAGAAATTTTTGCTCCAACAAATAACATAGCACTTCCATTTTTACATGTTGCCACGCATGCACCACAGGCAATACATGATGCGGCATCAAATGATTCATCTGCATTTTTTTTATCAATAGGGAGACTATTGGCATCCTGTGAATTTCCTGTATTAACAGAAACATAACCCCCAGCCTGGATTATCCTATCGAACGCTGCTCTATCAACCATAAGGTCTTTGATCACAGGAAAAGCAACACTACGCCAGGGTTCAATAACAATGGTGTCTCCATCTTTATACGCACGCATGTGTAACTGGCAGGTGGTGTTTTGCTTCCAGGGCCCATGTGCCTGTCCGTTTATAAACATACTACACGCACCGCATATTCCTTCCCTGCAATCATGATCAAAAACGATTGGGTCTTTATCTTGCCTGATAAGATCTTCATTCAATATGTCTAACATTTCCAGGAAACTCATTTCCGAAGAAATATTTTTTACATAATGTGTTTCAAAATAGCCTTTTGATTTGCTGTTTTTCTGACGCCATACTTTCAGCGTTAGATTCATATGATAGTGTTCCATAATACTTTTTATTTATACCATACCACGTTAAAGGCTATTTATAGCTACGTTGCTGGGGTTTAACAATTTCAAAGGCCAATGATTCTTTATGCATCTGCCAGTCGCCTTCACCTTTTAATTCCCATGCGGCTACATAACTATAATTTCCATCATCTCTTTTAGCTTCCCCATCATCTGTCTGGCTTTCCTCACGGAAATGCCCGCCACAACTTTCCTTTCTATGTAATGCGTCTACACACATTAATTCGCCCAATTCTATAAAGTCCGCTACCCGCCCGGCTTTATCTAATTCAGGATTCATTTCCTTTATTTCACCAGGTAGTTTTAAGTCAGTCCAGAATTCTGCTTTCAATAACCTTATTTCTTCAATAGCAGATCGTAAGCCCTGTTCATTTCTTGCCATACCGCATTTATCCCACATGATCTTTCCCAAACGCTTATGAAAGCTTTCTACCGTTTGTTTACCCTTAATATTCATCAGCCGATGTATTCTTTCATTTACCGCATTTTCTGCATCTTCAAATGCCGGATGATTTGTAGGTATAGGTGCAACCCTTATCTCATCTGAAAGAAAATTTCCCAATGTGTATGGTATTACAAAATATCCATCCGCAAGCCCCTGCATCAATGCTGATGCTCCAAGCCTGTTGGCTCCATGGTCACTAAAGTTCGCTTCACCCAAGGAATATAATCCGGGAACAGTTGTCTGCAATTCATAATCTACCCATAAGCCTCCCATGGTATAATGCACTGCAGGGTAAATGCGCATGGGTAATTCATATGGATTTTCCCCCGTTATCTTTTCATACATTTCAAAAAGATTACCATATTTTTCTTT
>Ga0136634_10001017_pt1 | contig 11065 bp, 10 predicted proteins | sample AntDrymUQ8332106_2_FD_104654 | JGI IMG/M metagenome (GOLD analysis project Ga0136634, IMG submission 104654) | Polar desert sand microbial communities from Dry Valleys, Antarctica - metaG UQ833 (21.06) | ecosystem: Environmental > Terrestrial > Soil > Desert | place: Antarctica: Dry Valley... | reverse complement strand
GAGCCGCAATTCAACCGGCAGGACGGCTATATCGGCTTCATGCTGCAATTCTTCCGCGCGCTGCGCGCCAAGGGCCGGCTGGTGTTCGTCTGCGTGCATCCGCAGGAGCCGTATCACTTGCAAATCCTCAGGGAAATCTGCGAGCAATTCATCTTCGTTCGAAATGGCGCGCTGAGCCGGGCGCCATCCTATGACAAACTGCTGGAACATGGCGAGGTTCGCGCTTATTTGGGCGCGCTCGCGGCACATTGAAGGGATGAAACACATGGCGGAAATCGGTCTGATCGGCGTTGGCATGATGGGGCAGGGGATCGGCGAGAACCTGCTGAAAAAGGGCCACGGCCTGACGATCGTCGCGCATCGCCAGCGCGGTCCTGTCGAGGCGCTGCTTGCTGAGGGCGCGCGCGAAGTGGCAACGCCCCGCGCCGTCGCCGAGGCAGCCCAGATCGTCATCGTCTGCGTGACGGCCTCGCCGCAATTCCGCGCGATCGCCGAAGGGCCGGACGGCATCATGGCCGCGATGGGACCGGGCAAGACGGTGATCGACTGCACCACCGGCGAGCCGGGCGTCGTGCTGGAATACGCCCAGCGCATCGCCGAGGCGGGCGGGCAATTCGCCGACGCGCCGCTCGCGCGCACGCCCGTCGAGGCGCGCCAGGGCCGGCTCAACACCATGGTCGGCGCCTCGCCGGAGGTGTTCGCGGAAATCCGCCCGGTTCTGGAGGCGTTTTGCGAGAACATTTTTCACATCGGCAAGGCCGGAAGCGGCGCCAAGCTGAAGCTGATCAACAACATGCTGGCCATGGGCCAGGCGGTGATGACAGCGGAAGCGGTCGCGGCTTGCAAGGCCACCGGCATCGACGTCAAGAAGCTTTACGAAGTGGTGTCCAAGGGCGGCGTCAACAGCGGCATCTTTCAGATGATCATGACCGGCTATGTCGAGGATGGCTCGCTGGAGGGTATGAAATTCTCCGTTGCCAACGCCGAGAAGGATTTGCGCTACTACATGCGCATGACCGGCGAGACCGGCGTTGCCGCGCCGATGGGACCGGCGGTGCATAACCAGCTGATCGCGGCGCGCAAGCTTGGCTTCGAGGAGGGACTGGTCGGACATCTGGTCGCGGCGGCGCTGAAGCTGAACGGGCTCGATGGCGGCGGCGGGCGGAACGACAACTGAGCGACATTATCGCAAATCCCCGCGCAAGCGGGGATCCAGTAATCGAGGTGCCGAGGAAAGGCAGCCGCTCGCGCGGCTTCCGGGATTGCGAAGGGGTGATGCGGGCTGCCCTTGATGCTGCATTTGGGGCGCGAGGCGCGTTCCTCCCGGATTGCGGAATGGTGGAGAAAGGGCGGGCATGGCGCAGGGGCTTGAAGGCAAGATCTGCCTAGTGACGGGGGCGGCCGGCGTGGTCGGCGCCGCGATCGCGCGGCGTTTCGCGGGGCTAGGCTGCCGCGTGGTGCTGGCCGACATCGAGGCCGCGCGGGTCGCCGAACTCGCGAAGGAAATCGGCGAGGGCGCGCGGGCGCTGCCGCTCGACATCGCCGATGCGGCCGCGGTCGCCTATGCCCTCGCCGCGCTCGATGCGGATTCGCACGGCATCGATATTCTCGTCAACAATGCCGGCATCCTCTCCAACAACAAGGCCGCCGCGACGTCGGCGGATGAATGGCGCCAGGTGCTGGCGGTCAATCTCGACGGCGCCTTCTACCTGGCCAAGGCCTGCTTGCCGCATATGCGCGCGCGCGGCTGGGGCCGGATCATCAACATGTGCTCGCTGGCGATGAAAACCGGCGGGCTGACGGCGGGCACCGCCTATACCACCTCGAAAAGCGCCATGGGCGGGCTGACCTTTTCCCTCGCCCGCGAAACCGCGCGCGAGGGCATCACGGTGAACGGCATCGCCCCAGCCTACATTCTCACGCCCATGGTCACCGAGCAACTCACCCAGGAGCAGCGCGACAAGCTGCTCCGCGACATCCCCGTCGGCCGGTTCTGCGAGGCCAGCGAGGTGGCGCATGTCGCCGCGTTCCTCGCCTCGCCGGAGAGCGGCTTCATAACCGGCGAGATCATCGACATCAATGGCGGGCTGCATTTCGACTGAAACGGAACGCGACAATGGCTGAGCAAATCACCCCAATCATCGATTTTCAAACCGAATTGGCCGGGCTGCATCGGCTGGATGGCAAGGTGATGTTCCTGCCCGGCGGTTATGGCGGTATCGGTGAGGCCGTGGCCTGGGGCGCCGCGATGGCCGGCGCGACGGTCGTCATCGCCGGCCGCGATAAGGACAAGGCCGCCGCGTTTGCGGGCAGGCTTAGGGATGCGGGCTTCGCCGCCGATGGCCTAGCCATCGATTGCCGTTCGGTGGCGAACATCGGCGCGGCCGTGGACACGGTGGCCGCCCGCCACGGGTGCGTGGATATCCTCGTCAACTGCGTCGGCATCCAGCGCGAGGAGCCGATCGCCGAAGTCACAGAGGAAGCCTTCGACGACGTCTATACCGTCAATCTCAAGGCGGCGATGTTTCTGGCTCAGGCCGTGGCGCGTCACCAGATCGCGGCGGGGCAGGGCGGCAAGCATGTGCATCTGCTGTCGGTGCGGTCCACGCTCGGTATTCGGGCGCGGGGCTATTCGGCCTATTGCTCGACAAAAGGCGGCATTGTGATGCTCATCAAGCAGCACGCCATGGAGCTGGCGCCGCACCGCATCACCGTCAACGGCGTCTCGCCCACCTTCGTCTATACCGAGATGATCCGCCACGTCATGGAGAACGACGCCTTCCGTAAGGGGCTTTTTGAGCGCATCCCGCTTGGGCGCATCGCCGACCCAAAAGACGTCGTCGGCCCGGTGCTGTTCTTCGCCGCCCCTGCATCGGACTTCGTAACCGGGCAAAACCTCCTCGTGGATGGCGGGATTTCGGCGAGCCAATAGATTTGAGCTCCGCGACTTGCCCATGCCGTCAAAGCGCAGGCGCCGCAATCGAGGCACGCTCGATCAGGGGACATTCGAGCTTGGTCGGCCGAAATCGGCCAGCGCTGCTTTGCGTGAGCGATAGTGCTTTCTCGACCGCCCAACGGCCCATCTCCCGATGCGGCAGGACGAGTGTCGTCAGCGGCGGCGTCAGGTGGCGCGCGATCTCCTCGTCGTCATAGCCGATGACGGAGATATCAGCCGGGATGTTCAGGCCTCGCTCCTTGAGCGCCTCGTAGCAGCCGATCGCCATGCGGTCGTTGGAACAAAAGATCGCCGTCGGCGGATTTGGTAAATCCATGAGCGCGTTGGTCTGTTCGTAGCCGGCGCTGGTTTGCCAATTGCCTTCGCGCACGAGGGCGGGATCGAACGGGATGTCCGCCGTCGCCAAAGCGTGCCGGTGGCCTTTCAGACGGTCCTTGGCGGCGTCCATCCACATCTCGCCGGTGATGTGAGCGATCCGGCGGTGCCCGGCCGCAATGAGCACATTGGTAGCCCGGTGACCGCCAGCCACTTCGCCTGGAAGGATGGCCGGGAACGCATAATCGGTCGTGTAGCAGTTCAGCAGCACGACAGGAATGTCGGCGTCATAAAGGATGTCCGGCACCTCGACCTGCCGGGTCATGATGGTGGCGTAGATGACGGCGTCGACCCCGTTGTTCAGAGCGGCACGGATTGTGAGCGGCTCCATTTCGGCGTCGTTGAACGTTTGAAACGCACAGATGATATGGCCGGACTCCCAGGCGGCCTCGCGGGCCCCGTCGATGGAGATCACCGCCTCCGGGCTTGTCGCGATGCGGTCGAAGATGACCGCGATCTGCTGGCTCTTGCTCACGGGGGCCACCCGGCTTTTCTGATGCCGGTAGCCGAGTTCCTCGATGGCCCAAAGCACGCGGTTTCTCGTTTCTGCCGAGATTTTGATGCTGGGCGTATTGTTGAGCACGACCGAGACCGTCGATTGCGAGCAACCGGCCGTCCGCGCGACGTCCGTCATCGTGACGCGTTTGCCGTGACGGCGCTCGCCATTGATGTCGCTGTTGCTGACCTCTTGAGAGGTAGGATCCGTTTCGGCCCAGGCGGTATCGGCGTCGTCCATGGGCGGGATCTTATTGTTCATTCGCTAAGGGTTATTCCGCTTATTCGCTGCTGCGGCTGGCCCGCAGACGGTCGAACAGTACCGCAATGATGATGAAGCTGCCTACGAAGGTGCCCTGCCAAAAGGTGCTGATGCCCAGCAGAATGAGGCTGTTGCGGATCACCTCGATCAATGCCGCGCCGACGATCGCCCCGAACGCCGTACCGGCGCCGCCGGCCAGATTGGCGCCCCCGATCACCGCCGCCGCGATGACATTCAACTCCATACCCTGGCCGAGATTTGTTGTCACCCCGCCCAGCCAGCCCACTTCCAAAACACCGGTGATGCCCGCCGTAAGCGCCGCGAACATATAGACGAGGATTTTCACCCGCTTAACGGGAATGCCCGTCAATGTCGCGGCGTGTTCGTTCCCGCCCAGGGCGAAGATATGACGGCCCAAGCGCGACCAGCGGAACGCCAGGCTCGTGAGCACGCCCAATATCGCGAGCACGTAGACCGGATGCGGAATGCCGAAGGTCGATCCACCGCCGAGAGCGAGAAGCATCTCGTGATCGGGGCCGAACTGATAGACCATTTTGTTGTTGGACAGCACCATGGCCAGGCTGCGCACGACGGAGAGCATGCCGAGCGTAACGACGAATGGCGGCATACCAACATAGGCGATCATAACCCCGTTGAATAGCCCGACGGCCAGTGAGCCCGCTATCGCCAGGGGGACCGCCAGCCAAATGGAATAGCCGGCGGCCATCGTCATTCCCGTGATCATGGCGGACAGCACCACCACGGCGCCGACGGACAAATCGATACCGCCCGTGATGATCACGGCCGTCATTCCAAGGGCGATGATGGCAACGAAGGCGAAGTTTCGCGTGACGTTGAAAATATTGCGTTCCGTTGCGAAGGTGTCGGTCGCGATCGACAAAGCGAGACAGGCGAGGGCGGCGGCCAAAAACACCCAGAATGTCTGGCGGCCTAAGATCCAGCTCAGCGGCCCGGCATGCATCTGCTTGCCGATGGATTCTTCAAGAGTGACCGCCATGCGGCTTGCCTTTACATGTTGCGGGTAAGGGGTGGTCATGCGGCTTGGATGGCCCCGGTGATGAGACCGGTCACCTCTTCCGGTGAACTGCCTGAAATCGGCTTATCCGCGACTTTCACCCCGCGCCGTAGCACGACAATCCGGTCGGCGACCGCGAAAACGTCGGGCATCCGATGGCTGACCAGGGCAACCGCGATGCCGTGATCGCGGAGCCTGCGGATCAGGTTCAGCACTTCCTCGACTTGCCGGACGCTGATGGCGGCGGTCGGCTCGTCCATCAAGACGATTTTTGCGTCCGACAACCGTGTTCGCGCGATCGCGACGGCCTGGCGTTGGCCGCCGGACATGCGCCGCACGAGGTCGCGGGGACGGGTCTCCGATTTCAGTTCCGCGAACAACGCCCCCGCACGCTGATACATTGTTTTGTAGTCGAGGATGCGGAACGGCCCAAAACCGCGCAGCAATTCCCGGCCCAGATAAACATTCGCGGCAGCGGTAAGATTGTCGCAAAGCGCCAGTTCCTGATAGACGATCTCGATCCCTTGCGCCCGCGCGTCCGCTGGACTGTGCAAGGCGGCTTGCCGGTTGGCGATGCGGATGACGCCCCTGCTCGGCGGATAATTCCCCGCGACTATTTTGACGAGCGTGGATTTGCCCGCCCCATTGTCACCCATAAGGCCGACGACCTCCCCCTCCTTGATCGCCAGCGAGACGTCGGTAAGCGCCTGGATGGCACCGAAATTCTTCGAGACTTCCAGCAGCTCCAGGATCGCCATTCCGCAAGACCTCTCCTCAACGCCGCATTGCAGTCTTTAGTAATTATTACCCTGATGCTAATTTCGTCAATGCAGCTGGAAGACAGTTGTCGAACTGGAGCGGCTGTGCCGTTATAAACTAATGGATCGATAGATATTAGTGGCTATTATCGAGGAGGGTAAAGGGGGCGGCGATGCTGGTGCTGATCACGGGACCCACGGGAAAGGTAGGGCAGCACCTGATTGCCAAGGCGCTTGCCGACGTGTCCCGGCCTGACCTGCGCATTCGCGCTCTGTGTCACAATCGCGTCCTCCCCGCGTCAGACCGGATTTCGACCGTTCGCGGTTCGATTGCTTCGCGGGAAGTTGTGCGCGAGGCGATGCGCGATGTTACGCATGTCGTTCACCTCGCGACGTGTAAGGAGACCCCCGAAGACGTCATGGATGTCGCGGTCAAGGGGCTATTCTGGCTGCTTGAGGAGATGCGGGACAGCCCCACGGCGCGGCAGTTCATTCTTGTCGGCGGAGACGCGGCGGTTGGCCATTTCCATGTTGGGCACGGCGTTCCGCTGACCGAGGCCGCGCCGCACCACGCCTATCCAGGATGCTACGCCCTCTCCAAGGTCCTGGAAGAGGCGATGCTGAGCCAATACTATCTCCAATATGATCTGAATGGATGCTGCCTTCGCGCGCCCTGGATCATGGAGAAGGATGATTTCCGCTACACATTGTCCTTTGGCGATGATGTGTTCGGCGGGCCTGTGTGGAAGGACCTGGTGCCGGCCCAAGATGCGCTGCGCTATAGCGCAGATGGCACGGTTCCCTGCCTTCACGACGCGCTGGGCAGGCCCTTGAAGCGCAATTTCGTGCATGTCAGCGATCTTGCCGCCGCCATTCTCGCCGCGCTCGACAATCAGCGAGCCTGTCAGCAGCTGTTCAACATCGCCATGAATAGACCGGTCGATTACGGCGAGGTGGCCGATTACCTCGCGGCGACGCGCGGGCTTAACTCAGTAAAAGTCGATAGCGCCTTTCACAGCAATTGGCTCGACAACAGCAAAGCGCGGTTTCTGCTAGAGTGGGAACCGCGATACGACATGCAAAAGCTCATCGAGGATGCCTGGAATTACCAGCGCTCGCCGGAAGACGCGCGCAGGATTTATTATCCAGGCTGAACCCGGGAGGGCCGAAAAGGCCAGAATGCAGGAAACGCATCACAATCCTATGGGTGGAGGACGCATAATGAAAAACGCCGTAGCATTATTAGCCGCCGCAACGCTTTTGGCGCTTTCGAGCGCGGGGGCCGGCGCTCAGGGTAAGAAGACGCTGGCTATCGTGGTGAAGGGCCTCGACAACCCGTTTTTCGAGCAGATCAATCAGGGCTGCCAAAAGTGGATCAAGGAAAATCCGAGCTCGGCCTATACCTGCCTCTACACTGGCCCAGCATCCAGCGCCGATGAGGCCGGCGAGGTCCAGATCGTCGATGACCTCTTGACAAAAGGCGTCGCCGCGATCGCCATCTCCCCGTCGAACGCTCCGGCTATGGCTAACCTCATCAAGAAGCGCGCGCCGAAGATCCCCGTGATGACGATCGATGCGGATTTCCTGAAGGAAGATGCCGCGCTGCGGACGACCTATCTTGGCACCGACAATTATCAGATGGGCGTCAAAATGGCCGAGTACACCAAAAAGCTGAAGCCGCAAGGCGGAACGGTGTGCCTGCAGCTCGGTAATACCGCCGCCGATAACATCAACAGGCGTGCCGCCGGATATCGCGACACGATCGCCGGAAAGACCGGCGTCGACCGCCTGACAGGCCAGAACGGCTGGACCGAAGTCGCCGGATGTCCCGTCTTCACCAACGACCAGCCCGATCTTGCCAATCAGCAGATGGCGGATACCTTCACAGCCAATCCGAACCTCGGCGCCTTCATACTCACGGGCGGATGGGCGCAATTCGCCCCGCAAGCCTATGCCCAAGCCACCGACCAAGTCATGGCCAAGCTGAAAAGCAAGGAGCTTATCATTATCGCCGCCGATGTGTTGCCGCCGCAGATCACGGCTTTGAAAGCCGGCCGCAGTCACGCGCAGATCGGACAGCGGCCCTTTGAAATGGGCTACCGCGCGCCGACCGTGATGATCGAGCTTCTGGAAGGCAAGAAGGTCACGGATCCGCTCTATACCGGGCTTGATGAATGCATGCCGGAAAACGCGGACAGCTGCGTGGCGAAATAGCCCGAGCCACCGCATCGTCCTGGAGCGGGCACCGCAACGCGCCCGCTCTCAGGCTGCTGTTCCGACCTGGCGTCTGATGCTAATGCGCAAAACGAAACGGAGCTGAACTGCACATGCAACAAGATCGTTACGCCCGCTTCCCTAGTCTTGCAGGCCGTCCCGTGCTGATAACGGGCGGTGCGACCGGCATTGGCGAAGCCTTGGTAAAAGCGTTTGCGGCCCAGGGCGCCAAGGTCGGTTTCCTCGATATCGAGGCCGAGATCGGCGAAAAACTTGCCGGCGCGCTGACGTCGCAGGACAAGACGGTGGCGTTTCAACGCTGCGATCTAACCGACATCGCCGATCTTCGCGCTGGCATCGCCGCGTTGGAGGCAAGGAACGGCCCAACGCTCGTCCTCGTCAACAACGCCGCCAACGACACCAGACATGGCTGGGAAGATGTGACGCCGGACTATTGGGACGGCCGCTTGGCCGTCAATCTCAAGCATTTCTTTTTCGCTATTCAAGCCGTGGCGCCCGGCATGATCGCGGCCGGCCAAGGCTCGATCGTCAATTTCGGCTCCGTTTCCTGGCGGCTGAAACAGGGCGGCATGCCCGGCTATACCTCGTCGAAGGCGGCCATCTACGGTTTGACCCGCTCCTTCGCCACCGACCTCGGCAAGAGCGGCATCCGCGTCAATACTTTGGAGCCTGGCTGGGTGATGACCGAGCGCCAGTTGAATCTTTGGGTAACACCGCAAGCGGAGAAAGACATTGAGGCCGGCCAGGCGCTGAAGGGCCGTGTCATGCCGGACGATCTTGCCCGCGCCTGCCTGTTTCTCGCGTCCGACGACAGCGCCATGATGTCGGCAACCGTCATGACGGTCGATGGCGGGTGGACCTGACGTTCCCCCGCGAGTCCTGAGAGAGACAACAAAGGCCAAAGAGCCTGCTACACCCTGGGAGGAACCATGAAACATTTGGCACATACAAGCATAGCGGTAATCTTCGCATTGGCGGCTGGGGCGGCGAGCGCGCAGGAGAAGAAAAGCCTGGCCTTCGTGGTCAATGGGGCGTCGGACTTCTGGAAGATCGCCGAAGCCGGCGTCAAGAAGGCGCAGAGCGAGCTGCCGAAATATGAGCTTTCGCTGAAATATCCCGAACAATCCGCCGCGGCCATCCAACAACGCATGATGGACGACCTCGTGGCCGCCGGCACCGACGCGATCATGGTCAGCGCGGTCGACCCGAAAACCTCCACCGAGGCGCTGAATCGGGTCGGCGGGCAGGTGCCGCTGTTCACCACGGACAGCGACGCGCCGGACAGCAAGCGTATCGCCTATATCGGCTCATCCAACGTCGATCTGGGCAAGGACGCCGGGGCGCTGATGACGAAGGCCCTGCCCAATGGCGGCAAATGCATGGGTTTTGTCGGCTTACCGGGCGCGGACAACGCCCGTGAGCGCGTCGAGGGCATTCGCGCCGCCATCAAGGGCTCCAAAGTGGAACTCGTGGACGTGCGCGGCGACGATATCGATCAGACCCGCGCCAAGCGCAATGTCGAGGACACCCTGGCAGCCAATCCCAATATAGACTGCATGGTCGGCATCTATTCCTACAACACGCCGCGTATTTACGAGGTGCTCAAGGAAGCCAAGCAACTCGGCAAGATCAAGATCATCGCGTTCGACGAAGATCCGATCACGCTCGGCGGAGTCCGCGAAGGAACGATCGCTGGCACGGTCGTGCAGAACCCCTATGAGTGGGGCTATAAGGGCATGAAGCTGATGGCCGCATATTTGGAAGGCGAAAAGTCGGGCATTCCGGCTGGCGGTCTGATAATCGTCCCCGGCCAGGTCATCGAGAAAACCAACGTCGATAAATTCGAGGCCGAACTGAAAGCCAGAATTAGCGGCAAATAGGCCTCTCACACCAGCTGGCGCAGCCCATGAGGCTGTGCCGGCAACCCGGATTCCATCGCGGACCCACACGCATCCCCGCAAGCATCCCGGTCAGCGTCCCAGGTCACAAGCCCTTTGCTCGATCTGATTGGCATCTCCAAGACCTATCTCGGGGTTGTCGCCCTCGACCGCGTCGACTTTTCCGTGGCGGCGGGCGAAGTCGTCGGGTTGGTCGGCGAGAACGGCGCCGGCAAATCCACACTGATGAAAATTCTCGGCGGCGTCGTCCAGCCTTCCGCTGGTGCGATCAGGCTCGACGGCCGGGATTACGCGGGGCTTTCCGTGGCCGATGCGATCGCGGGCGGCATCGCCTTTGTGCATCAGGAGTTGAACCTCTTTGAAAATCTGGATGTCGCCGGCAATATTCTGATCGGCCGCGAGCCGCTTTACGGCGGGCCGTTGCGGCTCATCGACCGTCAAGCGATGGACCTGCGAGTGCAGCCCATCCTCGACAGGCTGGGCGCCGATTTCAGCCCCCGAACGCCGCTGGCGGGGCTGCCGCTGGCGCAAATGCAATTGGTGGAAATCGCCAAGGCTTTAGCGCTGGAAGCCAGGCTCGTCATCATGGACGAACCGACCTCCAGCCTGACGCTGTCGGAAACCGAGCGGCTGCTGCGGGTTATCGCCGAGCTTAAGGCGGCCGGCGTCGGCGTCATCTTCATCTCGCATCGCCTGCACGAGGTCGAGCGCTGCTGCGACCGCGTCGTGGTGCTGCGGGACGGCCGTGTGGTCGGCACACTTGCAGGCGATGCCATCCAGCACGAGGCGTTAATCCGCCTCATGATCGGGCGCGACCTGCGCTCGTTATACGTCTCGCCCAAGGCGCCGCCGGGCGAAATCATGCTGGAGATCGACGGCGTGCGCACAGCCGCTTTTCCGCAGCGCACCGTGAGCCTAACAATCCGGCGCGGCGAAATCGTCGGCCTGGCGGGGCTGGTCGGCGCCGGCCGCACCGAGTTGGCGCGCGCAATTTTCGGCATCGACAAGATGCTGGCCGGGGAGGTGAGGCTAGCGGGGCGGCCGTTCAAG
>Ga0136634_10001016_pt1 | contig 11069 bp, 10 predicted proteins | sample AntDrymUQ8332106_2_FD_104654 | JGI IMG/M metagenome (GOLD analysis project Ga0136634, IMG submission 104654) | Polar desert sand microbial communities from Dry Valleys, Antarctica - metaG UQ833 (21.06) | ecosystem: Environmental > Terrestrial > Soil > Desert | place: Antarctica: Dry Valley... | reverse complement strand
GGCGAAGCGGCCGCCCCAGAGTGCGCCGTGGTTCGTTGTGCCGCTCATGCGGCCAGTTTGTCAGTCCAGAGCTCGGCCCACCGAGCGCGCCCGGATGTCGGGCGCGGCCAGCGGTTCCGCGTTGGCGTCGAGGTCGTCGGGCGCCCGTTGGGACCCACGCTCGGCGGCCACCGGGCACGGTAGGCCGCCACCTCGTCGGCGACCCGTCGCTCGCCCCAGTCCAGGATCGGCGCCACCCGCACTGCAGCCGCCTCGGCACACTCCGCGCCGCGGTCAGTCACCTCGATCGTCTCCGGGTACGCCTCGCGAGGATGTCATCCAGGTGCAGTGCTCCCTCGTGGGTGACGGCATCGACGATCTCGAGCTTGAGGCACCACTGACACCACCACCCACGACGACGATGAACAAGGCCTGATCCGTCAGTGACTGCCATGCCTGTGCGCGGTCCTTCCACCAGAAGCCCCAGGCGCACCCGCAGACCGGGTGCACCATCTCCGTGGCTGTGCAAACATGCTGACGGTCCCTGTGGCGCAGGTCACTTGGAACCGTCTAGTTGTTTCGTCTCGAAGGGTCGCGCGTGCTCACAGAGATCTTCCTCCCCGAAGTCATGGGAAAAGCGATCCTCATCCTCCTGGGGACCGGGGTGGTCGCCAACATGGTGCTCCCCAAGACCGACAGGTCGGGGGGCGCACATCAACCCGGCTGTCACCCGCGGTCCGCTCCTCGCCGGAGACTCAGGACTCTCCTTCGCCGAAGTGCTGGTCCACCTCGCCGGGCAGATGGTCGGCGCGATGATCGGGGCCACCCTGTGCTGGGTGGCCCACGTGAAGCACTTCGACGACCCCGAGTGTGAGCCCACCGAAAAGCTCGCCGTCTTCTGCGCCATGCCCACGATCGCCGCGCCCTTGTGGAACGTCGCCACCGAGGTCTTCGGCAGGTTCGTGCTCGTGCTCGTGATCCTGTCGTTCGGCAAGACCCCACCGAGGTCGGACCGCTGGCGGTCGCCTGCTCGTCGTCGGGATCGGTGGAGTCCTCGGCGGGCTCCTCGGCAGCGCCGTCGGCTTCGTCTGAGCCAACCCACCCACCCACCGCGACCCGCTCGACCCACACCCACCGGAGGCACTGCAGATGACTGACACCAAGACCTACATCCTCTCGATCGACCAAGGAACCACCAGCACCCGCGCGATGATCTTCGACCACGCGGCGGAGGTCGTCTCGGTGGACCAGATCGAGCACGAGCAGATCCTCCCGAGGGCCGGCTGGGTCGAGCACGACCCGACCGAGATCTGGAACAACACGCGCGAGGTCATCGGTGGGGCGATCGGCAAGGCCAACCTGAGCAGCGGCGACATCGAGGCCGTCGGCATCACCAACCAACGCGAGACCGCGGTGGTGTGGGAGGAGGCGACCGGAAGGCCGGTCTACAACGCCATCGTCTGGCAGGACACCCGCACGCAGAAGATCGTCGACGAGCTCGCCGGCGACGAAGGCCCGGACCGCTACAAGGGCGTCTGCGGGTTGCCGCTCGCGACGTACTTCTCGGGTCCCAAGGTGAAGTGGATCCTCGATAACGTGGACGGTGCCCGCGAGAAGGCCGAGGCCGGTGAGCTGCTGTTCGGCAACACTGACACCTGGCTGCTGTGGAACCTCACCGGCGGTGCCGAGAACGAGGGTGTGCACGTCACCGACGTCACCAACGCCAGCCGCACGATGCTGATGAACCTCGCGGATCTCACGTGGGACGAGTCGATCGCCTCCGACATGGGCATCCCGATGGCGATGTTGCCGGAGATCAAGTCCTCCTCCGAGGTCTACGGCGAGTGCAAGCCGGGGGTGCTCAAGGGCACCCCGATCGCCGGCATCCTCGGCGACCAGCAGGCCGCGACGTTCGGACAGGCGTGCCTGAGCAAGGGCACCGCCAAGAACACCTACGGCACCGGCAACTTCATGCTGCTGAACACCGGCACCGAGCAGGTACCCAGCGAGAACGGCCTGCTGACCACGATCTGCTACAAGATCGGCCAGCAGGAGACGGTCTACGCATTGGAGGGCTCGATCGCGGTCACCGGGTCACTGGTCCAGTGGGTCCGCGACAACCTCGGCCTGATCGACTCGGCGGACCAGATCGAGGAGCTCGCCAAGGAGGTGGACGACAACGGCGGCGCGTACTTCGTGCCGGCCTTCTCGGGCCTCTTCGCCCCCCACTGGCGCTCGGACGCCCGCGGTGCGTTGGTCGGGCTGACCCGGTTCGTCAACCGCAACCACATCGCGCGCGCCGTCCTCGAGGCGACCGCGTTCCAGACCCGCGAGGTGCTGGACGCCATGAACGCCGACTCCGGTGTCCCCCTGGAGGAGCTGCGCGTCGACGGCGGCATGGTCGTCAACGAGACCCTGATGCAGTTCCAGGCCGACCTGCTCGGCGTGGACGTGGTCCGCCCCAAGGTGGCGGAGACCACGGCGCTCGGCGCGGCGTACGCCGCTGGGCTCGCGGTGGGCTACTGGGCGAACGAGGACGACATCGTGAACAACTGGGGCGAGGACAAGCGCTGGACGCCCAACATGGACTCCGACGAGCGCGAGCGCCTCTACCGCAACTGGAAGAAGGCCGTCACCAAGACCCTCGACTGGGTCGACGACGACGTTCACTGAGCTGACCCGACGGAAATGACACTAGATCACTAAGCCAAGTCATCTAGTCGGTGCCGCTCTCCATGGCCACGTGGTCCAGGGCGAGGTCGCTCTGGTCCCCCTCGGCGGCGGGGTTGCTGGCGATCCGGTCCGCGCCGCCCTGCTCGATCTCGCCGAAAAGGGTCCCGTTCTCGACCAGCACCTGTCCCTGGTCCAGCGGCTGGGCTGCATACGCCTCGAGCTTCGAGCGCGAGTCGGCGATGTCGAGGTTGCGCATGGTGAGCTGGCCGATCCGGTCGGTCGGGCCGAAGGCGGCGTGCTCGGTGCGCTCCATCGAGAGCTTGTCGGGGTGGTAGGAGAAGGCCGGGCCGTCAGTACGCAGGATCGTGTAGTCCTCCCCGCGCCGCAGCCGCAGGGTCACCTCCCCGGTCACCAGGGAGGCGATCCAGCGCTGGATCGCCTCACGCATCATCAAGGCCTGCGGGTCGAGCCATCGGCCCTCGTAGAGCAGGCGTCCCAGCCTCCGACCCTCGGCGTGGTAGTTGGCGATGGTGTCCTCGTTGTGGGTGGCGTTCAGGAGCCGTTCGTAGGCGATCCAGAGCAGTGCCATCGCCGGTGCCTCGTAGACGCCGCGCGACTTGGCCTCGATGATCCGGTTCTCGATCTGGTCTGACATGCCGAGCCCATGACGTCCGCCGATGCTGTTGGCCTCGTGGACCAGCATCACTGGGTCGTCGTACGGCTTGCCGTTGATCGCCACCGGGCGACCTGCCTGGAAGCGGATGGTGACGTCCTCGGGGTCGATGTGGAGGTCGGGGTCCCAGAACTTCACGCCCATGATCGGCTGGACGGCCTCCAGCGAGACGTCGAGGTGCTCCAGGGTCTTGGCCTCGTGGGTGGCGCCCCAGATGTTGGCGTCGGTGGAGTAGGCCTTCTCCGAGCTGTCGCGGTAGGGCAGGTTGTGCTCGGTGAGCCACTGGCTCATCTCGGCGCGGCCGCCCAGCTCCTGGACGAAGTCAGCGTCTAGCCAGGGCTTGTAGATGCGCAGCTCGGGGTTGGCGAGCAGACCGTAACGGTAGAACCGCTCGATGTCGTTGCCCTTGAACGTCGAGCCGTCGCCCCAGATGTCGACGCCGTCCTCGTGCATCGCGCGGACGAGCATGGTGCCGGTGACGGCGCGGCCGAGCGGCGTGGTGTTGAAGTAGGCGCGGCCGCCGGAGCGGATGTGGAAGGCGCCGCAGACCAGTGCCGCGAGCCCCTCCTCCACGAGAGCGTTCTTGCAGTCGACAGAACGTGCGATCTCGGCGCCGTAGAGCAGCGCCCGGTCAGGCACGCCGTCGATGTCCGGCTCGTCGTACTGCCCGATGTCGGCGGTGTAGGTGCACGGGATCGCACCCTTGTCACGCATCCAGGCCACCGCCACCGAGGTGTCGAGGCCGCCGGAGAAGGCGATACCGACCCGTTCGCCGGTGGGCAGTGCGGTCAGGACCTTGCTCATGTGTGTTCCTTCGTGGTGGAAGTCGGGGTAGGTCTCACTCAGTCGGGGTGGCCGCACCGGGCGGCTGGATTCGGCTGGTCCCGTTGGCCAGGTCCAGGAGGCGCTGCTCAAGCGCCGCGCCCCCGGACGGGTCGCGCGCGATCACCAGCACCGTGTCGTCGCCGGCGATGGTGCCGAGCACGTCACCGAGCTCGGCCTTGTCCACGGCCACGGCCAGGAAGTTGGCGGCGCCGGGCGGCGTGCGGAGTACGACGAGGTTGGCCGAGGAGTCCGCTGAGACGAGCAGCTCGGCGCACAGCCGCGACAGGCGTGCCTCGCTGGCCGCGGACTCGCGGCCGACGGTCGGGGTGCGGTCACCGCCCTCAGCAGGTACGGCGTAGACCAGTGCCCCGCTCGCCGAGCGCACCTTCACCGCGTCGAGCTCGACCAGGTCCCGTGACAGCGTCGCCTGGGTGACCGACAGCCCGTGAGCGGTGAGCTGGTCGGCCAGCTCGGACTGCGAGCGCACTTGACCGGTTTCGAGCAGCTCGATGATCCGCTGCTGGCGGGCGCCCTTGGTGACCGGGAAGTGGGAGTGCCCGGGCGGGGGCACCGAAGAGCTCCCAGGACTGGGCTGCGTCATGACCCGACCTCCTCGAGCAGCCACACCATGACGGCCTTCTGGACGTGACGACGGTTCTCGGCCTCGTCCCAGACGACGCTCCGCGGGCCGTCGATCACCTCGGCGGTGATCTCCTTGCCCCGATGGGCCGGCAGGCAGTGCAGCACGATCGAGTCATCGGCAGCAGCGGCCACCAGCGCAGCGTTCAGCTGCCAGGGAGAGAAGACATCGGCCCGGGCGTCGGACTCGCCTTCCCTGCCCATCGAGACCCACGTGTCGGTGGCGACCACGTCGGCCCCGGCGGCTGCCTCGACCGGGTCGACGACGTACGACGCTGATCCGCCGGTCCTGCTGGCGATCTGCTGCGCCCGGGCGAGAACAGCCTGGTCGGGCTGGTAGGCCTCGGGTCCACTGACCCGCACGTGCATCCCGGCAGTCGCGCCGGCCAGGAGGTAGCTGTGCCCCATGTTGCAAGCGGCATCGCCCACGAAGGTGAGCACCTGGCCGGCAAGGTCGCCACGGTGCTCGCGGACGGTGAGCAGGTCCGCCAGCGCCTGACAGGGGTGGAACTGGTCGGTGAGCGCATTCACGACGGGTACGCCGGCATGGCTGGCCATCTCCTCGAGCCGCTCCTGCTCATGCGTGCGCCAGACCACCAGCGAGGCCTGCCGTCCGAGCACCCGGGCCGTGTCCGACACGGACTCCCTGACGCCGACCTGTGCGAGCGAGCCGTCGATGATCATCGGGAAGCCCCCGAGCTCGGCGATCCCCGACGCGAAGGATGCCTGGGTGCGCAGGGTCGGCTTGTCGAACAGCACGGCCACAGTGCGGGGACCGGCCAGCGCTTTCTCGTCGTACGGCGAGGCCTTGAGCAGCGCGGCCAGCTCCAGCACCCGGGCCTGGTGCTCGGGGTCGAGGTCGTCGTCGCGCAGGAAGTGACGCGTCATGGGGACCCCTGGTAGGCGGCGTCGAGGAGACCCGGCCACGCCGCCAGGAAGGAGTCGGCCTGCGACTCGGTGAGCACCAGTGGCGGAGCCAGCCGGATGCGCTCGGGGGTCGGGTTGTTGATGATGAAGCCAGCCTCCAGAGCGGCGGCCGTCACCGCGGCAGAGAGCGGCTGGTCGAGGTCCAGGCCGATCAGCAGCCCCGCACCGCGCACCTCGGTCACCCGGTCGTCCCTGGCGAGCCCGTCGCGGAGGTGGTGGCCCAGCGTGGTGACGTGCCCGAGCAGACCGTCCTTCTCGATCGTCTCGATGACAGCGAGCGCTGCCGCCGCGGCAACCGGGTTGCCGCCGAACGTGGTGCCGTGGTTGCCGGGCCCGAGCAGGTCGGCAGCAGCGCCGGTGGCGATGCAGGCTCCGATCGGAAACCCGCCGGCGAGTCCCTTGGCGACCGTCACGATGTCGGCGAGCGCGTCCTGTGGAGCAGCCACGGCAGGGTTCTGGTGGGCGTACCAGGCGCCGGTGCGGCCGATACCGGTCTGGATCTCGTCGATCCACAGCAGGGCACCGTGCTCGCGAGTGATCTCCCGGGCCTGCTGCAGGTAGTGCAGCGGGGGTGCGACCACACCGGCCTCACCCTGCAGGGGCTCGAGGATCACCGCGGCCGTGTGGTCGCTCACCGCATCGGCGAGGACCGCTGCGTCGCCGTACGGGACGAAGTCGACGTTGCCAGGCAGCGGCTCGAACGGCTCGCGGTAGGCCGCCTTGGCGGTCAGCGCCAGCGCCCCCATGGTGCGTCCGTGGAACGCGCCCTCGGTGGCGACCAGGTGGGTCCGACCGGTCCTGCGCGTGAGCTTGAATGCGGCCTCGTTGGCTTCTGTCCCGGAGTTGGCGAAGAACACCTTTCCGGGTCTCGACTGATCGCTCGCTGCCCGACCACCGACCACCAGGTCGAGCAGGCGCTCGGCGAGCCGGATCTGCGGCTCGGTGGCGAAGAAGTTCGAGACGTGGCCGAGGGTCTGCAATTGCGAGGTGATGGCCTCGACCAACGCGGGATGGGCGTGACCCAGCGAGTTGACGGCGATCCCGCCGAGCAGGTCGAGGTACTGCTTGCCGGCGTCGTCCCAGACGTGGACGCCCTCGCCGCGGGCGAGCACCAGCTTGGGCGGGCCGAAGGTGTTCATCAGGGACTCGGCGTAGCGTGCCTTGAGGTCGGCGCTTTTCCCGGGGTCCCCGGCGGAACGGGAGCGCAGCGAGTGTGCTGCTGGGGTGGTCATGGTCAATCCTTCCGCTCGCCGGTCGCGTAGGCCTTGCGCATCTTGGTCTCGACCCCGGGCAGCACCTGCGTGCCCACTCCCTCGGCGGTGAACAGCTCGAGCAGCACCGAGTGGGGCTCGCGACCGTCCACGACGGTGGCCCGCGGCACACCGCCCGTGACCGCGTCGTAGCAGGCCTGCATCTTCGGGACCATGCCGCTGTCCAGGCTGGGCATCAGCTCGGCGAGCGACTCGGGGCTGATCTCCTGGATCACGTCGTCGCTGTCCGGCCAGTCGCGGTAGAGCCCCTCGACGTCGGTGAGCACCATCAGCTTCTCCGCACCCAGAGCGATCGCCAGCGCGGCGGCCGCGGTGTCGGCGTTGACGTTGTGCACCAGTCCGTCGCGGTCGGGGGCGACGCTGGAGATCACCGGGATCCGCCCGGCCAGGACGAGGTCCTCGACCGCCTCGGGACGCACGTGGTCGACCTCGCCCACCAGACCGAGGTCGACCTCCTCACCGTCCACGACCGTGTTCGTGGCCTTGGCGGTGAACAGCCCGGCATCCTCACCGGACAGCCCGACCGCGATGTGTCCGTGGCGGTTGATCAACCCGACCAGCTCCCGCTGCACCTGGCCGACCAGCACCATCCGGACGACGTCCATCGCCTCGGGTGTGGTCACCCGCAGGCCTCCCTTGAACTCCGACTCGATGCCCAGCTTGTCGAGCATCTTCGAGATCTGCGGACCGCCCCCGTGCACCACGACCGGCTTGAAGCCGGCGAAGCGGAGCAACGCGATGTCCTCCGCGAAGGCCTTCTTGAGGGTGTCGTCGATCATCGCGTTGCCGCCGTACTTCACCACGACGACCTTGCCGTGATACTTCATCAGCCACGGCAGGGCGTTGGCGAGGGTCTCCGCAGGGTGGGTCGAGGGGCGTTCGTTCGTCATGAGGAGTACGCACTGTTCTCGTGGACGTAGGCATGGGTCAGGTCGTTGGTCCAGATGGTGGCCAGCTCGGCTCCGGACTTGAGGTCGATGGTCACGCTGACCTCCCGGTCACTCAGGTCGACTTCCGCAGGATCCTCGGCCGGGGTGGAGTTCCGGCACACCCAGACGCCGTTCATGGCGACGTCGAGGTCGGCCGGGTCGAAGGCCGCTGCCGTCGTACCGATGCTGGCCAGCACGCGGCCCCAGTTGGGGTCCTTGCCGAACACTGCGGCCTTGAACAGGTTGCTGCGGGCGACGCTGCGCCCTACCTCGAGCGCGTCTGCCTCGGAGTCCGCATGCAGCACGGTGATGGCGATCTCGTGGTCGGCGCCCTCGGCGTCCTTGAGCAGCTGCATCGCGAGATCGGTGCAGGCCCGCGTCAGGGCCTCGGTGAAGTCGCCGATCGCCGGAGTGATCCCGCTGGCACCGCTGGCCATGACCGTCACGGTGTCGTTGGTGGACATGCAGCCGTCGGAGTCGAGCCGGTCGAAGCTGATCTGGGTCGCGGCACGCAGCGCGGTGTCGAGCTCGTCGGCCGGGACCACGGCATCGGTCGTGAGTACGACGAGCATGGTCGCCAGCTCGGGCGCCAGCATCCCGGCGCCCTTGGCCATGCCACCGATCGACCAGCCCGCACCACTTCCCGGGCCCTCGACCACGACCTGCTTGGCCACAGAGTCCGTCGTCATGATCGCCTCGGCGGCGTCCAGGCCGGCGTCCTCGGTCAGTGCGGCCAGGCAGTCGTCGACGCCCTTGAGGAGGTTTTCGCGCGGGTTGCTCAGCCCGATCAGGCCGGTGGAGCAGACGACGACGTCGAGAGCGCCGATCCCGAGGCCCTCGGCCACGCGCTCGGCCACTGCATGCGTGGTCTGGAACCCCTCGGCGCCGGTGTAGCAGTTGGCACCCCCGGAGTTGAGCACGACCGCGCGCACGACGCCGTTCTTGACGACCTCCTGGCTCCACAGGATCGGGTTGGCCTTGCACCGGTTGGCCGTGAACACCGAGGCCGAGTCGTAGGTCGGGCCGGTGTTGACGACCAGGGCCAGGTCCCTGGGGGGCGGAGTCCTGCCGGCACTGTTGTTCTTCAGTCCTGCGGAAGTGCCGGCTGCAGTGAAGCCGGCGGGGTGGGTGACACTCATGAGTTCTTGCTCTCCTGGGGCGCGACGGGGACGGCGAGGGCGACTTCGTGGCCGGATCGTCGCCACTCCTCGGCCGCGCGGTCGGCGTCGTTGATGGGCACGAGCACCCAGTCGGTGTCGAAGGTGGAGATGGTGAACACGCTGATCTGCGCTGCTGCCAGAGGCAGCAACAGCGTCGAGAGCACCCCGGTGAGCGCGAGGTCGAGCGGACCCTTGACGGCGAACGCGGTGAACGGCCCGGCTTGCTTGGCCTTCTTCGGCACGCTGCGCATCGCGCAGACCACACTGGTCTCGAGCGCTGTTGCGGTGATCGAGAACAAGGAGGACGACTCGGCCCAGCCGGGCACCTCGGCGCCCGGGCCGAGGCCGACGACGGCGAGCTTCTCGGGAAACTGCTCGAGGGTGAAGCTCTGGAGGACGTCGCTCTCGTTGACGGGTTCGTCGACGGACTCGGTCATGGCGCGAGCCCTACCGTCGAGAGACCGGTCTGTTCAGGCAGGCCGAGGGCGAGGTTCATGCACTGCACGGCTGCTCCGCCGGTGCCCTTGGCGAGGTTGTCGACCGCACCGACCACGACCATTCGGCCCGCTGCACCTCCTGCCGCCGGGTCCAGGGTCACCTGCAGGTGCACGCTGTTCGATCCGGTGACCGACTTCGTCGCCGGCCACAACCCCTCGGGAAGCAGGTGGATGAACGGCTCGTCGGCGTACGCCTTGTCGTAACAGGCGCGCAGGTCGTCGGCGGTGACTCCGTCCTTCACCGACGCGCTGGCGGTGGCGAGGATCCCGCGCGGCATCGGGACGAGTACGGGAGTGAAGCTGACCCTGACCTCGTCGTCGGTCAGGCCACCGAGGTTCTGCAGGATCTCAGGAGTATGACGGTGCACGCCGCCGACGCCGTAGGCCGTGGCCGAGCCCATCACCTCGCTGCCGAGCAGGTTCGTCCTGGGCGCCTTGCCGGCACCGCTGGTCCCCGACACGGCGACCACGACGAGGTCGTCCGCGTGCACGAGCCCCGCAGCGACGGCGGGTGCGAGGGCCAGTGTGGAGACGGTCGGGTAGCACCCGGGGACGGCGATCCTCCGCGCCCCTTCGAGCACGGCCCGTTGGCCGGGCAGCTCCGGTAGCCCGTAGGGCCAGGAACCTGCCCAGGAAGAATCACCGCCGGAGCCGTAGAACTTGTCCCACAGGGTCGCGTCGGTCAGTCGGAAGTCGGCGCCGCAGTCGATGACCACCGTGTCATCGGCGAGCTGCTCCGCAACCGCGCCGGACTGGCCGTGCGGCAGCGCCAGGAAGACGACGTCGTGGCCGGACAGGATCTCGATCGTGGTCTCGTCGAGTACGCGGTCGGCGAGTGGCACCAGGTGGGGCTGCAGCACGCCGAGGCTCTCCCCCGCGTTCGAGGCTCCCGTCAGCGCGCCGATCTCGACGGCGGGGTGCGCGAGGAGCAGGCGCAGCAGCTCACCCCCGGCGTACCCGCTGGCCCCGGCGACGGCAACACGTGTGGTCGGCATTTGCATGACTATACAGATCAATGCATGGATGGTCGAACCAGTCCGGAGGCGTCCACTTCCACCGAGGGTCGCGGCGCGCGAGCATGGTCGTCATGGGAGACATCTGGTCGCAGGGCGATGCCTACGAGCGATTCATGGGCCGCTGGAGCCGGCGGGTCGCGCCACAGTTCGTGGACTGGCTCGATCTCCCTGCCGGGCTTGGCTGGGCCGATGTCGGCTGTGGCAGCGGCGCGCTCACCGCCGCGATCCTGGAGCTGGCCTCCCCGGGCTCGGTGCTCGGCGTAGACCCGTCACCCGCGCAGGTGGACGCGGCCGTGCGCCGGGTCGCGGACGCGCGGGCGGCTTTCCGGCCCGGCGCCTCTGAGGACCTGGTCGCCGGAGACTTCGACGTCGTGGTCTCCGGACTGGTGCTCAACTTCGTCCCGGAGCCGGCCGTCGCCCTTGCCTCGATGGCGCGGGCAGCCCCGGGCGGGGTCGTCGCGGCCTACGTCTGGGACTACG
>Ga0136634_10001015_pt1 | contig 11083 bp, 12 predicted proteins | sample AntDrymUQ8332106_2_FD_104654 | JGI IMG/M metagenome (GOLD analysis project Ga0136634, IMG submission 104654) | Polar desert sand microbial communities from Dry Valleys, Antarctica - metaG UQ833 (21.06) | ecosystem: Environmental > Terrestrial > Soil > Desert | place: Antarctica: Dry Valley... | reverse complement strand
TGGACTCGGCCTCGGACGCTCACGAGGCAACAAACACTGCGGAGCGGTTGGTCTCATAGTGCTGTTGGTAGAGAGCCTCGTCGTCTACGCGATCAGCTTCCTGCTGTTGCGCCTGCTCTCGCGCTACCGCGAGTTGTGTGCGGACAGAGCAGGCGTCTACCTGACGCAGAAGCCGTCAGCACTCGCCTCGGCGCTGACCAAGATCAGCGGCGAGATGAACGCGGTGCCCGAGCGCGACCTGCGGGCAGCCCAACCGATGAACGCCTTCTTCATCGCTCCCGCGGTCCGTGGCGTGACCCTCAGCACGCTGACCGCCACGCACCCGCCGCTGGAGCAGCGCCTCGACCAGTTGGCGAAGATCGCAGCCAGCCTCGGGCAGACGCTGTAACCGTGGGTCTCTGGGACGCCTTGCGTGGCCAGTCACGGCCGCGGGCAGCGAAGCTAGACCAGCTCTTCGCGCTGCCGTCAGCGGCCCTGACGCTCGAGGCGTCCATGGGGCTGCGCCCGACCGGCAACGGCTCGGTGTGCTTCCGGGCCGCCGAGGGCCAGGCGGCGGTGGACACCCAGCAGGAGGCGTCCGCGCTGGTCGCGGTCGACGGCGGACCGGCCACCGTGAGCCGTGTGGACGAGTACGGCTACACCTGGCTGACCGTGTCGGCCGCGCCCGAGGACACGGCCGGGCTGGTCACCGACCTGCATGCGGTGAACTCGGCCCTGGAGGTCCAGGGCTTCGGCACCGGGCTGCTGTGCTCCACGGTCGGCTTCCGTGACGACGCGGGTGCGCTGGCGTACCTCGTCTACCTCTACAAGCAGGGCACCTTCTACCCGTTCTGCCCCACCGGGCCGTCGCGTCGAGACACACTGCGCGAGCGACAGGTCCGCGACGTCGTGGGCGCCGACCTGCCGATCGAGCCCGAGCTCTCGCGGTGGATGCCGATCTGGGGGATCAGCGAGGCCTGAGCCCGGCTCAGTCGCGGTGGGACTTGCCGGGCAGGTCGAGCATCCTTTGTAGCGCGAGCTTGGCCCAGCGCTCGGTCTCGGGATCGACCTCGATCACGTTGACCAGCTGGCCCTCGGCGAGGGACTCGAGCGTCCAGACGAGGTGGGGCAGGTCGATGCGGTTCATCGTCGAGCAGTAGCAGACCGTGCGGTCCAGGAACACGATGTTCTGGTCGGGGTGGGCGTCGGCGAGCCTCTTGACCAGGTTCAGCTCGGTGCCGATGGCCCACGACGTGCCGGCCGGCGCGGCCTCGACGGTCTTGATGATGAACTCGGTGGAGCCGACCAGGTCGGCCTTGGTGACCACCTCGTGGCGGCACTCGGGGTGAACCAGGATCTTGATTCCGGGGATCGTCTCGCGCAGCTTGTCGACCACCTCCACCGAGAAGCGACCGTGCACCGAGCAGTGCCCCTTCCACAGGATCACCTTGGCGTCGCGCAGCTCCTCGGCTCTCAGCCCGCCGCCGGCCAGCAGCGGGTTCCAGACCACGCAGTCCTCGAGCGCGAGGCCGAGCTCCAGCACCGCGGTGTTGCGGCCCAGGTGCTGGTCTGGCAGGAAGAGCACCTTGGTGCCCGGCCCCTTCTGGTCGAAGGCCCACTCCAGCGCCACCTGGGCGTTGGAGGAGGTGCACACCGCGCCGTCGTGCTTCCCGCAGAACGCCTTGATGTCGGCCGAGGAGTTCATGTAGGTCACGGGCACGACGACGTCGGCGACGCCGGCGTCGGTGAACGCGTCCCACGTGTCCTCGACCTGGGCCAGCCGGGCCATGTCCGCCATCGAGCAGCCCGCCGCCAGGTCGGGGAGCACCACCTTCTGCTCGGGTGAGGAGAGGATGTCCGCGGACTCCGCCATGAAGTGCACACCGCAGAAGACGATGTACTCCGCCTCCGGCCGGGCCGCGGCGTCTCGGGCCAGCTTGAACGAGTCGCCCGTGACGTCGGCGAACTCGATCACCTCGTCGCGCTGGTAGTGATGGCCCAGCACGAACACCCTGTCGCCGAGCTTCTCCTTGGCCCGTCGTGCCCGGGAAACCAGGTCCGGGTCCGAGGCCGCCGGCAGGTCGCCGGGGCACTCGACGCCACGTTCGGAGGAGCGGTCGGTGCCCAGGCCCAGGGGGAGCAGCGGGAGCTCGACAGTCGTCATGCTCGAATCCTCCCATCCGGTCCGGAACGCGGCACGGCAGGATGACCCCATGCGCGTCGTCTTCGCTCCTGACAAGTTTGCCGGCACCCTCACCGCCCCGGAGGCGGCCTCAGCGATGGCAACCGGCTGGGCCGGCCGGGCCCCGGACGACGAGCTGGTGCAGGTGCCGATGTCCGACGGGGGGCCGGGTTTCGTCGACGTGCTGCATGTCGCGCTGGGCGGCGAGCTGCATGCGGTGACCGCCCCCGACCCCTACGGCGAGCCCGTCCCCGCCGCGGTCCTCCGGGTGGGCGACACGGCGTACATCGAGAGTGCGCAGACGGTCGGCCTGCACCTGACACCGGCGGACGACCGGAAGCCCGAGCGGGGCACGACCAGCGGGCTCGGGGAGGTGCTCTCGCACGCACTCGACACCGGCGTCTCACGGATCGTAGTGGGACTCGGCGGATCGGCCACCAACGACGCCGGTGCCGGGCTGCTCGCGGCGCTGGGCGCCACCGCGGAGGGCGGCCCGCTCGACCAGGGGCCGGCCGGGCTCGCCTCCGTCACCTCTGTCGACTTCGACGCAGCGAGGTCCCGACTCGAGGGGGTGGCGCTTGTGCTCGCGAGTGACGTGGACAACCCGTTGCTCGGCATCAACGGCGCCACCAAGATCTACGGCCCCCAGAAGGGCCTGGCCGAGGAACGGCTGGTCACGGTCGACGGCTGGCTGCAGGGCTTCGCCGATGCGACCGACCGCAAGGTCGCCACCCAGAAGGGCGCGGGGGCGGCCGGCGGCCTCGGGTTTGCGCTGCTGCTGCTCGGCGGGACCCGTGAGTCCGGCGTGTCCCTGGTCGCCGAGGCGGTCGGTCTGCCCCAGAAGGTGCAGGGATCCGACCTGGTGGTCACCGGCGAGGGCGCCTTCGACTTCTCCTCCCGTTCCGGGAAGGTGCCGTACGGCGTGGCGGAGGTCGCGGCGGAGTACCTGGTCCCGTGCATCGCCCTGGCGGGCCAGGTGCTCGTGGGCTCGCGCGAGATGCGGGCGCTGGGTGTGGAGTCGGCGTACTCGCTGGTCGACCTGGTCGGGGAGGAGCGCGCCCTCGGCGCCCCTGCAGAGGCGCTGGCCGAGCTGGCTACCCGTACGGCGCGCACCTGGTCCCGCTGAGCGGGGGCCGTGGCACAACTCGTCGGCGGGATGCGAGGAATAACCGACGATGTGCGACCATTGAGACGTTGCACGAGCATCCCGATCAGCACTGGAGAGCACCCATGACCGAGCAGGTCGACACCGCCCACGAGATCCGCACCGACAGCATCAACGTCAGCCCGACGGCGGCTTCGAAGGTGAAGAGCCTCCTGGAGCAGGAAGGTCGCGACGACCTGCAGCTCCGCATCGCCGTCCAGCCCGGTGGATGCTCCGGTCTTCGTTACCAGCTGTTCTTCGACGAGCGTAACCTCGACGGTGACGTGGTGACCGACTTCAACGGGGTCGCCGTGGTCATGGATCGGATGAGCGTTCCCTACCTCAACGGCGCCACGATCGACTTCGTGGACACCATCGAGAAGCAGGGCTTCACCATCGACAACCCCAACGCGGGTGGCTCCTGCGCCTGTGGAGACTCCTTCCACTGACCGCGAGCTCCATCGCACTCCAGACACAGACAAGTGGCGGCGCCCCTCGGGGGCACCGCCACTTGTCCGTGGAGGCGGGTCAGTCCAGATGGAGGTGCAACCGTGACGCCAGGTGGGCGGCCGCGTCGCTGACCTCGATGTCGGGCTTGTGGACCTGATGGGGGAACGTGTCGAACTCCAGCGAAGGAGTTGGCATCGTGAGGGAGCTGTTGTCGATGCGCTTGCGGGGAAGCGTGATCCTGCTCCCGCAGATGGTGCAGTCGTCGCGCATCTGGTGGGCGGAGTCCTGGTCGTCGTAGGCGAGGCGCTCGTAGCTCATGTGTGCGACGTTAGGTGCTACCAGTCGATACTCGTGGGTGTACCGCTCGGTAGTGTTCAACACTCGCAAAGGTTTCACCCGGCCGAAACAATTAGGACCTCAATGTCGCTGCTCATCGCCGGATCCATCGCTACCGACCACCTGATGAGCTTCGGCGGGAAGTTCGCCGACTCGCTGGTCGTGGGGCAGCTGGACAAGCTCTCCGTCTCCTTCCTCGTCGAGGACCTCGAGATCCGCCGCGGAGGCTGCGCCGGCAACATCGCGTTCGGCCTGAGCCGGCTCGGCGTACGCCCGGTGCTGGTGGGGGCGGCCGGCGAGGACTTCGCCGACTACCGCTCCTGGCTCGAGCGCCACGGCGTCGACTGCGACTCGGTGCGGATCTCCGAGGACCTGCACACCGCCCGGTTCGTGTGCACGACCGACGCCACGATGGCCCAGTTCGCCAGCTTCTACCCCGGTGCGATGAGCGAGGCCAGGCTGATCGAGCTCGGGCCGATCGTCAAGAGGGTGGGGGAGCCGACCTTCGTGCTGGTCGGACCCGACGACCCCGCGGGAATGGTCCGCCACACCGAGGAGTGCCGCCAGCGGGGCTACCCCTTCGTCGCGGACCCGAGCCAACAGCTGGCCTTCGGTGAGGGCGACATGATCCGGGCGCTGGTCGACGGTGCGGCGTACCTGTTCTCCAACGAGTACGAGTCGCACCTGATCGGACAGAAGACCGGCTGGTCGGAGGAGGAGATCCTCTCCCGCGTGGGCACGCAGGTGATCACGCTCGGTGCCGCTGGGGTGCGCATCGCGGGAACCGACCAGCAGCCGATCGAGGTGTCGGCCGTTCCCGGCGTGAGGGCGCTCGAGCCGACCGGGGTCGGCGACGCGTTCCGGTCGGGTTTCCTCGCTGCACTCGAGTGGCGACTGCCCCACGAACGCGCCGCCCAGGTGGGTTGCGTTCTCGCGGCGTACGTAGTCGAGCAGGTGGGCACCCAGGAGTACACGTTCACGCACTCCCAGTTCGTCGACCGGCTGGCCGTGGCCTACGGCGAGGACGCCGCCGCCGACGTGCGGCCCCACCTCGGCTGACCGTCCTCAGCTGATCCGCGTCACCAGATAGACCGGTACGCCGTCCGCGGCAGTCTGCAAACCGGCGTAGCGCTGACCGCGCATGCGACACCACGCCTGTACGTCGACCCGCGCGGCCGGGTCGTCGGCGACGACGGCGATCGTCGATCCCGGCTCGACCTCCTCGATGGCCTTCGCCAGCTCGATGATCGGCCGTGGGCAGGGCATCCCGCGACAGTCCAGCTCGCGGGGAGGACCGAGGTGAGTCATCGGGGGACACCGGAACTCTCGCGCAGGCGCGCGACCACCCCCGGAAGCACGTCAGCGAGGCGGCGCACGTCGACAGCGAGCGTGTCGCGTCCGACAGACACCCGCACGTTGCCGTGCGTCAGGGCACCCATCGCCGCCAGCACGTGGCTGGGCTCGAGGCTGCTCGCCGTGCAGGCGGACCCGCTCGCGACGGCGAACCCGAGCTCGTCGAGCGCGTTCACCAGCGCCTCCCCGTGGACGTAGAGGCACGAGAACGCCAGCACGTGCGGAAGCCGGTCGTCCGGTGCCAGGAACACCTCGGTGTCCGGGATGGACCGCACCGTCTCGGCGAGCAGCGACGTCATCGTCGTGTGTGCCGCCGCGAGCTGGAGCGTTCCGTCCTGCTCCTCCAGGCTGGCGCGCAGCGCGGCCGCGGCAGCCAGGGCGCCAGGCACGTTCTCGAACCCGCAGGCCCGCTCGTCGACACGCTCGTCGCCGGGGAAGGGGTTGCGCCAGCGAGCGGAGCGGCGCACCAGCAGCACGCCGACTCCCGCCGGCCCGCCCCACTTGTGCGCCGAGGCGGCCGCTGCCGCCCATCCGTAGGGCAGTGGGAGCCGTCCGGTGGAGGCACACGCGTCCATGAACACCGGGGACTCCAGAGAACCGGCCACGTCGGCCACGGGCTGGAGTGCGCCCACCTCGGGATTGGCGGACTGCACGGCGACGACGGCAGGCTCGCCGTGCTCGGCGGTCGCCTCCCCGAACGAGGCGGGGGACACCCTGCCGTGGCGGTCCACGGGAACTGTCTCGAACCGGCCGCCGCGATGCGTGTGCCACACCCCCCCGTGCAGCACGGCGGAGTGCTCGACCGCTGAGGCGAGCAGGAGGTCGCCCTGTCGGGCACGGCCGGCGAGCAGGCCCAGCAGACCGAGATGCACGGCGTGCGTCCCGCTCGGTGTGAACGTCACCTCGTCACGGCCCACACCCAGACACTCGGCGACCACGCTTCGCGCGTTGTCGAGCATCAGCCGGGCCTCGCGGGCCGGGCGATGCAGCCGCCGTGGATCGGCGTATCCGCGACCCAGGGCGGCGTCGAGCACCTCTCGTGCTGCAGGGTGCAACGGTTGCGCCGAGGAATGGTCGAGGTATGCGGCTCGGGCTTGGCTCACAACGCGAAACCTACCCGCGCCCTGCCCGCTGTCCCGGGGTCTGTCAGTAGTAGTGTTTCGATTGTCCTCAACTGGTCAGCACTCAGTGTCAGCTTGAAGAAAGGGCTCGTCCGTGAGTCTGGAGCACCCTCTGCGCTTTCGCCGCGTAGCGCTCGGCGGCCTGATGGTCACCGCGCTGCTTGTCCTGAGCGGTTGCTCCGCCGAGCAGGAGAGCGAGATCAGACGCCTCGCCATGCCGGTCGGGGTGACCAAGGAAGCGCCGTACATGCAGGATCTGTGGAACTGGTCGTGGCTGGCGGCGATGATCACCGGCGTCGTTGTGTGGGGCCTGATCTTCTTCGTGGCGATCCGCTACCGCCGCCGCAGCGAGACCGAGATCCCGATCCAGACGCGCTACAACCTGCCGATCGAGATCTTCTACACGATCGCCCCGATCATGATGGTGATCGTCTTCTTCTACTTCACCCTGGACACCCAGAACAAGGTCATCCGCGAGGACGACAGCCCTGACGAGACCGTCACTGTCGTCGGGCAGCAGTGGTCGTGGACGTTCAACTACAACCTGGGCTACGAGGAGGAGCAGAAGAGCTACGAGCAGGTCGGCAGCGACGAGGTCGTCTACGAGGGCGGCACCACCGCCGACCGCCCGACGCTGTGGCTGGTCAAGGACAAGAGCGTCAAGATCCACCTGACCTCGCCCGACGTGATCCACTCGTTCTGGGTCCCCGGGTTCCTGTTCAAGATGGACGTGGTGCCGGGACGTGCCAACAACTTCGTCGTCACGCCGACGCGCACCGGCACCTTCGACGGGCGCTGCGCCGAGCTCTGCGGGGTCTACCACTCGCGGATGCTGTTCAACGTCAAGGTCGTCGAGCAGGCGGAGTACGACGCGCACCTCGAGGCCCTCGCCGAGAAGGGCAACATCGGCAAGGCCCTGGGCGGCACGGACGCCGACACGACCGCAGGACTCGAGTCTGCCGAAGACAACGGAGGAGAAGAGTGACCGCCGTCTCCGACGCCCCCACGGGCGCACGCGTCGACACGCCGCAGCACACCCTGGGCCAGCAGGTGGTGAGGATCCTCACCACCACCGACCACAAGCTGATCGGCAAGCTCTACCTGGTCACGTCCTTCGCCTGGTTCCTCGTCGGCGGCCTGATGGCGCTGCTGATCCGCTCCGAGCTCGCCTTCCCGGGCCAACAGGTGGTCAACGAGGAGCTCTACAACCAGCTGTTCACGATGCACGGCACGATCATGCTGCTGATGTTCGCGACGCCGCTGTTCTTCGGCTTCGCCAACGTCGTGATGCCCCTCCAGATCGGCTCGCCGGACGTCGCATTCCCGCGGCTGAACATGCTGAGCTACTGGTTCTTCCTGTTCGGCAGCCTGATCGCCGTGTCCGGGTTCCTCACCCCGGAGGGGGCGGCTGACTTCGGGTGGACCGGCTACACGCCGCTGTCCAACGCCGTCCGCTCGCCCGGGGTCGGCGGCGACCTCTGGGTCATGGGCCTGTGGCTGATGGGTATGGGCACCATCCTCGGTGCCGTCAACTTCGTCACCACGATCATCTGCATGCGTGCACCCGGCATGACGATGTTCCGGATGCCGATCTTCGTGTGGAACACGCTGGTCACCAGCCTGCTGGTGCTGATCGCGTTCCCGATCCTGGCCGCGGCGCTGCTGGCCCTGGAGGCCGACCGTCAGCTGGGGGCGCACGTCTTCGACCCATCCGGCGGCGGCCCGATCCTGTGGCAACACCTGTTCTGGTTCTTCGGCCATCCGGAGGTCTACATCATCGCGCTGCCCTTCTTCGGCATCGTGACGGAGATCCTGCCGGTGTTCAGCCGCAAGCCGATCTTCGGTTACGTCGGGCTGGTCGGCGCCACGCTGGGCATCGCCATCCTCTCCGTCGCCGTGTGGGCGCACCACATGTTCGTGACCGGAGCGGTGGACCTCGCGTTCTTCTCCGGGATGACGTTCCTGATCGCCGTACCCACCGGGGTGAAGTTCTTCAACTGGATCGGCACGATGTGGGGCGGGTCGATCAGCTTCGACACGCCCATGCTGTGGTCGGTCGGGTTCCTGGTCACCTTTCTGTTCGGTGGGCTGACCGGGGTCATCCTCGCCTCGCCGCCGCTGGACTTCCACGTCTCCGACTCCTACTTCGTGGTGGCCCACTTCCACTACGTCGTCTTCGGCACCGTGGTGTTCGCGATGTTCGCCGGGTTCTACTTCTGGTGGCCCAAGATGACCGGCAAGATGCTCGACGAGCGGCTCGGCAAGATCCACTTCTGGCTGCTGTTCTTCGGCTTCCACACCACGTTCCTCGTACAGCACTGGCTCGGAGTGGAGGGCATGCCTCGTCGCTACGCCGACTACGCGGCCTCAGACGGCTTCACCACGCTGAACCAGGTCTCCACAGTAGGGGCCTTCCTGCTCGCCTTCTCGACGTTGCCGTTCCTGCTCAACGTCTACAAGACCAGCCGCACGGCCAAGGTGACCGTGGACGACCCATGGGGCTGGGGGCGTTCCCTCGAATGGGCCACCAGCTGCCCGCCGCCTCGACACAACTTCGTGAGCATCCCGCGGATCCGCTCCGAGTCGCCGGCCTTCGACCTCCATCACCCGGAGATCGCCGCGCTCGAGTACTCCGACAACGATGGGCTGGGTGACGACGGCAAGGTCTCGGACGCACCTGACATGGAGGGCCGCGGCGGCGCGCTCGGCGGGGAGGACGAGGCCCGATGAAGGCTGAGACCTGGATGTTCGGGATCTGCGCGGTGTTCTTCGCGCTGGTTGCGCCTGCCTATTGGCTGATCACCGGTGACTGGACCGGCAGCACCGCACTGGTGATGACCTTCCTGCTGGTCACCCTGATCACCTTCTACCTCGGCTTCCATTCCCGGAAGATCACCGCGTCCGGCGGGAGGCCGGAGGACCGCAAGGACGGCGAGATCGCTGACGGAGCCGGCGAGCTCGGGTTCTTCCCGCCGTACAGCTGGTGGCCGCTGTGGTGTGCCCTGTGCCTGGCCACGATGGTCCTCGGCGTGGCTATCGGCTGGTGGCTCGTGATCATCGGCGGAGTGCTCGGGGCGCTGGCGCTCTCCGGACTGGTCTTCGAGTACTACCGGGGCGAGCACGCCCACTGACCGTGCGTGAGCAGAGACACGTCGGACCTAGGCGTGTCGTTATTTCGCCGTGGGTACCCTGAACAACGTCGTGTCCCCAACTCCGCGACATGGAGTCTTGATGTTCAGCCGGTCCTTCCGTACGCGCCTCTCCCTGCTCGGAGTGGCACTGACGCTCGCCACGGTGACGGCCTGTGCCGGCACCCCCGGCGACGATCCGGGCACTGACCCGCAGAGTGCCCCGTCGCAGGTGATCAAGGACTCCGAGGCCAAGATCGTCAGCAGCATCCGGCCAGGTGCCAACGGCATCGACCTCGAGCGCAAGGTGCGCCTGCGCGTCGACTCCGGAACGTTTGAATCGGTCCAGGTGACGGGGCCCAAGGGCGCTGTCGTGCAGGGCCGGCTCTCCGTCGACAAGACCCGTTGGGTCTCCCAGACACAGCTGCAGGCAGCCTCGCGCTACCGGGTCACCGGCACCGCGGTGGATGGCGGCGGGCTGGCGAACAGCTATGAGTCGGTGTTCCGGACCCGTGCCCTCAGCCTGGACGAGCAGACCTACCCCAGCTTCGTGCCGGTCGACGGTCAGACAGTCGGCGTTGGCATGCCGGTGGTCATCCGCTTCGACGTGCCCGTCTCCGACCAGGCCGGCATCGAGCGTCACCTCAAGGTCGTCAGCCAGCCGGCGCAGGCTGGTGCCTTCCACTGGATCAGCAACACCGAGGTGCACTGGCGCCCCCGCACCTACTGGCGGCCGGGCACTGACGTGACCGTCCGCGCCGACATCGGTGGCGTTCCCGCCGGTGGTGGCATCTATGGCCAGGAGGACCGCGCGATGAAGTTCCACGTCGGTGACGCGATGGTCAGCAAGGTGAACATGGAGACCCACGACATGAGGGTCTTCCGCAACGGCAAGTTGATCCGCACCATCCCGATCACCACGGGGGAGCAGCCGAAGTACACCACCCGCTCCGGCACCAAGGTGATCGTCGAGAAGTTCCGGCACAAGCGGATGAACTCCGAGACCATCGGGATCGATCCGGACAGCGCGGACGGCTACGACCTCGACGACGTCGAGTACGCCATGCGCGTCACCTACTCCGGTGAATTCATCCACGCGGCACCGTGGTCGGTAGGTCAGCAGGGCAGTGCCAACGTCAGCCACGGGTGCACCGGGATGAGCACGTCGAACGCCGAGTGGCTCTACAACAACACCAACATCGGTGATGTGGTGGAGTACGTCGGCACCGACAAGCCCATGACCTTGACCAACGGCTTCGGTGACTGGAACACCGCTTTTCCCGACTACCGGGCCGGTTCTGCGCTGAGCTGATCGACCCCTCGGGGTGACTCACCGCTCGGGGACGGGGGCCCGGCGGTCTCCGCTCCGGGCCCGAGGGAACCGGCCTGG
>Ga0136634_10001014_pt1 | contig 11087 bp, 10 predicted proteins | sample AntDrymUQ8332106_2_FD_104654 | JGI IMG/M metagenome (GOLD analysis project Ga0136634, IMG submission 104654) | Polar desert sand microbial communities from Dry Valleys, Antarctica - metaG UQ833 (21.06) | ecosystem: Environmental > Terrestrial > Soil > Desert | place: Antarctica: Dry Valley... | reverse complement strand
TGAAGCAAAATCTGATGGTAGTGGATAAAAATGACAGTATTATGGATCCGGGTACCATAGATTGGAACAAACTAAGTAAAAAATATTTCCCTTACCTGTTAAAACAAAGACAGGGCGATGACAATTCCCTGGGAGTGCTGAAGTTTAATTTTGCTAATAAATACAGTGTGTACCTGCACGATACCAATGCCCGTTGGTTATTCAGTAAAACTTCACGGGCTTTAAGCCACGGCTGCGTGCGGGTGAAGGAATGGGAAAAGCTTTCGCATTTTTTTGTAAGAAATGATTCCATAAAGTACGCTGCGGATACGTTACGAAATTGGATTCAACGTCAGGAGAAACATGTAGTGTATGGGTTTAAAAAAGTGCCGATATTCATTCGTTATTTTACCTGTGAAGGCATAGGTGGAAAAGTGAAATTTTATGATGATATTTATGGAGAGGATAAGATACTTCGTCAGAGGTATTTTGCCGATAAATCCATTAATTAATATCTATGAAACCAGCTTTGATGGTTGGGGCTCTTTTATGGAGCGCCATTTTTTTTGTCCTAGAAACAATTGCTGCCGACAGCATCACCATATCCCGAAAAAAATTTCCAAAATTTCAGTATGGGGTCGCCAGTTATTATCACAATAAATTTCAAAACAGGCTCACCGCAAGTGGAGAGAAATTTGATCAGCAAAAAATGACCGCTGCGCACAATGGCCTGCCTCTTAATACCTGGATACGTGTAACAAATCTCTATAACAATAGATCAGTCATTGTACGGGTAAATGACCGGCTTCACCGAAAGAATGCCCGGTTGGTCGATCTTAGCAACCGGGCAGCCGGGCATCTGGGTTATCTAGGCCACGGTCTTGCAAAAGTAAAGGTGGAAGTTTTTGGTAAGAAAAAACCGCGTGAATTGATTAAAAGCAAATCGAATAAATAATTTTATCTTGTAGGAGTGCCTGTTTATTTAACCTTCGTGACCAACAATTAATGTATGATGAATTTTACCAGAATCCTCCTTGCTTTATTGTTCCTGCAAATGAGTGCTTTTGCTCAGGAGAGGGCTCATACACAAGATCCTGCTTTGAGTATTAACTTTTTTTTAGTTGACTTCGAAACGGCTACAAAGATCCGTAGCTCTACTCTTTCCAGTGTTTTAAACAATAAGCAGTTTGGAAAAATAAAGGAGATGTCTCCTGGGCTGGCTGTTGCTTACTCGAATGGACTTTCCAGTCATTTTGATTTTTCCACTACCCTTGCAGGCTCATTTCTTAATGATCCCCGAACCAATGCTTCTTCCTCAGGGGGTGATAATCTTTTGCTTGAAGCCGATGCCAGCATACGTGGAAAAATGTTTTCAAACAATTATTGGTTTACTCCATACGTTCAACTTGGGGTGGGCGCTTCAAAATACAAAGGTTACTATGGCGCATTCGTTCCAATCGGAGTGGGACTGCAGCTTAACCTTTTTGATGAGGCATTTTTACTGGTCAATTCTCAATATCGTATTCCGGTTACCGAGTCAGCAAACTATCATTTTTATCACAGCATTGGCCTGGCAGGAAATATCGGAAAAAGGAAATCAAAATAAGGGCTAAGAGATAATGAAGCGTTTTAAAATAAGTGAAGCCAAAAGTGAAAAAAAGAGACAAAGAGATAGGCTGGTTCCGTCTTCTGTAGGGGTGAAATGGGGTTTGTAAATGAACGGTGTCCTGGCATCAAAAAATTCAATCTTCCTCAATACTAGCCAGATGTAAGAAAAAGATTGTCCACTTTACCTCCTTCCCCCTTCCTCATTTTCTCATAGCCCACTATTCCGGTTTTTCTTTTTTCTTCCCAAATAGTCTTTTAAAGAATCCTTTTTTTTTCTTGTCACCATCATCAGTGATTACTGAATCCTTCGGCTTACTATTTTTGTCAGGTTGCTTTTTTGAATTGGCATCATTGATAATTTTTTGTTCTTCAAGAGAAAGCTTTGATTCTACCGGCACATCACCATTGTCCGGTGTACTCAGGTATTCATCAGCCTGGCCATTACCTTCATCTAAACCTTCAGCTCCGGGAATATTTAGATTATCACTGGGATAATTATAATCATAGCCCAGTTCGTTTGCAAGATTTTCAGGTTTAACAAATATTGCTTGTTTATCTAACCCTAGTGTTTTGTCTGCCAAAGCCTTTTGGAAGAAATATTCGTAAATAGGTCTTGCAGCTTGTCCTCCATATCCCAATCCACCTTCAAGTCTTACAAAGCGGTCGTCGCAACCCATCCAAACTCCCGCAGACAACTGAGGGGTAAAGCCGATAAACCAGGCATCTGAATTATCATTGGTAGTACCTGTCTTGCCGCCCATTTCCGCAACACCCAATCTACCTCTTAATCCCGCAGCGGTGCCAATATCAACGGGCCCCTGCAGCATACGTGTCATTGCATAAGCTGTACTCTGGCTAATGACTTCCTTCCTTTCGGTATCGAAACGTGCCAGCACATTTCCGTTTTTATCTTCAATACGACTTATATACACAGGTTTTGTACTAAAGCCTCCGGAGGGAAACATAGTATAACCCCACATCATCTCAAATAAAGACAGATCACATGAACCCAGGCTAATAGAAGGGTAGGGTTCTACCTTGGTAGGAATGTTCATCTGTTTGATAAAATCTGAAAAACGCTGAGGAGTGGTTTGTTTAATAAGATAAGCAGCCACTTCGTTTACCGACCAGGTTAAGCCCTGCGCCATCGACCGGGTTCCGGTTCGACCGCTGTTTTTGGCCGGCACATATCCCGATCCCGGAAAATATTGTTGAGTAGCTTCACAAGCCGTTTGTGGGGTAAAACCAAATTCTTCCATGGCCAATGCGTAAAGAAAAGGTTTGATGGAAGAACCCACCTGTCTTTTTGTTCGAAGGTTAACGTGATCGTATTTGTAATTTTTAAAATCAATTCCGCCAACCCATGCTTTCACTGATCCTGTCATCGGATCCATCACCATAAAAGCGGTTTGCAGCATTTCACGATTGTACTTGATGGAATCATAAGGCGTCATCACCGTATCTTTTTCACGCTTCGAATTCCAGGCAAACACTTTCATCGGTGTTTTTTGCTTGAAATTCTTTTTGATTTCAGTGTCGCTCATGCCGTCCTCTTTCAAACTCTTCCAACGTTCACTGTTTTTCATCGCGGTTTCCAGTACATTTTCATGTCCTTTCCAAACTGCGTCAGTCTTAAGGCTTTTTTGGTTGCTCAATACACGTTGTAGTACAGGCATGTGTTTGGCAACGGCTTCTTCAGCGTACAATTGCATGCGTGGATTTATGGTTGTATATATTTTCAATCCATCTGCATACAAATCGTAATTTTCGCCATCCGGTTTTTCATGTTCCTTACACCATTTCTTCAGCTCTTCACGGATCACATCCAGAAAATAAGGAGCGATGCCATTATTTTCGTTCATTTTTTTATAGTTAAGACGGATAGGGTTTTTTTTGAGATCGGTAGACTGGGACTCAGGCAAATAATTGTTTCGAACCATTTGTTGGATCACTGTGTTTCTTCGGTCAAGCGCTACCTTGGGATTGGACCTCGGGTTGTACACTCCGGGGCCTTTCAACATACCAACCAATACAGACGATTCCTCCACATTTAAGCGATCCGGTTCTTTGGAAAAAAATGTGCGTGCGGCATTCCGGATGCCATAGACGTTATCACTAAAAGGAACAGTGTTTAAATAAAGAGCAAGTATTTCCTGTTTGGTGAAATTGCGTTCAAGCTTGATGGCAATGATCGATTCTTTCAATTTTTGGATAATGCGCGAAACCGGGTTCGTGGCCCGTTCATCAAACAGGTTCAGCGCCAGTTGCTGTGTAATGCCACTGCCTCCACCTTTGTTACCAACGAAAGCAATCGCCCGTAACATCCCTACGCCATCTATACCCGAATGATTGTAAAACCGTTCGTCTTCCGTAGCAACCAGTGCATTGATAACATGTTTTGAAATGTCTTTGAATTGAACGTTACTCCGATTGCCCTTGTCCTTGTAATATTTTCCCATGGGGGTGCCATCATCGCCATACACTTCTGTGGCCTGGGTGATGGTGGGATTTTCTAATTGCGCAAGGGATGGCATTTTGCCAAACATCCCGACATTAAGCAGGATAAGAAATACAGCAAAAACAACGAAGCTATATAGAAAAATTTTCCAAAAAATTTGTACGGGACGAGTCATAGAACGAAAATTAGAGATAAAATATTAAGAGCGTTGTTCTTCAGGTGCAAATATCATACTCGAAATAGAAAAAAAGGCTTTGTCAACCAGCAAGGGTAAACTTTCACAAACTTGTGGCAACCTAGAAGAATTCCGAAGCTAAAATTTTCCCGGAAAAGACTGCAATAAAAACTTTTTATAATCGGCCATATTTTTGGCGCTTTTTAGGATGTCCAGGTTAGGCAATGAGATCAGCATAAAAGAAAATTTGCCGGCGGGAAGCCAGGGAACGATTTCCCTGGAGGCCACCTTGCGTGTTTTCTCCAGGTAGTCCAGGGCAGCAGCTGAGTTTTCGAAATTCGTCAGTATCACTAATCTAGTACTATCGTCCAGCACATGATTTGTAATATCAATGACTTTGTTATAATATTTTTCTTTATTGTAACGATTGAATGCATTGCGGGATTCTGAAACATATACAGGGTCTACCTTGTCCATCACGATTACAACGGAATGAGGCAAATCCGGATTAAAGGTATAGGCCGTATTTTTAAAGGGCAAGGGTTCTACCTGGAGTGAATCTTTTGTAGTTTCAGCAGGCTGGGAGATGGTTGGCTTTGGTACAACCACTACCGCCGGCGCGTCAGGTTGCATAATTGCAGTTGGTTGTTGAGTAATGGTATCAAGATCAACAGTACTGTCTTCTACTGGTCGGGTTATTTGCAGATTGGTTAAATAATTTTCGATTTCATTTCGTCGGTTCAAAACGTCTAGAAGTGCCTGAGCTTTTCCAGCCATCGGTGACTCAAAATATAATTCGATGATCTTTGCTAAGATTTTTTTCGCTTCAGGATCCTGTCTTTGCCGGATATGATAAATGGATTCAATATACAATAATTGAGGCGTCCAGTAATTACTACCGTATAAACTATCCGCGGTTGTCTTCTGCGCTAATGCTTCTTCAAACCGCCCTTCAATGAAAAGGCCGTAAATAGCATCGTAGCTTTTTGTCATATCTGCTTTTGCCGGATCAGACGATACACCATTTTTCGATTGGGTAGCCAGGGTTTCGTAGTCACTGCCAGGATATTTTTCCTGTAATTGTTTCAAAATGCCATTCGCTTTTTCGATGTCTCCCGTTTTTGTATAACTATAATATAATTGAAACAATGCCCGCGGGCGACTATCAGTGTTGGGAAATCGTTCGAGGAATGATTGAAGCGTTGTGATAACGGTAGGATAATCTTCCAGCCCATCAAGGTAGGCCGTACTCATTTCAATAGTAGCCGCTTTTACAGAATCATTTGAGGCATTCAATTGCATTGGGGTCAATGGAACGTTTTTTAACAATGCCTCGTAACCATAATCTGAAAGACCCGGGGTTGCTATTCTTGCTGAACGGATTCCGGCACCATTTCCTGCTATGGCGCTAGCCTGATTGATGGCACCCAGCCGCCGCCAGTTATCGTCGTTCGGGCGATTGCCCCATTTACTTCTGAATTCCGTATATCCCTTTGATTTTAAAGATGGGTTATAAAAATACCATTCGCCCTTTGCCTTGTCATTAAACAGGTCAGCAATGGGACGGTTGTCAATTTTGCCAGGAGTTGTAGAAGTGTAGGATTCTTCTTCCCGAAGTCCCTGTTGTTTACGAAATTTTTTTACGATTTTTTTTATGTATGCTTCCCGTTCAGCATCAGTAAATAAGGCTATTTTTTGCAAACTATCCTGCCGCGATATTATATCTGTTTGATTGACGATATGAAGCAACAGACTTTTTCTTTTTTCGAAAGCCTCGGGATCTTTAATTTCAGGATCGGTGTTCACAATGCTATCATAATAACTTTTGGCATCCGGATATTTTTTTTCTTTGAAGGATAGATCACCCAGCATTAGAAATGCTTTTGTTCTTTGCCTGCTGACAGTACCGGTTGACTCGCTTTGAGTTGCCTTCAGGAGTAGTAATTTCGCCCCGGCTATATTATTTCGCTCCAGTTCGATTTGTGCTGCTGTAAAATAAATGATGTTCCGGTAATTCGTATAGCGGTCCTTGCGGGCCATCTTTAAGAGTTCCTGAAGATTCTGCCTGATTACGCTGGAATCGCCTTTGTTTTGCCTGATGGTGTTAAGCCGGGCATACACTTCCAGCACTGGGTCTAATGTGTGTTTGATAGCTCGTTGATAAAACTGTTCGGCCAAATCGGACTGGTTACTGCGTTCATACAACTGTCCAATCAAGTATTCCCAGCGGGCCTCTTCCTGTTTATCGGTGGCGTTATTTAAAGCTTTTTCAAGATACACAGCTGCACTGTCGTATAACTGCTGTTTATAGAACCACCAGGCCTGAACTTCATACAAGTCCGGCTTCAGGCGATCAGGAAATACCGGGTCTGTTTTAAGTGTTTCAATGAAACCGGCTGCTTCCGCCAATTCATCTTTCGCCAAATAGGTTCTGATCTGCCAGATAAAAGATTCATTTCTGCTTGGCGGCGTCGTCAAGGCTTTTTGATGCAGGCTGGGTTTTTCCTTTGTTGAAATAGAAAACGTGTTGCTTCCTTCTGCTGCATTGCTACCAATTGGTTTATCATATCCATCTTTTTCTTTAGGAGAAAAAGCGTAGTTGATGTATTGAAAAGTTAGATAGGCGGAATCCATTTCCTTTTTATAGTAATAAGCCCGCCCCATCAACATATACAGGTTGTCTATCCAGCTATTGCGAAGGTCATGAACCAGAATCCCCGCATTAGATCTGTACAACACTGAATCAAGCTCACTCGAGTCTGCTGCGGTGATGTCAAGATCGTAATTATAAAAAGAAAGCAATTGTGAATAATCATCCTTGTGTAAAGCTTTGGCCCTGGCTACCACTTCATTCAGCTTATTGTTGGCATTGAAATACCAGTTATAGTGAGTAACGGTGTTTTGAAAAAAGCGGCGTGGAAGGGTGAATTTCTTGTCTACATTTTTTTCGGACCCTAATTTTTTGTCTTCAAATTTTTTAGGTTTCTTCAAATCGAAGGACAAAGAGGGTTGGGCAGTTACTTCGGATAGTAAAGTGCTGCAAAAAATAAAAGCAATAAAAACTTTTGTCAAAAAATTTAGCATTTGATCCGCAAACTAAAGTCTTAATAACTGATTTTCAAGAAAAATATTTCAAAAATATACTTAAATCTTACCGGTATTTTTTGAGACTTGATTCACGCTAAACCCATACCTTTAAATACCTGAAAAGCAGTCTATGGCCAAATTCGATGCCAATTCTACCCTGAAGCGTTTGCAGAACCGATATCGGCTGGTTGTAATGAATGATGATACTTACGAAGAGGTTGTGACGTTTAAATTATCCAGATTAAGCGTGTACGTAACTCTTAGCACTATTTTTGTATTATTAACCGGCCTTACTGTTGCACTGATTGTTTTTACACCGTTAAGACTATATATTCCAGGTTATGGTGATATTAATGCCACCAAAGAATTACGGGAACTAAAAATGCGAACCGATTCGCTTGAACAGGCTGTTAAGTTTAAGGATCAATATCTGGATAATATAAAAAATGTTTTGCAAGGTGGAGAGATGGTCAAATTAGATACAACAGAATTATACATTCCCAAACCTGAAAACATCGAAGAATAATTAATCCTCTTTTAAATAAATCTTAAACCTGAATCTATGTTTAACCAGAAATCCAAATCAGATGGCTCCACTGAAACAACAGTTTCAACTCCGGGAGGTGCAAGCCTGATTGCTGCAGGCACTACGCTAAAAGGCGATATTACTAGCAATGGTGACATTCGTATCGATGGTACTTTATTAGGAAATATGCAATGTTCGGCCAAAGTAATTATTGGCGCCAATGGTGTTGTGGAAGGTGATATAAGCGGGCAGCAAGCTGATATAATGGGTAAAATTACGGGAACCATCAAGGTGAAGGATTTACTACAATTAAAAGGTGGGAGCATGGTAAGTGGTAATTTACATGCAGGCAAACTTCAAATTGAACCCAGTGCTAATTTTAATGGACAGTGCCACATGACTCCTATTCAAAATAGTTCTTCTGTTAACGGATCCAATAATGGTACTCCGGATTCAAAAAAGGATAAGATTGCTTTCGTTGATGCCGTTCAGCCGCTTAAGTAAAATCTAGTTCCGAGATTCGTAATCTGTCAAAGATCATATCAAACCATTATTCTCCTGACGAATAAATGATGGATGCTTCGGTCCCTTTATACCTGTGGATCATACCTTGGCGGAATTTACGCTAACCGATAAAGGAACCTTAAACACGTACATGGAAAATAAAAAAACCCTCCGGGTGTTTCTTCCGATTCTTCTTGTCTTTATTATCTCAAACGGTGTTTTTCTAACAGGCCGATCATTTGCTGCCAGGTGGAATATTGATACAAGTATTGTAATCGCTGGTAATATTGTTTTATTCCTTGCTACAGGTATTTCATTCTTTCTTTATTTTAAAGCGCTGCGGAACAACAATGTCCAGGCTTTTCTCCGTATGATCTATGGAGGTATGTTTTTGAAAATGATGATATGTTTATTTACCGCTTTCATTTATATTATGGTAGCGGGTAAAGGAGTAAACAAGGGTGGCGTCATTATCTGTATGGGCTTATACCTGGTATATAGTTTTGTAGAAATTATGTTATTGTTAAAACAGAGTAAGCAACCCAGAAATGTCTAAGAAGGAGGCTCCGTTACATTATTTAGGGCAATTCATTCCGGAAGCATCATCCTTGTTGGTTTTACAATACCTGCAGCAATATAAGGTCCATCTCACCATAACCAGGGAACGTAAAACCATTTTAGGCGATTACCGTCACGCCACTTTTTATAACACACATCGCATCAGTGTTAATGGAAATATGAATAAGTATTCTTTTCTAATAACATTGATTCATGAGCTGGCGCATTTACTTACGTACATGCAGTTTGGTAATAAGGTACAATCTCATGGCCGGGAATGGAAGAATGTTTATTCAGTATTACTCAAAAGATTTATAGACCTGAATATATTTCCTGCCGATATACAGCAGGCGTTGCATCAATCGCTGCACAATCTGCCGGCAACAAGCTGCGCGGACGATGTCCTAATCAGGGTATTGAAACAATATGATGAGAAACAAAACGGGTTAATGATGGTTGAACAAATACAGGATGGTTCATTGTTTGAAATCGAAAAAGGAAAAATTTTTAAGAAAGGAAAAAAATTGCGTAAGAGATACCAGTGCGTTGAAATTAAAACCGGGAAAGTTTATTTATTCAGTCCGGTATATGAAGTAAAAACGGTTTGATTTTCGTTGTCCATAGCTCATAGTTCATCTTGATGGGCAAATGTGAGAATATCTTAATTTGATACAAGCACAGGTTGTAAACCCTACTACGTTCTTTTGAGATGATCGATATACCTGTACACCTCATGGACTATAACCATGAACTATAACCCATATAAATCCTTTATCATCCAAACATCACATCCAAAATGTCCCGTATTTCCTAATGGTCCGGGGAGATATCTGAAATTAAATTTTTCATATACTTGTATGGCATTGTTTAATTCCGGCAATGTTTCGAGATAAACTTTTTTATAACCCGTTTCTTTCGCAAACTGAAGACATTTCTCTATGAGTAATTTGCCTATGCCTTTTCCTCTTGTTTCCGGCAGCAGATACATTTTTACCAATTCACAGGTGTCTTCCGGTAGACCTTCAGAGGGGAAAATACCAGCACCACCTACCAGTGTATCCTGTACAAGGGCTACATAATAGATGCTTCGCAGTTGTTGAAAGATTTCGTGTAAGCGATCCGTGGAGGTGTCAAAATATACCGTGCCGGGGCGGTTCGCATCAAATTCAGCAAGCGTGTTTCGTATGATGCGGGCAACTTCGACATTGTCGCCTGGCAAAATGGTTCTAAACTGTACGTCCATTGGACAAAGATACATGCCTGTGCTTTTCCGGGAAAGCTCTTAAAAATGGCGGCGATATAACTTAACCTAACTGAAGAGCGCCAGCAAAGCGTAAATAATTATATATGAAACCGCTGTAAGGAACAGAAATACTTTGTGGGCATTTTTCATAGATAGAATTGGTTTTGGATCGAACTTGTTTTAAATAACGTTTTGCTTTCAAAAATATTTTAGGCATTAAAAATTATTTAAGGGCGCTTGCATCTAAGCTCTTTTCAAAATAATACCATTTTTCAAACGTTTTAATTTTGAAATCCAAACTATGAAAAAAGTATACTGCACCCTTTTTACCATTCTTTCATGCTATGTTATTTTCGGTCAACGGGTTGACCTGGATAAATATAATTTCAATGCCAGCTATATTGACCTGCCAAAGATGGCTATTGACACCGCATTCAGAACTTATTTTGTGGAAATTGATGCCAGTTATGGAATAAAAAAAGATTTCAATCAAGAAATTCCTCATGACTTAATAACGATCCCGGGATGGAAAAAACTATCCGGGCAAGGACATGTGAAGATTTTTACGCAATTAGAAGATGTATTTATTGAAAACATGGAGGTCAAGGAGCGGATAGAAATTTTAAAAGATAAAAATGGTAAAGAAACAGGGCGTCGGTCGCACTACTACCTGCAGTTGGCTTATACTTTCGCGGCTCATTCGAAAGTAACGGACTACAAAGGCAATTCCATTTTAAACCTTACACTGGCCGACAGGGACTACAGACAAAACTACAACTCAAAAGAGTTTTCCTCTTTTATTGAAGCTTCTCTATATTATAAATTCAGGGGCATTGATTTTACAAAAGAAATTGCAAAGCGGGCAGTGAGAAATGCAGTAAATTATTTGAATAATAACCTCACTGCCAACTTTGGATTTGCGTCCCGAACAGTCAATGATTTTTTATGG
>Ga0136634_10001013_pt1 | contig 11107 bp, 11 predicted proteins | sample AntDrymUQ8332106_2_FD_104654 | JGI IMG/M metagenome (GOLD analysis project Ga0136634, IMG submission 104654) | Polar desert sand microbial communities from Dry Valleys, Antarctica - metaG UQ833 (21.06) | ecosystem: Environmental > Terrestrial > Soil > Desert | place: Antarctica: Dry Valley... | reverse complement strand
TGATCTCGAGCGGCCTAGCCCAGGTCGCGCCCTCGGGTTTGGGCGGGGCTGATCCGAGTTTGGGCCCGTCGTCGGGAACCGCCATCAGATAGGCGATGCGCGCTCCGTCGGGGGACCATTCGATCGCCTGTGGGCTGTCGGGCAGGCCAGTAATCCGCATCGTTTGGCCGCCGTCCATCCAGCGGACGAACAATTGCGCCGCGCTGCCCTCGGCGGTCGAGCCATAGGCCAGTCGTTTTCCATCGGGCGACCAAGCAGGTCCGAAATGATCACCGCTGCCGGCCGCGATCGGCCGCTGCTGACCGGTCGCGACGTCGACCAGCCAGATCGAAGAGCGCATCTTGTCGGTCATGATGTCGGCCGAGCGGCGGACGTAGGCGATCTGCCTGCCGTCGGGACTGATCCGAGGGTCACTTGCCGCGGCAAGGGAGAACAGGTCGCTGCCGGTGAAGGCCGGGCTTGGACCGGCGACGGGCGCGGCCAGGGTCGTGGCCGGCGCCGCTGTAACCATCAACGCGCCAAGCGCGACTCGCCATCCGTTCATTCACTCTCTCCCCGTTGTTAGCGGGAAGGAAGCAGAAGCCTGGAGGATTAGCTAGTCGCCCAGTGCGCTATCGCCCTTGGCCTTACTCTTGCTCTTGACCGGGGGTTTCGGCCTGACCTTGACCATTTTGGGCGGCGCCGGGGTGATTTCGAACGATGGAGCATTGTCCTTGATCCGGACCTTGACCTCGCCGCCGTCGACCAGTTTTCCGAACAGCAATTCCTCGGCCAGCGGCTGCTTGATTTTCTCCTGCATCAGGCGGCCCATCGGGCGCGCGCCGTTCATCTTGTCATAGCCTTTGGTGGTCAACCATTCGCGTGCTTCGTCGTCGAGCTGGATGTGAACGTTGCGGTCGGCGAGCTGCATTTCCATCTGCAGAATGAACTTGTCGACTACGCGCGCGACCACCGCCGGCGGAAGATAACCGAACGGCACCACCGCATCGAGCCGGTTGCGGAATTCGGGGGTGAACATCTTCTTGATCGCGTCCTCCTGGACGTCCTCGCGGTTCAAGGCGCCGAACCCGATCCCTTCGCGCGCCATGTCGGCCGCGCCGGCATTGGTGGTCATGATCAGGATGGTGTTGCGGAAATCGACGGTCTTGCCGTGATGATCGGTCAGCTTGCCGTTATCCATCACCTGCAGCAATATGTTGAACAGGTCGGGATGCGCTTTCTCGATCTCGTCGAGCAACAATACCGAATGCGGCTGCTGGTCGACCGCGTCGGTGAGCAGCCCGCCCTGCTCGTAGCCGACATAACCCGGTGGTGCGCCGATCAGCCGGCTGACCGAGTGACGCTCCATATATTCGGACATGTCGAACCGTTGCAGCGGGATGCCCATCACCGACGCCAATTGCCGCGCGACTTCGGTCTTGCCGACCCCGGTTGGGCCCGAGAACAGATAATTGCCGATCGGCTTGTCGGGATCGCGTAGGCCAGCGCGGCTCAACTTGATTGCCGAGGCAAGCCGTTCGATCGCCAGATCCTGCCCGAACACCACCCGCTTCAAGTCGGTCTCGAGCGTCTCCAGCACGCGCTTGTCGTCGGTCGAGACCGATTTCGGCGGGATCCGCGCCATCGTCGCCACCACTGCCTCGATTTCCTTGGTGGTGATGGTCTTCTTGCGGCGGCTCGGCGGCACCAGCATCTGCATCGCGCCAACTTCGTCGATCACGTCGATCGCCTTGTCGGGCAATTTGCGGTCATGGATGTAGCGTGCCGACAATTCGACCGCCGACTTGATCGCGTCGGGGGTGTAGCGCACCTTGTGATGCTGCTCGAACGACGATCGCAATCCGGCAATGATCTTGATCGTATCCTCTATCGTCGGCTCGTTGACGTCAATCTTCTGGAACCGGCGAAGCAGCGCCCGGTCCTTTTCGAAGTGATTGCGGAATTCCTTGTAGGTGGTCGACCCGATGCAGCGAATCGCGCCCGACGACAAAGCGGGCTTGAGCAGGTTGGACGCGTCCATCGCTCCGCCGCTGGTCGCGCCAGCCCCGATCACGGTGTGGATCTCGTCGATGAACAGGATCGCGTCGGGCATCTTCTCGAGCTCGTTGACGACCGATTTCAGCCGCTCCTCGAAATCGCCGCGGTAGCGGGTGCCGGCCAGCAACGCGCCCATGTCGAGCGAGTAGATCACCGCCGGCTTCAGCACGTCGGGCACGTCGCCCTCGATGATCTTGCGCGCCAGCCCTTCGGCGATGGCGGTTTTGCCGACGCCGGGATCGCCGACATAGAGCGGATTATTCTTCGAGCGGCGGCACAGGATTTGAACCGTGCGGTCGACCTCTGCCATGCGGCCGATCAGCGGATCGACCTTGCCCGCCTTGGCCTTGTCGTTGAGGTTGACGGTGAACTGCTGGAGCGCGCTTTCCTTCTTGTCGCTGCTCTTGGCCTCGGTCTTTTCCTCGGTGCCGTTGACTTCGCGCGGCTCGGGCGCGGTTTCGCCCTTGCCGACACCGTGGCTGATGAAGGTCACCGCATCGAGCCGGCTCATGTCCTGCTGCTGGAGAAAATAGACGGCGTAGCTTTCGCGCTCGCTGAACAGGGCAACCAGCACGTTGGCGCCGGTGACATCGTCGCGGCCCGACGACTGGACATGGAGGATGGCGCGCTGGACGACGCGCTGGAAACCGCTGGTCGGGGTCGGGTCGGTCGCGCTGTCGGCAACCAGGGCGCCGAGCTCATTATCGAGATAATGTTTGACCGTGGCTTTCAACTCGTCGCGGTTGACTCCGCACGACGTCATCACCTTCGACGCATGTTCGTCATCGACCAGCGCCATCAGCAAATGCTCGAGCGTGGCATATTCATGCCGCCGCTTGCTCGCCTCCCCAAGCGCATTGTGCAGTGATTCTTCGAGTTCGCGGGCAAAACTGGGCATCGGTGACTCCTCGAACCTTTATGTCGGCGGTAAGGGCGCGGTGATCAAGGGCTGGGCGGCGCACGATTGCAACCAATCGGCGCAGGCTCGTTCATGATCGTTTGAACAGCTCATCGGCGGCGCTTCGGTGGGCTTGCGATTCGGCCAGATGCAGCTCGACCCGGGCGATCTCCTGTTTGAGCAACTCGATCCGCTCGTCGAGTTCGGCCACCGACAGCGGGCCGAGGTCCTGTTTGCAGACCAGGGTCAGCGGATCCGTGGGCCGGGTGGAAAAGAAGTCGTCCTCGTCCATTGCCAACAGCGTTGACCGATCGCCGGGCGGTGTCAATAAGGCGCGTCGTGACCGTCCCCCAGCTAATGCAGGCAATTGAGATTTCATGCCCGGGCGGACCCGAGATGCTTCGTCTTGCCAAGCGCCCCGTGCCCGAGCCTGACACCGGCGAGGTGCTCGTGCAGGTCACCGCCGCCGGGGTTAATCGGCCCGACGTACTGCAGCGGATGGGGGTTTACCCGCCGCCCCCCGGGGCATCGGACGTTCCGGGGCTCGAAATCGCCGGAACGGTGGTCGCGGCGGGCGGTGAGGCCACTTACTTGATCGGCACCAAGGTTTGCGCGCTGGTCGCGGGCGGGGGCTATGCCCAATATTGCGTTGCCCCGGCGGGGACCTGTCTGCCGGTCCCCGAAGTCCTCACGATGACCGAGGCGGCGGCGATGCCCGAAACCCTGTTCACGGTGTGGATCAACCTGTTCGAGCGCGGATTCGCCGCCGACGGCGACACCGTGCTGGTCCACGGCGGCACCAGCGGCATCGGGACGATGGCAATCAAGCTCGGCAATCTGTTCGGGCTCGAGGTCATCGTTACCTGCGGCAGCGACGACAAATGTGCCGCGGCACTGGCGATCGGCGCGAGCCACGCGATCAATTACCGTGACCAGGATTTCGTTGAAGTCGTCAAGCAAGTGACCGGCGGCAAGGGGGTCGAAGTGGTCCTCGACATGGTCGGCGGCGACTATGTCCCGCGCAACCTTGCGGCGCTCGCCGACGAGGGCCGCCACGTCTCGATCGCCTTCCAGCGCGGACCGACCGCAGAAGTGCCGATCGTCGAGATCATGCGGCGCCGGCTGACTATGACCGGCTCCACGCTCCGCCCGCGCGACGTCCGCTTCAAGACGATGGTCGCCGATGAGCTGGCCAAGACCGTCTGGCCCTATGTCGACGGCAATCGCCTCAAACCGGTGATCGACAAGGTGTTTCCGCTGGCCGAGGCGGCCGCAGCGCATGCGCGGATGGAAAGCGGCGAACATGTCGGAAAGATCGTGCTCTCGATGGAGTAGGACCTTATCCTCGCTTGCTCTCGAACGCACGCGGGACTACATCGCCCCCAACGTGGCCGCTCCGGGAAGGGGCGGCCCTTATCGTTTCAGGAGATTTCGTGTGGCCCAGCCGCTTATGCCCCATGCCACCGCCGCCTGGCTGGTCGACAATACCGCACTGGCGTTCACCCAGATCGCCGAATTTTGCGGGCTCCACATCCTCGAGATCCAGGCGATCGCCGACGACACCGCGGCGACCAAGCTAACCGGGCGCGATCCGATCCGCGCCGGCGAGCTGACTCATGAGGAAATCGAAAAGGGCCAGCGCGACGCGGACTATGTCCTGCAGATGCACAAGGCGCCCGATCCGATCACCCGCACCAAGGGGCCGCGTTATACCCCGGTGTCGAAGCGCCAGGACAAGCCCGATGGAATCGCGTGGATCATCCGCAACCATCCCGAAGTGACCGACGGCCAGATCGGTAAATTGATCGGCACCACCCGCACCACGATCGGCGCGATCCGCGACCGGTCGCACTGGAACATGGCCAATATCCAGCCGAAGGATCCGGTTACGCTCGGCCTCACCTCGCAGCGCGAACTCGATGCCGCGGTGATCAAGGCGCAGAAGGCGGCCGGCACCCCGGCCCCGACCGACACCCGCTTCGACAGCGATCGCGCGGCGCTGATCGAAGAGCTTCGGGCCGAGCGCACCCAGAATGCGCTCGATGCCGAAGCGGCGCTGGTCGCGGCGGAGGCGGGCGAGGTCGATACGTCCGACGAGATCGTGCCTGGCATCAAGGACCCGTTCAAGCGCTGAACGAGGCCACGCTTGCCAATCGCGGCCGCCCGGGACAAGCTTGAACCATGGATGCCGATCCGATCGACCAATTGAGCTTCGAGGCGGCGCTTGCCGAGCTTGAGCAGATCGTCCGTTCGCTCGAGTTGGGCACTGCGCCGCTCGACGCGTCGATCGAGCTGTACCAGCGCGGCGACCGCCTCAAACGCCATTGCGAGGCCCGGCTGAGGTCCGCTCAAGAGCGCATTGAACAGATTTCGCTCGGCCCCGACGGGCAGCCCGCGGGGACGGTCAAATTCGATGTCGACTAGGATGATCGAGCACCCCGCCATTGACCTCGACCGGGAAGCGCGGCGGATCGCGGGCGCGGTCGATTCGATCTTCGCGCAATTGCTCGAGCCGCCCGGCGACCCTCGCGACCGGCTGTTCGCGGCGATGCGCCATGGCGCGATTGGCGGTGGCAAGAAACTACGGCCGTTGCTGAGCGTGGCCGCCTCGCGCCTGTTCGGCATCGATGAGGAGCGCGCGGTGCGGGTTGGCACCGCGATCGAGGCGATCCACGTTTATTCGCTGATCCACGACGATCTTCCGGCGATGGACGATGACGATATTCGCCGCGGCAAGCCCACCGTCCACAAAGCGTATGACGAGGCCACCGCGATCCTCGCCGGCGACAGCTTCCATGCACTGGCCTTCGAAATCTTGACCGACCCGGCGACCCACGACGATCCGTCGGTTCGATCGACCCTGTGCGGCGAATTAGCGAGAGCGTCGGGACCGAGCGGAATGGCCGGAGGCCAGGTGATGGACCTCGCCGCCGAAGGCCAGTCGCTCGACTTGGCCGCGATCACCCGGCTGCAGCAATTGAAGACTGGCGCCTTGATCGAATTTTCGGTCGAATCGGCCTGCATCCTCGGCCGACTGCCGGTCGAGGCGCGCACCCCGTATCGCGGCTATGCCCGCAATGTCGGGCTCGCCTTCCAGATCGCCGACGATCTGATCGACCATTCGGGCGACGAGGGAGCCGCGGGCAAGCGCGTGGGGAAGGACGCCGGTGCGGGCAAAGCAACGTTCGTGTCCTTGCTCGGCGAGGAGCGGGCGCGCCAGCAGGCGCAGATGCTGATCGAACAGGCGGTCGAACATCTCGCCAGCCACGGCGAGGAAGCCGATCTGCTCCGCGCCATCGCCGGCTTTGTGACGGAGCGCGACCGATGACCCTTCGACCCGCTCCTGGCACCCGCATCGGGGTCTATCCGGGCACCTTCGACCCGCTGACCCTTGGTCATCTCGACATCATTCGCCGCGGCGCGCATCTCGTTGACCGACTGGTCGTCGGCGTGACGACCAATCCATCGAAGGAGCCGATGTTCACCGTCGCCGAGCGGCTTGCAATGGTCCGCCGCGAGCTGGCCGACATTCCCGGCGACATTACGGTGGTCGAGTTTGACTCGCTGCTGATGGATTTCGCCACTCGCGAGGGCGCGAACCTGATCCTGCGCGGGCTGCGCGCGGTCGCCGATTTCGAATATGAATATCAGATGGCGGGGATGAACCAGCAATTGAACGACGAGATCGAGACCGTCTTCCTGATGGCCGACGTCTCGCTCCAGCCGATCGCCTCGCGATTGGTCAAGGAGATCGCGCGCTATGGCGGGAAGATCGACAAGTTCGTCCCGCCCGCGGTGGTCGCCGATGTCGCCGCCAAGCTGGGCAAATGATCGTCAGTCGGGGTTCAGCCGGAGCGCTCTAGCAGTGCCGCCAGCGAGTTTGAGAGTGGGAAGAAAATCGATGCGCACATCCTTGTTTGCACTGCCGGTCATGGCGCTCGCGCTGGTCGCCGCCAAGCCCGCGCCGCCGCCAGCGCCGGTAGTTACCCACACCGCACCCGCGGCAATCGCCGCCGACCAGGCCAATCGGCTGAATGTCGAACTGTCGAGTGGCGGGACGGTGGTCATCCAGCTTCGCCCGGACATCGCGCCGAATCATGTCTTCCGAATTCAGACGCTTGCCGCACAGGGCTTTTACAACGGCCTGCCGTTCCATCGCGTGATCCCGGGCTTCATGGCCCAGGGCGGCGACCCTAAGGGCAATGGGTCGGGCGGGTCGACCCTTCCCAACCTTACCGCTGAATTCAGCGGCCTGCCGCACATGCGCGGAGTGATGGCGATGGCCCGGGCTCAGGAGGACCTGAACGGCGGCAACAGCCAGTTTTTCATCATGCTGTCGGCCGGCATTGCGCTCGACAAGAAATACACAATCCTCGGCCGGGTAATCTCGGGGATGCAGTTCGTCGACGCGATTGCGCCTGGCGAACCGCCCGAAGCGCCGACGAAGATGGTCCGGGTGTGGATCGACGGGCCGGTGCCCGCGCCCCCGGCCCAAGCCGCAGCCGTTGCGGTGCCGGAGGCCAAGCCCGTCGGCGGCTGATGGACGTCGCCGACTTCGATTTCGAGCTTCCCACCGATCGGATCGCGCTGCGCCCGGCAAGGCCGCGCGATTCGGCGCGGTTGCTGCTGGTGGGGGGCAGCGACATCGTCGACCACGCGATGTTTGACCTGCCGGATCTGCTGCGTCCCGACGACGTGCTGGTGTTCAACGACACCAAGGTCATCCCGGCCCAGCTCGAAGGACGGCGCGGTGACGCCAAGATTGGTGCCACGCTGCATAAGCGCGAGGATCTGCGCCGCTGGTGGGCGTTCGTCCGCAACGCAAAGCGGATACGAACCGGCGACGTGATCGACTTCGGTCAGGGCGTCCAAGCCACTGCGATCGAACGCGACGAGGCAGGCGCGATCCTGCTCGATTTCCACGGTGAGGAGCCGGTCGAGCTGTTGCTTGAGCGGGCGGGGCAAATGCCGCTGCCGCCCTACATCGCCTCGAAGCGCGCCATCGACGGGGCCGACGTAGCCGACTATCAGACGATGTTCGCGCGCGAAGCCGGCGCGGTCGCCGCGCCGAGCGCGGCGCTGCACTTCACCGACCGGCTAGTCGCGGCGCTCGACGCCCGCGGAATCGCCCACGAAACGCTGACCCTGCACGTTGGGGCGGGGACCTTCCTGCCGGTTAAGGTCAATGATACCGCTGACCACAATATGCACGCCGAATGGGGCCGGATCGACGCCGCCACCGCCGCCCGGCTTAACGCCGCGCGGGCAAAAGGCGGGCGCCTGATCGCGGTCGGCACCACCTCGCTGCGCCTTCTCGAAAGCGCGGCGGGGCATGACGGGACGATCCGCGCGTTCGACGGCGATACCGCGATCTTCATCACCCCAGGCTATCTGTTCAAGGCGGTCGATGGGCTGCTGACCAACTTCCATCTGCCGCGATCGACCTTGTTCATGCTGGTCTCGGCGCTGATGGGGCTTGAGGTGATGAAAGCGGCCTACGCGCACGCCATCGCGGCGGAGTATCGGTTCTACAGCTACGGCGATTGCTCGCTGCTCCTTCCTCAGCGCCCGAAATAGTCGGCGCTGCGGATCCAGCGGGTGGCGAGCCATTTTTCGCCTGACGTGATCTCTAAGCCCGCGTGGATCATGCGCGGGTCGGGAATCATACCGGCATCGAGATTGTGGAAGATGAGCAGGTCGCCGATCCCGCCGCGCACCTTGATGTTGAGCGCGGGGAAATGGGTTTCGCCGCCTTCGTAAGCGTCGTTGAGATAGAGTAAGGCGGTGGCGATACGGCGCTTCCCGACCGGTGAAAACGCATGCGCGTCATGGTGTGGACGGTATTGCTGGCCCGGACCATAGCGCAGGATATGGAGCGGCTCGCCCCATGATACGTCGGTGCGGCTGGCGGCGGCGATGCAACGATTGATCACCTGCACGACCAGATCCTCGGTCATCGGCGCGATCACCATATTGTCGCTGTCACGATGCGGATCGCGCTTGCCCATGCCAGTCGTGGCGTAGATCATCGCCGGTTCGAGCCATGGCTCGGCAAGCAGCTGGAGGTAGCGGCATTCGGCCGCGCTGAAGAGCCCGAGGATGAGCTCGATGTGCGGATCGGTGCTGATCAGGCGGCGCTCGGCTGTTTCCAGCCGCTCGGCGCATTGTACATAGTTGAAAAAGGCAAGCTGGACCGCGACGAAGCGGTCGTCGGCGGCGATTGTTTCGAGCATCGAACGCGCCCGTGCCGGGTCGGTCTGGCAGCCGATGCCAGCGGCCGTGAAATAGGCCTCGGCCCGACGCGCTTCGACGTGGCCCTGCGCGGCAGCTTTGGCCATCCAGCGATGGGCCTGCTCTAAATCGACCGGCCCGGCCAGACCGCGCAGGGCGAGTTCGCTAGCCTTATATTGCGCATCGGATTCGCCCGCTTCGGCCAACGCCATCATTGCGCTGGCGGCCGACGGTTCGCGTCGGTCGAGCCGATGGGTCAGCGTCTGAAAGGCAGCAGATGGCATCGGCCCATCTTAGCTCAGCTTGAGAAATAGCTCCACAGAAGTCGCGTGGTGAGGGCGAGCGACAAAATCACAAGCAGCGGCCGGATGATGTTGGCGCCGAACCGAATCGCGGTATGGCTACCGATCCACCCGCCAAGCATTGCGCCGGCCGCCATGCACAGCCCAAGCAGCCAGAACATGTGCCCGCCGATTGCGAACAGCAGGACCGCGGCGATGTTGCTGGTGAGGTTGAACAATTTGGTGAGCGCCGTGGCGCGGGTCAGGCCGAGTCCGCGAAAGGCGACAAGAGTGGTGGTGAAAAAGCTGCCGGTGCCAGGTCCGAAGAAGCCGTCATAGAAGCCGATTGCCGCGCCGATTGGCGCATAGGTTTTGGCGCTGACCCGCTGGTGCGCATCCGAGTCGCTCATCCGCGGACTCACCAGAACGTAGAGCGCGACCGCCATCAGCAGCAACGGGATGACCAGCGCCAGCGCTACGGTATCGACCGATTGCACGACGATCACCCCCGCTGCGGCCGCGATGAAGATCGAAACAATCGTCAACCAGTTCGAGCGCCAGTCGACCAGCCCCTTGCGGGCGTAGTTGAGACAAGCGGTGGCGGTGCCAAACATCGACTGCAGTTTGTTGGTCGCCAGCGCATTGATCGGTGGCACCCCGGCGAACAGCAGGGCCGGCATCATGATAAGCCCGCCGCCGCCGGCGATCGCGTCGATGAAACCGGTGAGAACCGCGACCACGGTGAGGGCGGGATAGACCCAGGGCTCGATCATGCTCACCTCCTAGTCGCGCCTGTCCCGAGCAGCTAGGAGGCGCCGATATGACCCGCTTCTCCTTCTCGATCGCTGCCACCGACGGGGCCACGCGCACTGGCGCCATCGCGATGCAGCGCGGGGAGATCCGCACCCCGGCGTTCATGCCGGTGGGGACCGCGGCGACGGTCAAGGCGATGAAGCCCGAGGGGGTGCTTGCGAGCGGGGCCGACATCTTGCTCGGCAATACCTATCATCTGATGCTTCGCCCCGGCGCGGAACGGGTGGCGAAGCTCGGCGGGCTCCACCGGTTCATGAATTGGGACCGGCCGATCCTGACCGACAGCGGCGGTTACCAGGTGATGAGCCTGGGCGAACTGACCAAAAAGTCGGAGGAGGGGGTGCGCTTCAAGTCGCACCTCGACGGGTCAGCGCACATGCTGACGCCTGAGCGGTCGATGGAGGTGCAGCGGTTGCTCGGCGCGGACATCGTCATGGCGTTCGACGAATGCACGCCGTTCCCGGCGACCGAAAGCCAGGCCGAGGCTTCGATGGAGCGGTCGATGCGTTGGGCGAAGCGGTCGCGGGACGGGTTCGATAGCGGCGCGGAACATGCCGCGCGGTCGGCGCTGTTCGGGATCCAGCAAGGATCGATGTTCGAGGATTTGCGCAAACGCTCGTCCGAAGCGCTGATCGACATCGGCTTCGACGGTTTTGCGATTGGGGGACTGGCGGTGGGCGAGGGGCATGACGCGATGTGCGGGGTGCTCGATTTCGCAGTCGACATGCTGCCCGCCGACAAGCCGCGCTATCTGATGGGGGTGGGCAAGCCCGACGACATCGTCGAGGCGGTGCGGCGCGGGATCGACATGTTCGACTGCGTATTGCCGACGCGGTCGGGGCGAACG
>Ga0136634_10001012_pt1 | contig 11110 bp, 13 predicted proteins | sample AntDrymUQ8332106_2_FD_104654 | JGI IMG/M metagenome (GOLD analysis project Ga0136634, IMG submission 104654) | Polar desert sand microbial communities from Dry Valleys, Antarctica - metaG UQ833 (21.06) | ecosystem: Environmental > Terrestrial > Soil > Desert | place: Antarctica: Dry Valley... | reverse complement strand
GTCGAAGATGTTCAGCATGGCTGAGGTCTGGGGATTGCGCGCCGATAATTCGAACCCCTGCGTTCGGATCAAGAAATACCGCGAAGAGAAACGCGAGCGATTTTTGTCGCCAACTGAGCTACGACGCCTTGGCCGAGTGCTGGATCAGGCGGAAGCGGAATGCCCTTCCGCGGTGGTCGCCTACAGGTTGCTCTTATTGACCGGCTGTCGTTTGGGTGAGATCCAGACCCTGCAGTGGAAGTTTATCGATTTCGAGCAGAAACAAATCCGGCTGCCTGAGTCGAAAACCGGTGAGAAGGTCATCTACCTGGCAGACGAAACGATCGCAGTGTTAAACTCCGTTCCGAGGTTTTGCGGAAACACATATGTTGTCGTCGGCTCGACACTTGACGGATATTTAACCGATTTACAAAAACCCTGGCGCAGGATCAGAAGACTTGCCGGCCTCGACGATGTCCGCATTCACGATTTGCGTCACACATATGCTTCGCAGGCGCTCGCGCTTGGCCAGACCTTGCCGCTCATCGGCAAATTGCTAGGACACACGCAGGTTCAGACGACGGCTCGTTACGCGCACTTAGCCGCCGATCCTGTTCGGCGCGCCGCTGCGGAAGTCGCGAGCCATGTCAAATCCGCTTTGAATGGCAACGCGATCGGAGACGCACTATAATAAGATGAAGCGGGGCTTCGGAGACACTTAATTGACCGCACTTATCGAGAAACCCATGGGACGATTGATCGAGCTTTCCGCTGAAACCGAAGCCTTGGCGACAAAAATCGCCCAGCAAAATGGGCAAACGCTCGATGAGGTCGTCCACGATGCAATCATGACGCGCGCGATAGGCACCGGTATCGCGCAGGTGAAACGGAAATTGACGCCCGCTGAAAAACTGGCAGCGATCCAAGCGTTGTCCCGCCAACATGCCGAGCGTCCTACTTACGATACAAGGAGCATTGACGAAATCATCAACTACGATGAATTCGGATTGCCTCGGTGATCGTACTCGACAGTTCAGCCATCATCGCGATCCTGTCAAGTGAGCCTGGCAACGAAAGCCTTCTTGCGATCGTCGCAAATACTGATCACTGCGCCTTATCGGCTTTAACATTCTTTGAAACTGCTCTCGTTCTATTCGCACGCAAGCGGGAAGCTGGGTTGCAAGACCTTGCTAATTTTCTGGAGTTTGCCGAGGCAGAAATCATTCCGTTCGATCACGCCGCCGCTCAGGCCGCGCTTGAGGCTTTCAAGACCTTCGGCAAGGGTATTCACTCAAAAGCTCGCTTGAACTTGTGTGATTGTGCGGCGTACGCTTTGTCGAAAAGCCTAAACGCCCCTCTGCTGTTCAAAGGCGACGATTTCATCGAAACCGATGTCGAAATAGCTCGTTGATTCCTTCACGCCTTTTCCCGGCTTTCCGCATCGCCGTAGCCCGATCATCCGCATTAGGCTTGGTGCCGGTTGAAACGACAAAGTCACCAAGTCTTCGAGGCTAAGCCCCAGTTCATCGAGCGATTATCCAACCGAGCAGACGTGTTTGCTCGACGCTTGCCGCTGGCATTTGTCTCGAAAGCCTGTGGCGGAAAGGGACTTCGCTATGGAGCGCCAAACCACCTCCTGGGACGGAACCGAAATTGCCTTCGAGGTCGAAGGCTCCGGGCCGCCTCTCGTTCTCCTCCACGGCTTTGCCGCAAACCGGCAGTGCTGGCGCGAGAAAGGCTATGTCGACAGATTGGTCGCCGCGGGCAGGCAAATCATCCTCACTGACGCGCGTGGGCATGGAAGCAGCGGCAAGCCCCATCATGCGGCTTCTTACGCCCCCCACAAACGTGCACAGGATACAATCGCCGTTCTCGATGCGCTCGGCCTTCCCGTGGCCGATCTGCACGGTTTTTCGATGGGCGGCTGGAATGCGCTTGCCACCGCGCGAACGTTCCCCGGCAGGGTGCGTAGCCTTGCAGTCAACGGTGCCCATGGCTTTGCACAAAGCCTGCAGCCTTTTAGGGACGCTTTGGAGCAAGGGATGGAGGGTTGGATCGCTTACATCGAACGCGAATGCGGCCGCTCCCTTGGTCCCAGACGCCGGGCGCAACTTCTCGGCAATGACGACAAAGCCTTGAAAGCCTGCACGGCAGAAGACCGGCGCAATCTCGCGGTGGATTTGCGCGATCTGTGGTTTCCGTCGCTGACCCTGTGCGGCGAGGACGAGCCCTTTCTCGATGCGGCTAAGATTTTTGCCAAGTTCATGTGCGGCACGTTCACAGTGTTGCGCAGCAAAAACCACTCAGCAGCTTTCGCAGCCAAAGACGAGGTTTGCGATGCGCTGCTCGATTTCCTCGAGGAACTTGATCATGGACGGTTTTCACCGCTGGTTCGAGACGAGCGCAACGCAGAGATCATCAATGGCGAGTGCGTCGATGTCAGCGTTCCGAATTTTGCAAGCGCGCCGGGAGAAGCAAGCCAGCCTGACACCAAGCAACCAATTGCGGCGGTATCGCCGTCTGGCGAATAATACTTTGATTACATTAAGCATTTACCGCAAAAAAATAGAATTATCCGTAAATATGAATAATCTTCCGTGTGCGGCCTGAGCTTTATTATGAGCCTTGCTGCCTTGCGGGAATATCCAAACCGTTCGCCGCCGCCCGTATGCGGCGAACCCAGGCACGTCCATCCTCAATGACGAGGGGAGAATGATTGAAAACCGATTAAACGGCCATTTGCCGCCGATCACCGCTTATGACGCGATCCAGAACGTACCCAAATGCGATATCGCCTGGGAGTTTCTCCGCCGGAACGCCGAGTATCGGAGAGACGTTGAGCGTTTCGGCTCGGACACCGTCATCCGGGATCGGGATTGGCATGGCATTGCGGTCTATCGACAGGTACGGATCTGTCAGACGGCGGCACGCTGGGGCCTTATTGGCTTGTGTGCATGCAATGAGACAGCGCCGGTCCAGAATTTATTCTGGGCGATAGATGACGCCGGCATTCCGCCATCGGTGCTCACGGTGAGTGGCAATGGCGAAACAGCGGAAGCTCTCATCCGTACCAGGCCGCGCTTCTTGATTGATATCCAGAACAGAGCCACGCTGCATTTGCGCATTGGAGCGACGACGGTCAGGCTGTGCGTTTCGAAAGAGACACCTTTTCAGCATGGCAGTGATATCGCCTTCGTGATGAACCATGGCCAGGCCCTCCAAAGCGTCGAACGCATGTTGCGTGCCCTGCGCAAAATGGAAGATCCGCCGGTCTGGACAGCGCAACGCCTTTCGCTTCGCAATGATCGACCTTTCACACAAAGTGGCTCTCGTGACGGGAGCAAGCCGGGGCATAGGAGCGGCGGCGGCCCGGCGGCTAGCTCGCTATGGCGCGACAGTGGTGCTTGCAGCCCGAACAAAGCCCGAGATCGATGCTGTGAGTGACGAGATTTGCGAGGCTGGCGGAAAAGCGAGCGCCGTTCTTTGTGATGTGAGCCGATATGAGGATGTGAATGCGGCCGTTGGATACGCAGTCGCCCATTACGGCCGGATAGATATCCTCGTGAATAATGCCGGATTGATCGAACCTATCGCGCGGTTGGCAGAGTCCGACCCCGCGCTTTGGGGCCAAATCGTCGATATAAACTACAAGGGTGTTTACTACGGATTGCGTGCGGCAATACCTGTCATGGTCGCACAAGGGGCCGGAAAAATAATCAATCTCAGTTCGGGTGCTGCCACGAGTGCGCTCGAAGGGTGGAGTCACTATTGCTCGACAAAGGCGGCAGTCTTATCGCTCACCCGTTGCGCCGACAAAGAATATCGCGCCAAGGGTATCTTTATAGTCGGCCTTAGCCCCGGCACGGTCGCGACCGATATGCAGACCGCGATTAAGGCATCAGGTATCAATCCCGTGAGTCAGCTTGATCCTGCCGTGCATATATCCGCCGATTGGGTTGCTGAAGCCATAGCTTGGCTCTGTACAGATGCTGCCGCTTCTTACGCAGGAACCGATTTCTCCCTCAAGACAGACGAAGGCCGCGCCTTGGTTGGCTTCATCTGATTTCGCCGCGAAAATGTGCGTTTGACGAAAGACAACCATGGCCGACGTCGCACAGCGCAGGCTGCAACGCAAAACGGCAAAACGCTTGCAACTCCCGAAATAGCCCTGCTGCGTCCGCGGGCCCAGCTGGCGCGCGGTCATGTCATCGATCATGCGCTGGCGCATTGGGCTGATTGTACGCGTACTCATGAAAAACTCCTGTCCTAGATGAGGTCGACACCTCGATCTCAGAACGAGTTCGCCATTTTATCAGCTGCACGCTCTCAGCGCGTCCGGGCGGCCGGCCGCCGCAAATATCGCGACAGCGATTTTAGGACATCGGCGACAAGCGGACGCTGCGATCGCTGGCTACGAGAGACCGTAGATACGTCATGAGGCACTGCCGCTTCCGCCTCAAAGAGACGAGGACCTTCATCACCTTTTGCCATTCCTGTATTGCGACGGTGTCAAATCGGTTTGGCGGCGGAAGAGCCGGGCGAAATGGCTAGGGCTCAGAAAGCCGACCTTCATCGCAATCTGGGCAATCGCGTGATCTTTCAGGGCCAGCAAGCGCATCGATTCCTCGATCCGCTGGCGTTGAATGTAGCCGAGCGGGGTTTCGCCAGTTGCCTCGCGAAAGGCGCGATGGAAGAATCCCGTGGAAAGACCTAACTCACCCGCAACGTCGTCGAGCCGCAAATCCTGGTCGCCCAGATGGGCGGCGACATACTCCTTGGCCCGCCGCAGCCGCCAGCCGGGCAGTGCCGAAGGCAGACTGGGACAGCTTGCAGGTCCTCTATACCGGCGCAGCACATATTGGGCAGCCGAAACGGCCATCGCCTCGCAATAAAGACTGTCCAGCGGCTGCTCCTCACAGCGCAAACGGCGAAGCTCCGTGAGCATACCAGCGAGAAACGAATCGTTCTTATTTGTGAAGGCTGCCAGGCCCTGTGGTCCGGCCGCGCCGGGCTCATCCGACACGGTGAAAAGATCCGGCCGTATCGACAGGGAAGCCCACTCGCTGCAGACATCGCGCATCTTGATGCGGCGCGTGACGCCCGCCGGTATGAACGAGGCCGCGCCGGCGAAATCGGCCCCGCTGTAGCGGTGGCCGCAATCGGAAACCACCTCAATGTTCCCGCAACCGCCGCCGATCACCGCCATGATCGTGGGGTGGCTGAGGGTAATGCGCCCTTCCACATGCGCCGTCAGCGGCCTGATGGCCGTGTCGAAGCAGCCTCCCGGCCAAGCAAAGCTGCGCCAACCCTGGGCGGGCGGATCGAAATAGCGCGAACCTGTCTGCGTCTTCATTGCGGCAGCGGTGGCTCCCATCGTGCTCCAAGAAATGAGTATAGCATGCAGGACACGGTAAAAAGTCTCCGCCCGATTAAGTCAGGATCGCGCTGAAGCTGGTGAGAAACACGCGCGAATTACGTCCGATCACCCGCCATCTTCCTGGCGCAAGCGCAGGATGCTTGCGACCAGAATTGGAGATAGGCATGAGTGGACATCGCATTTACATTAATCGGGAGATGAGCCGGCGCTCCCTGTTGGTGTCAGCCGGATCAGGATTAGCGGCACTGGCGGCGACCACCGCCTTTCCGGTCCATCCCAGCTTTGCACAAGCTACGGCGGGCCGCATCCCGATCATGCGCGCGATCCCGAAAACCGGTGAGCAAATTCCAGTTGTGGGCCTGGGCACATTCGAAACTTTCGATGTTATGCCCGGCGAGCCGCGTCAGCACATCCGGGAGGTGTTGCACCGCTTCCACCAGGCTGGTGGGCGGGTAATCGACACCTCGCCGCTGTACGGTATGTCGGAGGTGAGCGTAGGCGATTTCGCCATGGAGTTAGGCATCGCCGGTGATCTGTTCATCACCAACAAGACCTGGACGACCGGCGAATGGCTCTCCGACAACTCTCATTCCGAAGCGCAATTCCGGCGCTCCATGGAGCGGCTTTGGCGCAAGGCGACGGACGTGCAGCAGGTCCACAGCTTGGAAAATCATGACCAGGTGCTGCATCTCCTGCGCCGATGGAAAGCGGAAGGCCGGGTGCGCTATATCGGCGCCACGCAATGGAGCCCGGAATACTACGACACGCTAGAGCGGCTCGTCCGCACTGGCGGACTCGACTTCATCCAGGTGAACTACTCGGTCGCCTCGCGCCGATGCGAGGAGCGGCTCCTGCCAGCCTGCGCCGACAATGGCGTGGCCGTGCAAATCAGTATGCCGTTCGAGAAGGCGCGGCTGTTCACTCTTGTCGACAAGCAACCGGTCCCGGACTTCGCTAAGGATTTCGGCGCCGAGAGTTGGGCACAGCTGTTCCTGAAATTCGTTATCGCACATCCCACGGTATCGAATGTCATCCCGGCGACCAGTGTGCCGGAGCACGTCACCGACAATATGGGCGCGCTTTACGGTGAGCTACCCGACAAGGCTTTGCTTGGGCGATTGGTCAAGCATATGGAGGGGCTACGCGGGTTCGATGCCACCATGCGCCAGCCGCCCTACCCGGGTAAGCAATATGGCGGGGTCGTTACTTGGCCTTTCCGTTGACGTCTTTGGAGCTGGCTGCGATGCGACCGGGGTCGGCGGCGCGAGCGGCGTGACAGGCAGCGGTCCAGCTTCAGGTCGATGAGCGGCGTGCCGACGAGGCAATCAAGCCGCACACAAACAGCATCGCTCCTTCGACACGCTCCGGCGCGACGATCGAGGTGCCGATCGGGTTGGGCCGCACCGGCGAGCGCAAGGCGAAGGTGCCCCGCGTGGTGCCGTCATTCGCGGGGCTCTGGCGGACGAGATCGCGCCACGACAGATGCAACCAGTAAAGCACTTCGATCGGCTCGAACGCGGCGATGCCGTCAAGCGCCTCCGGCCAGGCTCGAACAGCTCGATCTGGCAGAGCAGCCCGTCCAGACGGCGCTGGCGCGCGGGCAGTCACCATGCGCATGTCCAGGGCGTGTGGATGCGGCCGATGAAGACCAGCCCGGCATCGGTCGCCTCGGGAGCCACAACGGCCCGTTCCGCCGGCCTGATCTCGTTCTCGCGCACCAGGACGTCGGTGGGCGACCGCGACGAGAACATCGGATGCCTTTATCACCGCGATCGCAGGCTGGCCCTTAGCGAGCTTCAACTCCTCGACCGCCTCATTGGTAATCGACGCCATCACGATGGCGCCGCCGATATCGATCTGCACATGCGAGGTGGTCGACCCCTTCACCACACCGATGATGGTGCCCTTGAGTTGGTTGCGTGCGCTGATCTTCATGAAGTCCTCTATTTTCAGGCTGCGCTCACACATCTTTATACGCTATATAGACGTACTACACGACGGGAGGCGAGCCTTCTTATGCCAATCGAAGCAACCGTCACACTGAAAAGCGCCAATGCTCCAGGAGTGGGGCGTGATCGCATTCGCCTGCTGCAGGCCGTGGCGCGCGCGGGCAGCATCACTGCTGGAGCCAAGGCCGTCGGCCTCACCTATAAGGCGGCCTGGGACGGACTGGACGCCATGGCCAACCTGTTCGGGCAGCCGCTGCTTGAGACGCGAACGGGCGGACGGGCCGGCGGCGGCGCCAGCCTGACGCCGGTCGGCGCCAAGGTGATCGAGGCGTTCAGCCGGATGGAGGCCGAAATGGCGCGCGTGGTGCGCGAATTGGAGCCAGACCTCGCCGGCAGCGGCATCTCGCCGCTCAATCTGTTCTCGAGGTTTTTCATGCGGACGAGCGCACGCAATGCATTGCGGGGGAAGGTGACCGCCATCGCCTCGGATGCACTCAATGCGGAAATCGCCGTCGCCGTTTCGGAGCACACCACGATCTACGCCACGGTGACCAGTGAAAGTATGCGTGATCTCGGCCTTTGCGTCGGCCGTGAAGCGATCGTGCTGATCAAGGCGCCGTTCGTCATGATCGCGCCGGGCGGCGAACCGCCAGCAACCTCGGCGCGCAATTGTGTCCGCGGCATCGTCAAGCGCTGCGAGATTTCTGCTGTCAACGCCGAGATCGTGCTCGACATCGGCGGCGGCAAATCGCTGGCCGCTTCGATCACCGCGCACAGCGCCACCGCTCTGGACCTTACGCCTGGCAAGACCGCCTGCGCGCTGTTCGACGCCGCCCACGTCATTATCGCCATCGATTAATCAACGGGAGAACACTCATGAAACCGACAACAATGCTGGCCGCCGCGATCGGCCTTTTTGCGGGCCTGGCGATTAGCGCGCAAGCAATCGCGGGGCAGACCAACATCGCCGTGGCGGCAAACTTCACCGACGCCGCCAAGGAGATCGCGGCGGCGTTCAAGGCGAAAACCGGCCATGACGCGTTGCTGAGCTTCGGCGCGACCGGCGCGCTGTATACGCAGATCACCCAGGAGGCGCCCTTCGAGATTCTGCTGTCGGCCGACGCGGAGCATCCGAAGAAGGCCACCGACAAAGGGCTCGGGGTCACCGACAGCCTGTTTACCTATGCGATCGGCAAGCTCGTGCTGTGGAGCAAAAATCCCGATCTCGTGAAGGGCGATGAGACGCTGAAGGGCGGCGGTTTCACTAAGCTTTCCATCGCCAATCCGGCCCTGGCACCCTATGGCGCGGCGGCTGTGGAGACTTTAAAGGCTCTCAAGCTCGACGAAGCGATGCAGCCAAAGATCGTACAGGGCAACAGCATCGCCCAGACGCTCCAATTCATCGACACTGGCAACGCCGAACTCGGCTTCATTGCCCTTTCGCAGCTCACTGGCAAAAGTGAAGGATCACGCTGGGTTGTGCCGCAGACGCTGCATAAGCCAATCCGCCAGGATGCAGTGCTTCTCAAGAAGGGCGCATCGAACGAAGCGGCGGCCTCCTTCATGACCTTCCTGAAAGGCGCCGAAGCCCGCGCCATTATCGGGAAATACGGCTACGCCATCGACAGCCAGAGCTGAGCGCCACCATGGGCGGGCTTCCCGCAGACATCTGGCAACCGATCCGCCTGACCATCGAACTGGCGGCGATAACGACGGTATTGCTGCTTATATTGGGCACACCGCTCGCCTGGTGGCTGGCGCGCTCGCGTGCTTGGTGGAAGGAGAGCGTGGCGACCGTTGTCGCTCTGCCGCTCGTCCTCCCACCCACCGTCCTCGGCTTCTATCTGCTGGTCGCGCTTGGCCCAAACGGACCCGGCGGATGGCTCGCCGGCCTGTGGGGCGGGCGTACCCTGGCCTTTAGCTTCGAGGGCCTGGTGATCGGATCGGTGTTCTATTCGATGCCGTTCGTGGTGCAGCCGATCCGCAACGCCTTCGAGGCGATCGGGGACCGGCCCATGGAGGTGGCGGCCACACTGCGCGCCTCGCCGATGCGGGCGTTCTGGACCGTTGCCGTACCGCTTGCCCGGCCGGGATTTCTGACCGCTGCGGTGGTCGGCTTCACCCATACGGTCGGCGAATTCGGGGTGGTGCTGATGATCGGCGGCAATATCCCCGGCCAGACCAAGGTGCTATCGGTCGCCATCTTTGATTATGTCGAGACCTCGCAATGGCGCGAAGCGAACATTCTGGCGGCGGGCATGGTGGTGTTTTCCTTCGTGGTAATCCTGGCGATGACGCTGATCCAGAAGCGCGCGGGCCGCGCCGGCGGATGATGGAGCCCGCAGGCATCACCGCGAGCTTTCGCGGAACGATCGGACGCTTTTCGCTCGATGCCGGTTTCGAGGCGCCGGCGCGCGGCATTACGGGGCTGTTCGGGCCTTCCGGCTGCGGCAAGACCACGGTGCTGCGCTGCATTGCCGGTCTGCAGCGCCTCCACCCGGGATTTTGCAGCGTCGATGGCGATGTCTGGCAGGACGATGAATCCTTCCGCCTGCCGCATGAGCGGCCGATCGGCTACGTCTTCCAGGAGGCGAGCCTGTTCCCGCATCTGTCCGTGATGCGCAATCTGCTCTACGGCGCGCGAGGGGTCGATATCGCCCGGGGCGAGGGTGAGATCCGCTTCGACGAGGTCGTCGAACTTCTGGGCCTCGCTACGCTGCTCGACCGGTCGCCGCAAAACCTGTCCGGCGGCGAACGCCAGCGCGTCGCCATCGGCCGAGCGCTGCTGTCGCAGCCCAAACTGCTGCTGATGGACGAGCCACTATCGGCGCTCGACCGTCTGACCAAGGATGAGGTGCTGCCCTTTCTCGAACGCTTGCATGAAATCCTTGCGCTACCGGTCATTTATGTCAGCCACGACATGGCCGAGGTCGAACGGCTGGTGGATCATCTCGTGCTGATGGAGGCGGGCCGGGTGATTGCCTCGGGACCGCTGACGCAGTTGCAAAGCGATCCGGCGCTGCCGCTCATGAAAGCCCGCGACGCCGCCGTCAGTCTAGATGCCATTGTCGAACATTACGATGCAGCGTACGGGTTAGCGAGCCTTTCGGTGGCTGGAGGAAAGTTCGTGGTGCCAGCACCGCCCGTTGCTGTGGGCGCCCCGCGCCGCCTACGGGTCTTCGCGGGTGACGTCAGCCTTGCTCGCGAGAAGCCGCTGCAAAGCACGATCGTCAATGTTCTGCCGGCACGCATCCTGGCCGTGACTGCAGCGGGCGAATACGAGATTACTGCGCTGCTCGGCCTTGCAGCCGCCGGCGACGGCGCAAAGCTGCTCGCCCGCGTCACACGGCGATCCTGGGAATTGCTCGAATTGAGGGAAGGCATCGATATCTATGCCCAGGTCAAGGCCGTCGCACTCGTGCCCGGACCAGACAGTTCCGCCGGCTAGGAACCCGTTTAGATAGCCTTCGGTTGCTGATGCTTTGGCCGAGCTGGCCGCAGAAAGATTACAGGTCTGAGGACTACGCCGACGAAACCCTCAAGGGCGCGCCGAGATTTAGCTATAAATGATGCCAGATCACGCCAACTGTCGCCGCTGGATTGTTGACATAGCGTTGACATGACTTCGCGGGCTCGGCGGAGTTAAGATCGAAAGCCAGTAACATTGATTTCTAATGAAAATTTTGGTTGCGGGGGCAGGATTTGAAACCTGCGACCTTCAGGTTATGAGATAGAAGAAGGCGTTCACGCTTGCTTTCCTGGAACTTCACTGCTTTTCGCTATATTGCTGATATAGAACGATATT
>Ga0136634_10001011_pt1 | contig 11111 bp, 5 predicted proteins | sample AntDrymUQ8332106_2_FD_104654 | JGI IMG/M metagenome (GOLD analysis project Ga0136634, IMG submission 104654) | Polar desert sand microbial communities from Dry Valleys, Antarctica - metaG UQ833 (21.06) | ecosystem: Environmental > Terrestrial > Soil > Desert | place: Antarctica: Dry Valley... | reverse complement strand
CTCTGTGTTCCATAACCCACCACAACCACTTCCGAAAGAGAGGAAGCAGTAGAGTTTAATGTGACATTTAAAGCCGAACCGGTTGCCTGAATTTCCTTTCTTTCAAAGCCAATTGAAGTGAAAACAAGGGTTGCATTAGAAGGCGCTTTTATTGAAAATGAGCCATCGTTTGCTGTTTGCACAGCATTTTTTGAGCCTTTGACGGTAACAGTTACACCAGATGTTGCCACACCTGTTTTAGCGTCCGTTACTAGACCGATAATATTACTCTGCCCTAAAACAGTTGTGCCGCAAAAAATTAAAATGATAAATACGCGTAATTTTATAAAGATAACAGGAGTAATCTTTCTCATATGCAAGCGTTAAGTAGTTAGTTTGGATGTGTATATTATACACAATATAAATTAATTAAACCAAAATAAGCAGGTTGTAAATTTATTTTTTATTCCCCTGATTAAAAATCAATGCCTGACCATGTTTTCTTTCTCTTCTCATATTTGGCATAATCAAACATGTATAGTTTACCGGGCCGATGAGGGACATTTTGTTCTATTTCATCCATATCCACAAGGAAATCCATTGCAAAAAATTTCTTACGGAAATTCCTGCGATCCATCTTAATATTTAAAATGGCTTCATACAGGTTTTGAAGTTCTCTTAATGAAAATTTATTGGGTAAAAGACTGAGGCCGAGCGGATGTTCCAGCACTCTTTTTTGTAACCTGCAATAACTTATATCGAATATCTGTTTATGATCAAATGCCAGGTCTCCGATATCTTCCACCTCATGCCAGTGTAACTCATTATCCAATATCTTTAATTTATGATGCTGGATATTTATTAAAGAACAATATGCAACAGTAATTACCCTGCCACCAGGGTGCCTTGTGACTTTTCCAAATGTGTTTACCTGCTCCAGATAAACATCTTTCAGTCCTGTACGCTGTTTCAGGATACGATATGCTGCATCATCAAGGTCTTCATCAGGCCTCACCAGGTCGCCAAGCAATGACCACTGTCCTGAATATTTCCTAAGATCTGACCGGATAAGCAACACTTTTAATTTATTCTCATCAAAGCCAAATATTACACAATCAACTGATAAAGCAATTGTATTGATACTTTGTACTTCTGACCGGATAGTTTTAAAATTTTTAATACTTTTCTCAGAAATACCCGCTGTTTTCTCTCTCATGTATACCGCAAATAAATTGTTATAGATTACTTTGCCTTAATGACCTTATAAGTTTGTGTTTGCTGGGTTGAATAAATTCTCATTGTATAAATTCCATTTGCCAGCTTCAGGCTATTATTTAATTCAATAATGTTTTCACCTGTAATTAATGCATTTGTTTGTTTGAACATTAATCTTCCACTTTCATCTGTAAGTATTATACTTATATTTTCATTTTTTACAGACCCGATGGTAAGCTTAATTTTTTGTATGAAAGGATTTGTATTAATCTTTACATACCATGTTGCCGGGGCTCTGCTTAATTGTATTACCTGGCTATATGTAAAAGAGCCATTATTAGCTACAATTTTCAGCCGGTAATGATATGTGGTAACATTTCCTGTAGTGATGTCATTGTAATTATAACTTATGTTTCCGGCATTCATATTTGCGAGCAGGGAAAAATTAATTCCGTCGGTGCTCCTTTCAATGACATAATGATCAATATTGGTTTCATCTGTAACCTGCCAGTTAAGCACATTGGTGCTTCCATTATTAATACCTGTAAAATTTATTACAGGAGGTGTTATTATATTCAGATTAAGGAATACATGGTATTCTCCTGGCTGTAGTGTAATGGATTGTGTTGCACCCGTTGCAGATATCGTTGTGCCTGTAAGAAGATCATACCATGATCCTGCATCTTGAAATGTAACAGATCCGGTTTGAGGGGTAACATCAAAATTACCTATCACCAATATCTTACCAGGGTCTCCACTTACTTTAAGCCATTTAAATCCACCATTAAGACTTCGTTCAACATTGTTGGAAATAAAAGCATTGGTGAAAGACGGATTACAACGAAGATTTAATAATGCTGCAAATACATCATGTAACTGCCGCCTGTTTACATTTTGCTGGTAATCCCAACGGATAGGCTTAGGGTCTAAACGGCAATTATTATTTACCGTTCCATCCAGACAATAATTAATAGGAAAATCATATCCCAGTTCTCCAAATTGCCAGATCATTTTAGGACCAGGCATTGTAAATAGGAATGCTGCGCATAATTCAATTCTCTCTAAAGCTGTAGGAAGCGATTTAATATTATAACTGCCGGATGCATTTCCAAATTGCAGATTTTTATAAACCATTCTTTCTTCATCATGGCTTTCCATATATGATACAAGATATGGGTTGGTCCAACCTCTTGAAGCAGACAATGCTCCATCAAAATCAGAATTGCTAACATAACCCATTGCTGCCTCAGAAAAATTATAATTCATATTTCCCCACAACAACATTCCATAATCTGACAATTCAATTTCTTCACTATTTGCAGCAAAATGTTCTAATATAGCATAAGAGCCCGGAGATTTTAATTGCAAAGTATCGTAATACCTTTTCCAGATCGCAATCCTGCTGGCATCATAATTACCCCAGGCATTCACATTGCAATTATTACCATTTGCATCACATGTTTGCGTTTGTGTATACCCTTTTGAAAGATCAAACCGGAAACCATCAATCTTATATTCAGTGAGCCAATGCTCAACAACACGGCTGGTAAAATATCTTGTTGCAAGGCTTTCATGATTCATATCATAACCAACGTTAAAGGCATGTCGGGGTGTAGGGTTAAACCATGGATTGTCTGCCGCAGGCCGGTTAATGACACTGTCAAAATATAGCTGCACCATAGGGGAAAGGCCAAAAGAATGATTGAGGGCAATATCCATTACAACTGCAATTCCTTTACTGTGACAGGAGTCAATAAAACGCTTCAGGGAATTTTTCGGTCCATAATATTTATCCGGTGCAAAATAAAAATCAGGATTATATCCCCAGCTTTGATTTCCCTCAAATTCATTAAAGGGCATAATCTCAATGGTATTGATCCCTAATTTTTTTATATAATTTAGTGTATCCCTTAGCGTAGTCCAGTCATGCGCAGCAAGCAGGTCACGTAAAAGCAATTCATAGATCATCAGGTTTCTTTTATCGGGCCTGGTGAAAGTATTATTTTGCCAGGTATAACCGGGAGCAGCGGTCTGAAGCAAGCTTACCATGCCGGTAGTAAAACCTACAGGATAAGGCTTAAGAGAAGGATATGTAGTTGCGGCAATTGAATTATCATTAAACGGATCAAGTATTTTTTCAGTATAGGGATCCGCTATTTTTAAAACTCCATCTACAAAATACTGATAAGAATATTCAGTACCTGCAGTAAGGCCGGTAATACGAAGCCACCAATACAGGCCATCAGGTGTTTTATTCATCAGGTATTGCGACTGTTCGGTCCAGTTATTTGCGGGAAGATCACCAATAACAGACACACTTAATTTGGAAGGGGCAAACAAAACAAGTGTAACAGAGGTGTTATCCGTTTCGTAATTGATTCCTTCTTTCACTCCTGCGGGCAATGGTAAAACTGCAACGTTACCTAAAACGATAAAACGTATGGTATCTTTTTTAATAGTTATTCCGTTATCTGCTTCTGCAACCAGCACATGTTCACCTGTAGTAATTAATAAGGGATTAGCAGAAATTGAAGTTGCGTTTGTCGCTGTCTGGATAACTGTGCCATTTAAGTAGATTTTTAATATCGAGGGAGTATTTGCCTTTGCTGTTATAGAAATATTATCCCCTACATATTTATCTATAAGTTCAGGTACAGGTATATATGTTGGCTGAAACAAGGGCTCTGTAAATCGTATCGCAAGTGCCGGAGAATATACCGGAATGTACATATCCGTTTCATTAACATTTCGCTGTACCCTGCTGCCTGTACCATTACGGAATAATATTACGATCTTTTGTATCGTTTCGGAAGGATCTGTCAGCCCATAATACGTTCTGATATCACTTGTAATAGTAAATTGCCATTTATTGTTTCCTGCATAAACAGCCTGCAATGCAGGATTGGGAACATTAAAATTCTGGTTGAACTTGACGTGCTTCCAATCAGAAGAATTAGTACTTAAATTTGTAATTACACCTGTATGCACATACACATCATTTGCGGGAGTATAATTAAGTAACCCCTGGTTGCCTTTGGTAGCATCCATTGTTATAGTAAAACCGGGAGTGTTTTCTACAGGGAAATCGGGTGACCAGGAAAGTAATTGTGAAAATGTTTGAAGAGAAATAAAAATAATAATAAAGCAAAGTAAAAATCTCTTCATGGCAGTAATAGTTTATTGTGTAATTTAAACACATTATGCAGAGAAATCAAAACATAAAAAAAATAAGGCTAATGCTATTATATTTAAAGTCTTTTTTTAAACCGGCGGGGTTTTTACTAATACTATTGTTTAATTATTTCTGTGTTGCACAAAAACCGGTTTCAGAATTAACAACACCACAGGGAAAATGGGAATTCCGGCTATACCGAAATAGTATAAAAAGTACGTTTACCCCTAACAATTATAAAACAAATGAGCAGGTATCAAATGCTGTCATTTACAAACCATCAAAAGACAGTAAGATGGACCAGCCTGTTAATGTGCTGAGCAGGGAAGATGGATCCTTTATTTTTTATAATAAGCTCATACTCCTGAAATATTTCGACAGCAGCAGCCATAAAGGATTTAAATTTTTGCTCAGACAAGGTGAAAAAATATTCGGGACAGGTGAAAGGTCACTACCGATGGACCGGAGAGGTTATAAAATTATTTTATATAACCAGCCTAACTATGGTTATGGCATAAATGCGGAGAACCTGAATTATTCTGTTCCTTTTATTATTTCTTCTGAAGGTTATGGGATCTTTTTTGACAATCCATCTAAAAGTTACCTGGATATCGGTAAAACAAACGGGGATATTTTAGAATATGGCGCATTATCCGGTGAGCTGAGCTTTTATATCATTCCCGGGAAAAATGTAAGTGAGATCTTAGCAGGCTATCATGAATTAACAGGCACCCAGCCTATTCCGGCGCGCTGGGTATTCGGAAATCTTATGAGTCGTTTTGGGTATCGCAATGAAAAGCAGTTAACCAGTATCGTTAGTAAAATGCTGGCAGAGAAATTTCCTGTTGATGCAGTGATCCTGGATCTTTTCTGGTTCGGTGACAGTATTAAAGGAACCATGGGCAACCTGGACTGGGTCAACAAAAAAGCCTGGCCTGATCCTGCGGCAATGATCAGCAATCTTAACAAACAGGGAATTAAAACAATTATTATCACAGAGCCTTTTGTTTTAAACACAACACCTAATTATGAGCCCTCAAAAAAATACCATGCTGTTGATAGTTCTGGTAATCCATTTTTAATAACAGATTTTTATTTCGGCAATGGAGGCCTTATTGATATTTTCCGGAAAGATGCACAGGACTGGTTCTGGAGTAAATACAAGATGCAAATATCTAAAGGTATTGCAGGATGGTGGGGTGACCTGGGTGAGCCGGAGCGCCATCCTTTAACGATGATGCATAATTTAAAAGACCTTGGATTTAATAGATTGTTCAAAGCAGATGAAGTACACAATATATATGGACATTACTGGGATAAAATGTTGTTCGATAAATATGCAAAAGAATATCCTGATAAACGCTTATTTAATTTAAATCGTAGTGGCTATGCGGGAAGTGCCCGCTATGGTGTATTTCCGTGGAGTGGGGATGTAGGCAGAAACTGGAGTGGCTTACAGGCGCAGTTACCAGTGATGCTGGGGATGAGCATAAGTGGTGTGCCTTATATACATGCAGATGCAGGCGGTTTTGCATTGGGTGAAGGAGATCCGGAATTATATACCAGATGGATACAATTTGCCACATTCACACCCGTACTTCGTCCTCATGGAACCGCACTTGGTGATCTTGCGCCTGAAGTAAAAGATATTCCCTCAGAAGGCGCATTGTATGATGAACCATATAAAAATATTGTGAGAAGATATACCAGGTTGCGTTACCAGCTGCTTCCATATAATTATACACTTGCATACGAACAGGCGAAATACGGTAAAGCTTTGGTGCAGCCGATGTTTTACAATGCTTCACTCGATAGTAATTTATTTAAAGCAGGAGAACAGTTCATGTGGGGTGATCATATGCTCATTGCTCCGGTAATAGAAAAAAACACATCTACAAAGAACATGTATCTGCCGGAAGGTAAGTGGTATAACTTTTTTACTGATGTCAAACTTGCAGGAAAACAATGGATCCGGGATTCTGTAACATTGAATAATATACCGGTATATGTGAAAGAAGGTGCTTTTATTCCAATGTTTCTGCATGCAACAACAGTGAAAAATACAGGGGATTATACAGGTAAGGAACTTACAATAAAATATTATCCCTCTTCCAGTAAATCAACTTACACTTTCTTTGATGATGACGGACATACGAACAATACACTTTCAAAAGGGAACTATGAACTGATCAATTTTGAAGGAACAGCAAAAGATAAAGAGATCACCATACATGTTAGACCGGGGAATAAAAAAATACTGATGAAAAGAAAATTGGTCTTTACAATTGCCGGCAACCCGGCCATCGCAATTGTAAAGTGGAATGGTATGGTAATAAATTTACCAAGGCCGGTTGAAGTGAAGTATAACGGAAAGCCAATTAGATTAGATATAATATTGAAATGAGTAACACAAAGTACGCAAAGGTTTCACAAAGGAAAAGTGTATATATTTTAAGTGTTACTCTGTTTAAAACAAAAAGTCTAGAGGAGCTGATAAACACCGCTGCCTTTTGCCGGAATTTCAAGTCCATTCTTTATTGAAAAAAGAGTGCCTGAAAAAATATCCTGCAACTGGTCAAAGCCTGCCAGTCTTTCTTTATAACGATTCATATTTATTTTTACTGGTGCGTCATTGGTATTTGAAACCACCATCACTGTTTGTTTTTTATCATACCGGAAATAAATATACATGCCATCTATTGGGACAAACTGCATCGTTTTGCCTGTCTTTAAGGCAGAAGAATTCTTACGATAGTTTGCAAGTTTTTTTACATAATAAAATGCTTCATTTTCCAGGGCTGTTCTTCCTGCAGAATCAAATTTATTTACTGAATCTTCTTTCCAGCCACCGGGAAAATCTTTTCGCACCAATGCATCAGTGGGATTGGTAGAACCGCCCATTAAAATTTCAGTTCCATAATACAATTGAGGTATCCCTCTTAAAGTAAGCAGCCAATTGATCCCCATTTTAAATTTTGAAAAATTTTCACCAACAGTTGTATAAAAGCGGTTAATATCATGATTATCTAAAAAGATGCTGTTCTTCAACGGATCAGCATATACAAAGTCTGATGCCAGCGTTAAATTTAATTTTGAAAGACCTTCTGTCCAACCAAACTTTTGATTTAGCGCATCATTCATTGCGAAATGCAATTGAAAATCTGTTACTCCAGGAAGATTTGATTTAAAAGGAATGTTCAGATTATTCTTCATAAAAAAACTCTGGTTGGTCATCCCATGCACCCATGTCTCTGCAAATATCCCTAACTGGGGATATTGATCCAGCAATGCTTTATTACAGCGGTTCATGAAATCTAAATCACAATAAGCATACGTATCAATCCGCCACCCATCTATTCCAAAATTTTCTACAGTCCAGATAGCATGTTGTATTAAAAAATTTGCAACATATGGATTTTGCTGATTCAGATCAGGCATCCGGGCAGTGAACCAGCCATTGCTCATGATATTCTTATCCGCCTGTGATGCATATGGATCAATCAGAGCCTGGTCTTTATAATTTGTATTTGTATAAGAATCCCATGTGTTCAACCAGTTTTTCATTGGCATATCCTTAACCGTTACATGATCAATATCAACATGATTGTATACAGCATCCTGTATGATCTTTAATCCTTTTGAATGCGCTGATTCAATAAGAAGATGATATGCCTGATCACCACCAAACCGGGGATCGATCTTATAATGATCTGTAAACGCATAACCATGATAAGTTTCCTTTACCCTGTCGCTTTCCAGAACTGGATTCAGCCATAATGCAGTTACGCCAAGTTCCTTGAAATAATCAAGCCGGTTTGTAATACCCTGAAGGTCTCCGCCATGACGGCCTTTTAATGAATCACGCCCATAAATAAGTTCTTTCATTCCTTCAATCCGGTCATTAGTAGAATCTCCGTTTGCAAACCGGTCGGGCATGATAAGATAAACCAGGTCGGATGATGTAACACCCATTATTCTTGTTTTTCCATTCTCATTCTTTCTCCTGCTTTTTAATTCAAATTCTTTCTGTTCATTATTTATTTTGATCCTGGCAATACCGGGCCGGGCAACAGAACTGATTTCCAGGTCAAGAAAGACCCAGTTTTTATTTTCAAACCTGTGTATTTTTTTAAGTTTAATTCCTGGGTAGGATACACTTATATTTCCCGGAGCGCCGATATTGATTCCATGCAGCATCAGTTGCAGGTGGGGATTCTTCATCCCCGTCCACCAGTGGGATGGATAAGATATTATTTCTGCAGATTGTGCAAAAGAGAAAAGTGAAATGTGGAAAGTGAAAAATAAAATCAATAGTTTCATTACAGTGCTTCTTTTAGTTTCACATCATCCTTATCTTTTACAATAACATTTAAAAAACCTGCTATGATCATAGAAACTCCACCTACCACTAACGCATAGATGCTTTCTTCATTGAAAACTGTCTTAACAAAAAAACCTAAAATAGCTGCTGCCAGGATCTGTGGTATTACTACAAAAAAATTAAATACCCCCATATAAAATCCCATCCTGTGTGCGGGTAATGCTCCCGCAAGTATCGCGTAAGGCATAGTTAATGTAGATGACCAGGCAAGTCCAACACCCACCATTGGCAACAACAACATATTTTGATCCTTAATAAACAACATAGATATAAGGCCAATACCGCCTATAATCAAACAAATCATGTGCGTATACTTTCGCCCTATCCTATTTGCAAGCATTGGCAATAAAAAAGCTGTAATAGCAGACACACCATTATAAACCATGAACATCACTCCTACCCAATCACCAGCATCCTGGAAAGTTTTCGAAGTAGTATCAGTGGTTGCAAAAGTATTTTGTGCAATACCCGATGTAGTATAGATCCACATGGCAAAAAAGGCAAGCCAGGTAAAAAACTGTACGACTGCCAATTGCAGCATTGTTTTGGGCATTTTAAAAATACCGGTTGTAATTTCTGTAAAGCCCTTTAATAATCCCCTGGTTTTTAATTTTTCTCTTGCCCATGTCTCAATATTTTCGGGTGGAAATTCTTCAGTTGTAAACACAGTCCATAATACGGAAAATAAAAAAACCACAGCGCCGATGTAAAAGGAATACTTTACTGAATCACTGATTTCACCGGCAGGTGCAGTATTACTTATATCAAAAAAATTTGTAAAAATATATGGAAGCAGGGAAGCTATAACAGCACCCAGACCAATGAAAAATGTTTGAGTTGCAAACCCTGTTGTTCTTTGTGAAGAAGGTAGTTTATCACCTACAAAAGCCCTGAAAGGTTCCATGGAAATATTAATGGAAGCATCCAATACCCATAATAATGTTGCGGCTATCCATAGTTCCGTTGATTGAGGCATTAAAAACAATGCCAGGGAAGAAAAGACTGCTCCAAGGAAAAAGAACGGACGTCTTCGTCCCCAGCGCGGATGCCAGGTTCTGTCACTTAGATAACCAATTATAGGTTGAACAAGTAAGCCTGTTACCGGTGCAGCAATCCATAAGAAACCGATCTTATCAATATCTGCGCCCAATGTTTGAAAGATCCGTGAAACATTTGCATTCTGCAATGCAAAACCAAATTGAATTCCGAAAAAGCCGAAACTCATATTCAGGATTTGCTTAAATGTTAACCGGGGTTTGGGCAGAATTGGAGGATGGGCAGTAACATATTCTGTTTCTATTTCAGACATACTTATTGTTTATAGATTGGTGATGTGTAAGTATACACTTGCTAAAAATACAATAATTATAAAATGGTAAATGATTCTACATATTTGCCCAGCACAAATTGTAGCATTTAATCACAATTGGTTACAATGATCTATAGATAGTTATATACCAGGTATCCCCAGGCAGGTATCTCCCTGTTTTTTGATCCTTTGATTTTTTTCTGCTTACCACTGAATACATTTAATGGCTTTCCATTAACTGAATTATCCATTGAAAACTGCTGCACTTTATTTGAAAAGTTTAAAATAACAAGCACCCTGTTATTTTCTTTCGTACGAACAAAAGCAAAGATCGCATCATCGTTACTGGTAGTAAGTTTTTTATACATTGCATTTGATGAAAGAGCAGGATTGCTTCTGCGTAAATTCAATAATGTTTTATAAAAGGGTTCCATTTCATGTTTGCCACTCCAATCAATCGGGTCTTTAACGAAAAATTTCAGCCTCCTCTTGTTCGGCAATTCCTGCCCGGTGTAAATTAGCGGTATGCTTTGATGTATCGTTTGAGTAAATACAGCAAAGGTTTTATACGCATCACCATACTTTTCAAATTCAGTTCCATTCCAGCTATTTTCATCATGATTGGTAGTAAAATATAAACGGCTGGCATTAACCGGAAAAGTTTTTATATTATTATTTAAAACAGAGTCAAACTGAGCCAGATTTTTCTTTCCGGCATATAAATCTGTCATTGCATTCATCATACTCCATCCATACGTTGCATCAAAACCTGCCAGGTGAAGATTCGGTTTTTCTGCTTCTGCCAACATAAATACATTTTTTAGTTTTTTAAGTTGAGATATACACTCTTTCCAGAAATCAACAGGCACTTCTCCTGCCACATCACAACGATAACCATCCAGGTCTGTTTCTGTAATCCAGAATTTCATTGCATCAATCATGCTGTCACGAAGCTCCATGTTGCTGTAATCAAATTTTCTTACATCTGTCCAGTCAAATGGTGCAATCAAATTACCTGCTGAATCTTTTGCATAAAACCCAGGATGGCTCTTTAT
>Ga0136634_10001010_pt1 | contig 11122 bp, 10 predicted proteins | sample AntDrymUQ8332106_2_FD_104654 | JGI IMG/M metagenome (GOLD analysis project Ga0136634, IMG submission 104654) | Polar desert sand microbial communities from Dry Valleys, Antarctica - metaG UQ833 (21.06) | ecosystem: Environmental > Terrestrial > Soil > Desert | place: Antarctica: Dry Valley... | reverse complement strand
TTCAAACTCAGGTTGGAAGCGGTCGATGACCCGCTGCGGGTCCGCGCACAGGTTGCGGTCGGTAATCAATCCGAACTGGACTCCGCCGTCGTATGACAGGATTGACACACCTACGCCAATATCTCCGGACTGCGGGACCCAAAACATCAGCCGCTTGATCCGCGCACCGGCGAGGTAGAGAGCCTTTGACGGCCCTGGCACGTTTGTCATCACCGCGCTGGCCTTGCGCGTCAAAAAACCAAGGGCGGGCGACTGCATTACGCCTGGCGCAAGACCCACCGCGCTCAATAAACCCATCGATAAAACGGCTGTGTATCCGCTCTTGAGCGCGAGCATCCGGCGCTGCACTTCGAACACCCGCGCGATTGGATTTGCCACCCCCACCGGAAGGAGCACGGGCACGAGACCAAATTTATTTCCAAGCTCCCTCCACTGTTGCGGCTCGCGCAGGTTCACCGGCACCATTGCGCGAAATTCGCAATCGTCGACGCGCTCATCGCGGCTTTCCAGGTACGAGCGAATCGCACCGGTCACGCACGAAAGTAGAATATCGTTGACCGAACAACCCAGCGCTTTTGCCACCGCCTTGACGTCGTCCACCGGAATCGGTGCGTTCCACGCGACAACCTTGTCTCCCGATGGATGCCCCTTCAGACTGGTGGAACTGTCGTGCGACATCAAGGCGATCGCGGCGGCATCTGACGCGACACGCGCAGCGACGGTTGCGTAGCGAAGCGCGGCTTGCGCCAGTGCTCCCCGGGTATCGATCATTGCAGCGTACCCGCGCAGCACGTTGCTTGCGACATCGCCCGTGGACTCGATAGTCTTGACAGCCATCGCTGTCAGCGATGCCAGGCCCGCGCTGAACGCGCCGCTCGAGCGCGATTTCGCGCGCGACCCATTCGCTTCGTCATCTTGATCTGTAGTCAACGCGAGCAACACGCCGATCAGTGCGATGCCATCGGCGATGCAATGATGAATCCGGACGATGAGGGCATGGCCGCCGTCATAGTTATTGATCAAGTGCATCTGCCAGAGCGGCTTCGCTGCGTCGAGCCGCTGGGACGCAAGCGCGCCGACAAGCTTTTTCAGGTCGGCCGCGGTTCCGCGACCGCGCAACCGCGTCTCGACAAGATGATCGTCCAAATTGAAATCATCGAGCTCTTCCCAGTAACAGCCGCCGAGTTCGCGCACCACGCGGCTGCGAAAGCGCCGGTGCGCCAGGAGTCGCGACTCGATCGATTGGCGCAGGCGTGTGACGTCGACGGTGCCATCAAATTCGTAAACGCCAACAATCATCATCAGATTCTTGTTGGAGTCCATGCGCAGCCACGCGGTATCAACAGCGGACATCCGTTCGCGCGCGCCCATCGTCCCTCCGCACCATTCTTGGCCCGCTGCATAATAGTCGGGCCAATCCAAAAATCATTAACAGGGGAGACCTATGAGTGATTTAAAAGCTCAGTTTGAAACGGCCGTTGCCGACTCAAAGAATTTGCCGGATCGGCCCGACAATCAAACCATGTTGAAAATGTACGCCTTGTACAAGCAAGCAACCAGCGGCGACGCGAGTGGAATGCGCCCCGGATTCACCGACATGGTGGGCCGCGCTAAATGGGATGCATGGAACGCGGTCAAAGGGACGACCGCTGAGGACGCGATGAAGCAGTATGTTTCGCTGATAGAAGACCTGAAGGACTGACCAATCCGCGGCGCGCCTGGCGCTAGCTCCCGCGCGCCGTTGGCTTCGGTGTTTTTTTTGCGGGCGCTCGCATCGGCTTGGCAGGCAAAAACTGATCGAGTTCGCGCTCGATGTGCTGCAGCAGTTTTCCCTTGAATGCACGCAGCAGGAAGCCAAGCTTTACGTCGAGCTGAATTTCCGAGGCCGTCACGTGCATCTGGCCATCGACGCCGGAGCGATGGAAGTGCAGCGAGTTGCCATGCCACTCGTGTGCGAGGTCGTATTCGGCCGCCAGTGACGCCGCGGCCTTCTCGGCCAACGTCCGCGCTTTGGCAATCGGCATCGAGTGTGATCGTACGAGCTTGATGTCGGACATTCGATTCTCCGCCCTAGCGCCGTTGTGCGAGCGCGTCGGGATTCAGCAGTGATGGCGGGCGCTCGCCGGCCAACGCCGCCCGCACGTTTGCGATCGCCAGCAAAGCCATCGCTGTGCGCGTCGCCCGAGTGCTTGAAGCAATATGTGGAGTGAGCACAACGTTGTCGAGTTTCATCAAGCCCGGATTCAGCTTTGGCTCGTTCTCGAAGACGTCGAGTCCAGCTGCCGCGATTTGACGCGTGCGCAACGCTTCGACCAGCGCGCTGTCATCGACAACGCCACCCCGCGCAATGTTCACCAGGGTCGCACCGGATTTCATCTGAGACAACTGCGCGGCACCGATGATGTGATGCACCGCGGCCGAATACGGCAAAACGAGCACCAAATGGTCTGATTCGCGCAGCAGCGTTTCGAAGTCCACATAGCGCGCCCCTCCTTCATCGTCAGGTGCCAGGCGCGAACGATTGTGATAGATCACTTTCATTGCGAAGCCACTGGCCCGCCGCGCGATCGCCCGACCGATTCGTCCCAGGCCGAGGACGCCCAGGGTGGTGCCGCTGATCTCTGCTCCGGGAAACATTTCGAAAGCCCAGCGTTGCCATTGCCCTGTGCGAAGCCACCGCTCCGACTCGCCAACCCTGCGTGCCGCTGCCAGCAGCAGCGCCCAGGCATGGTCCGCTGTCGCCTCATTCAGAACATCTGGCGTGTTGGTCGCCAAGACTCCGTGCCTCGTACAAGCGTCCACATCAATGTTGTTGTAGCCAACGGCTACATTCGCGACGATCTTCAGGCGTTTGCACTGTTCGAGCAGCATGTCATCCACGCGCTCTCCCGCCGTAATCAACGCACCGTCCGCGTCTTTCAACGCTGCCGCGAGTTCGCTCGGACTCCAGCCAATATCGTTCTCGTTGTCGACAACGTCGAATTCCCGCTTCAAGTCTGCGACAAGTTCGGGAAAGATGCGTCGAGTGACGACGACGCGCTTGCTTGCGGCTGTCATGGGTTGTGCCTATTGTGAAAAGACTGCCGTGGATACGGATGTGCGCGGCGGCGAGCGGCGAGGCTCATCGACGTGCCTTCTGCATGAACTCGGCGATTCGACGAACGCCTTCCTCGATCGCCGCGTCACTGGCTGCATAGGAGAACCGGATGTGCTGCCCGTCCTTTTCGACACGCGGTCCAAAATGGATATCCGAAAGCACCGCGACGCCCGCCTCGTGCAGCAGGCGGACGCGAAGCTCCTCCGAATCCGCAGCACCGACGATTTCGCACGCTGCGGTGACGTTGGGCCATACATAAAATGCGCCGCCCGGCGCCGCGCAGCGAAACCCTGGCACTTCGTTCAACAAGCGCACGATCTGGTCGCGCCGCTGATGAAACCGTTGCTTCATCAGTTCCGAATCGTGCTGCGAGCCGGTTAGCGCCGCCAGTGCCGCCCACTGGCTGATCTGCGACGCGCACGACTCCGTGTTCGTGATCCAGCGCGTAAAAACAGGCGCCAGCAGTTTGTTCGCGACGAATCCGATGCGCCAACCGGTCATCGCGTAAGTCTTTGAGGCGCCATCCGAAATGATCGTGCGTTCGCGCATGCCCGCAATTGCTGCGATCGAGGCAAACGCGCCGTCGTAAACCAATCTGCTGTAGATCTCGTCCGCGTAAATCCACACCTGCGGATGCTCACGCAGCACGCTCGCGATCGCTTCGAGATCAGAACGTGACAACAAACCACCCGTTGGGTTGTGCGGAGTATTCAGAATCAGCAGGCGCGTCCTGGCGGTGATGCGCGCCGCGAGTTCGGCGGGATCGAAAGCAAAGCCGCGCGACTCCGATAGGGGTAGCCCGACCGGGACCGCGCCGTTGGCAATAACCTGCGATTCGTAGATTGGAAATCCGGGAACAGGAAAAATGACCTCGTCGCCCGCCCCGAAATCGGTTACCGATGCAATCGTGTAACCGATAAACGGCTTCGCGCCCGCGCCAATGACGACCTCGTCTGCGGTGATGGAAAGTCCGCGCAAGCTGCCCATCGATTCCGCTGCGGCGGCTCGCAACGGGTCGATTCCAGCCGACGGCGTGTACCCGTGCTTGCCGCCTCGCACGGCCGCAACCGCGGCATCCTGCACGTGCGTCGGGGTGGGGAAGTCGGGTTGGCCAATGCAAAACGAAACGATGTCTCGTCCCTCGGCGATCAGCCGGTTGACCTCCGCCAGCACCACGAAGGCATTCTCAGTGCCGAGCGCGTCCGCGCGCCTAGACGTACGCAGTGCGTTCATGCAGACACTTCAGGTGCGGCTGCCGGAGAGCGAATCTGGAACACCTGACGCAGGTAAGCGAGGTACGCGACGTCGTCGCACAGGTTCTTGTCGGGCGAGTCCGATAGCTTGGCCACGGGCTGTCCGTTGCAGCGGACCATCTTGATCACGATCTGCAGCGGCGTGTGGCCTACATCGTTAGTCAGGTTGGTGCCAACTCCAAAAGCGCTCCGTGCGCGATGGCGAAAGCGCTGATAAAGCTCGATCACTTTGGGAATCGTAAGCGAATCGGAAAACACCAGCGTCTTGGTCTTGGGGTCGACGCGGTTGCGTTCATAGTGAGCAATCAAACGCTCACCCCATGCAATCGGCTCGCCGGAATCGTGGCGGGCGCCATCGAAGAGCTTGCAGAAGTACATGTCGAAATCACGCAAGAAGGCGTCCATGCCGTAGACATCCGACAGCGCAATGCCCAAGTCGCCGCGATACTCGCGCGCCCACATTTCGAAACCGAATGTCTGCGAATCTCGCAGACGCGGACCCAGTGCCTGACACGCCTGCAAATACTCGTGCGCCATGGTTCCAAGCGGGGTCATCCCATGCATCGCGGCGTACATGACGTTGCTGGTGCCTGCCAGCTTGTCGCCAAGATCGTTCTTCAACTGGAGCAAGACTTCTTCATGCCACTCACGCGAGAAGCGGCGCCGTGTTCCGTAGTCGGCAATTCGTACGCCGCTGAGGCTCGCGTCGCCATTGAGCAGCGCGATCTTTTGTCGCAGGCGCCGGCGGCCCTCATCGAGATCGCCCTCTTTCCGGCGCGCGCGAAAGTACAGCTCGTTGACGATCGAAAGCACCGGAACTTCAAAGAGGATGGTATGGAGCCACGGCCCGCGAATGACAATGTCAATCTCGCCGTTGCCATGGGCTGACGGCGATACCGAGATGTACTTGGTGTTGAGCTGAAACAAGCCAAGGAAGTCGACGTAGTCGCTCTTGATGAAGCGCAGGCCGCGCAAATAGGCAAGCTCGGCCTCGTGGAATCGCAGCGCACACAGCGCCTCGATTTGCTCGTTGATTGCACCAATGTGCGGCACCAAATCGATGCCGGGGTTGCGGCACTTGAACCGGTACTCAACGTTTGCGCCCGGAAAATGGTGCAGCACCACCTGCATCATCGTGAACTTGTACAGGTCGGTGTCGAGCAGTGAGGTGATGATCATCGGTCGATTGTAGGTGGACCCTGTTGCGGATTGTCGGGCGCCTAACCGAGCGCCAGCACTCTGCGCACACTATCGCTTGGCCCCGCTAGTTCGCCGCGTGATGCCTCACCGACGATACGTCCCTGCTTAATCAACAGGGCGCGGTCCGCGATCGCCGCGACGAAACGCACGTTCTGTTCGGAAACGAGCGCGGCTACGCCTCGCGCCTTCATCGCCAGCACCGCCTCGCGCATCTTGGCGACAACCATTGGGGCGATGCCTTCTGAGGGCTCATCGAGCAACACGACGGCGGGGTTGGCCGCAAGTGTTCGCGCGACCGAAAGCATCTGTTGCTCGCCTCCACTGATTTCACTCGCGCGCCGCTGGAGCATTTCAGCCAGGTTCGGAAACAGGTCGAGCAGATCACGCTCGGAAAAGCCGCCACTGGTCTGCCGTGCGACAACTCGCAAGTTCTCCGCAACTGTCAGGTCGGTGAATATTCGCCGGTCTTCCGGTACGTACCCGAGTCCCCGCCGCGCGCGCAGAAACGGAGCCAGCCGAGTGATGTCGAATCCGTAGAGCAGCAGTTGCCCGGTCGAACGCGGCATCAGGCCCATCGCCGCCCGCAGCAGCGAAGTCTTTCCAGCACCGTTGCGGCCGATCAGTGCAACCACTTCGCCCGGCGCCATGGCAAGGCTGACGTCCGTAATGACCTGCGCGCCACCGTACCAGGCTGAAACTCCTTTCAGTTCTAAAGTGGCACATGTACGAGCGTCCGATTCGACGTTCACGCTGGATCCCCGAGATACACACGCTGCACATCGGCGTTGGCTCGGACCGCCTCGGGTAAGCCGTCAGCGACCAATCTGCCCTGCGATAGAACCAGCACGCGGCGCGCGAAACCAAACACAACATCCATGCTGTGCTCGGTAAACAAAACCGCCATGTTGCCAACGCCGGCGATCCCAACGACCAATTGCATCAGAGCCTGCCGCTCCTCAGGCGCCATGCCGGCGGTCGGCTCATCCATCAGTAACAAGCGCGGTCTTGCCGCCAGCGCTAGCGCCAGTTCAAGGCGCTTTGCGTCACCGTAGGCAAGATCTGCAGCAGCGCTTGACGCACGCGACTGCAGGCCCACTTGCGCGAGCAAGGCATGCGCAGCGTCCGCATGCAGGTTCCACAGCAGATCTGCCACGCCGAGCGTTTGGCCTGCTGCGGCAACCAGCGCGAGCTGCAGGTTCTGTAGCGCGGTCATGGTGCCAAAAATCTGCGCTACCTGAAACGTGCGCCCGATACCAATCCGTGCGCGCCTGGCGGCCGCAATGCCTCGAAGCCGTTGCCCGTCGAACAGAACGTGTCCACCATCGGGAACCAACTGACCGTCGATCAGATTGAACAACGTCGATTTGCCGGCGCCATTGGGCCCTATTAACGCTGCGACTTCCCCGGGCGCGATTTCAAATGTCACGCCATCGACTGCCTTGACCCCGCCGAAACTTTTGCGCAGGTCCTGGACGCTCAATGAGCCTGCCTTCGAACCCGACGGCGAAGTCTGCGGCACACTCATTACGTGCGAACAAAACGGCGACGAACAAAGCCCACAATGCCCTCGGGAAAGGCGACGGCCAACAAAACGATTGCAAGGCCCAGCAATAGCCGCCAGTGATCGGTCAACCGAGTCAATTCGGTCGACAGTCCGTGATAGGCAATGGCGCCCACTACCGGGCCTACCAGTGTCTGCACCCCGCCCAGAAGAACTGTAATCAACGCGTCGACCGAGACCGGTACCGATAGCGTGGTCGGAAACACTGAGCCTTTGTGAAAAGCCTGCAGAGCACCCGCGACGCCCGCGAACGTCGCACCGGTGGCAAATGCAAGCCAGCGAACTTGCCGTGCGTCGATGCCGATCGCCTCGGCGCGCAGCTCGCTGTCACGCGTGGCGCGCAGCGCGAAGCCGAAAGGCGATAGCGCAAGCCGGCGTAGCGCAAAGAGCGACGCCACCACGAGCGCCAGCGTTGCAAGGTAGTACATCAGCGGCGATGCCAGTGACGCGGGAAGAACCGTCCATAGCCCAAGCACACCGTTGTCGCCGCCTGTTAGATCAACCCACTGAACCGCGGTCGACCAAAGAACCTGCGCAAAAGCCAGCGTCAACATCGCGGCGTAAACACCTTTTGACCGCAATACGATCTTGCCCACCAACAACGCCGCGACACCGGCCAGCAGCGGAGCCAGCAGCAAAGCGGCGACAAACGGCGCAGACAGGTACTTCACCGCAAGCGCGACTGTGTAGGCGCCGATTCCATAGAACGCTGCGTGGCCGAACGACACAATTCCACCCAGGCCCATGCCGAAATGGAGGCTCGCAGCCAGCAGCGCTGCAATCGCGATTTCAGTCGCCAGCACCGATGCATATTCGCCAAATAAAGACGGAAGTACCGCTATGGCAATCAGTGCCACTAGGCCGAGCACTCGCCAGTGATTTGCCAGCGGCACAAAAGGCGTATGCCCACGCATGTGCGATTCACCGCTTGAAGGTGCGCGTCCCAGCAGACCGTACGGGCGGACGGCCAGAACAAAAGCCATGACGAGAAAAATCAAGACAAGCGTCGATTGCGGAAACCACCACGTGCCCAGGGCATGCAGCATTCCAATCAGCATCGCGGCCCAGAACGCCCCCGTTACAGAGCCAAGACCACCGACGACTACGACCACAAAGGCCTCGATCAGAATCGCGAGATCCATTTGCAGGTTGACCGTTTCGCGCGGTATCTGAAGCGCCCCGGCGAGCCCCGCGAGAAACGCGCCCAGCGCAACTACCGAAGTAAAAAGCATCGGCTCGTTGAGCCCTAGAGCACCGGCTGTTTCGCGATCCTGCGCTGCCGCCCGAACCCATAGACCCCAACGAGTGCGTGTGATCGTGAACCAAAGCATTGCGTAAACGGCGGGTCCAACTGCCATCACGAACAGTGAATACTGCGGCACCCATGCGCCTGCGATTTCGACGCTGCCTTTCAGACCAGGCGCACGGGGCGCAAAGAGCTCATCGGGGCCCCAGATCGCGAGTGCGAGATCCTGCAGGATCAAAACCACACCGAACGTAGCGAGCAACTGAAACACTTCGGATGATCGATAGATACGCCGAAGCAGTACGACTTCTATCAGTGCTCCGAGCAGAGCCACCATGGCGGCTGCGAGTAACAAGCCACCGAAGAAATTCAACGGCGTCGATGCCAGGCTTGTCGTGACCGAATATGCGATGTACGCGCCGATCATGTACAGCGATCCGTGCGCGAAATTGACGATGCGCGTGACGCCGAAGATCAGCGTCAATCCGGCACTCACCAGGAAGAGTGTCGAGCCGTATGCGAGGCCAGTCGTCGCCTGCGCGAGAACCAGGTCCATGGATGCGGCTTCGCCGCCTACGATGCGCGCGACTGCAAAACGCTAGTTAAAGCGGCGCATCGAGCGGCCGGAGACAGCGGCAGACTCGCCATGACTACCTGCGCGCTTCACTGGGCCGCATTTTCACGACCTCGCTGTCCAGCGGCAGATACTTGCCGCCGTCGGCGTAGCGCCAGTCTGCCATGACCCCCTTGCCATCACGGACATCGAGCTTGCCTACGTAAGCGCCCATCGTCGATTGATGATCAATGGCACGGAACTGCGCCGGACCAAATGGCGTCGACCACTGCAGCGTCCGCAAAGCGGCAATCAGCTTTTCGGTATCGACCGTTTTTGCCTTTCTGATCGCCTCGAAGATCGCCATGAATGCAGAGTAGCCAACCACGGACCCTAGCCGCGGGTAGTCGCTGTAACGTTTGTAATACGAGTTAAAAAATTTCGCGTGCTCGGGCGTTGAGATCTGGCTCCACGGATAACCAGTGACGATCCAGCCCTTTGGCGTTTCGTCTTTCAAAACATCGAGATATTCGGGTTCACCCGAAAGCAGACTGACCACCGGCACGCGCGGAAACAGGCCGCGCTGATTGCCCTCGCGAACCAAGCGCGGCAAGTCGGCGCCGAAGGTCACATTGAAGACAGCATCGGGACGCGCGGCGATGATTGCCTGAACGGTGCTTGCCGCTTCGAGCTTGCCGAGCGCGGGCCATTGCTCGGCAACGAATTCGACATCGGGGCGCTTGGCCTTGAGCAACTGTTTGAAGTTTGCGACCGCCGACTGGCCGTACTCGTAATTGGGCGCAATGATGGCCCAGCGTTTTGCCGGCAGCCGAATCGCTTCCTCTACTAGCATTGCGCATTGCATATACGTGCTCGGACGCAGCCGAAACGTGTAACGGTTGCCCTTCTCCCACACAAGCGCGTCGGTCAGCGGCTCTGCCGCGACGAACAGCACGCGGTTCCGCAGTGCGAAGTCCGAAACCGCCAGGCCGACGTTGGACAAGAACGTACCAGCGAGCACGGCAACCTTCTCATTTGACACCAACTCAGTCGCGTGGCGAGTGGCGTCCTCGGGTTTGCCGGCGTCATCGCGTGAGATAACCTCGATCCTGCGGCCAAGCAATCCACCCGATGTATTGCCTTCATCGACGGCGAGCTGCCACCCCATCCGATACGGCACGGTGAACTGCGGAATCGTCGAGTAACTATTGATTTCGCCGATGCGAATCGCAGGGGCTTGCGCATGTGTGCGAGACTCCAGCGCCCCTGCCGTCCCCGCGACGGCAGAAGCAACTAAAAGCTGGCGGCGGGTCGTCATGGCAGTGTCTCAGTCAGGTAAAAATTGAAATAGCGACGCTAGAATAGCGGTTTGTGCGTTGCAAGCAACGCTGCTGCGGAGCCAATGGATGACGCACGTCGTCGTCGAATCATGCATCAAGTGCAAGTACACGGATTGCGTCGACGTGTGTCCGGTGGACTGCTTTAGAGAAGGTCCGAACATGCTGTCGATCGATCCGGACGAGTGTATCGATTGCGCGGTGTGCATTCCCGAGTGCCCGGTCAATGCGATTTATGCCGAAGAAGACGTGCCGGAAGATCAGCGCGATTGGATACCGTTGAACGTCGAACTGTCGAAGGGATGGCCGTCGATCACGCGAATGAAACCCCACCCGCCCGACGCGGACGACTGGAAAGACGTGCGCGAGAAGCGCCATTTGCTCGAGCGTTAAGCTTCTATTTCTGAAGGGACTTCGGTGCTCTATCACCTGCATGAGCTGCAGCGTCGCGTTTGGAACCCGCTTTCAGTGTGGGCCCAGGCGGCGTCGCAGATGTTGTCTCATCCCTACAGCCCATTTTCGTACACGCCCGTGTCCCGGCGGCTCGCTGCGGGATGTGACCTGTTGCACCGGCTCGGCAAGGACTACGCGAAGCCTGCATTTGGATTGACCTCGACCGTCATCGGCGGCGTCGAGGTGCCAATCGTCGAAGAGGTCGCGTTGAGCAAGCCATTTTGCCGATTGCTGCACTTCAAGCGCGCTTTCGCAACGACCTTACGAAAACGAGCCGCGGATCCGACCGTATTACTTGTCGCGCCTTTATCGGGCCACCATGCGACGCTGTTGCGCGACACGGTTCGCACGATGCTGCCTGATCACGACGTCTATGTCACCGACTGGATCAACGCACGCATGGGGCCGATCGCGGCGGGGCC
>Ga0136634_10001009_pt1 | contig 11124 bp, 13 predicted proteins | sample AntDrymUQ8332106_2_FD_104654 | JGI IMG/M metagenome (GOLD analysis project Ga0136634, IMG submission 104654) | Polar desert sand microbial communities from Dry Valleys, Antarctica - metaG UQ833 (21.06) | ecosystem: Environmental > Terrestrial > Soil > Desert | place: Antarctica: Dry Valley... | reverse complement strand
TTTGCGGCACCAGTTGGCAGCAGGAAAAAACCCTGATAGTTGCCGATGTGGAAAAATTTCCTGGACATATTGCCTGCAGCAGTTTAGCACGGTCAGAAATTGTTGTTCCTGTTATTCAAAATAGCGAAGTTGTTGGTGTATTGGATGTTGACAGCGATGAACTAAATTCTTTTGATGACACCGATCAAGAGTACCTGGAAGAGATCATCGGGTTAATTCCTTTGTTTACTTAGTATTTTCCACATTTTAAAAAAAACGGCACAGTTTTGTATTCTTCTATTCTAAAATGAGGATATGGACAGGAAAATAAAAGATGATGCAACTGGCAGACATGAAAATCCGCTACCTCACGAGATAAGTGAAAGAGAAAAAAGATCAGCAGCAAAAGCGCATAACGAGGCTGATAAAGATATTGAGAACGATGCTGAATTATCAGCGCATCATCCCAATGACGATCTTGACGAAGGAGAATTGGCAAGGCTGGGAGAAAAAACAGATTTAATATAGAAAAAACAATACCTTAACTCTAAATAGAAAAGCCATGAGACGCATGCACAAAACAGAACCTAATAATGTAAGAATCAATGTTCGCACCCAGCAGGTTTTACATAATGATAGAACTCCTAATAAAGAAACTTATTCAGGCAACCCTCACGGCAGCTCAAGAAATGAATTGAAAAGAGAGGAATTAATAATGATTGCAAGAAGCAATGATCTTTACGAAAGGCAAAGCATTTAAATTTATTATTGAGTATATGCCGCATTGATAAACTGCTGCATGTAATCAATTTTTCCCGTGCCATTGATCCCCCATTTTTCAAGTATGGTTTTATGAACGAATTTTCCATTCCTGTCCTCCATTTCAAGACGTCCCCATATCATAACAAGATTTTCATTTAAGTCTTTTGAATAAAGAGGCGCCCATCCGTCAACACGCACCTGGACAGAGCTATATTCATTTCTTCTTTGCTGCCATAAATTAAGGATGGAATCCCGCTTGCCTGACATGTGATGATCAGGAAAAAGCAAAGAAATTTCTGGAGCAAAAAAATCTGATTTTTGTTTGAGATTGCCAACTTCAAATGCACGCCATACATCCATTATTATTTTAGAGTGCTGGCCTTTACCAATAATATAATCTGAAGTGGCTGAATAAGGGTAATAGATCTTGTCTTGTTTTAATGATCCTGAATCTCCGGGCTCAATATTTGGATTGCCGCAATTAAAAAAAAAGGGGCAAAAACACAGAATTGCCGGAAAAATCCATTTCATATTATTGAATAAATATTTTTAAACTTAATTTTTCAAATTCCCCTAACCAAATAATTTGATAACTGCCCTTTTGAAAACTGGTAAGGTCAAAAACAGTTTGTATGGAAGATTTAGTTAATGATGCCTGGTAAATTGTAAGGCCGTTCCTATCAAGCACCTGCACCTGCTCCTTACCGGAAGCCATGGGATGAGCAAGGGTGAATTTGCCATTTGATGGGTTTGGAAAAACAGTAATACTTTTTTTAGGGCCGATGCTGATCTGCAAAATTTCACTGTATATCCATTTGCCTGCGGCATCCGTTAATTTTAGGCGGAAGTAATGGAGTCCTTTGGCAGCAGTATGATCATAGGAATAAGTAGAAATATTTTTTGCTCCGCTCCTTATTACAGCAATCACTTCAAATGCATCGCCATTATCACTATGCTCCAGAAGAAAATGATCGGAGCCGGTTATGGTACTGCTTTGCCAGGTAAAATAAACCTGCTGGTCGTTTTGCGAAGCTTTAAAAGATAGTACCGGATTGGGTTGTGAATAAGAAAATGAAAAGGATAAAACAACCATCAAAATAGAAAAGCATAAAGATTTCCACCGGTTATTGGCATAAATACTCATAAGTCATTGGATGTTGGGCGGGTAAAATAGAAAGTATTTTTACATTTTCATACAGGTAAAAAGAAAAACGTTGAAATGGGTTTAATATTTTATAAACCGGTTTAAAAAGAAATCTGGGACTGCAAAGGAATAAAACAAGATAGGCAACGAGATGCTAAAAGAGATTATGGGCATGCAGGCTTCTAAAAAACAGATTTATGCAGTGGCCCCTTCCCTTTGGGGATTAAGGGGGCTAATCTTTTAGGAAACACTCCAGCATTTCTTCTTTTTCAATTTCCAGTGCGCATTTTTTATAAGCGGAAAAAAAGATGCTTACAAGCGCAATGGATAATATAAAAGCCATTTGTTCGGCTCCTGTATTCATGTTTTTTATTATATCCAGGAATTGCATAAAGTAATTCAGATGCTGTTAAGAACAAAACCTTTGCCAGAGTTTGTTACTAGGTAGCTGAAGCTGCCAATCTGATATTTGCGCGGGTTATTTTATTATTAAATGACTTTGGTAAAGAATTGTAAGTAGCCTGACTCTAAAATTTTTGGAGTCTTATTTACATGTGGTATAGAGGTCTCTGCATTTGTGAAAAGTGATAGTGCCGCAGTTAAATTGATGCTGCCTAGGCATGGCCACGGTTTACAAACAACTTTCCACCACATAAAAACTGGTGAAACCATGGCATGTCTTCTCAAAATCTTCACACTGAGACACTACCGCAAAACGCAATTGGTATAATTTTAGGAATATGAACTTATAAAATGAGTAATATATGAATGACAGGTTTGGAATCTATAACTTAAATGAAAACGAAGTGGTTTCCCTTGCAAAAAAATTGAAGTATTCTGTTGATGATATTTTATCTGCCGTGCAGGAAGTAGGATTTAATGAAGAAGAAATTGAAGAATATATCCGAGACAGGGAGGATAGAAGTTTATTTTGACCTCAAATAGATTTCAATTAGATACTATTGCATACACTTACCCGCACTGTAAACCAAGTTGCGCAGATGTTTGTTCTGAATAAATAAACCAGTTATTTAAAGAGGCGGCTCCTATTTATGGATCAATTTAAAATGGTGGCAGAAAGAGTCAAAGAAAAAAAGGTGCAGGATCAGGTAAAACTGAAAATTTTTTTTCGTTTACTGTTTCCAGTTCTTATAACTCATTTCGAACTTTATTTCTTTCCCATGCATTCCGGCTTTTTTCCATCCGCATCTTCTGTAAAATTCTTCTGCCCTGGTATTAGGAGAAGTACCCAACCAAACCGTGGCTTTGGTTTGGTTAAAGTACCAGTCAAGCATAAGCTGGTGTAATTTTTTTCCAATGCCTCTCCCTTCAAATTCCGGGTGTACAAATAAGGCCCAGATATTATTTTCCTTCAGGTCTGCAATGGAGAAACCAATAATGCTATTATCAATTTCGCAAACCCAGCCTCTTCCTCTAATATTTATGTATTCCTCGCAATCGGCATCAGTAACCAAAGCAGAGTTTGACAATACATTTTCTTTTACTGAATTTCTTACTTTTTGTATTTGTGGTATGTCTGCTGTTCGGGCAAACCGGAAGAACATTAGGAGATTTAATTGGTTAATAAAAATTTTTTGATTTGCTACAGATTAAAACCTAACCATGAACTAAAATTTTTTTACAGCTCAATTCTAATAACAACTGTTTTATTTGCCTGTGATTAACGAGCCTGACATTAGCAGGAATTGAAGTTGACAATAACTTTCCTGTAACCCCTGACAGCATCAAAATGGAATTGGGTAAATTCTGTTCTAAATGTTGTGCAAGTCCATCAATATCCAAATCATGTTTAGGAACTAGGTAGGTAAATAAAAGGTCGGGGCTTTTTTCGATAGCTGCATTTTGGAGGGTTTCCATTGAAATGTTTGTACCTAAGTATAACGATTTATATCCTTCCCGTTTTGCCACATAGTTCATGTAAAGTAATACCAGGTCAAAGTGTTCATCTTCGGGAAGAAAGAAAAGGATGCTTTTATTTATTCTTTTAATAGGGTTTGCTTTTTCAATGCCCAGGATAATTTTTCTTCGTATAGCAGTCACTGTAAAATGAGTTTCACTGCTTTGATCATTATACGAGAGAAGTTTTACACGATCTAAAAAAGGCAATATAATTTCTTCTATTGTTACATCAATGCCCCAATGAAGAACGCTGTTATCAAGAATGTTTTCAAATTCCTCTGTGTCTGCGGAAAACATGGTGATAATAAGCCTGTTGATCTTTTTTGTTTTTCTTTCGTCATCGCCGGTAAGCTCGGCTATCTTTTTTTCAATATCCTGCGGAAGCATTTTGTCAAGCTGCGAGATCTTATAGCCGTATTTGTTAAGCAGTGAAATATTCAATAGCTTGTTCAGATCATCAATAGTATAGTATCGGAAATTTGTTTCCGTTCTGTTGGGAATTAAAAAATTATAACGATGCTCCCATATACGAAAGGTATGCGCTTTTATGTCTGAGAATCTTTCAAGTGAGGCAATAGAAAATATTTTCATAAACTAATGGAATGAGTATCAAAACTTAAGCCCAACATAGCTTGTATGATATTTACATACGAAATAGCTTTTGTTTAAGATTTTACTGGCTAAAGTTGAGTCCGGTAAAATTTCTGCCTTTAGAAGAGTTACAAATGCATGAAGGGACAGTAACATGTAAAAAATTCTATGTTAAATAGAAACGCATCTGGAAGAAATTTTGTTTTACGTATAACTTGAACCCGTCCGTATACTGAATAATGCTAATGTTTATAACTGGATCTTTTTATTTATCAGCTGTACTGCTGCAGCAAAAAGGCATGTGAATAAACATGCTTTTAAAAAATCTCCTTTTATTAATAACAATTTGTTGTTTAGCTTCAACTATTTGCAACCTCTATTTATGAAAAAACTGACCTTGCAATTTCCATCCCTTTCAGAGTTGGCCGGCTTCTCTAAATTATTGAATGAAAAATATTTTCTGAACACCATTAACCTTACCCTAACTACGGAATTAAAGGAACCACAGATACAGCAGGCCATAGAACGTTACAAAGCAAGGCTGATAGAAACAACGGAGAAGGTTTTTTCATATGAACAGGCAAGCTGATTGTTTACGGCATTGAGAAACCTGAGTTTTTAGAAGTGCATCAGCAATATCTCCAGGTTAAATAAAAGATTACAAAATCAAATCTAAGGGTAGTAACCTCTACAATAACTTCTTAAAAGCTTGGATACTTTCCTAAATACCATGATATTCTACTGGCATGGCATTTTAATAATGAAGTAAAAATTAAATACTATGGCAAAAGCAAGCTCCAAAGCAAAACCATCCCAAACTGCAAAAGGCGCAGGAGCCGCAGCAGGGGATTCTATGCTCAGGGAATTTTTTATTGATGAATTAAAGGACATTTACTATGCTGAGAAGCATATAGCTAAAACACTTCCTAAAATGAAAAAGGCCGCAACGTCATCCGAGTTGCAAAAGGCTTTTGAAAGTCACCGGGTAATGACGCTGAAACAAGTAACACGCCTTGAAAAAGTTTTTGAATTGTTAGGCCAAAAGGCAAAAGGAAAAAAATGCGATGCCATTGAAGGCATTACAAAAGAAGGAGAGGGAATTATTGAAGACACTGAAAAAGGAACAGCTACCCGTGATGTGGGGCTAATATTATCTGCACAAAAAGTAGAACACTACGAAATTGCAACTTATGGTGGCCTTACTCAGTTGGCTCAAACCCTGGGTGAAATGGAGGCTGCTAAACTTTTGGGACAAACCCTGGCCGAAGAAAAAGAAACCGATATGCTTTTAACCGGCATAGCAGAAAACAATGTAAACTACAAAGCATCACAGGAAGAAGAATAAAGAGTTATTTAATTATAATGGAAAAAGTCATCCAGGTCATCTGGGTGGCTTTGCTTTTAAGAAAACGTTTGATAGTGACGAATTATAATTTGCTACAGAGAACTGCTGGGTTAAAAAGGGCAACACTGAGAAAATTCAACTATTCTGTGCTCTCGATTTTCTTTGAAGCTTTCCGTGAACCAACGATAAACTACAACTGTGACACTGCTAATATTTAATATATTTTAATATTTGTTGTGTAGCGATAATAATATCTGAATACTTATTGCCACAACTCTTCTTCAATTGTTTTAATATTTTAATTGTTTTTTTTCAATCCTTCAACAGGCATGGCTGGCATTAATTTTTGACAACTACTATAAAAAACTATGGGAGATATTAAAAACCTGGAACAAAAAGAAGCCCTTGATAAGCTGAAAGAAATTGCCGAAGGCACGGTTTGTCATTTTTGCTCATTTACAGAAGCTTTTTCTATTGAGTCAAGACCTATGCATACGCAACAGGTAGATGATAAGGGAAGCCTTTGGTTTTTCAGTGGCAAAGACAGCAGTTTAAATGCAGAGTTAGGAGAGAACAACAAAGTGCAGCTTCTTTACAGCCGTAACAGCAAAAACGAATACATATCCATTGAAGGCATGGCCCTTATTAGTAAGGACGCAGAAAAAATTGAGGAGTTATGGAGTGGCTGGGCTAAAACATGGTTTACGGAAGGAAAGGATGATCCTAATCTTACATTGATTGAAGTAGTCCCGACAAGCGGTTATTACTGGGATACGCAACATAGTAAGATGATTTCGCTGATAAAAATTGCAGCCGGAGCTATCACCGGTAAAACAATGGATGATGGTTTAGAAGGAAAGCTAAGTGTGTGAGTGTTGTTGTATTTAAATTCATTCTTTTTGTGTAAGTAAATAACGGAACAGTTATTTACCTTGTCCAGCCTGCTTTTTATAGTTTTCTGCATGGTGTTTGAGGAAGTGTAGTTCAACAGTAACTGCCATGAAATATGAGGACTATAATTTACTCCCCGAAGATAAAAAGACAGCAGTTTTATGGAAAGGTGGAATTTATATAGGCAAGCGTAAAACTGAAGAACACACAATTGTATTATACCAACTGGATGCGTTTTATGTAGAAGTGTTCTATACCCTTTACCGCAAGCACATAGATAGAATAGAATGTTCAGAAAATACTAGCTTGTTGGATTTATATGCCGAAGAGAAATAAATATTTACCGCAATTGGATTAGTAAAAAAACTAAATTTACAGCCAACTCAGCCACATGACCAAAACGAATCCACCAAAGCATATTGTACTTTATGCCGATGATGATCCTGATGACCTGCTGCTGGTACAAGAAGCATTTCTGCAATATTCCGCCAACGTTGAAATGATCACCGCAGAAAATGGTATTGAGGCATTAGCTTATTTAAGAAGTTTGGATGCTTTTGATCCTGCTCCCTGCCTTATTATATTAGATATTAATATGCCCCGCCTGGATGGAAAAGAAACTTTAAAAACAATCCGGAACATGGATCGTTTTAAAGATATACCGGTTGTGTTATTTACAACATCTTCTTCTTATGCCGACAGATTTTTTGCAGAAAAATACAAAGCCGGGTTTATTACCAAGCCCATAGAAGCAAGGCAAATGGCTTTAATAGCTGACCAGTTGGTTGACCATTGCAGCGATCAAATAAGGATGAATATTAAAAGGAATTAGGCAGGCCCGTAGCAGCATTTTTGCAGGTGCATAGTTTTTTATAAATGTTTTTTTGACATATTGTTAGTGCAATTCTTTGGTGTGCTTACCGCTGCGTAAAAGTTTTCTTGAGTATCAGTTGTCAAGAATTGCAAAGTTTTCCAACCCCACCTTTTCCTTTTCTATTCCCTTAAGAATAATCTTCACTTCACCCACAAACTTTTCTGCTTCTACAAAATACATATCCAGTTCTCCAAGATTTTTTACATGAATTTTTCCTCTGTGGCTGCAATCAAATCTATCCTTGATCATTTCATAAGTCTGTGCAGTAATATTCACCCTGCCAGGGGCACCATTACTTTCCATACGGCTGGCAATATTCACCGTACTTCCCCATATATCATAAGCATATTTCTTTTTACCAACCACTCCGGCTACTACAGGCCCTGTATGCACACCTATCCTGATCTCTAATAGTTCCATTCCTTTTTCAGCCCGGCCTGTATTATGCTTTGCCATGAAATCCTGCATATCCATAGCCGCTTTAATCATTTTATATGTATGATCCGGAGTGGGTGAAGGAATATTCCCGGCACACATGTAAGAATCACCAATTGTTTTTATTCTCTCCAATCCATATTTTTCCATAATATTATCAAAGGCCATAAAACATTTGTTGAGTTCTTCTACAAGATCGCCGGGAGCAGTTTTATCTGCGATAGCCGTAAACCCTTTGAAGTCGCTAAAGAGTACAGACACTTCTTCAAAATGCCTGGGTGCTGATTCACCCGTGGTTTGCAACTCATAAACTACTTCTTTTGGTAAGATGTTCAACAACAAGTGTTCAATCTGAACTTTTTGTTTGTCTAATATCTTGTTTGTTTTTGCTTTTTGCAAATAGCTTCTATAAATAATAAAGGCTATCAATAGAATCAAGACTAATCCAATTGTTATTCCTATCCGTGCCTGTCTTTCAGATTTAATGCTTGCCTCTTTCAGGCTCAATTCACTTTCTTTCTTCGAGAGTTCAAAGTCAAACTGCAACTGGTTAAGTTTTTTCTTTGTTTCTATATTATAAAGTGTATCCTTAAGATCGGAATAAAACGTCTGATATAAAAAAGCATTGGAGAAATCTTTCCCATTAGAAAAAGCTAATGCCATATCCTTATACAAATCTTTAAGCTCAACATTTATATCATCCATATTTTCGGCATAGCTTTTAGCTTGCTGATAGTAATTCAAGGCGAGTTCAGTCCTTCCAGTTTTGCTGTGCACATCAGCGATACCCCTCAGGCTTCGCACCACCTGTAATTTGTCATCCGCTTTTTTGGCTGATTCAAGTGCTTTATTATGTGCTTCCAGTGCTTGCTGAAACTTTTTTTCACTTAAATGAATTTTCCCAATTCCATTATAGGCAAAAGCGGCGGAAATATCTTTTCCTGCAGCACTGATAGAGATTTGATAATATTCCAGTGCTTTGGCAACATCGTTATGATCAAAATAAATTTCCCCTATGTTCCCTGTTATTACTACATAGCTCTCAACCTGGCCAATTGCTTTAACCAGGGGAATAACTTTCAACAGGTAGTTCAAAGCAACAGGATCCTTTTTGTTATGATAAATACCACCGACATTTGAAAGAGTAGTAATTAATCGAATGGTATCCTTAAGCTTTTCAGCCAGTTGCAGCGACTTCAAACTATATTCCAGTGCTTTTTCATCAGCACCCTGGGTAAGATAGATAGCCCCGATATTACCAAGAATATTTGCTATGCCGGCTTCATCTTTTATATTTTCAAACTTTTCTAATGATTGATTCCAATAGTTTAGTGTCTCTACATAATGGCCACCATGATAATAGACCATACCCATGTTTTTAAGAGCTAATGCCTCGCCTTTTTTATATTTGATATCCGCTGCATTTTTCCGGGCTTTAACTGCTATGCTGATTGCCCTGGCTGAATCAGTTTTCGACAGTCCCTTACTTTCCTCCAGCAGTTTGTGAATGGCCGCTGTGTCCTTTGAAAATTTAGATTGACTGAAGCCAGAAAAAGATAAGAGAAGAATAGAAAATAGGATGGTTGGTTTTTGTAACATAACGGCAGAGTTTTGGAATGAGTATTTTAAATTAAGAAAAAAGAAAGAGGCACGGACCTCTTTCTTTTTCGTTTAGATCTTCACAAAACGGAATGTCCTTGACTTTCCTGAATCCTGCACACTGATCATATAAATGCCTTTAGGCAATAATGAGACGTTAATCTCATATACACCGGCTCCTTTTTTATTTATACTCACCCGGCTTGTTTTACCAAGAGCGTCATATAACATTATTTTTTTCGCATCCACATCTTTTACAAGCTGCAACGTGATAACGGAATTTGCAGGATTGGGATAAAGAATATCCTTTTCAATTGCAATAGTTTGCAATTCAATTGCCGGCATTTCTATTGAGTTGGCACCTGAGGGTTGAGTAACAGTTAAAGTACCAGGCTGCAGCGTAACATTGTAGTTAGAATTGTAATTTCTGCAGCCATTTAGAACTATATCATAAATACCTGCTGGTGTAACTTCTGTTACAGCAGTGGAAGCGGTAATGCTGCCATTAGCTACATTCACTACTACCACAGCTATTGCTTTATCTGCAGTATTAATATGAAGAGGATCTGGAAACTGTCCGCAAAAGAACCACCAGGTTGATTCCTGGGTGATGTAATACACGCCGGGATCAGTGGGTGCATTGAATGTGATGTTAATTGATCCGGTGTTAGGAACTGGCGATCCGTTGTTGGTTGTAAAACATTGGTTAAACACATTTCCGCCATTTCCATTATTCATACCAATATGTAATTGTGTAATGCAACCTGGACAATATTCGCTGCCATCAGGATTATAGAGTGCAGAGTAAACGGAGCTGAAATTACCTGTAAGTGTTATGGATTGCCCGGGGCTCGCATTAATATAATTATTCACATTGTTTAACTTAACATTCGTATAAGTTGTTTTCCGGTTTAGCTCTGGAATCTCTGTAGGCGATGGCGGTATCACATAGGGAACACAAACCGAATCCTTCGTATCATCACCCGATAATCCTGTATAGCTTATTGTGAGAGGAGGGTTCGCTTCTCCTGTTATTTTTGATTTATCCTCTGCCTTAACTACAAGATTGCGCTTTCCAACTGTCAACACACCGTTTTGCAGAATGAATTCATAATTCTCTGATGCTCCACCACTAAGTATGATTGGATAAGTGCCGGTATTTGAAAGTTCACTTGCAACACAATTAGCGGAAGGTTGGGTGATCATATCAGCGGTCTCGTTATATGCAAACCCTGAATAGGTAATTGTAAATTCAGGATTGACATCTCCATAAACTCTGGTTGTATCGTCCGCTTTTGCAACAATGGGTGCAGGCAGGATCTCTACATGGCCGATACCATAAGTGACTTCATAGTTTTCGTTTATAAATGCCGCCGGCACTAATGTCTGCAGACCAACATCCAGGCCAGTGATCATGCACATAGCGAACATGCCACCAAGATGACCTGACTGAAGACTCACATCATTTTCATCAACAAGTACCACCGTCTTTGAATTATTTGTAGTACCGCTAACATCAAAATTGTTTACCAGTGCCTGTAGTTGACCATTTACAAGTGCAAGTAACTGGCCGTTTGGATAAAC
>Ga0136634_10001008_pt1 | contig 11126 bp, 13 predicted proteins | sample AntDrymUQ8332106_2_FD_104654 | JGI IMG/M metagenome (GOLD analysis project Ga0136634, IMG submission 104654) | Polar desert sand microbial communities from Dry Valleys, Antarctica - metaG UQ833 (21.06) | ecosystem: Environmental > Terrestrial > Soil > Desert | place: Antarctica: Dry Valley... | reverse complement strand
GTCCGAGAAGAAGCGGTTGCTGTCCTGGTGCACCCAGGACACCGAGCCTGCCGTCGCCCTGCTGGGCGGGGCCGGCGGAACCGGGAAGACCCGGCTGGCGGTGGAGCTCGCCCACGACCTCGCGAGGTCGTGCCAGCGGCTCGGACGCACATGAGCGATCAGCAGGCCTTGTTCTTCATCGAGCTCGGCCCGTTCGATCGTGATTTTCTCGACCCCGACCAGCCCCGCCCCTACCCTTGTCTTGCGCACGTTGTTTCCCATCCTTGATCGACTCCGGCGTGGTGACCGGAACCGTAGGCAGGGAACGGCGTGTCACCTAGGGATGTCACGACGGACCGGACGGGGGTGGCCTGTGTTCTACGACCACTGATCTCGGCTGGTACCTGGTGCCGGCCTGTGCCGGTACCAGGTACCAGGGCTGTCCGTGTCCCTGCTGATGGTGCCAGGAGAGTCGATGCCGTTTGTAAGGACCTACGACCCGTTGGACCTTGCGACGTTGGCGGACCCGTATCCGGTTCTCGCCGATCTGCGTAACAGCACGCCGGTGTTCTGGCACGAGGGTATGCGGTCGTGGACACTGACGCGGTACGCTGATTGTGTCACTGTGCTGCGTGATCACGAACGGTTCGCTCGTGACCGTCGTCGGACTGGCGGATCGGTGCCGGAACCAAGCCTGAGCGTGCAGTCGATGGATCCGCCCGACCAGGCTCCGGTACGCAGCCTGTTCATGAACGCTCTGCGGGCGCAGGACATGGAGCTGATCGAGCAGCGGGCCCGGCGGAATCTGGCTGACCGGTTCGACATGCTCGCGACCCGAGACAAGTTCGACGCGATAGCCGATGTCGCGGTGCCGCTCGCGCTCGGGGTCGTCTCCGATCTCCTCGGCGTTGAGGAGCCGGATATCGAGTCCTTCGCCGAGGTGTCCGACGCGATCATGCGCAGCATGGACGCCGGCCTCGACCCGACGACCGTGGGGCCCGGTCTGATCGCTCGCCGGAAGCTGAGCAGGTTGGTGGACGGATGGTTCCGCGCATCCGACCGGCCGGGACTGCTGTCGCATGTCCGCGAGCACGCCGATGAGGTACTCGGGCGTTACGTGCGCAACACGGCTCGGGTGATGTTTCAGGGCGGATACAGCACCATGCTCGCCGCGGTGGGCAACGTGATCCACACGCTGGTGCGACACCCGCAAGTCCTGGACCTGATACGTGATCCTGCGACACTCCGCCTGGGCGTCGACGAACTGGTCCGCTTCGACGGTCCGGTACAAGGCACGAGCAGGATCGCGACCGAGGTATGCGAGATCGGCGGGCTCACTGTGCAGGCGGGTGACATAGTCCTGGTCTTGTTCGTCGCTGCCAATCACGACCCGGCCCAGTTCCCTGACCCGTGCCGGCTGCTACCTGACCGATCGCAGGGTCGGCACCTCGGATTCGGCTGGGGCACCCACTCGTGCATCGGCACAGTGGCAGCCCAGGCCGCTCTACGCGCGCTCATCTCGTCTGTGCAGGAGCAGTCGGGCGCGCTACGCGCGGCCGGGACAGCTCAGCGGCGCCGCACTGCGACGATGCGGACGTTCGACAGGTTGCCGGTCACCTTCCGACCGTGACATTGCCTCCTCGACCAGGGAGACGTGAGTGAGGATTCTCATCGGCAACCAGATCGACCCGGCTGTTCGAGACCGGCGCGACCTGCGGGCCTGGACGCAGCGCGTGCTGTGGTTCGCCATGGACGACGATCTGGTAGTGCTGTGCGCCGAGCCCGACCCGCAATTTCTCCAGTACGCGACCACTCTGACCGGCGTCAATCCGACCAGCCTCCACATCATGATCGCTCCGGCCGGACGACACGACGGTCTGCTGCTCGACCCCGAGAGCTTGGTCAGCCCGGCGTTCCTCCACGCGGTCGCTGCTGCACTCGACACGTGCGGCGCGGGCTGGGTGTCGGAGGTGTTCGCGTTGTGGCCGTCACCGGCGGTTTCCCGCTTCGCGACGGCGCTCGGTATCGAGAACCGGTTCCCCGGGGCTGCGTTCTTCGCGCAGGGGGGCGGAGAACTGGGCAACAACAAGGCCACCTTTCGAGCCCTGGCCGCCGGAGCTGATGTTCCGATCCCATCGGGTGCGGTCTGCCGTGACGCGAACGAGGCAGCCACCGCCACAGCGGACCTGCTGGCTGGCTCCGGGTCGGTGGTGGTCAAGCAGGCCCACAACGGTGCCGGGGTAGGAAACCAGCTGGTCGTGCGGGACAGCCCCCTGTCGCTCGACCATGTCGGCGCCCGGCACCTCCACTGGCTCGCCGACGGCCCGGACGGCATCGAGGCATACTGGGCGGAGCGTTGGGACTGGGCCTCCGCCGGTGGGCGTCACCCGGTCGTCATTGAGGAGTTCGTACCCCATTCGAAGTCCGTCTTCTCGGAGCACTACGTGGCCAGCGACAGGACGTGGCCGACGGAAATGGGGACCCTGTTCTACGTTAGACGGCGCCTGAGCCACCAGACCGTCCCCTTGCGCGACCTCGACGCCCCGGCACGGGCGCAGCTCCTCGGGGGCGGAACGCGGCTGGCCGAGACGTATCGGTCGCTGGGCTTCCGCGGCAACCTGAGTGCGGACGCGATCGTCACGCCGGACGGCCGGGTGGTGTTCACCGAGGTCAACGCTCAGGTATCCGGCTCTCTGCACATCTACGACGTGATCGCCCGACGCATCGTCGACGTCGCTGCCACGCCGGAGCGGTCGGTGATTGAGTACCACGTCCCTCCAACGTGGGCCGTCCCGGACCTCGACATCTTCCTTGCCGCCACCGATCAGCTCGGCTGTGCTTACGACCCTGATACCCGCACCGGTGTGATCGTCTCCATGCCGCTGATCCCGCTCGAAGCCGGCAAGGCCCAGTTCGTGTTCTGTATCTGCTACGCCCACGACGTCGATCGCCAGCAGGTCTGGGACCAGCTCGACGCCCAATTCGCAGTGGAGCCAGCCTCCACATACTCCGCCAGCGACCACGTCGGCGTTTCGAGTCGGCCCTCATGAACCACGATCGGATCGGAGCACTCGACCGCATGCCGCTTCCTGAGGCGGCCCGTCTGGCGCCTCCTGTCGACGCGGGGCGCCTCGCCGCCGAGCTGGCCGGGGTCACCGGTCATCGCTGGCGCCCTCAACGCATCCGGACACCCGGCGGCGGCGTCGGCCCGGCAACCACAGTCGACTGGCGGGTGCTACCGCTGCATAGCCTGGGCGGGGACCCGGATCGCACCGACCCGGGCGGGCCGGGCCCGGTCGACTACGCACCGACCGTCTGGCTGGCGCGCCAGCCGTATCTCCGGGAGATCCTCGCCACGATCCCAGCTCCGCTGAACGCCGTACGGCTGATGGCGCTCGGTCCTGGTGCGTCGTCGCATGCCCACAACGACCCGAAATACGCCCTCGATCGCGGTTTCGTGCGCCTGCACCTGCCGATTGTGACGCACCCGAACGCGATCCTGGTCCTTGACGGCGTGAAGCACTGCTGGCAGCCAGGTGAGATATGGTTCGGCGACTTCTCCCGTGAGCACCAGGTACGCAACGCGGGCCCTCTCACGCGAGTCCACGCGGTCATCGACGCGCTCCTGACCAAGGGGCTCGCCGAGTGGTTTCCGACCTACTGGCAGGCCGCCTTCGCGCAGGGCATCGCGCTGTTCAACCGGTGCAGACCAACCACCCCGCACTCTCCAGTGGCCGCTGCGCGGAGAACCGCTGCGCTGCCCCATGGCTTCATCGAGTTCGACCACGACAATTCACTGGATGGTCCACTGTGCACTGTGGAGATTATGACGGTCGACGGAGGGCTGGCCCTCGTGACGCCCGAGCGTGTGCTCGCCCTCGTCCCGGTCGGGCCGGATGAGTACCGATTCACGGGATGGAGCGAGCAACGCACCATCGTCCTCACCGACCTGGGCCTGCTGCTGCGCGTCCGTCACGGAGGAGCGCTGTGGGAGCTCGCTGTGTCAGCGATGCCCTGCGCGGGCTGAGGGCCCCGCGAGTCCTTTGCTCTCCCTGCCTGACGAAAGGGTTGCCGATGCACCTGAACAGTCACGACGACTTCACAACCCTGCGGGAGATCGTTGTCGGCTCTGCCGCGAACTACCTGTCCCACGAGCGGGATGTCACCTTCGAGCTGTTTCACCACGAAAACGTCGTCGGGTTCCGCTCCGACTGGGCTTACCCCAGGCTGGCCTTGGCAGGCGATCGGTCCGCGCCGACCTGGAAAATCAATCGTCGCTACGCGGAGGAGCTTCACGAAGACGTCGAGAATCTCGCCGCAACGCTCGCGGGTTTCGGCATCAGTGTGCACCGTCCGCTGCCCTTACCGCCCGACGCCGCACCGATCGCGGGCCTGAGCTGGCAGGCGATACCCACCCCGGCGCTCAACATCCGCGACAACACCCTGATCCTGGGCGATGAGATCGTCGAGACACCACCGGCAATCCGCGCCCGCTACCTGGAGTCTCGACTCCTCGCGCCCGTCTTCACTCGGTACTTCGAGTCCGGGGCGCGATGGTCGACCATGCCACGGCCGGTCCTCTCCGACTTATCCTTCGACCTGTCCTACGCCCGGGATGCCGCGACCACCTTGGGTGGGCCGACCGAACCGGTCGCTGATCCGCGCCCCTCTCCTTTCGACGTCGGTTATGAGATGATGCTCGACGGCGCTCAGGTCCTGCGGCTGGGCCGCGATCTGGTGGTCAATATCGCTCACGAGAACCACCGGCTAGCCGTCGACTGGCTGGAGCGGCACCTGGTCGATCGCTACACGATCCACCGGGTCGACCGCATGGCTGACAACCACATCGACAGCATGATCCTCGCCCTGAGGCCGGGGGTCTTCCTCGCCCGCCACGATGGGATCCGGGAGATGTTGCCCGAGCGGCTGCGGTCGTGGACCTTCATCGTGCCTCCGGAACCGGAACCCGGCGCGTTCCCCACCTATAACGAGGCAGACCTCGTGTTGACCAGTCCCTATATCGACCTGAACGTCCTGTCCGTCTCTCCGGACACGGTGCTCGTCAACGAGGACTGTCCTGGTCTGCTCAAGACGCTCGACGCGGCCGGGTTCACCGTGGTGCCTCTTCGTCATCGTCACCGGAGGCTGTTCGGCGGTGGATTCCACTGCTTCACCCTCGACACCCACCGTGACGGAGCCCGCGAGGACTACGTCTCATGACAAAACCATGCGTGTTGATACTCGAAGCGGCCGGACCGGAGTCCGGCGCACTGGTCGCGACCGCGACCACCGCTGGCTACCTGGTCCACGCCGTCACCCAGGCCGATCAGCACGCCAACTACAGCGCCGACCTCTGCGACATGCTCGCCGGCTGCCTGCTGACCAACTTCTCCCGCTCCGATCAGGCGCTCGACGAGATCATCGAGTATGCACGCCGAATCAGCGCGGACGCGGTGCTCACCACCAGCGAGTACCTCACGCCACTGCTCGCGATGGTCTGCGACGCGCTCGGACTACCAGGAAACGATCCCGCTCGCGCCGATGCAGCCCGCGACAAGATCGTCATGAGTGAGATGTTCGCTCGGTACGGTGTTACAACGCCCCGCACCCACGTCGTCGATGACGAGGACGGGCTCGGGCAGCTGCTCGCGGACAGTCAAATCACCTTTCCCAAGGTCGTCAAGCCAGCGCACGGGGCGGGCTCAGCAGGAGTCACCGTCGTGCACGATCCACATGGGTGCCTTCCAGCATGGCGGGCGGCCGATGGCGTCCGTGACATGTATGGCTCCCCACATGATCCGCGCGTTCTGGTGAAGGACTACGTCACTGGAACCGAATACAGCGTCGAGTCCTTCACCCGGCAAGGAATCTCGACGCAAATGTGCACAACTGCGAAGATCGTCACCTCCGGCGCCCACCGAGTCGAGCTCGGCCACTCCGTGCCCGCGCTCCTGTCACCCAGCGTCGAACGAGCGGTGCACGAACAGGTGGACCGGGCGATTGCCGCCACCGGCATCCGCAACGGCGCCTCGCACACCGAAGTGATCGTCGGAGCCGACGGGCGATGTACCGTCATTGAGATCGGTGCCCGACTCGGAGCGGGCCACATCGGCGTTCTCATGCAGCACGCGCTCGGTATCGACCCGTGGGCCGCACTTCTCGACATCGCGCTCGGCCGCCCCGCAGACCTGACTCGAACCCGGAACGCGCACGCCGCCGTTCGATTTCTCACGAGTCCGTGCTCCGGTCGTCTACGTGCAGTATCCGGACTGCCACAGCCAAACCCGAACGTGCCCGATGTGCGGTTGAGACGGAAAGTGGGCGACGTCGTCGAGGAGGCTCGCAGCAATCGCGAACGGCTCGGTCACATCGTTGTCACTGGCAAGGACCAGGCTGCCGTCGAGCAGGAAACACGGCGACTGCTCGCGACCGTCACCATCGACGTAGATCCGGTATCCGACGAGGACGGCACGATCTCCTTGCCGACAACGAGCCAGGCCGAGAGGTAAGAGATGCCCGCCGAGGCGAACCTGCACCGAGACCGGTTACCGCTCGTCGCCGCGGAGAAGTTCGATGCCCTCTTCGCCAGTGAAAGGGCCGGCAGCGGGGCTTTCGCCCGCGTCGTGCGGACCGTGGATCCGGGGCTGCCGGTGTACGTACAACCGTTCTCGTTCCTGTCCGACGACCTACTTCGCCACGTACATCGGGAACTGGCCTCGCGCGAAGGTGACCTCGTCGCGGACCTTGGATGCGGAAGCGGTGGCCCGGGTCTCTGGCTGGCCCGGACAGCCCGCGCCCGCCTGGTCGGCGTCGACTTTCTCTACGGTCGCCGTGATGTGGGCCCGGGAGCGTGCGACCGCGCTTGGGATGGGCGCACGCACGCACTTCGTCATCGCCGACGTCGGATCCACTGGCCTCGCCACCGGAGTGGTGTCAGCGGTGGTCTCCCTCGACGCGCTGCAGTACGCCCGCGACCGGGCGGCAGCCGCCGCCGAGGCACGCCGGATTCTGCGTCGGCACGGTCGAATCGTCCTGACCGGCTGGCACCCACGTTTGATCGGTGAGCCGCGGTTACCCGAGCGGCATCGCCACACCAACTGGCCTGCAGTCCTCAGCGGTGCCGGGTTCATCGATGTTAAACTCGTCGCTCGGCCGCTCTGGGCTACCACATACCTCGACATCTACCGCACCGCCCTCGCGATGGGCGATCCCGGGCAGGATGTCTCGCTGGCCGCCTTGCAGGGCGAGGCACAGCGGCGCCTCCCCACGGCACATCTTCTCCATCGTATCGCCGTGACCGCGGTCGCGGCATAAGACGGCAGGACCGTCGAGTCAGGTCAAGACGGCGAGCATCGCAGCCATGTCCAGGTAGGTGCCCTCAACGCCGTCCGCGTTTCCCAGACGGTGACGCTCCAGACGGATTGCGCCGAGGTGCCGAGCTTCGTAGAACCTTGATCGCAACACCGCCTCGGGAGAACGATTCTGAGCGCCGTAACTCTCCCAGAACGCGTCCCGTTCGGTTCCCGGCTTCACCGCCGCCATCCGAATCGTCCAATCCGCCGCCGGGTCTCCCCACCACGTTCGGTCCAGGTCGAGTACTCCGGAGATCGTCGGTTCCTCCGCGGTAGCGTCGAGCAGCACATTGACTGTCCACAGATCGCCCGCCAGCAGACGCGGTTCTGTGATCTCGTCGAGCACGGTCCGGTGTTGCTCGACGGTAGCGACGACCTTTTGGATGTCGGAGGAGTCCAGACCGGCGCCGTGGACATCATTTGCGATGTCTGCCAGCGACCCGGCCACCGCAGCACTCCAACTGCCATAAGTCGGAGCGGCAACAGGCCCGAATCCGGTACCGCGTACGGCATGGACGTCACGCGCGATCGCACCCAGCTGCCGGAAGAACGACGGCCACGTCGAGCGGTGATAGGTACCAAGATGGTCCGGAGCTGGGAGTCCATCCAGAAAACTGTGCACCATGTAGTCCCGGCCGATCACCTCGTGGGACCAGTCCGCCGCCAGGACCCGGGGCATCAATGGCGCGAGCTGAGCCAACCACGGTATTGTCGCATACTCATTACGCATCAACTGCGACTCGCTACGGAACTGCTTGGTGGGCCCCGGAGCAACCCGTAGGACAACCGGCCGCGACTCCCCCACCAGCTCTATGCGATAGGTGTTGTTGTACATTCCCGAGCCCAACTCAACAGCCAACAGAACACGAGCCTCACCGCCGAAAACGCGCTGACACACCGCGTCGATCTGCTCCGCAGTCACGGACTGCTGGAACACCCCAGCCGCCCGCTCAACCGGTCGAAAATCCATGTCGCTCCGTTCGTTTACAGATCAGAATGCCGCCCGACCCGCACTGTCGATGTCCATGTCCAGTCGGTAGTCGAAGAACCGCGCAAGATCTCTAAAATCGTACGCGGCACTAATAGCCCACTAATAGCCACCGCCAGCCTCTCCCGCTTGTGTCGACCCAGCCTCATCAGCGCTCCGCGACCCAGATTGCTGCTTTACCTGACTCCAGGGCCGACAAACATCTGAAAGGTTCAACCACTGAAGGCATGGCCAGGCTAACACGGAGTCTTCATTAGCGGCTCTCGGAGGGTGCGTTGATTGGCCTGAAGAGTACCGCCTGGCCAGAGGCTTGGCATCAGCCGATCGGTGAGTGCCGCGACATCCTGGTCACGTCCGGAAGGCCGTCGGGTTGCGGCGGAGACTGGTCGAGGACGAACCCGCCCGCTACACCCGATCTCGCCCAACCGTGACGAGTGCACCGAGGGCTCGACCGCATCTGGTTCAACGGTCGAAGTCAGGTGGTGGTCGTATCCGAGGAGACGCCGGTTGGGGTGCCACTGTGGCGGACGGGAGATCAGTGCGAGGGGAAGTCGAACTCGCCAGCGGTGATGCCGGCGACGAAGGCCGACCACTCGGCGTGGTGGAAGACGAGCACGGCGTCGGCGGGGTTCTTGCTGTCGCGCAGGGCGACCGCATCGGTGCCGACCGCTACCTCGACGCACTGGTTATCGGGCCAGCTGAACGAGGATGTGCGCCACGGGCCGAACGTGTCGCCCAGGTGGCGCGCCGGGTCGTCGGAGATGTTCATGTGCTGATGGCCGTGCCCTTCCGGTGATCAGACCGTCGCGCCGCTAGAAGGACGCGGCGAGGTCGAGCAGCATACGCCGGGTCTGCTCCGGTCCGATCGCCGCTGCCTTGGTGTGCTCCCACATCGTCAGGAACAGGTCGGTGCGCTTCCGCCCACCGATATATTCACCGCCATCATAGCGCTCGAGGTACACGATGCTCACCGGCGTCCGCACGGCATAGCCGAAGATCGTGTAGTCGCTTGATCGGCCCAGGTAGTAACCGACGCTGAACGGCACGACCTGCACCTCGACGTTCGGGCGGTCGATCGCCTCCGCCAGCCACGTGATCTGGGCCGCCATGATCGCCGGGCTCCCGGTGACGCTTCGCAGCGCGGCCTCGTCGAGGATGAACCAGAACTGCCGGTCGGCGGTGTCCCGGTCGATCTGTTCGGGTGTCGGCGAGGGCCGTCAGGCGCGGAACAGCGCGCGCATGTAGTCCTCAGTCTGCAGCAGGCCGGGGATCACCATCGACTGGTATGAGCAGTGGGTCCGGCACGTGGGCTCCATGTCGACCAGCAGCCGCAGGTGCTGGCGGAAGCGGGTGCTGAACGCGCCGCGCTTGGTGCGCCTTCTGCCCTCTTGGTACAGGTCCATGGCGTAGGCGCGGTCGGTCTCGTCGGCCCCGTAGTGATCCAGCAGCGCCTCCAGATCCAGCGACTTGACACCACGACCCGCCTCGATGTGCGCGATCTTCTGCTGGGGTGCCGCCCAGCACACCCGCACCCACTGCGGGACGAACACCGACCGCAGGCTGCTCGTCCTGGGTCTCGGGGGCAACGCTGCCAGATCGAGCACCCGGTAGCGGCTGGTTATCGCCTGCTGGTACGACGCACGAACCCGCGCATCCAGTGCGGGTCCGGTCCGTCGTGGACGCGGTGCCCGATCTGAGAGCAGATCCAGATCGGCTTCCAGCTGGGGGCGTGCCGGACCATCAACCCTCCTCGGTGTCTCCTGGCTGAAGTTCCCGCCCATTCTCGACGGCGTGCTTGCAGCAGACCGCCACAAACGCGGCCACCTTCCTCCAGTCCGGAGCCTTCCGAAGCTTCCCGTTGAGCAGCTGACTCAACGACCCCTGGCTGGGCTGATCGGCCATGTGCTGACTCAGCACCGCAAGGTCGGACGACCAGACCGCCGGTGGAGCGCCTTGAGTTCGGCGCAGAACGCCCGAATCGGCTCCGCGACAGGCAACTGCCCGTCCAACCAGGCTCACCGGGACCCTTCGTGTTCACCACTGTGCGGGTTCGCCGACCCACAGCGTACCCGCTGACCAGCAACGACAAACCACCGGTTCGGATGTATTCGTGGTTCCTAGAGCTACAGTTATACCGGTCCGTCCGACGGGGGTCGTCATCACCACACAGCCACCGCACCACCCGGGAACAGCCGATGACGACCACCCCCGAGACACTGTGCACCAACATCACAGCCCTCGCCGACCAGCTCGGCAGTACCAGCCTCATCGCCCTGATCGTGACCGGCGGCCTGGCCCTGCTGATCTTCGGTTTCGTGGTACTGCCCGCGATCTGGTCTCGCCACCCCTACCGACGGCGCGCGGCCGCTACCGTCCTACAGCTCATCCTGACCTTCCTACGCCCCTCGAAGACCCCACGACGACGCATCCGGCAAACCCCGTGAAGACCACCAGTCCCCCGCGAGCTCCGACGAATTCCACGTGCCCGTGCATCAGCACAAGACCAGACATTCGGGGAGGTAGCGACGCGCGGGTCGGGTGCACCCATCACTTGGCACCCCCCACTGTCGCGAGCGGCGGGGGCAGGGATCTCGCTCATATACTCGCTGTACGTCCCAGCTGGCCGCTGGTAGCAGCCGGGCCGGGTCCGAGGGAGAGCGGTGGGGTCATGGAGCCGGTGACGCTGATCGTGGGTGCGCTGGTGGTGGGTGCCGTGGCGGGGGTGACCGCCGTCGCCACGAGCGCGGTGCAGGACGTCTACGCGCAGCTGCGGACGTCGGTGGGTCGGCTGTTCCGGCGGCGAGCGG
>Ga0136634_10001007_pt1 | contig 11126 bp, 5 predicted proteins | sample AntDrymUQ8332106_2_FD_104654 | JGI IMG/M metagenome (GOLD analysis project Ga0136634, IMG submission 104654) | Polar desert sand microbial communities from Dry Valleys, Antarctica - metaG UQ833 (21.06) | ecosystem: Environmental > Terrestrial > Soil > Desert | place: Antarctica: Dry Valley... | reverse complement strand
TCAGGTTCTCTTACTATGACGGAACTTTGTTTGGGCCGTTTTCCGAAGGTACGTTCGGAGGGCTGTCTTTTGGTCTTGATAACAATATTGAAATGAAAGTTCGTTCCAAAAAAGACACCGCGAATGGCGGGATTAAAAAAATACGTTTGATTGACGGGTTTGGAGTGAACGGCGGTTATAATTTTATAGCGGACTCCTTTAAGTTTTCACAGCTGAGTTTATATTTACGGAGTACCTTGTTCGAAAAAATCAATATAACAATGGGTGCAACGATTGACCCGTATCAGATTGATTCTTTTGGATACAGGCGGGATAGATATATGTGGCAGGGGGATAAGTTTTCTTTGGGCCGTGTCATTAATGGAAATATTGCCATTTCCACCACCTTTAAAAGTAAACCAAAGGATGAAGGGAAAGCTACCGACACCCGTACAAATCAGAATCAAAACCTGCCCCCGGTGACGATGGAGGAGCAAATGGCAGAACTGGATTATGTTCGTCAAAATCCTGCTGAATTTGCCGATTTTAACGTACCCTGGTCTCTAAATCTTTCCTACTCGCTTAGTTTTTACCGGGATTTCAGATCAGATTACAAGGGGTTTGAAACAAAAACAAATTCGAACCTGAATTGGAATGGGGATTTCAATTTGACCGAAAAATGGAAAATGGGTATGAACGGGTATTATGATTTTGCAACGTCTTCCATTCAAACGCTGACCATGTTTATCACCCGCGAAATGCACTGCTGGCAGCTATCCATCAATGTCACTCCTATTGGTTTATATAGATCTTTTAATATTACCATCAATCCAAAATCGGGATTGCTCAGAGATCTGAAGGTGAATCGTACCCGTTATTTTTACGGTAATTAATTACCGCTGACGGCTCTCATAATATTGGGTCATCAGTTCAAAGACTCTTTCCTGTAGACTTGACATGGTATCTTCCGGAAGTATTTCAATAGCTGGTAGAAAGTGCATCTGCAACGGATGCGGCATTACACAATATGGTTTATTGAATGGCATCACCTTTTTCGTATTAAAAATAATGCCCGGAATAATCGGTTTACCCGTTTCAACCGCCAGTTTGAAAGCGCCGTTATGAAAAGATTTTAATGGCTGGTCTGTTTTATTGCGGGTTCCCTCAGGGTAGATACACATATGCAATCCCATCGCAAGAACTTTTTTCATTTTATTATAACTGTCTTTGCGGCTTGCATCATTTTTCCGATCAACCAGCACACTGCCTGTTTTGTATAGATTTCCAAATACAGGAATTTTTGCGATTTCTATTTTGGCAATCGTTTTATTACCGCCCGGAATAGCCGGCGAAGAAACAGGAATATCCATCAGGGCATTGTGGTTACACAGTACAATGTAGTTTTCTCCTTTTTTAAAATTTTCTTTACCCCGGACGCTTAGCGGGCAACCGATCAGGAACAAATAAATGCTCATCCACACGCGGGAATATTTTATAAACCGGTTTGTTTTCTGAGGCTCTTTTTTGTAATAACAGAACAGGTAAAAAGGAATTAAGAATATGATCATGGTAGCTACAAACAGCAACAATGCCCATATAGCGCAAAGGCGATAAAAAATATCTTTAAGAATATTCATACGAAATCATGAAGATAGGAATTACTGTAATGCCCAGTCGATCGGATCGATGCCATTTCGAACAAGATATTCGTTGGTTTTAGAAAAATGCCTGCAGCCCAAAAATCCATTATTGGCCGAATAAGGAGAGGGGTGGGCTGCCTTAAGTACCAAATGTTTGGTTTCATCGATTAGGGCTTGTTTTTCCTGTGCAAATTTACCCCAAAGCAGAAAGACCGTATTTTTCTTTAAATCAGATATTTTAGTAATAACCATATCCGTGAATTGCGCCCAGCCAATTTTAGAATGGCTCATTGGCTCGTTGGCGCGGACACTTAATGAGGCATTTAATAATAATACACCTTGATGCGCCCATTTGGTAAGATTGCCCGAGTGAGGAATGGGAACACCCGTATCCTGTTGCAACTCCTTAAAAATATTTATGAGCGATGGGGGTGGAGCAACTCCATCAGGTACAGAAAAACACAGTCCCTGAGCCTGGCCATGACCATGATAAGGGTCTTGCCCCAACAATACCACTTTCACAGCATCGAATGGAGTTGTATTGAAAGCATTGAACAATAAAGAGCCAGGAGGAAAAATGGTTTTACCAGCCGCCTTCTCCATACGTAAAAAAGTCACTGCTTCAAGAAAATAAGGTTTTTGAAACTCTTTCTTTAAAACATTTTTCCAGGAGCTATCAATTTTTACATCCATTCTGTTGTCATTGGATTTGGGTGCAAACTAAAAAAAATTATCTTTGCCGCGATCGGTATTTTGATTGTTACAAACCTTGTTGATGATCGTTTGGGGTATGAAGTACCATTGATAAAAAGTAACAGGTCCGGTAGCTCAGTTGGATAGAGCAACTGCCTTCTAAGCAGTAGGCCATTGGTTCGAATCCAATCCGGATCACTTATGGTGCAATCAAATTGCACCTTTTTTTATCTACAAGCCGTTCCGGCAAAGGATTTTGTAAAAAAGGTGGTTCAAACCAGTTCAAATCAAATCAAAGAGAATGGGGGCATTTTCGGGGTCCTGCATTTGTAGGCCCCCACGACGATTTCGGAAACATGTATTGTAGTGAGGTTGAAAGAGTTTCTTAAAACTCTACAAGCAGTGCAGTAGGAACCAAAAACAATATCTCTCGATTCTTTTTTATTTGAAAAGAAAGTAGTCAAACAAACAAGGGAAAAGCCCGATATATTCTCGGGTAACCATTGACGGTTTGCAGGATGAAATTTTAACTGGGTATAAAGTTTGTAGTAAAAACTGGGATAATGGAACCAGACAGTTGCGTCAATAGATCCTGACCAAAATTTTTTAGGACGAATCAGCATTCTTGTTCATTTGTGTAATTCGTGGCACACTGAGTTATATAATGAGAAACATTGACTTCGGGGCAATCTAACATTCCTTTGCGGCTTCGCGGCTTTGCGAGATATTTTTTTTCATAAACAAGAGTGCCATACCTCCGCAAAAATTCGCAGCGATGAAAGTTTATCATCGCTGCGAAATCAATTCATTCTTTGATTAACGAACAGTTGAAAGAGATGCCTTACAGTTTTTGTATTTTTTCAAGTGCATTGACAAACGGTCCGGTTACCTGTAAGTAATAAACGCCCGACTGTAATTTCTGCATATCTAAAATAATTCTGTTAGCTCCTTTCTTAATCATTACTTCCTTATTTAACACTACGCGGCCTGACATATCAACCAGTTGCCAATTGATTTTTTGTTCTTTCGGAGATGAAACGATTACAATTGCTTCCTTAGCTGTCGGATTCGGGAAGACTGTTAAATTGGCTATCATGCCGGCAGGAATATTGATCACCTCAATACTTGAATAAGAGATCGAACCACCTTTATCAGTTATCCTGAGCCGGTAGTACAGTCTGTCAAATCCCAGTGTAGCGGCTTGTCTATCCTGTAATGAGTATTTTGATTTTTGATTGGAACCACCTTTTGCAGGAACAGTACCAATCGGCTCGTATACTGAGTTTCCGGTGCTGCGTTCCACTACAAAGTAGTCTGTGTTCAATTCATTATCCGTTTCCCAGTTGAGATACGAAATTTCATTTCTATAAACTCCGGTAAAGCTAATCAGGTTAACGGGTAATGCGAGGCTGGCAGCACCAAAGTAAAAACTTGAAAAGCTGGATATATCAGCCTGTAACATATACCCGTTTGATCCATGGGCTTCTGAATAGTCGGGGTTGATCACTGACAACGGCGCAGTGATTATGCCCTGACAAGGATCACTGTTTTTATGAATTTTCACATCAGTAAGCGTGGTCACCTGGCTTAAAGGGTCTGCATCTAACGCGTCATATTCAGCTTTGCTTAAATATAAGCGGACCTTTACATTTGTCGAAGGCTGGTTTTGTGGCGTGATAGTTATATTCCTATCGAGATATTTTTTACCCGCTCTGGTTCTGAGGGTTCCCGGATTTTTGTAAAAGGAAGACGTTACAGTTCCAAGAAGCTGACCGTTCGGATATATTTCTGCCATGATGTTCCCATCCGGTCCTGTGATGGGGACCCACATATTACTGTTTGTATTGTCAATGGTGATCGCCGTGCCCGTATTACAGGAACTGAAAATACCATCAGCGACATCTATTGATCCCGAAATTGAACTCTTGCCTGACGCATCGCCATAGCCCAGAAATGTATACTTCTGTAAACAACCCTGGCATGAGGTAATGACAGGATTAGCCGCACTGGGGCCGGAAGTAGAAAGTGACCTGTCCATGACCACATAGATATCTTTGCCATCGGGCGAAAACGCAAGGTCCCTGAACCGGTTGGTACTGCCGAAATAACTTGTGGTATCGGCAGCGGTATTCGTAGGTGCAGTGGATGTTCCCGCATTATTCAGCTTTAACCGTACCAGTCTTCCCCATTTTAAAGAGGCTGCTACAAGCGATTTTTTCCAGCCTGGTATTATGGTATGAGTATATAGATCTAAGCCAGACCAACCTTCGGATGGCCATTGACCATTGCTGCCCGTTGTCGTGTTCCAAAGAGTTGTAATGCTTGGAAATGCCGTAGAACTAGGATAGGCTGAGAAGAGTGGATCTTCGTATGCACTTCCAAGGCTAATGGCATTTGCTAACTCGTCTGAAATCACCGGGCAACTAGACGGATGCGGGGGGGTCATACCCGGAGCAGCCCCTGCGGTAGTGCCGTTTACATTACCATCTCCAGAATATCCAATCACAAGGGGGTGACCATAATTCCTATTTCTTTCTATGACATTCAGCTCATCATCGCTGAAAGGACCGTGAGAAGAACCATACAATTTATTTAAAACCGGGTCATAGGCAAAGCCCTGGTTATTTCGTATGCCTATCGCCCATACCGCACTTTGAACACCGAGTGCGGGGTTGTATGGATTTGCTTCATCCCCAACGCCGGTACTGGGTATCCATCTATCTAATGCGCCCAGGTCACCATCAGGTTCAAGATTAAATCGCAAAATTTTTCCTTCATAAGAATTGGTGAGTTGTGCTTTTATAGGTCGGCTCAGGTTGCCGAACTGTCCTGCACCCATATCTCCGGAAGCATAGAATAAATAATCTTTAGTGCCAACCGGAGCAATAATCATTCGTTGGGAGTTATGATCGTTGCTGCCAGGTAAAGTGTCACATAGTGACACAGGCGACTCCAATTTTCCGGTACCTGTATTATAGGTAAATCTTACTACCCGATTTGTAAAGAAGTTAGTTGACGTTTGACTGTATACGTAAGATATATAAATATAATTTTTGGGAGTAATAGCATGGAGAAATAGTGGATGAATAGCCAATCCGGCACAGCCACCCTGTGCACCACTGCCGTTATTAAACTGACAATTAAAAATCTGATCTCCTGCCGGTAAAAATGTACTTCCCTGAGAGATATCTAAAACAGTATCTCTGACACCTGTAACAGGATTCACTTTGTATACGCGGTAACCCTTGGCTTCCGTTATCCAAAGACTATTATCGGATCCATAGGTTATTTCCCAGGGATCAGCCAATACCTGAGGAGCCGATATGATCTGTTGGTGGTACACTTCGTTCATCCTTCCTGCAGTCACCTGCACTTTTGCTGATGGTGTAATTGAAATGCGAAACCCCCAGTTGGTCCCTGTTTGTCCTGTTCCTGCTGAATAAACCCTGCAGTAGTATAGATTGCCTGGGGTCAGGCCTGTTGCGTTTATCGTATTAGTTCCACACGACATTGAGGTAAGCGAGCCGCAAGCGCCGGAGAAAAGTTGTGTTCTTACTCCGGAAGTTGATAGATCAGAACCGATATTGGTTACCGTTATCGTTGCATAATTATACACAGCAGTAAATTTGTACCAGAGATCATCATCGGGAGTTCCTGTACATCCTGCAGGTATGCCGCTTGTTGTTGAGGTACCAATCAGTGATGATTCAACGGTGGAGCCGGGAACAACCTCGGTGGCTGTGGCGCAATTATCATTGGATAAAACACAAACATTAAAATTGTAAGCATTCACTCCTCCGCTTGTTACACTACCAGTGTTGGTATTTATCCTGAATAAATAGGTGGCGCCTGGTGTTAAGCCGCCGTATGTTCGGGGGGATGTAATATTATTACAGCCCCCTACCGAAGTACCTGTAGCAGGACAAGTATTGCCGTATAGCATTTCGATAAATGTGTTAGAATTAGTCAGTGTTGAGGGAGATGAAGTCAATGAAACCGTAATTTTTACGGATGTCGAAAGAGCCGGGACTGTAAAGCGGTACCACACATCCCGCCTGCTTCCGCATGTACTGGTTCCTGTTACAGTTGTTGATGCCGAATTATACAGAGTTCCTGCGGTGAAAGAACAATCGGCGCCAACAGTCAATGTTATGGCATCGGTACAGGCGTTATTGCCAGGTTGAGAGAAAGAGACATATGATAATAATAGTAAAAGCGAAAGAATCAATGGGTTTTTCATCGGGCGGACTTTTACGATTTGGATTTAGGATTTATCCACAAGATATTTACTGACTTTAAATAATGCAATCGTAAAAACATTTAATTCTTACTAAGGATATTACCGTAGAAGTCAAGTAAAAGTCCTATTGCGTATGCGCTGATCGTGGTGTTTATTTGTAGTCTGATATCCCTGAAAACCCTTGCATAAAATCCCGTATCATGAACCTAACCATACTTAACCGTACCGCTGTTCACGGTTTTTTATTTTTGTTACTTCAGTTGTTTTTTTTCTTACCTGCAATAGCACAACCAGGAAATGATGCGTGCGCAAGCGCAACTTCATTAACTTCCGGAACAACTTGTATTACAACAGCCGGCACTCTCAGAAATACGGGTTTATCTACATCAACTGCCGGGATTAGTGCATTTTGTGGTAATGCAAACTCTCCCGATGTGTGGTATTCATTTGTAGCGCAAAGTTATTTTCCCACCATCAGGCTGAGTGGGATGGCGAGTAGAATGGATGATGCTCCCCGGTTGCAAATATTCAATACCACTTCCTGCGTTGACGCAACGCTGAATGTAAATTCTATCGGATGCGCAAGTGGAACCAACACTGCTACATTGAATCTCATTCCATCAACTGCATTGACTTTGGGTACGACGTATCTTGTTAGAGTGTTTACTGGTGGAAATAGTGTGACGGGAGGTACTGCACCGCAATGGAATTTTGATATCTGTGTTATCGACGTTCCTGTTAATGACCTCTGTAGCGCACCGACAGTAATAACATCGTCTACCAGTTGTGTGAATACCACAGGAAATATGTACGGCGCATCGCTAACCGCTACTACCATCAATGCTCCGAATTGTGCTCCTGGCGTTACCTATGATGTATGGTACCGGTTTGTGGCACAAACAACAAATCCTACAATTACTTTATCAAATATCGGAGCCAATTTTACAAACCAGGGAATTCAATTATTAACAAATAGCTGTGGCGGAACCTTTACGGCACTTTACTGTGGTACAAATTCTATTGCGACAAATTTCTTAACCCCCGGCACAACCTATTTTATACGAGTCTTTTCTACCAGCGCAACACCACCCGCTTCAACTGTTGGGGCTGAATTTGATATCTGTATCGTAGATCCTGTGAGTACTCCGCTGGCTAATGACGAATGTGTAAATGCCGTGAACCTTTCGGTTGGCCGGGCCTGTAATTCTGTGAATGTTAATATGGCCGCGGCAACTCCTTCCTCTACACCACTTGGGGGTTCATGCGCCGGTCCCAATGCATATGACCTTTGGTTTAAATTTACAGCGGTTTCTCCCAATGAAACAGTCACTTTGGGTGGTATCGGCGCAAACTTTCTCACACCGCAAATCGAAATTTTTTCCGGCAACTGCGGTTCATTGAGCTCCATTTTTTGTGGACCAAGCTCGTTAGCTGCCACAGGTCTTACTGTCGGCACTACCTATTATGTAAGGGTTTATTCAACGACACCACCGCCACCGAACGGAAACGCCCGGTTTAATATTTGCGTTACCAGTCCTGATTTACAAGAAATACGTTTTGGTAACAGTTACGTCAATATATCTAAAAAAACAGCGGGTGGTGTTGTAGAACCAGGCGACACCTTGGAAATAAGAATGACAATTCATCATTCAACAGCTAGCACGATCACGAATTCGCGCTTTCTCGACAATGTGCCCACCAATACGAGTCTCCTGACCGGATTGAGCGATTCGATAAAAATTATCACCAATGAAGGACTGAAATATAAAGGTTATTCACTCGCATCGGGCGACGATGCCGCTACTTACGTGGCCTCGCCACTTCCAGGTGAATTCAATATCCGCATGAATGTAGGTTTGGGAACCAGTAACCCGGGTATTCCGGCAGACAATACTTCTTCGGAATTTGCTTCAGCTACGGGGACGATATTGAGAACAAATCGTCCAAGCGCTGGCGGACCGTCGTTATTGTTTGCTGCGGCATACAGAGTTGTTGTTACCGGCGCAATAGGAGATACCATTGTTCTTAACCCTGCTCAGTTCATTTACAGAAATGGTCCGACCGATGTAACGTTGACTGGAACTTCCTATCAGCTTCTGATCACGAATCCGCTGTCACTCTGCACAAACAGTATTGGTGTAAACAACGCTGCCGAGTTCGGAGGCACTTTCGGATCCGGAACTACGCTTAACCGGCCTTCTGACTTAACATTGCCGATATCAGGCTATAGTTTTCTCAACAATGTGAGTGCCTACAATTCATTGGGAGACGGCCGCTACGCCATTGTGAAAAATTTGAGCCCACGAAGTCGCACAAACAGAAATGCAAACAGAGTACCTACTTGCGGAAGTCTCGCATTTGATGATCCGATGAATTGTAATAACAGAATGCATGGCGGGCACTGGTATATTGACGGCGATCATACCGGCACCAGCGATGCTGTGGGTAATGTTCCCCCAGATGATACAACCAATTCGGGCTATATGTTGATGGTAAATGCAGATTATGTAGCTTCCGAAATATATAGTCAAACGATTAGTAATCTTTGCCCGGATACTTATTATGAATTTTCGGGATGGTTCCGGAATATATGTCCCACCTGCGGATTAGATTCCCTGTTCCAGCAATTCCAAGGAACACCTACAGCTCCCGCTTTAGGATATCCGGGAGTTTATCCAAACCTTTCATTTTCCTTAGATGGTTTAGACTATTATAGTACCGGCGAAATAGATACCCTGGGATGGCTTAAAAAAGGTTTCGTTTTCCGCACAGGTCCATCACAAACCTCTGCAACTTTTGCCATTCGCAATAATTCACAAGGAGGTGGTGGAAATGACTGGGTAATGGATGATATCAGTGTTGCTACCTGTACTCCGGATCTTGATCTTATCCCATTTGGCAATTCGCAGGTTTGTTATAACGCGCAGGTGGATATGAATTGTGACGTCATCAGTTTTTTTGATAACTATACATTTTATCAATGGCAGGTGAGTCATGATAATGGTGTTACGTGGGTAGATACACTGGCGATGGGCACGGGATCGCCTACGCTATCGGGAGGTAATTATATTTATAATGCAACATTCCCTTCATTTCTTGCTGATTCAGCACAGCATATGGTACAATATCGTATCAGGGTGGCAACCAGTTCCGCCAATCTTTTAAGCGGCTGTTCTTTTTTCAATAGCACGAATATCATCGTGTTGGTCGACAATTGTCGATATGTATTGAAAGCATCGTTGTTATCATTTAAAGCTTCATTAATAAATAAACAAGGTCATTTGAAATGGCAAACCAACAATGAAACAGCACAAACATCTTTTGAAGTTCAAAAAAGTTTGAATGGATCTCAATTCTTCCCCATCGGAACCGTCCAGGGAATTGATAACAAAAATTCCTATTCATTTACAGATCCGGAAGCACTGACCAATTTTGCCTACTACCGCATTATTGTAAAAGAACCAGGCAGGCAGAAAATAAGTAATACAGAATACCTTAATACATCTGATGTGTCGCGGGGTATTATTTCTGTACTGAATCCTTTCAATGATGTTTTATCATTTAATTTGAATTCACCGCAAAAAACGACAGCCACCATTGTAATCAGTGATGCTCATTCCAAAACAATCCGTCTCATGAAGCAATCACTCGCCAAAGGATTTAATGAGATACAGGTTAGCAATCTGGGATCGTTGTCTAGCGGCACTTATATTTTACAGGTAATCACCAGTGATGGAATTAAATCGAAAAGAATTGTAAAGCTTAGTAAATAATTTTCAGTTAGAGGTAACATGGTGCAATTGAGACAGTAAGGAGGTGATTTAAGCGTCTTTTCTACCTAAACCTACCAGTTTCCATGCTCATCAGCAAGCATGGTTTTGGATTTGCTATAGATTAAATGTATTTTGCAACATTGTTGCAATGAAGAGCCAGTCGGTCATACAAAAAATTTTAGTCTTTGCAATGATGCTGCTATTTACATTCAGCATCATGCCAAAAAAATATTTGCATGACTTAGTTGCCAATCATGAAGATTTTTACTCCCTCCATTTTGGTGATAAAACAACAGTAAGCCAGACCGGATTTAATTGTCAATGTGAAGACCTGGTTGTTTCAACTCCATTCATCCAAACATCTTTTGGGCTGAACATTTCTTCTTTATATGTCTATAAAGAGTTAGCTTCTTCCCCTATTATTATCTTCTTTTTAAATACTTATACAACAAAAGATTCAAGAGGACCACCCAGCATTGCTTGATAAGCTGCTTCCTCTTTCGTGCCATCAAATCTTTAGTTGTGAAAAAATTTTTCTATTTATCCTTATTTGTTATTTTATTGTGTCCCGTTTTGTACGGACAAAACTGTGCTATCAGGCTAACCGGGCATGTACATAGCACTACCACGCATGAAAACCTGCCAAATGCTACAGTATCCATTTCAGCAATAGGAAAGTTGATAGTTACCGACAAAAATGGGGATTTCAGGTTTGATAGCTTATGTGCCGGAACCTATTCCATAGTTATCACCCACGCAAACTTTGAAAGGAGTGAAAAAATCCTCCTACTAACACGCAAC
>Ga0136634_10001006_pt1 | contig 11134 bp, 7 predicted proteins | sample AntDrymUQ8332106_2_FD_104654 | JGI IMG/M metagenome (GOLD analysis project Ga0136634, IMG submission 104654) | Polar desert sand microbial communities from Dry Valleys, Antarctica - metaG UQ833 (21.06) | ecosystem: Environmental > Terrestrial > Soil > Desert | place: Antarctica: Dry Valley... | reverse complement strand
GGTCATCTGCATGGAGCGGCAGGTTGACGGTGAGGTACTTGCTGAAGATGTCGCGCGCAGACTCAGCGTCGGGGCGCTCGATCTTGATCTTCACGTCGAGACGGCCCGGTCGCAGGATCGCCGGGTCGATCATGTCCTCGCGGTTCGAGGCGCCGATCACCAGGACGTTCTCGAGGCCCTCGACCCCGTCGATCTCGGAGAGCAGCTGCGGGACGATGGTGTTCTCCACGTCGGAGGAGACTCCTGAGCCGCGGGTGCGGAACAGCGAGTCCATCTCGTCGAAGAACACGATGACGGGCGTGCCCTCGCTGGCCTTCTCGCGGGCGCGCTGGAAGACCAGCCGGATGTGCCGTTCGGTCTCCCCGACGTACTTGTTCAGCAGCTCGGGACCCTTGATGTTCAAGAAGAACGACCGACCAGACTGCCCGGTCTTCTCGGCGACCTTCTTGGCCAGCGAGTTGGCTACGGCCTTCGCGATCAGGGTCTTGCCGCAGCCGGGCGGACCGTAGAGAAGCACGCCCTTCGGTGGCTTCAGCTTGTAGTCCTTGAACAGATCCGGGTAGAGGTACGGCAGCTCGACGGCGTCACGGATCTGCTCGATCTGACCGGCGAGGCCGCCGATCGAGGTGTAGTCGATGTCGGGCACCTCCTCCAGCACGAGCTCCTCGACCTCGGACTTGGGCACCTTCTCGTAGACGTAGCCGGACTTGGCATCGAGCAGCAGGGAGTCGCCCGCGCGCAGCGTGATCTCGCGCAGCGGGTGGGCGAGCCGGACCACGCGCTCCTCGTCGGCGTTCGCGATGACCAGGACGCGCTGCCCGTCGGCGAGCACCTCCTTGAACATGACCACCTCGCCGACCTCCTCGAACTCCAGCGCCGCGACGACGTTCAAAGCCTCGTTGAGCATGACCTCCTGGCCCTTGGTGAGGGTTTCGAGGTCGACAGAGGGGCTCACGTTCACCCGGAGCTTGCGACCGCCGGTGAAGACGTCGACGGACTCATCCTCGTTGCGCTTGAGGAAGGTGCCGAACCCGGTGGGCGGCTGGGCGAGGCGGTCGACTTCCTCCTTGAGAGTGACGATCTGGTCACGCGCCTCGCGGAGGGTCTGGGCGAGGCGCTCGTTCTGGGAGGTGACGGCAGCCAGGGAGCGCTGGGTGTCGAGCAGCCGCTGGTCCAGGGCCCGGGCACTGCCGGGCGCGTCGGAGAGGCGGCGGCGCAGGTCCGCGACCTCGGCTTCCAGGAAGGTGACCTGGTTCATCAACTGGGCAGTGGTCGGTCCTTGTTCGGCACCTGAGTCAGGCACATGAACCACCTCCGTGGGCAGGATCTGGATTTTGACCCTACTCGGCCGGGCCAACAACCCAAGTGGTTATCTGCGTGTCTCACTCATCACGTTGCAGATCTGCAACGTGCTCGGCGTCCGGAGGCAGTCCGGCAGGTCGAGGACCGTCGTAGTCGACGCCGTACGCCCCTGGAGCCGGGCGCCGTTTCTTCCGGGGCGCGGCGTTCCCCGGAGACATCCGCCGAGCCGTCACGAGGAAGCCGGTGTGGCCGTTCATCTTGTGGCCGGGTCGAACGGCGAGTCCCTCGACGTGCCAGTCGCGGACGAGGGTCTCCCACGGCTGCGGCTCGGTGAACTCTCCATGGGCCCTCAGCGTCTCGACCACCCGCGCGAGCTGCGTGGTGGTCGCCACATAGGCGACGACGAGGCCACCTGCGGTGAGCGCGTCGGCCACTGCGTCGACGCACTCCCACGGCGCGAGCATGTCCAGCACCACCCGGTCCACGGTGCCGACCTGCTCACCGTTGGGCACGCACTCGACCAGATCGCCGACCGTGAGCGCCCACGCGGGGTGGGTCTGTCCATCAGGGGCACCGAAGAACTGGTTGACGTTGCGTCGCGCTATGTCTGCGAACTCCTCGCGTCGCTCGTAGGACCACAACCGGCCCGTGGGGCCGATCGCGCGTAGCAGCGAGCAGGTGAGGGCTCCGGAGCCGGCGCCGGCTTCGACGACGCGGGCACCGGGGAAGATGTCGGCCATCGCGACGATCTGGCCGGCGTCCTTGGGATAGACCACGGCAGCGCCGCGGGGCATCGAGACGACGAACTCACTGAGCAGCGGTCGGAAGACGAGGTACTCGCCGCCGGAGGTGGAGGTGATCGTGAAACCCTCGTCGCGGCCGATGATGTCGTCGTGGGAGAGCCCGCCGCGGTTGGTGTGGAAGGACTTGCCGTCCTCCAGGCAGATGTTGTGCCGCCGGCCCTTGGCGTCGATCAGCCGAACCCACTCACCCGGGCGAAGCGGCCCGCGGCGTACGCCGGACCAGTCGGGCTGACCCGACGCGGAGGAACCGGTCACTTCGCAGCGCCCTCCTCGAACGCGCGGTCGACATCGACCGTCGCCAGCACCCCGAAGATGGTCCCATCGGGCTCGACCAGGACGTACTCCTCGGCGGGGGTGCTCGACATGGCCTTGATCAGGTCCTCCCCCGCGATGTCGACGCCGAGCACCATGCCGTTCTCGATCGTCCGGGAGACAGAGCTGACCGGGACCCAGGCCCGGCGTTCCTCGGGGGTTGCCAACAGCGCGGTCTCATTGACCACCCCGCTGAGCCGGTCATCACCGGCGTGCACCACGATCGCCCCGGCACCGACCTCCTGGGCACGCCGCACCGCCTCGGTGATCGGCGTCTCGTGCGGCACCGCGATGACCCGACGGGCGAGGGGCCGCGCCTTGAGCTCCGGGAGCCGGCGCCGCACGCGTGCGCTGAGCATCGAGGCCGTGGCGCCGGTCCAGAGGAACGACGCGATGACGACCGCCATCAGGTAGTCGAAGACATCCGGGTCGATCCCGAACCCGAGGCGTGCCAAGGCGGGCCAGCCCAGCACGACCACAGCCGCGACGCGCCCGCCCCAGGCAGCGACGATCGTGCCCCGATGCATGTTGTTGGTGAGCTTCCAGACCAGCGACTTGAGCACGCGACCACCGTCGAGCGGCAGGCCGGGGACGAGGTTGAGCACGCCGACGATCAGGTTCGCGCCGGCGAGACCCTCGACGGCTAGCCGGAGCAGCCCGTCGGGGGTCACGAACCACAGCGCGACCGCGAGCCCACCGACCAGGATCGAGGTCAACGGACCGACCACGGCGACCTTGAACTCCTGGCCGGGCGTGCGAGTCTCGGAGTCGATCTCGGTGGCACCGCCGAGGAAGTGCAGGCTGATCGAACGGACGCCGAGGCCGTAGCGCTGGGCCATGACGGCGTGCGCGATCTCGTGGAGCAGCACCGAGAGGTAGAGCAGCACCGCGAAGGCCACGCCTGCGACGTACTTCAGAGGGCCGAGATCGGGCTGCACCTCCTCCACGCGGGGGGCGAGGAGCACAGCGATGAGTAGCGCCACCAGGAGCCAGGACGAGCGAACCAGGACGTCGACACCGACGATCGATCCGATCCGCAGTGTGCCGGGAGGGTACGGCCCCCGGGCAGGTCGGCCGCTCGACCCGTCGGGTGCTTCGTCTCCGCTCACGCCGCAACGCTAGCGCGACCAGAACCTGTCGGCCCGGCGACTTACTGTGTCGCCATGGAGGAAGCGCCGGAACGCACCCGCATCGGCACGCCGGTCGACGGCGTGCGGGTCCTCGCGGCGCTCTCGCCCAGCCGCGCCGGCGACTTCCGTAGCTGTCCATTGATGTATCGCCTGCGCACGATCGACCGGCTGCCGGAGAAGCCCTCACCCGCTGCCGTCCGGGGCACCGTTGTCCACAAGGTGCTCGAGGACCTGTTCGACCTGCCGGCCGCGACGCGCACCCCGGAGCGCGCCGAGGAGATGGTCCAGGACGCCTGGGCGGTCGCCCTGGATGCCGAACCGGGGCTCGCCTCCATGTTCCCGGGCGGCGGGGAGGACTCGGGACCGGGGTCGGAAACGGCCGCCTGGCTGGCCTCGTGCCGCGAGAGCCTGCGTGGCTACTTCGCCCTCGAGGACCCCCGTCGACTGGAGCCGGCCGAGCGGGAGGCCTACGTCGAGGCGCTGCTCGACTCCAGGCTGCTGCTGCGCGGGTTCGTGGACCGGATCGACATCGCGCCGGACGGTGCCCTGAGGGTGGTGGACTACAAGACCGGCCGCTCCCCCGGCGTCGGGTTCGAGGGCAAGGCGCTGTTCCAGATGCGGTTCTACGCGCTGGTCATCTGGCGCACGCGCGGCGTGGTCCCGGCGCTCCTGCAGCTGATCTACCTCGGCGACGGCCAGGTGCTGAGCTACCAGCCCGACGAGCAGGACCTGCGCGCCACCGAGCGGCTCGTGGAGGCGCTGTGGCGCGCGATCGAGGAGGCCCAGGCCGCGCGCGAGTGGCTGCCCAGCCCCGGGGCCTCCTGCCGGTGGTGCAGTTACCAGGAGCACTGCCCCGCGTTCGGCAACGAGCCCCCTCCCCTGCCGTCGGCGGTTGCCGAGCCGACCTAGCCTCGATCTTCCCCCCGGTTCCGGGCCGTCAACGCTTGGTGGACGCTCGCCGCAGCTCGTAGCCGGTGGCTTTGGCCAGCATCTTGTTGACCCGCTCGCGCCATCCACCGGCCGGCTGCGTGGGGGGCGGTGTCGGGGTCCGTTTGCGCCCGCGCGCCCGGGGTGGTGGGGCCGCGGCGACCGGGAGAGGAGCGCTCGGCTCCCCTCCGGCTGCGCTCGGCTCCCCTCCGGCTGCCGTGGCCGCTTCGCGGGCGCGGCATCGCAGCGTCACGCGCTTGCCATTCGCGTAGCCCGCGAGACCGGGTAGGGGCGGTCGCCCGGCCAGCCTGCTCTTCCAGTCGTACATGGATTCGATCTCGAAATCGTAGGCGTCCAGCAGCAGCTGCAGCGCGGGCACCGTGGGCCGCGCCACCAACACCCGACCGACCGACCAGACATCCTGGGCGGCGCTGCGGATGTCCTCAACGTCTCGTTCGCAAAGCACTTTGAGGGTCGGCTGCGTCCCAGGCACGACCATCGTGTCGACGATCAGGTGCTTTGGGGCTAGGTCATGAAGGCGGTACATCAGTTCCGTGTGCCGGTAGGTGTGGTAGAAGAAACCGAGGCACAGCACCACGTCGACGTCGAACTCTTCCCGGGCCAACACCTCGAAGACATCGCCGCAGACGAAGCGGTAGGTCTCCGGGTCCTGGCCATAGAAGGCAAATGTCCCCTGAGCCCTGTGGATGAGGCTCTCCCTGACCTCCACCCCGGTCACGTGCGCCGCCCCGGTCTTCAGCGCCGCGAACGAATATCGCCCGTCGTGGCTAGCCAGATCGAGCACCCGCGCCCCGGCGAAGATGTCCCGGTTGCTGGCGAACAGCGCCTCGTAGCGCTCGTTCAACCGCTCTGGTTGGGGTGTGAGCTCGCTGACGTCCAAGAACCGTGGGTAGTCCTCGGCGAACACGTGTCCCCCATGGTGGCTTCCAGACCTTCTCTGTTCCCGCAATGCAACCGGATAGCACTCCCGACCGCAATGGTCACCCGACAACGCGCACAGCAGTGGGCACTACCCGGGTTCGGCAGATAGCCCCCTCCGCGGCCGGAGGCCTAGGTGTGCAGCCCGGTGAGCCCATGTGGCGCGAGACCGACGAGGGTCTCGCGCAGCACCCGCCGCTGACCAGGCGGTACGGCCACGTGATTGGGCACGACCAGCACCCGGCAACCTGCCGACTCGGCCGAGGCCGCCCCCGTCGAGGAGTCCTCGATCGCGAGCGTCTCCCCCGGAGCCAACCCCAGCAGCTCTGCCGCCCGCAGGTAGGGCTCCGGATGGGGTTTGCCGTGGGACACCTCGTCCCCGCACACGAGCGCAGCGAAGGACCCTTCGGGCAGGGCCCGTAAGACGGGCTCGACGAACCGACGCCACGACATGGTCACCAGCGCGCACGGGACGTCCAGCTCCCGCAGTGCCGCGAGCAGCTCTCTGGCGCCTGGACGCCACGGAATTTCGTGTTGCACCTTCTCCACCACGCCGTCGAGCAGCTCCTCGACGATCTGGAGTGGGGTGCGGTCGATGCCCATGTGCTCGCGCATGTAGGTCGCGGACTCGATCAGGTCCCCGCCCACGACAGCCAGCCCGTGCTCGTGGGACCAGCTCCCGCCGTACTTCTCGGCCAGGGCGAACTCGCACTCCATCCAGTAGGGCTCGGTGTCGACGAGCGTGCCGTCCATGTCCCACAGGACGGCGTTCGGCAGGGTGCCGGTTTCCCCGGCTAGCCGGGGAAACCTGACGTTGTCGGCCGAAGCGTCACCCGACAACGTCAGGGACTGCCCGTCAACCCCATCCGGTTTGTCCATCAGTCTTCGGGGTCGTAGCTGAGGTTGGAGGAGAGCCAGCGCTCCGCCTCCTTGATCGTCCAGCCTTTGCGCTCGGCGTACGACGCCACCTGGTCGCGGGCGAGCCGACCGACGACGAAGTACTGCGACTGGGGGTGGGAGAAGTACCAACCGCTGACCGAGGCGCCGGGCCACATCGCCATCGACTCGGTGAGCTCGATGCCGGCGTTCTCCTCGACGTCGAGCAGCTCCCAGAGCGTGCTCTTCTCGGTGTGCTCCGGACAGGCCGGGTAGCCGGGTGCGGGCCGGATGCCTGCGTACTTCTCGGCGATCAGCGCGTCGTTGTCCAGGCCGTGGTCCTCGGAGTAGCCCCACAGCTCGGTGCGGACCCGCTGGTGCAGGCGCTCCGCGAACGCCTCGGCGAGCCGGTCACACAGCGACTCCAGCAGGATCGCGCTGTAGTCGTCGAGGTCGCCCTTGAACTGCATGATCTTGTCCTGGCCGCCCAGCCCGGCGGTGACGGCGAACGCCCCGATATGGTCCCGGAGACCGGTGTCCCTAGGTGCGACGAAGTCACCGAGCGAGCGGTTCGGAACGCCCTGGCGGTGCTCACCCTGCTGGCGCAGGTTGAACAGCGTCGTCATCAGCTCGGTGCGGCCGGCGTCTCGATAGACCTCGATGTCGTCACCCACCGCGTTGGCCGGGAAGAGGCCGATCACGCCGTTGGCGGTCACCCACTTCTCCTTGATCATGGAGTCGAGCATCTCCTGCGCGTCGTCGTAGAGCTTGCGCGCGGTCTCGCCCGTCGCCGGGTTGTTCAGGATGTCGGGGAACCTTCCCTTCATCTCCCAGGCGTTGAAGAACGGCATCCAGTCGATGTACTCGCGGAGCTCGGCGAGGTCGTAGTCCTCGAAGGAGCGGACGATCGACCCCGAGTCGCTCTCGGTCACCATGGCCGGCACCGGTGGGGTGTACGACGACCAGTCGATCGGCGTCCGGTTGGCCCGTGCGTCCTCGAGGGTGAGCAACGGCCGGTCGTTCTTGGCAGCATGACGCTTGCGCAGCGAGTCGTAGTCGGCCTCCGTGTCGGCCAACAGCTTGCCGCGCTGGTCCGGTGAGAGCAGCGCAGCGGCCACCGGCACGGAACGGGAGGCGTCCTTGACCCAGAGGACCGGGCCCTTGTAGCGCGGAGTCACCTTGACGGCGGTGTGCGCCCGCGAGGTGGTCGCGCCACCGATCAGCAACGGGATGTCGAAGCCCTGACGCTCCATCTCGCTCGCGAAGTGGACCATCTCGTCGAGCGAGGGGGTGATCAGTCCGGAGAGACCGATCAGGTCGGCGCCGACCTCCTTGGCCTTGTCCAGGATCTTCTGGGCCGGGACCATCACGCCGAGGTCGATCACCTCGTAGTTGTTGCACTGCAGCACCACGCCCACGATGTTCTTGCCGATGTCGTGGACGTCGCCCTTCACCGTGGCCATCACGATGGTGCCGTTGGTGTCCTTGGCAGTGGCGTACTGCGGGTTGTCGAGCTTCTCCTGCTCGATGAACGGGATCAGGTAGGCCACGGCCTTCTTCATCACGCGGGCCGACTTCACCACCTGCGGCAGAAACATCTTGCCTGCGCCGAAGAGGTCACCGACCACGTTCATGCCGTCCATCAGCGGACCCTCGATCACTTCGATCGGGCGTCCGCCGCGAGCCTCGATCTCGGCCCGCAGCTCCTCGGTGTCCTCCTCAACGTGGGCGTCGAGTCCCTTCACCAGTGCGTGAGTGATCCGCTTGCCGATCGGGAGCGAGCGCCACTCCAGGGTGGCCACCTCCGCCTGCTCACCGGAGCCTCGGTGCTTCTCGGCGATCTCCAGGAGACGCTCGGCAGCGTCCGGCCGGCGGTTGAGCACGACGTCCTCGATGCGGTCGCGCAGCTCCGGCTCGATCTCGTCGTAGACGACCAGCGCACCCGCGTTCACGATGCCCATGTCCAGCCCCGCCTCGATGGCGTGGAACAGGAAGACCGAGTGGATCGCCTCGCGCACCGGGTTGTTGCCGCGGAAGGAGAAGGACGCGTTCGAGATTCCGCCGGAGACCAGCGCACCTGGCAGGTTCTGCTTGATCCAGCGCGTGGCCTCGATGAAGTCCAGGCCGTAGTTGGCGTGCTCCTCTATGCCCGTCGCCAGGGCGAAGCAGTTCGGGTCGAAGATGATGTCCTCTTGGGGGAAGCCGACCTCGTCGACCAGGATCCGGTAGGCGCGCTCGCAGATCTGCTTGCGGCGCTCGAGATTGTCGGCCTGCCCCTCCTCGTCGAAGGCCATCACGACTGCGGCGGCGCCGTACTTGCGGCACAGGCGTGCCTGCTCGCGGAACTTCTCCTCACCCTCCTTCATGGAGATCGAGTTGACGATCGGCTTGCCCTGGACGCACCGCAGACCGGCCTCGATGACCTCCCACTTGGAGGAGTCGACCATCACGGGGACCCGGCTGATGTCGGGTTCACCCGCGATCAGCTTGGTGAAACGGTCCATCGCCGCGACCCCGTCGATCATGCCCTCGTCCATGTTGATGTCGATGACCTGCGCGCCCGACTCGACCTGCTGGCCGGCCACGGACAGCGCGGTGTCGTAGTCCCCAGCCTTGATCAGGTTGCGGAACTTCGCCGAGCCGGTGATGTTGGTCCGCTCGCCGATGTTGACGAACAACGAGTCCGCGTTGATGTTGACCGGCTCGAGGCCGGAGAGACGCATCGCCGGGCCCGGCTCAGCGACCTCGCGCGGCGCGGCGCCTTCGACGACGTCTGCGATGCGGCTGATGTGCGCCGGCGTGGTGCCGCAACAGCCACCGACGAGGTTGACCAGGCCGGCACCGGTGAACTCCTGGAGGACGGCTGACATCTGGTCGGGCGTCTCGTCGTACTCACCGAATGCGTTGGGCAGGCCCGCGTTGGGGTAGCAGGAGACGAAACAGTCAGCCACCCGGGAGAGCTCGGAAAGGTAGGGACGGATCTCCGCGGCACCGAGAGCGCAGTTCAGACCGACGGCGAGGGGGCGTGCGTGTCGGATCGAGTTCCAGAAGGCCTCGGTGACCTGGCCGGACAGGGTGCGGCCTGAGGCGTCGGTGATGGTGCCCGAGATGATCACCGGCCAGCGGCGCTCACGCTCCTCGAAGAGCGTCTCGAGGGCGAAGATGGCCGCCTTGGCGTTGAGGGTGTCGAAGATCGTCTCGACGAGGAGCAGGTCTGCCCCGCCGTCGACGAGACCCGAGGCCTGCTCGGCGTAGGCCTCGACGAGCGCCTCGAAGCTGGTGTTGCGGAATCCCGGGTCGTTCACGTCCGGCGAGATCGACGCGGTGCGGTTGGTCGGCCCCAGGCCCCCGGCCACGAAGCGGGGCCGCGTCGGGTCGGACTCGGTGACCGAGTCCGCAGCCTCGCGCGCGAGTCGCGCCGACTCGTAGTTCAGCTCGTAGGCGAGGTCCTCCATGCCGTAGTCGGCCTGGGAGATGCGCTGGGCGCTGAACGTGTTGGTGGCGACGATGTCAGCTCCGGACTCGAGGTACTCCCGGTGGATCGACCGGATGATGTCGGGCTGGCTGAGGCTGAGCAGGTCGCTGTTGCCTCGTACGTCGCTGTCCCAGTCGGCGAAGCGCTCGCCGCGGTAGCCGCTCTCGTCGAGCCCGTGCCCCTGGATCATCGTGCCCATCGCGCCGTCGATGACGAGGATGCGCTCACCCAGCAGCTCGGTCAGCTGGTCCGTGGCGTCCGGGCGCTCCAACGAAGGCCGATCGGTCTTGCGGGCGTCGCTCACTGATGCACTCCGGTGTGTAGACGAACCCCAAGCGTAGGCAGGGCGGCTACCGGGGAGGGGCCATTTTCGCATGGTGGCCCCACTAGGGTTGGGTTGTGATCGAGATCGACGACGTGCCCCACCTCGTCAACCCCGTAATGGTGGCGGCCTTCGAGGGCTGGAACGACGCGGCAGGCGCAGCGACCGGGGTGGTGGACCACCTCATCGACGTCTGGTCCGCCCAGGTGGTGGCCGTGGTCGATCCCGAGGAGTTCTACGACTACCAGGTCAACCGCCCGATGATCGGCACCACTGACGAGGGGATGCGCCGGATCACCTGGCCCTCGACCCAGGTCTACGTGGCCCGGCCCCCCGGCGCGCAGCGTGACGTGGTGCTGCTGCGCGGCATCGAGCCGAACATGAAATGGCGCCAGTTCTGTGCCGAGCTGCTCGCCTGCGCCGACGAGCTGGCCGTGGAGCTGGTGGTGACCCTCGGTGCCCTGCTGGCGGAGACCCCGCATACCCGACCGATCCAGGTCAGCGGCACGGCCACCGAGCTCGATCTGGCGGACCGGTTGAAGCTGGAACCGGCCGCCTACGAGGGCCCGACCGGCATCATCGGGGTCCTCCAGGACGCGTGCGCCACGCTCGACGTACCCGCGGTGTCGTTCTGGGCGGCTGTCCCCCACTATCTCCCGCAGCCGCCCTGCCCGAAGGCGACGCTGGCCCTGCTGGGGCAGGTCGAGGACCTCCTGGAGACGAGCATCCCGTTGGGAGACCTCCCGGAGGACGCCCGGGCCTGGGAGCGTGGCGTCGCGGAGCTGGCGGAAGAGGACGAGGACGTGGCGGAGTACGTCCGCAACCTCGAGGAGAGCCAGGACACCGCGGAACTGCCCGAGGCGAGTGGTGAGTCGATCGCCCGGGAGTTCGAGCGCTACCTGAAACGTCGCAACAAGCCGGACGAGTAGATGCGACCGCGCTGTTGACCCAGACCTGGGCTCAGAGCTGTACGCCGAGTGCCGCATCGACCAGGGTTCGGATGACCTCGCCGGCCCCGAGCTCGGTGTCCTCGCCGAAGTCGGTCGCG
>Ga0136634_10001005_pt1 | contig 11150 bp, 9 predicted proteins | sample AntDrymUQ8332106_2_FD_104654 | JGI IMG/M metagenome (GOLD analysis project Ga0136634, IMG submission 104654) | Polar desert sand microbial communities from Dry Valleys, Antarctica - metaG UQ833 (21.06) | ecosystem: Environmental > Terrestrial > Soil > Desert | place: Antarctica: Dry Valley... | reverse complement strand
CCGAACATCAACTCCTACAAGCGGTTCGCGGCCGCCTCGTTCGCTCCGACTGCCGTCGCGTGGGGTACCGACAACCGCACCTGTGCCGTGCGTCTGGTCGGCCACGGGCCGTCCGCTCGGATGGAGAACCGGTTGCCCGGCGGCGACGTGAACCCCTACCTGGCGCTCGCAGCCATGCTTGCCGGCGGCCTGCACGGCATCGAGAACAAGCTGAAGCTCGAGGACGAGCTGGTCGGCAACGCCTACGCCTCGGACAAGCCACACGTGCCGCACACCCTGCGCGCCGCGCGCGAGAAGTTCGCGTCCTCGGACATCGCGCGGGCGGCCTTGGGTGAGGAGGTCGTGGACCACTACGTCAACATGGCCGACGTCGAGCTCGCGGCCTTCGACGCCGCCGTCACCGACTGGGAGCTCGCCCGCACCTTCGAGAGGATGTGACGAGTGACCAGCAGTCCCCTGATCAGCCCGGTCACCGCCCAACAGATCGCCGAGGTCAGCTCGGCCAGTCTCGAGGAGACCGACGCCGCGATCACCCGCGCCCGGGAGGCGTTCGGCCCCTGGCGTGACATCGCGCCCGGAGAACGAGCCCGGCTGTTGCGCGCGTTCGCCGCCGTCGTCGCCCTCCACATCGAAGAGCTCGCGCAGATTGAGGTGAGCAACTCTGGCCACCCGATCGGCAACGCCCGCTGGGAGGCGGGCAACGTGCGCGACTGCCTGAACTACTACTCGGCCGCCCCCGAGCGCCTGTTCGGCAAGCAGATCCCGGTCGCCGGTGGGGTGGACCTCACCTTCCACGAGCCGCTGGGCGTGGTCGGCATCATCGTGCCGTGGAACTTCCCGATGCCCATCGCGGGCTGGGGTTTCGCGCCCGCCATCGCCGCCGGCAACACGGTGGTGCTCAAGCCCGCCGAGATCACGCCGCTCACGGCGATCCGGCTCGGCGAGCTCGCGGTCGAGGCCGGGCTTCCAGAGGGCGTGCTCACCGTCATCCCCGGCAAGGGCTCAGTGGTCGGCGAACGCTTCGTGACGCACCCGGACGTGCGCAAGGTGTGCTTCACCGGCTCGACCTCGGTCGGGAAGCAGATCATGGCCGGCTGCGCGGACCAGGTGAAGCGGGTGACACTCGAGCTGGGCGGCAAGAGCGCGAACATCGTGTTCGCGGATTCTGACGTGGCGGCAGCAGCAGCGGCAGCCCCGTCCGCCGTCTTCGACAACGCCGGCCAGGACTGCTGTGCCCGCTCACGCATCCTCGTCCAGCGGGCGGCGTACGACGAGTTCGTCGGCCGGCTCGAGGAGGCGGTGCGGGGGATGCGGGTGAAGGACCCGGCCCAGGAGGACAGCGAGATGGGACCGATGGTCTCGGCAGCCCAGCGTGACTCGGTGCAGCGCTACATCGACGGCGCGAACGTCGCGTTCACCGGACCGCGCCCGGACGGAGACGGCTTCTGGCTGCCGCCGACGGTCGTCGAGTCGACGTCGACGGACGAGGAAGTGTGGCGCGAAGAGGTCTTCGGCCCGGTCGTCGCGGTGATGGGCTTCGACGACGAGGACGAGGCGGTGACCCTGGCCAACGACACCGAGTACGGCCTCTCCGGTTCGATCTACACCAACGACCTCGGCCGGGCGCTGCGCGTCTCGCGCCGCGTCGAGGCCGGCAACCTGAGCGTGAACAGCCACGCCTCGGTGCGCTACTGGACCCCGTTCGGCGGCTACAAGCAGTCCGGCCTCGGTCGCGAGCTCGGACCGGACGCACCGAACGCCTTCACCGAGGAGAAGAACGTCTACTACGCCCACTGATCCACCGACGACTGCAACCACGAGGTGGTCGAGCAGCGAACGCAGTGAGCGGTCAGTCGAGACCACTCACCCCCTACGACGAAAGGCAGGCTGACATGGCAGGACGTCTGAACGGCAAGGTCGCCGTCGTGACCGGCGGGTGCTCCGGCATCGGCCTGGCCACAGTCAACCGGTTCATCGAGGAGGGCGCTCGGGTCGTCATCGGGGACATCGACGACCAGCGCGGGCACGAGCTCGTGGGCCAGCTCGGTGGCCAGGACCTGGCGACGTACGTCCAGGTCGACGTCACCAGCAAGGACGAGGTGGACGCGCTCTTCCAGACCGCCAAGGACACCTACGGCTCGGTGGACATCGCGTTCAACAACGCCGGTATCTCTCCGCCCGAGGACGACTCGATCATGGACACCGACCTGGACACGTGGCGCCGGGTGCAGGAGGTCAACCTGACCAGCGTCTACCTGTGCTGCAAGGCGGCGCTGAAGCACATGCTTGAACAGCAGTCCGGTTCCATCATCAACACCGCCTCCTTCGTTGCGGTGATGGGTGCGGCCACCAGCCAGATCTCCTACTCCGCCTCCAAGGGCGGGGTGCTCTCGATGAGCCGCGAGCTCGGCGTGCAGTTCGCGCGCAACGGGATCCGGGTCAACGCGCTCTGCCCGGGGCCGGTGAACACTCCCCTCCTCAAGGAGCTGTTCGCCAGCGACGCCGAGCGCGCCGCCCGCCGACTGGTGCACGTCCCGATGGGCCGCTTCGGCGAGCCCGATGAGATGGCGAACGCCGTCCTCTTCCTCGCCTCGGACGAGTCCAGCTTCATGACCGCCAGCACGTTCCTCGTCGACGGCGGCATCTCCGGCGCCTACGTGACCCCTCTCTGAGTGCTCGAGTCATGAAGCCGCTGATCGGTCTGACCACCTACCGCGAGCACGCGAAGTGGGGCGTGTGGTCGCAGGGGGCCGACCTGCTCCCGGCGTCGTACGCCGACGCGATCGTCCGGGCAGGCGGCGTACCCGTGCTGCTGCCGCCGGCCACGGACGACCCCGACGCCGCCGTCTCTGTGGTGGAGCGACTCGACGGGCTGGTGGTCAGCGGCGGTGCGGACGTCGACCCGGCGCAGTACGGCGAGCAACCGCATGACCGCACCGGCACCGTGCGTCCTGACCGCGACGCCTGGGAGCTGTCCCTGCTCACGTCGGCGGCCGCGGCGAACCTGCCCACGCTCGGTGTCTGCCGCGGGATGCAGGTGATGGCCGTGGCCGCCGGGGGCACCCTGGACCAGCACACGCCGGACCTTGTCGGCCACGACGAGCACAACCCGCAGCCGGGAGTCTTCGGCGACACCGAGGTAACGATGTCCGACGAATCGGCCCTGCACTCGATCCTCGGGCCGTCGGTCACCGTCCGGTGCCACCACCACCAGTCGGTGCACTCGCACCCCGGCTACGTCGCGGCCGCGTGGGCGACCGACGGGTCTCTCGAGGCGATGGAGGCGGACGGGAGCCGGTTCTGCCTCGGCGTCCAGTGGCACCCCGAAGTCGGCCGCGACCAGCGCCTGTTCGACGCCCTGGTGCGTGCGGCTGACCACCCGAACCCCTGACCTGCCCAGGACGTCATCCGAATCGTGGCATCGAGGCAACGTTCGGATGATGTCCCGCGTTCAGGAGAGCGAGGTCCGGAGTGCGGCTGCGAAGGCGTCGGGGTCACCCTGCTGGCCGTACTCGCCGCCGAGGAAACCGCCGTGGTTGCTGGGATACTCGGTCACCGGAAGACCGAGTGCCCGGGCCACGGATCGCCCGCCACGGGCGGCCATCTCCTGGCCCGACTCCACCCCCACTGCCAGCACGAGGCGGTCCCCGAGCGCCGAGAGTGCTGCGAGGTCGGGCTCGTAGCCGATGCAGTCCGGGATGTTGCGCATCAGCGGGTCCGTGCGGGAACCGTCGTCCTCGCCGGACATCCCGAACATCGCCGGGTCCGGCGCGGGCTGGTCGAGGTAGTCATCGGGCACCTGCCCGTCGAACATCACGAACGAGATGAACTTCGCCATGGCAGGTCCGCTGCCGTGGGCGTCGTACGTCGCGCGCATGTCCCGACAGATGGCCAGGACGGCATCACGGTCGGGCAGCAAAGCTGCCGTCGGCGGTTCGTGCGCGACCACACGGCGTACGTCCTCGGGGTGGGTTGCCGCGAGCGCGAGCACATTGATCGCGCCTCCGCTGCTGGCGAAGACGTCAACGGGGCCCACGCCGAGCTGCACGATCACCCGGTGCACGTCGTCTGCGTGCTCCTCTGCGGTGACGGACGTGGTGTCGGTCGGGTTGCGCCCGGCGCCGCGAGGGTCGTAGGTCACCACGGGGCGATCGGTGAAGTGGGACCTCAGGGTGGTGAAACCGGCTGCGTCCATCGGCGAGCCGATCATCAGGAGCACCGGGTTCTCGCCGGTGGCCTCGGTGAGGTCTCCGTGCACGTCGTAGGTCACGGTGGCGGTGCCACTGCCCACGGTGCCGGTCGTGACGGTGCTTGTGCCGGTGCTTGTGCCGGTCGACCCGGTGGTGGTCTCGGTCATGGGCGAATACTCTCTCTCCGCGTGCCCGCTGGGCTGCCGCTGGGCTGCCGCTGGGCTGCCGCTGGGCTGCCGCTGGGCTGCCGCTGGGGTGCTGCTCGTGCTGCTCGTGCTGCTCGTGCTGCTCGTGCTGCTCGTGCTGCTCGTGCTGCTCGTGCTGCTCGTGCTGCTACTGACCCGCGCAGTCGGCAGAACTCATCGCCTTGCGCGGCACGGATTCCGCAGTCAAGCAATGACCTCCGAGACCAGTGGGACACCTGGCCGGTAGGCCAGGTGGAGGTACGACGGGGCCTCGAGCACCGTCAGGTGAGCGCGCTTGCCCGGTGCGATCAGACCCACGTCGTCGCGAGCGAGCGCGCGTGCGCCTCCGGCGGTCGCCGACCAGAGCGCCTCGGCGGGGGTCATCCGCATCTCGCGCACGGCCAGGGCAACGCACAGCGGCATCGAGGAGGAGTAGCAGGACCCCGGGTTGCAGTCGCTCGCGAGCGCGACCGTGGCACCGGCGTCGAGCAACCGCCGTGCGTCCGGGTACGGCGCACGGGTGCTGAACTCCACGCCGGGGAGAAGCGTCGCGACGGTGCCGGACCCCGCAAGTGCCTCGACGTCGGCGTCGTCGAGGTAGGTGCAGTGGTCGACCGCAGCGAGACCGAGCTCGCAGGCCAGTCGTACGCCGGGCCCGGGACCGAGCTGGTTCGCGTGCAGCCGACCCTCGAGCCCCTTCACCCAGCCGGCAAGGAGAATGGTGCGCGCCTGGTCCTCGTCGAAGGCACCCTGCTCACAGAAGACATCGATCCAGCGCGCATGGGGCGCGGCGGCCCGGAGCATCGCCCCGGTCACCAGCGCGACATAGCCCGCCGGGTCGTCGTCGTACTCCGGAGGGACGACGTGCGCGCCGAGGAACGTGGTCTCCTCGGTGAACTGCCGGGCCACCGCCAGGCTCCGGGCCTCGTCGAGGGCGCTCAGCCCGTAGCCGCTCTTGATCTCCACGGTGGTGGTTCCCTGGCGACGCATCTCGGCCACCAGCCGGGCCACGTTCGCGTAGAGCTGCTCGTCAGTGGCAGCGCGGGTCGCGGCGACGGTGGTCCGGATGCCACCTGCGGCGTAGCTCTCACCCGCCATGCGTGCGGCGAACTCCCCCGCCCGGTCGCCGGCGAAGACGAGGTGGGAGTGGGAGTCCACGAAGCCGGGGATGACAGCTCGGCCTCCGAGATCACGGGCGTCGTCGGCGTCGGGGGCGTCGAGCCGGGACCCCACCCAGGCCACCCGATGCCCGTCGAGCAGCACGGCTGCGTCCCGGAGGAGGCCGATCGGGGTCCCGTCGTGTACCGGATCATTGGTGACCAGCTCGCCGATCCCGGTCAGCAGCACGGAGGTCATGGGCGCCCCACGACGTCGGCGGAGGTCGCGACGAAAACGGCTGTCTCGGCCGTGGCGCCGGCGCCTCGGGTGCGGATGCTGTCCAGGTCGACAGTCACCAGTTCGGCGCGCTGGCCAGGGGCGATCCGGCCGGCGTCGTCGAACCCGAGCGACCGGTGGCCGTCGTACGTCGCTGCGGCGATCAGCTCCAGGGCGGACCAGTGGCCGCGTTCCTGGGTGGCAAGCCGCTCGTGCATCTCCACCGCGCGCATCTCCTCGAACATGTCGATCACCGCATGGCTGTCCGAGCCCAGCGTGAGGGTGGCGCCAGCGTCGTGCAAGCGACGGGCCGAGCCGATGCCGTCGGCGAGGTCGCGCTCGGTGGTCGGGCAGAAGCAGACGTTGGTGCCCGACGCCCCCAGCAGCCGGAGGTCCTCGTCGTTCAGGTGGGTGGCATGCACGGCGCTCGTCATCGGCCCGAGGGCCCCAGCTTCGGCCAGGAGCAGGGTGGGCGTGAGCCCGGTGGCCGCCAGACAGGCCTCGTTCTCAGCGACCTGCTCGGAGAGGTGCAGGTGCAGCGGCACCCCCTGCGCCGCCTCGACGACGACCGGGAGCTGGTCGCGCGGAACGGCCCGCACCGAGTGGATGGCCGCTCCGACTCGCGGATCGTCGAACGCCGACACGCGCTCGGCCCAGGCGTGGGCGTCGCCATCGGAGTAGCGCACCTGCACACCCTCCGGCGGCCGGCCGAACCCCGACGCCAGATAGCAGGCGTCGAGAAGCCGGATCCGGATCCCCGCCTCGTCGGCGGCGGCCAGAAGGGCCTTGCCCATCTCGTTGGGATCGTCGTACGGCGTCCCGTCGGGCTGGTGGTGGAGGTAGTGGAACTCGCCCACGGCGGTGATCCCCGTCGCCCGCATCTCCGCATAGGTGTCGCGGGCCAACTCGAAGTACGTGTCCGGGGTGAGCTCGGCCGCCACGGCGTACATCTGCTCGCGCCACGTCCAGAACGATCCGCGCTCCTGCTGCGTGTGCCCGCGCAGCGCCCGGTGGAACGCGTGGGAGTGGCAGTTGGCGAAAGCGGGGAGGGTGAGGCCGCGGAGGGTGCCGGTTTCCCCGGCCAGCCGGGGATCCCTGACGTTCTCGGGCGAAGCATCACCCACTAACGTCCTGGATCGCCCGACAACCCTGACCGTTGTGATCCACCCGTCCTCGATTTCGAGGAGTACGTCGGACTCGACGCCCGACTCGAGGAGGGCGTGCTCGAGGTGCAGCTTCATGCCACCAGCACCTCGAGGGCCTCCGCCAATGCCTCGACGCCGGTGAGGCAGTCGGCCATCTCGGCGTGCTCGGCCGGCGAGTGCGAGACGCCCGTCGGGTTCCGCACGAACAGCATCGCGGTGGGCACTCCCGCGGCAGCGAGGATGCCGGCGTCGTGACCGGCCATCGTCGGGATCACCGGGACTTCGCCCCACGACGCAGCCAGCCCGTCCCGCAGCGTCGAGGTGAGCAGCGGGTCGAAGGCGACCTCCCCCGACACCGACTCGGCGGTGACGGTCAGCCTGGTGCCATCGCGATCCGCGCGCTCGGCACCCTGGCGCTTGATCTCGGAGACCAGGCGGAGGAGCTGGGTCTCGGAGTCGCCCCGCGCGTCGAGCCAGGCGGTCACTCGTGAGGGGATGGCATTGGTCCCGTTGGGGGCCACCTCCACGCGGCCGAAGGTCGCGCGTTGCCCCGAGGCCAGGGCCACCCTGTCCGCACCGAGCGCCGTCATCGCGAAGCTGAGCATCGGGTCGTGCCGGTCCTCCATGCGCGTCGTCCCGGCATGGTTGGCGTTGCCGGTGAAGTCGAACCGGTAGCGGCCGTGCGGCCAGATGCGGGTCGCCAGTCCGACCGGCGCGTCCCGGTCGACCAGGTCGCGGCCCTGCTCGACGTGCAGCTCGAAGTAGGTGCCGACCCGGTCCAGCCACTCGGCTCGGCCGAGTGCAGGCTCCAGCCCGGCTGAGGACATCGCGTCCATGAGCGGCAGGCCGTCCCGGTCCCGCAGCTCGGTCGCGGCCTCCGGAGTGGTCGAGCCACTCGCCAGCCGGGAGCCCAGGCAGGCGATGCCGAAGCGTGAACCCTCCTCCTCGGCGAAGGCCCCGACTGCGATCGGTCGGCTCGGCGCGACGCCACGCTCGCGGAGCAGGTCCACCGCCGCCAGGGACGAGACCACGCCTAGCGGCCCGTCGTAGGCACCACCGTCGAGCACCGAGTCGAGGTGCGAGCCGATGAGCACGGCGTCCTCCGCGGCCGACCCCGACGGGCTCCACCAGGCGACCAGGTTGCCGTTGCCGTCGGCCTCGACCTGCAGCCCGCGGACCGCGCACTGGTCGACGAACCAGGAGCGGAGCTCGGAGTCGACCGAAGTGAACGGCTGGCGGAAGTACCCGCCGCTGACGGCAGATCTGCCGAGTGGCGCGAGGTCCCGCCACATCTGCTCGAAGCCGTCAGTCATGCTCGTGCCCATGGAGTTCCAGGACGTCGTACGCCGCAGGCGCATGGTGCGCAACTACACGACCGAGCCGGTCGACCCGGTCATCGTGGACCGCGCGCTGCACAACGCGACCAGGGCGCCGAACGCCGGCTTCAGCCAGGGCTGGGGCTTCCTGGTGCTCGACACTCCGGTCGACGTACGCCGCTACTGGGCCGCCACCACCGACGGGATCCACGACCCGGACACCTGGCTGCAGGGCATGATGCGCGCACCGGTGCTGGTGGTTCCCTGCTCCAGCAAGGCCAGCTATCTGGGGCGTTACGCGGAGCCGGACAAGGGCTGGACCGACCAGGACGAGGCGCGCTGGCCAGTTCCCTTCTGGCACATGGACGCGGCGATGGCCTCGCTGCTGATCCTGCAGACAGGGGTGGATGCCGGCCTCGGGGGCTGCTTCTTCGGCATTCCGCCCGACCGGCTGACGGCCGTGCGCCAAGAGTTCGAGATCCCTGACACCTTCGACCCGGTCGGCGCGATCACCCTCGGCCACCCGGCAGGTCGTTCGGGCGCCCAGGGGTCCCCCAGCAGACGCCGCCGCAGGGAGACCGCAGAGGTGGTGCACCGCGGCTCGTGGAGTGCTGGTGGGCAGGCTCCGGGCTGACATGAGGACAACCCTTGCGAATCCGCGGGTGCGGCGCCACCTCGAGGCAGACGCGACGTCTCGTATCCGAGATCAGCGTCAGCCTGACCACGCCCTCAACAGGGCATGAACGGGTCCGCCCAGCCAAGTGCGAGACGCATCCCGGGTGCAGGGCTAGCGTTCGCCCCGTGGCACACGTGAGCGGGGGCAGCGCGGACGTCGAGAAGCTGCGACGGCTGGTCCGGATTCCGACCGTCTCACTGGCCGGGGAGACCGCGACCGATCCGGCGCCGTTCGAGGAGTTCATCTCGGCCCTCGCCGAGTCGTTCCCGCTGCTGCACGACCAGCTGACCCTGCACCGGGTGCTGGACCACTCGCTGCTCTTCCGTTGGGCCGGGCGCTCGGCGGGCGACCCGGTCGTCCTGATGGCACACATCGACGTCGTCCCGGTCGAGGAGTCCGCGCCGTGGCAGCGCCCACCGTTCGGGGCGGAGATCCACGACGGCGCAATCTGGGGTCGCGGCACCCTGGACGACAAGGGCTCACTGGTCGGGATCTGCGCCGCGGTCGAGGGACTGCTGGAGCAGGACTTCGCACCCGCCCGGGACATCTGGCTCTCCTTCGGCGCCCGGGAGGAGATCTCCGGTCCCGACGCCGTGGCCGCGGTGGCGGAGCTGCGCCGTCGCGAGGTCACTCCCTGGTTCGTGCTCGACGAGGGTGGCGCGATCGCCCACGAGGCGTTTCCGGGAGTCAGGCCGCCCCTCGCGGTGATCGGCGTCTGCGAGAAGGGCACCACCACCATCGAGCTCCGGGCCGAGGGCCGTGGCGGGCACTCGTCGACCCCGGCGCCGAACGGTCCGACGGCACGGATCGCGCGTGCCGTCGTACGGCTGGAGAAGCGGCAGTTCTCCCCTGCCCTCACCGAGCCGACGCTGGAGCTGCTCACGCGGATCGCACCGCACGCCCCTGCCGCCCTTCGCCCGGTCTTCGCCAACGCCCGCCGGCTCCAGCCGGTGCTCAAGCGAGCGCTGCTGGCCGCCGGGGCAGAGCCCGCCGCCCTGGTGCGTACGACGATGGCGGTGACCACGCTCTCGGGCTCCCCCGCGCACAACGTGATCGCGTCGCGCGCCACCGCGGCGCTCAACCTGCGGATCCTCCTGGGTGACACGGTCGCGTCGGTGACCGAGCACGTACGCAAGGCCATCGCCGACGACTCCATCGCGCTCGAGGTGGTGGACGCCAACGAGCCGAGCGCGGTGTCGCCGTACGACGACCCGGCGTTCGAGCTGCTCGCCTCGACGATAGACGAGGTCTTCGACGACGCCGTGCCGACGCCCTACGTGATGATGGCCGCCACCGACTCGCGCTTCTTCACCGCGATCTGCCCGCGGGTCTACCGGTTCACGCCGTTCCGGATGACCAAGGGGCAGCGCGAGAGCATCCACGGCTACGACGAGCACATCGGCGTAGACGCCTTCCTTGCCGGTGTCCGCTGGTATGCCCGCGTGATCGAGAGGCTCCCCCAATGAGAAGCGCCCCATGACGACCACCGCCGCTCCGGGACGCCTCCCCGGCAAGGTGCACGGCCTCGCCACCATCATCGGCTTCCTGGTCTGCGTGGAGATCGCGAGCGGGATCCTGCAGGGCTACTACACGCCGATCTTCAGCGACATCGCGGACAACCTCTCGATCGCCGACGCCGACGTCAACTGGTTCGAGGCGGCCCAGCTGATCGTCTCCGCGCTGGCGGTCCCGATCCTCGCTCGGCTCGGCGACATGATCGGCCACCGGCAGGTGCTGCTCATCTCGACCGCGGTGACGGCGTTGGCCTCGTGCGCAGTGGCCCTGGCGCCGAGCTTCTCACTGTTCCTCGTCGCCTGGTCGATCCAGGGCTTCTACGTGGTCTGGCTGCCGCTCGAGGTGTGCATCATCCACCGGCGGACCGCGAACACCGGCGCCCAGGCGCGGCTGACCCGGAAGGCGGCCGGCTTCCTGGTCGCCGCGCTCGAGCTCGGCGTGATCCTCGGTGCGGTCACGAGTGGCCTGCTCGTCGAGTCGGTCTCGATGACCGTCCTGCTGATGGTCCCCGCGGTCGCGGTCACGCTGTGCTTCGTGGTCGTCTGGTACGGCGTCCCGGCCACGCCACCGGTATCGACCGGGCGGCTGGACCTGAAGGGCTTCTGGCTGGCCACCCTGGCGCTCGGGCTGGTGATGGCGGGCCTGATCCTGGTGCGGCTGGAGGGACCCGGATCAGCGCTCCCCTGGCTGGTGATGGCGCTCGGGCTCCTCGCCTTCTGGCCGTTCGTTCGCTTCGAACTGAGCATCGT
>Ga0136634_10001004_pt1 | contig 11150 bp, 10 predicted proteins | sample AntDrymUQ8332106_2_FD_104654 | JGI IMG/M metagenome (GOLD analysis project Ga0136634, IMG submission 104654) | Polar desert sand microbial communities from Dry Valleys, Antarctica - metaG UQ833 (21.06) | ecosystem: Environmental > Terrestrial > Soil > Desert | place: Antarctica: Dry Valley... | reverse complement strand
TTGAATGTTTCCGGGTGATAACTTTGGGCATAAGCGGTTTTGATACACCTTTGTCATTGAAAGGCATCCATGAAATACCTGCTGCTCTTCAATCCGTGAATACAATATTGTCTTTTTATCAGACATCCAATTATAATAAAAATACGCCGGAGATTCAGGAAATAATTAAAGAGGCAATTCAATACGCGAATGCTAATAAAGATTTTGAGAATTTTGACAGGTTGCTCTTTATCACCCGTTTTATAAATTCACTTACTCAGAAATTGCTTGTTCTGCAAAAGGACTTGCAGATTCCCGTTATAACGAACATCTATGGATTGCGCGGAGATATAGGAACCATTTTCGATTCAGCCGCTTTTAATATCAACTATTTTGCACCCGATGCAAATTCCTATGTTTCGTCTGCAAAAATCAGCCTGGGAAAGCAATTGTTCAATGATCCTATCCTTTCCGACAACAATAAAATTTCCTGTGCCTCCTGCCACCATCCTTCGAAAGCATTTACCGACGGATTTACAAAAAGCATGGCATTGGGTAGTGCAGGTTTTTTGGGGCGCAACACGCCATCGCTTATCAATGCCGGACTTCAGAAGAGCCAATTCTACGATATGCGTGCAACCTACCTGGAAGACCAGGTGAAAAATGTAATAGAAAATAAAGATGAGATACATGGAAGTTTGAAAGAAGCGGTCATTCAATTAAACCGGGATAGTGAATATCCGGGTTTGTTTAAAACTGCATTTCCGTTGGAGAAAACTGGAATCAACGAACGTGTGATACAAGTTGCACTTTCCAGTTACATTCGTTCATTGACCTCCTCCAATGCAAGATTTGATCAGTACATGCGTGGTGATATAACCAGGATGGATTCACAGGAAATAAAAGGTTTTAATGTTTTTATGGGAAAAGCAAAATGCGGTTCCTGCCATTTTATGCCATTGTTTAATGGGACAGTTCCGCCCACTTTTACGTTCACAGAAAGTGAGGTAATAGGTGTGCCCCAAAATAAAGATGGAAAAAAGATTGATCCGGATCCGGGAAGGTTCGGTATTTACCAGATAGAAAATTTCAGAAATGCATTCAAGACGCCTTCGGTGAGAAATGTTGCTTTAACTGCCCCCTATATGCACAATGGTGTATTTACTACCTTAGCAGAAGTAGTTGATTTTTACAATAATGGCGGAGGAATAGGAATTGGGTTGGCGCTTAAAAACCAAACCCTGCCGGAAGATTCATTGCATTTAACTGAACATGAAAAGCAGGCTTTGATTGCTTTTATGCATACCCTTACTGATACTTCTATGATTGCTAACACCTATTACAAATAAGGGATAGATTTTTAAAACACCCTGGCTCTATAATTTGGTTCATTTCTATCAGGGAATGAGCCCCGGATCAGAGTGAGTAAATTGATTAGGCCATATGTCCAATCTACTTCTATTCCAATGGGCCAATATTCATTTTGCTATTCTGTAATTTCCTAACTCATTTTTCGTTTAGGCCGAGGAAAGGATGAAATATATTGCTTACTTTACCCTCCTTAATAATAAAGCCAGATTTAATGATTAACAGACGCTCTGCCATACAACAATTATTTTGTATCTCAGCCGGGGTATTGATCATTCCCTCGTGCCTGCAGGATAAAAGCAAATCTGCCATTCTGCTGAAGAACATGAGCATCGATGCTACCCAGGAGAAACTGTTGGAGGAGCTGACTGAAACAATTATTCCCGCAACTTCAACTCCTGGCGCTAAAGATATTTATGCGCATCTTTTTGCACTGAAAATGATGGATGATTGTTACAAAAAAGAAGATCGCCAAAAATTTTTAGCGGGAATGGAGCAGTTTCAGAAGAAAACAAAAAAAGAATTGAATAAATCATTTGCAGAAGCTACTCCGGCTCAAAGACAATCTTTTCTCAAAACTATAGAAGCTAACAAAGAGTCGAAAGATGAACTGGCTTATTTTTATAATACTACCAAACGACTCACCATTCAGGCTTATACCACTTCTGAATATTATTTAACGAGAGTTCACGTGTACGAAATGGTCCCTTCGCGCTATCATGGCTGTATACCTGTTAAATCTTTAAATTCAAAGCCTTCCTAATTTGTATTATATGGGTAATAACAATAACCGCTCATTTGACGCCATCGTGATTGGCTCTGGTATCAGCGGTGGCTGGGCTGCAAAAGAGTTTACTGAAAAAGGATTAAAAACACTGGTACTGGAAAGAGGACGCGAGGTTAAACACTTAAAGGACTATCCTACCACCAATAAAATGCCCTGGGAATTTGAGCACCGCGGACAAATTGCTGAAGATATACAGGAAAGGAATCCTGTTGTTAGCAAGTGCTATGCGTTCAAGGAAGATGCCATGCATTTTTTTGTAAAAGACACCGAGCATCCCTACACACAGGAAAAACCGTTCGACTGGATACGTGGATACCAGGTAGGCGGGAAATCCCTTTTATGGGCAAGACAAACACAGCGATGGAGCAAGTATGATTTTGAAGGCCCGGCAAGAGATGGATTCGCCGTAGACTGGCCGATCCGATATAATGACCTGGCATCCTGGTACAGTTATGTTGAAAAGTTTGCAGGCATATCGGGCAATAAAGATGGATTGGATATTCTTCCTGACGGAGAGTTTCTGCCACCACTTGAACTGAGCTGTGTCGAAAATTATTTCAAAGGAATAATTGGTAAGAATTATAAAGACAGGCATGTAATCTATGCCCGTTGCGCCCATCTTACGCAACCCAACCAGGTACATTTAGACCAGGGGCGAGGGCAATGCCAGAAAAGAACCTTGTGCCAGCGTGGGTGCCCGTTCGGTGGTTATTTTAGCAGTAATTCATCTACTATTCCTTCTGCTGAAAAAACAGGCAATCTCACCCTGCGTCCTTTTTCGGTGGTGCAAACAATTATTTATGATGATAAAAAAGGCAAGGCAACCGGTGTTCGGGTGATTGACACTCAAACCAAAGAAGCAATAGAATATTATGCCCCGGTGATCTTTGTGAATGCTGCCGCCTTCAATACCAATTTAATTTTATTGAATTCCACTTCACATCGTTTTCCAAACGGTTTGGGAAATGATAGCGGGGTCTTGGGGAAATATGCTGCTTTTCATAATTACAGGGCGAGGATCTCCGGCCAATATGATGGCTTCAAAGATTCCAAAACTGATGGCCGGTCGCCAACCAGCGCCTACTTGCCACGTTTTCGAAACGTGTTGAAACAGGAAACAGATTTTTTGCGCGGATACGCTGCTGGTTTTGGTGCCGGACGTTATATGAATCGCAATTACAATGGATTTGGAGAAGAATTAAAAGAAAATTTAGCAGCTACCGAATATGGTCCATGGCGGGTGGGCTCACACATGATGGGAGAAACCATTCCCAAAGAAACGAACACACTAACGCTGGATGGTAGCCGCAAAGATGAATGGGGCATTCCCTTGCTGAAGATTGATATCAGTTACGATGATAATGACGAAAAAATGGTAAAAGACTACCACGAACAAATGACTGAAATGTTTACAAAAGCAGGCTTTACAGATATTCAGACTTCGGACAGTAAAGCTGCGCCAGGTCTAGATATTCATGAGATGGGGGGTGTACGGATGGGGCACGACCCCAAAACATCCATGCTCAATAAATGGAACCAGTTGCACGCCTGTAAAAATGTTTTTGTAACAGATGGTGCCTGCATGACTTCCACCTCAACCCAAAACCCTTCACTGACCTATATGGCATTTACTGCAAGGGCTGTTGATTATGCAGTTTCGCAAATGAAAAAAGGAGAGTTGTGATCATCAGGTTATTCGGCTTTTTGTATTTATGGTAAGTCTTATATTTTAACGGCACAGCCGGAAGCACTATTTTCATAAAGCTGTATGGCTATATTATTTTTAGACCAAATAATGCCAGCCTTTAAAGCAGGCAACAATAATGATTTAACTTTAGTCTTATAAACTTGCGTATGAATTTGAACTGGCCTGTTATCATCATTCTTGGTGTAGTTGTGCTTGCATTGCTCATATTTGTTATCAGGCGCAATTTTAAAGACAAAAAAGAATTGGAGTCCACGATGAACCAGGTTGATCAAAAACCTTTAGAACATGATTCGGATAATGAAGCAAAGACCTGATATTCTCATACCAACGCCAGGAGGTATCTGCAACGCATATTGAAGGTTGGGTTTGTGTCCTGAAAGTTTACTATTTTTTGGATTTCATTATAAAGGCGATAACAAACATAGTACGAAAGGCGGTTTAGGCTTTGCAGATTTCTCACTGCATGTATGCTCAACGCTTTCTTATTTGCGCAAGGTTACCCTCAGTATCAAAATACGATGAGATTAAAATATCCACGCAAGTAGTTTGTACGTGACCCAGATAATACCCGCAATGATTAAAAATAATATCAGCAATAGCGGAACAATAACCTTTGCAGCGCCGCCCCGGTGGCGTCCTTCCACGTAATGCTCCTGCATTAATTTCAGGTTGCGCATATTGGCTTTGAAGGCAATATCAAAAAGGTCGCCCAGTATGGGCACCATTCCGAACAAAGCGTCTATTAGTACATTCAACACCATGCGGGCAAGTACATAACCACTTGCTCCATTTTTTGCCATCACGGTTAACAGGTATCCTGAAACAGCAAAGGTTGAAAGATCACCGACGCCTGGTATTAACCCGATAATTCCATCCAGCCCAAATCGAAAATTTGTACCAGGAATGCTAAACTGTGAATCCATCAGTTTCGCGATCCATTCGATATGCCTGAAGCTGCGTTGTTGGGGAATTTGTTTGGCCATAAAAAGTGAGATGCAATTAGTGTTCCGTAGGGCGAGGAGGTAGATATTTGATACTGGATGGCTCGATACTGGATACTGATTTGGAATAAAAAATAGTTTAAAGAAAACGGTACGCAGCATGGAGATGAAAAAGGTATAAGCCATTTTGAGGGGATACCTGGGTGTGGTTTGCTCGTAGATTTAAAGCAAACTTTTTTTGTACGCTTCAAAAGTTACCCGGGGCTACGGGTAATCTTGCAGTTGCGTATAAACTTAGCGTTGATAATGAAATCAAACAATATAAAAAAAGTTTACATTTGGAAACTATCCAATCATTACTGAATCTATTATCATTCAATTCCTATGCATTATTCTCCTCTGAACCTCTATGGAACCGTATTACTCATTTAAAAATTACGGTTTATGAAAAAATCTTACTCAAAAAAATTATTGTTTTTTTCTCTTGCTCTTTTTTTCTACGGCGGGACATTTGTAAAAGCCCAGGGACCTACAAATTGCACAGACTTACCCAACCCTGGCGGGCCATGCACTGTCATCCAGAATTTCAATGGTGGCAATGGAAGCTTCACTAGTACTGCTTCTTCAGGGCCTGCATTTACCCACAATCCCGGAACAGATGGCGATATGCGGGTGACGACCAGTGCGAGTACAGTCTACACGCTTACATCGCCTGCCTATTCGCTGAATACGGACAATGTGGCTTTTATAGGTTTCAGGTTGGAAGGACTTTCAGGAATAGCCCCGGGTTCAACGATGCGCCTGGCTGTATTGAACAACGCCGGTACTGAGTTGGCTTTTTGTGTCGTGAATGCCTACATAGAAAGAGTCTGCGTGCGATTCGATGATACAGATCTTGACCCTGGGACTATGGTGAATTATCGGGTTACCTTCAATACGGTATCCAATCCAGGCACCAATGGAGGTTCATTGATTATTGATGACTTCTCGATAGGTGCTGCGGGAGCGGCATTGCCTGTCACGCTCGAATCATTCCATGGCAGAAGAAACAACACAACGGTTACGCTGAACTGGGAGACGGTGTCTGAATCCAATGCCAGGGGATTTCACATTCAAAGAAAATCCGGTAATACGCCTTTTGAAAATATAGGGTTTGTCGAATCAAGGGCGGTTAATGGTAACAGCAACACACGGTTGCGCTACGGGTTCAGTGATCTGAATAATAATAGCAGTGGTGCTGTTGAATACCGCATTATTGCTGCTGATCTCGACGGCCGCTCCCGGTACAGTATCATCCGATCAGTGGATGGTTTGAAGGGTAAGGCGAAGATCTTAATATATCCAAATCCTTCAGCAAACAAGCCGGTGAATATTGTTTTTCCGAATAACGACACCCGCAGTATTTTGTTAACCGATCTGATGGGCAAAGTTCATACTTCGTGGAAATCATATACAAAACAAGATTTGAAGTTGAATAAACTAACACCAGGTAATTATGTGTTGCGTATAACCGACGTAGCAACCAGTAAAAGTGAAATTTATCGCATCACGATATCTGAATAAACTTGTTAGATCATTTTTTATAATTCTGAAAAACCCCGTTCTCCTGGAGCCGGGGTTTTTCTTTAAAGGAAGGAGAGCGCTGGGTGGTGGATACTAGATACTAATAAGTACAGTGTTGCTTTTTCTAATTTGTATAACACCTTTTATGCAAACTTTTTACAAATTGCGTTTCATCATTACTTCATTCTTCTGCTTTTATATTTTTTATGTAAAAGGTCAGGATTCGACCCGCGCGAACGACTTCTCACGCATTCCCAATTATCCATCAGAAAATAAAAAACGTTATCTGGGATTTCGTATTTACCATGAGAATGATTTTATCATCCCGGCTTTCATCAGTAGAAATTTTTTTAAGAATACGGACGACAATTATACAGGAGGATTAAAAATAGAAATCATTACGAATATACCGGACGCAAAAAATTCTTTTGTTCTGAATCCTTTGAGAGGCAATATCAATTCAGTATCGTTTGTATTTGGTGTAACAGCATTTACTCCCCAGGATTTAGCGAACACAGCAATCGTCTTCAATGACAGGCCATATGCTTCATTTCGGTTCTGGGGGTTGGGGGTGTCATCGGTTAGTCCCGATACTAGTTGGAATCTTTCGTATGAGCTTCAATTTGGCGCTATGGGAAAACCACTTGCCGGAGATGCTCAGAGCTACCTGCACAGAAAAAACTTTTTGGGATCAAAGCGACCGGACCCCAAGGGATGGGATTATCAAATCGGATACGACGGAGCTTTTGCTTTCAACCTTCACGGAAAACTCGAAAGAAAAATATGGAGTTCGAAATTACAAGGCCGGAAACAAAATTTTCGGTGGGTACAGGTAAGCACACGTGGAGAATTGAACGTCGGTCAGTACATGACAAATATTTCGGTAGAACCGCGTATCAGCCTTCTTAACTGGAATCACAACCCGGAGGAATCCGAAGATGAACCTGGCTTGCCATCCATAGCCAGACCACTTGTTTCTGGTAAAACCAAAAATACGGCGGGCTTTTATCTTTTTTTTGGGTTGAGGCCCAGGTTTGTCTTGCACAATACAACCCTGACAGGCCGGTTATTGAGTAAATCCTCTGTTCATACCATTGCCCCATCCGAATTAAAGAGGGCATTGTTTGAATACGATTTTGGTTTTGCTTTCCGATGGTACTTTTTACGCCTCGGTTATAACCTCTTTGGCAGAAGTAAGGAGTTTTCCTTTCAGAATAAAAACTTCCATAACTGGGGTGGTTTTTATGTGGGCGGAATATTCAGATTCCATTAGAGACAATTGTCATCATAAATATTGGTAACAATTCAGCCAAATCGACTTATCGTATTTTGAGTCGCGATCATTGAGATGGTTTGTTTGTCAGGTAAGAAGTTGCTCAAAAAAACCTCCTATTTGTTTTTCGGTATCAATAAAATGCAACTCCAGGATCCAGTTTCTTTCTTTCCCATCCGCATCCGGTAAAAACATATCGTTGTTGTTTTGCGGGTGAACATACAAGCCATAGTCTTCAGGTGCCAGTCTCTCATGAGGAAACTGACCAATGATATGTCCGGCTATTTCGCCGCCAAAAGTCCAGCCATAACGGATTGCCTGTTCTACCGTGTAATGATACAATTCAGCGCCAGTGAGATTGGTTTGATGTAGGAACCATTCTTTTGCTTCATGCCAGGCCAATTCAATATCGGTTTTCAATTTATTTTTAAAAGGATCATCGCCTATGACATAGGTGCGTCCAAAATCTGCTTCCCAGTCTTCGAAAATTGGTCCGAAATCGACGAATAAAATATCATTGTTCTGTATGATCAGATCGGGCGGATTTTCATTATACGGATATAGTGTGTTGGGCCCGCTTCTAACAATTCTTTTGTGCCAGTACTTTTCAATTCCATACAGTTCATAGGCCAGTTCAAAAATTTCCGTATTTAATGCATGCTCCGTTTTTCCTGCACGTAGCAGATCTCTGTCTTCTATCGATTTAAATAATTGAAGGGCTTTTTTCTCGGCTTCCATCAGCCTGTTTTTTATTGTATTCATTGATTTGTTTTATGAATACAAAATTGTAAACCAGGCTTGATATTAAAGTTGTCATAGGGCAACAAATGATTACCGGATGGTTTTTCGGATTCTACTTAATGAGGTAGGTGTAACTCCAATAAAAGAAGCAAGATATTTCTGAGGAATTTTTTGCAAATATTCCGGTTTGTTCAGCAAGTCGCGATACCGTTGTTCCGCGGAATCTTTTTGGAGCGCCGTAAACCGGTCGATCAAATGAAGAATAACATCTTCCCAAAACTTCCTCATCATTTCCTGCATGAGCTGTTGGGAATCATACAGTTTGATTAATATATATTTCGGAAGAAATAGTATCTCGCTGTCTTCCAGTGCCTGGAGAAAATACTGCGACGGTGTTTCGCTGATGAAGCTGTAAATATCTATGGCAGAAGAATGTTCAAATGCAAACCAAACAGAAATCTCAATATCCTCATTAATATAGTATAACCGCAGGCAGCCGCGTTGTACAAAAATGAGTTCTTTACAGGTATCGCCTTGTCTTAGCACGTATTCATTTTTTTTTGCTTTCCTGCTTATAAATTTCCCGGCTATTGTATCCAGGTCATCACCCGAAATATTGATATATTGATTGATAAACTTTTTAAGTTCTTTTGTCATCTTTTTCAAATTTGCATTTCGAGCTCTTGACAGGCAAATCTAAAGCAATTTGAAAAGCCCGATAGCTTCCTATATTGTGTTGTTGGGGGCATGGCCCATAGGGAACTACCTGGCGTTTTAATATCATCAGGTTCTCGATATTGGGCATGTTCCCTCCTGATTGTTTCTACAAAGCTTTATCCGTAACGGGGCATCGAAATTTAATCAATTGAATATCGCTCACTTCATATACTTCGCAACCACATGCAGATGGATATTCAACGGCATATAGTAACGCAGAGATCATTTGACGCATTGGAACCGGAGTTAGTTTTTCAGCCTTTTCTTTGAGTGCGGGAACCAATCTGCTGTTCCGATAAAGCGGCTTTAATAACAATGGCCACCAGCGGCCGGGCTCCAAAACATACCACGGACGAAAAAAGAACACCGTATGCCTGTTTTTAATAGCAATGCTTCACCGGAAGCCCGGATGGCTTGGTAGTCTTTCATAATATCAGTGGGGTATTGAGCTACGCTTATAAATAAAATGTCCCGATACCTGCCTTTGTAGCTGCAATGGTTGCTTCTTGTACTGATGCCAGATCAATTTGCCGGAAGTTAATTTTTTTAAAAGGTGAAGGATGGGCAACACCAATAAGATGAATAAAAACGGTGGCGGGATCAATATAGTTTAAGTACGATCGGGCATCCAAAGCATTGCCAACGACTTTCTCGCATCCGGGGGGCAACTTATGCACTGAACCAGTCTTCTTTTTCTATTACTGGCTGGAATTTTCAGCGCTTTCTGTTACCTTTGCGGCCGGATAAAACAATCGGGAACATTATGCGTCGGGTATACAAAGCCTTGTCATCCTGGTGAATCGTTACGATCTGGAACATAATAAAGTTTATATCTAAATCTTACATACAATATGGCCGGTCAGTTAAAAGAGGTGCGTAACAGGATTAAGTCGGTTCAAAATACGCAGCAGATTACTAAAGCCATGAAAATGGTTAGCGCTGCAAAATTGAGAAAGGCCCAGGAAGGTATTGTACAGATGCGGCCTTATGCAAAAAAATTACAGGAGTTGCTGACAAATATTGTGAGCGGTTCCGAAGGGGAGGGGGGAATGAATCTGGCTGAAGAAAGACCGATTGAAAAAGTATTGCTGATTGTAATTACCAGCGACCGCGGTTTGGCGGGTGCTTATAATGCCAATATTATAAAACAAGCCAAACTGAGCATAAAAGAAAGTTATACAACACAATTTGCCAAAGGCAATGTTCATATCTGGAGTATCGGGAAAAAAGGGTACGAGCATTTTTTAAAATCAAACTACAAAGTCGATGCAACGCATAAAGATATTTTTTTGCATTTAAGTTTTGAAAACGTACAGACTTGTGCACAAGCCGCCGTAAAAGCATTTGAAAACAACGAGTATGATGTCATTGAACTGGTGTACAGTGAATTTAAGAATGCTGCTACACAGCGATTTGCCGTGGAGCGTTTTTTACCGATACCCAGGATTCAGGCAAAGCAGGGCGCTCAGAAAAGTAATTTCATTTTTGAGCCGGCGAAGGAACAACTGATTGCCGAACTGATGCCAAAAATATTGAATACGCAATTATTTAAAGCTGTACTGGATGCCAACGCTTCGGAGCATGGCGCTAGAATGACAGCCATGGATAAGGCAACAGAAAATGCTAATGAATTATTACGAAGCCTTAAAATTTCTTACAATCGGGCCCGCCAGGCTGCCATTACCACTGAACTTACAGAAATCGTGAGTGGAGCAGCAGCATTACAGGGATAAATAATTTGATATTTGAATCGATTGGAGTGCGATGCATTTCAAAATTTCAAATTTCAAAATTTCAAATTAACAAATGGAAATATCCCACTTAATACCACACATCGAAGCATTGATTTTCGCCACCGACAGACCGCTAACAGCGATCGATCTGACGGAGCTGATCAACAATGCATTTGGATTTATGGAAGATAAGGTTACCATGGAACAGGTACAAACATCGATCGATGGGATTGTTGAAAAATATCAATCTGAGTTTTATCCTTTTGAAATGCGCGAAAGTGGTGGGGGATGGCACTTTCTGACCAAGAAAGAATATCATAAAACAGTTGCACAGCTGAAT
>Ga0136634_10001003_pt1 | contig 11151 bp, 8 predicted proteins | sample AntDrymUQ8332106_2_FD_104654 | JGI IMG/M metagenome (GOLD analysis project Ga0136634, IMG submission 104654) | Polar desert sand microbial communities from Dry Valleys, Antarctica - metaG UQ833 (21.06) | ecosystem: Environmental > Terrestrial > Soil > Desert | place: Antarctica: Dry Valley... | reverse complement strand
GCTCGTATCGCGACCGGCATCGGACCGGCCCCGAATGCACCGACGCGTTCGTCAAGGGCGACGGCGCCGACAGCGTGCCATTGCGCGCTGTCGTGTGCGTGCGCGCTATGCGCAAGTTCGAAGGGCTGTATGACTTTTCTCTGATGGCGGCCACGGTGGACGACAGTCACAGCGGACTGCACACACGCATGGATGCGTCGGGCGTGACGCTCGAAAATGGCCAGCGCATCACCAAGGCGTTTCTGGATGCGATCGGGCGCCGACCATGAACGAGGCGGCCATCATCATCGAACTGCTCGATCGCAATGGCGTCGTCGTGACAAGGCAACGCTGCAATGATCTGCCGGTGCGGCTAGGGCGCGGTTACGACAACGAAGTCATCGTGGATGACCCGTTTGTAGCGCCGACCCATCTGCGGATTGAGCGACGTGACGACGGCGTGCTCGTTGCGCTGGACACCGGCAGCCGAAACGGAATTCACGCTGTCAGCAGCGGCCGATGGTCGCTCTTGCAACGCGTTACGAAGCCGTTGCCCGAGATCGTGCTGACGCCCGACACCCGGGTCCGTGCAGGCCACAGCACCTTCCGGGTACGGCCAATCGGTCACGCTGTCGCACCCGAGCGGATCGACAAGACCTCGCACGCATGGGAAGGCGTGCGTCCCGCGATAGTCGCGCTCGGGCTGCTGTGCGTGCTTGCGCTGTTCAATGCGTGGAGCGCCGATACGAGCACGCAGGACAATTTTGTCTATCAAACCAACATAGCCACTGTGGTCGGCACGATGCTCGTATGGGCGGGCGCGTGGGCGTTGCTGAATCGGCTCTTCGGCGGGCGCGCCCGCTTCGGTCGTCATTTGCTGATCGGTACGCTGCTCATCGTGGCATCACTGGCTGCGTCTTTCGCGGCAGAGCTCGTCGCGTACGCTTTCTCGATCGAGTGGCTCGCGCGTTACGGGTCGTATCTGAGCCTTGCGCTTCTTTCGGTTGCGGTCTATTACCACGTTGGCACGATCACTCCGCTGTCACTGGCGTTTGCGCGGCGATTTGCAGTTGCGTTTGCCGTGTTGGCCACTGCGGCGTTCGCGATGTACCGCTACTCCACCGAACATCAGTTCGGCGATTCGCTGTACCTGAACTCGCTGCACTGGCCAGCGATTCGCATGGTGGCGCCAATTGGAACCGAAGCCTTCATCAACGCTACCGCGGATCTGAAGGCCCGAGCCGACGCGCACCGCAACGACAATGCCGGTGGCGAGGAGTTTTAAAACCTATTTGGTTGGCGTGGCGGTCTTGCTCTTGGTTGAACCAAAAGGCACCGCGGGACCACTTGGCTTTTTCGCCTGCTTGGGCTTTTTCTTTTCCTTGGTGCTTCGAACCTGACCTTTAGCCATCTGACTCTCCCGCTTGCGACTGTCGAGCACACGGAACGTGTGCTCCGACCGATTGTGCCAGCGCTTTGCTCTAGTCGAACGGAGTGATCGTCAAAAATTGGCCGAGCGCTGTCAGGTTGCAGCGTGCCCCGAGCTGGCTCAGACAATGGATCGCCTGATCCGCCGTGGCCGCGCCGTTGGAATGCACCGACGACCATACTTTGCGATCGGTCTGTGCAGACGCTATGTAGCGCTGCGGCTTGCCATTGGCGGCAAGCTGCAGGGCCGATACGGTGGCTTCGTTGATGGTAGGTAGTGCTGCGAACAATTCGCCAATCAGCCGGACCATCAGGCCGAGCGCGTGCTGGTTGTGCAGCTTGACGTGCGAAAGGTCCGACATGCGCCGAATTTCCACGCGGTTGCCGCTGGCCATCGCGGCTTCGCGATCGGGGATTGCCTCAACTGGGGGAACGATGAACTCAAGCCGCGCCTCGCCGGGCCCTTTGAACTCGAAGCTGATCGTCGTCGGCAGCGGCCACAACACGTCGTGCAGGCAGCGCATCAGATACTCGCGCATCGCCTCAAGATCGCCGGCAGACGCTTTGTCCTTCAGCTGGTGAATCGCCCGTTGCGACGCATCCCATGCGAGCCGGCGCGCGAGCCAGGCGGCGCGTGCGTCGAGGTAGTCGTTCATCGCCTGCGGATCAGCAGCAGCCTTGACGCGTGGGTCGGTCGATATCGATGCCTTTGGCGCCCGGGGCTGTCCCTCCGAGAATGCGCGCACCGCCACCGGCAGCAGCACATGGTCGGGCGATGGCGTCCACCGATGCGGAAATGCGAGCGATTCAACGTGCTCATTCAGGTGCGAGCAAACCGCCAGCGCGCCGTCGCGCTCCATGTCCGCGGCGCCGTCGACCACGTTTGACACGGGATCGATGGCCTGGCTCGACCGCACGGGCCGTACGATGCGCGCGTAACCATGTTGATCGATGCGCACCCGCATTTCACCCGTGCCAATCGCGAACGAGGTGGCTTGGGCAGCAGCCGTTTCGCCACCCTCACCGACCAGTACGACCTGGGACCGGCGGCGATAAATAATGCTCTGGCCGTCGGCGCTGGCAAATGACGGCGTGAGCCGAAACGGCGGCAGCCATTTTGACTTGGCGCCGAACAACTCTGTGTGCCTGAACCGCATGTACACGGCGGCAGGAGGCTCCTCCTTACGCGCCAACGGTTGAGCAATATCGAAATGCTGATAATTCAATTTCGGGCCCTGCGGGGGACTACTTAGCGGCCTATGGTGCCAAAGTTATCCCATTGCAACGGAGAAAGTTGGCCGGTTTAACTGCCGTTGTTTTCCGCCGACGCTGCCCCAACCCTGTCCAGCCCGCGCATCTCTGCCTGGACAGAGCCCGTTTACCGTTTACTTGGAGCGGAGACTCGCTCAGACTTGTGTCATGAAATCTATCAAGAACACTCGGACACTGGCCGTATGAAGCAACCCATCATGCTCGTCACCGGTGCCAGCCGCGGCATCGGTGCTGAAATCGCGAAGCTTGCCGGTCGCTCCGGCTACAAGGTCGGCGTCAACTTCAATCGCAGCGAACAACCGGCGCGCGAGGTGGTCGCAGAGATCAAGGCGAACGGCAGCGATGCGATTGCATTGCAAGCCGACGCCGGCGACCCGAAGCAGGTCACAAAGATGTTCGAGCAGCTGGACGCGGAACTCGGAACGCTCGACGTGCTGGTCAACAACGCGGGCATCCTGAGCAAGTTCAACGTCGTCGATACTGACTATGCGCAGTTGAACGAAGTGTTTCTGGCTAACGTGTTCAGCCAGTTCTATGGCGCGCGCGAAGCGGTGCGGCGCATGTCCACTGCGCTGGGCGGGCGTGGCGGAGCGATCGTCAATATGTCATCGGTGGCCGCCCGCACCGGCGGGCTTTCGGGCGGAGCGGCGTACGCGGCGACCAAGGGCGCGATCGATTCGTTCACGATGGCATTGGCGAAAGAGGTCGGCACACAGGGCATTCGCGTCAACGCGATACGCCCCGGACTGATCGCGACGGACATTCACGATGCCCACGGGGGGCTCGAGCAGATGGAACGCCTCGCGAAGAGTGCTGTGCCGCTCGCGCGATCAGGTTCGGTCAGCGAAGTCGCCGAAGTCGCGCTGTGGCTAGCTTCTGGTGCGGCGTCGTACGTGCACGGCGCCATCATCGACGTGTCGGGCGGCCGCTGACGTGGCTGCGCCGCGCAAGGTGATCATCACGTGCGCTGTCACCGGGTCGATTCACACGCCGTCGATGTCGCCGTACCTGCCGATCACGGCGATGCAGATCGCCGACGAGGCGGTGGCCGCCATTGAGGCCGGTGCAGCGATCGTTCACCTCCACGCGCGCCACCCGGCCGATGGTCGGCCCGATCAATCGCCGGACGCGTTCCGCCCGTTCGTGCGCGACATCAAGGCGCGCAGCAATGGTGTGATCAACATCACGACCGGCGGCGCGCCGACGATGTCGGTGCAGGAACGCATGCAGCCGGCGCTGGTGCTGAAACCGGAAGTCGCGTCGCTGAGCATGGGCTCGATGAACTTCGGCCTGTTTCAGATGCTGAACCGGTACAAGGATTTCAAGCACGGCTGGGAGCGCAAGTATCTTGAGAGCACGAAGGACCTCGTGTTCAAGAACACGTTTGCCGACATCGAATTCGTTCTCGGTGCAGGGACCGACAACGGTACGAAGTTCGAATTCGAGTGCTACGACACCGCGCACCTGTACAACCTGGCGCATTTTCTTGACCGCAAACGGGTGACGCCGCCGTTGTTTGTGCAGACCGTGTTCGGCATTCTCGGCGGCATCGGGGGCCACCCGGACGACGTGGCGCACATGAAGCGCACAGCGGATCGACTGTTCGGCGATGCTTATCTTTGGTCTGTCCTCGGTGCAGGGCGCGCGCAAATGTCAATTGCCAGCATGTCGGCGGCGCAAGGTGGCAATGTGCGAGTGGGCCTCGAGGATTCGCTGTGGGACGGCCCGGGCACACTCGCGAGAAGCAATGCGGATCAGGTCAAGCGTGTGCGCCGGATCCTGCACGGCCTTGGACTCGACATTGCTTCGCCCGACGATGCGCGCCAGATGCTGCAACTCAAAGGCGCGGCCAACGTAGCCTTTTAGATTCCACTCGCTGCAAGCTCTCTCGCCTGCTGCTTCGCCTGTTCGGCGTTCAGCGAATGCAGCGGAGGAACCATGCGCGCCCATCCGGCGTGCTGGTACTTCACCGCAAGGGCCTGCTTGACTGCGGCGATCACCGGTGAGCGCGCCAGAATCGCGCGCTGCGCTGCCGCCGTTGCAATGGCATGCTGACCTTCCTCGGTACCGCGCGATTTCCATCCCACGGCAGCGGCGCGCGACGTCACGTTGACCGTCGCCGAGATGCACCCAGCCCAGCCGTAGCGATCGGCATCCTTCAGCGTGCCTTCAGCACTCGGGAACACGTCGAAATCAGCCACACCCTGCGCCATCGCAATCGCGTAGTCGTTGTTTCCCGAACTGTCCTTGAGCCCCAGCAGTTGCCGCGGATACTTTTGCTTCAGCGCCTGCACAAACTCTAGTGGGTAGGGCACGCCGGAAAGTTGCGGAAAATTGTAGAGATACAAGCGCAGGTCAGCGCCGACGCGATCGATCAGCGCATCGAAATACGCGTGCAGTCCTTCGTTGTCGATCGGCTTGTAGTAAAACGGCGGAAGGACAAGCGCGCCGGCGAAATTCAGATCGAGCGCAGCACGCGTCAGCCGCACTGCATCACTCAATGATGCGGCGCCGGTACCGGCCATAAACTGCGACAAAGGCAGATTGGAACGCGCAACGGCCTGCATCGTCGCGATGCGCTGCTCGACCGGAAACGAAGTCGCTTCACCGGTGGTGCCAAGAAGATTGATGCCGTCGCACCCTTCCGCGAGCAACGCGCGGCAATGCTCGATCAGACGATCGGTGTCGATGCTGAGATCAGGATTAAGCGGTGTCGCTGCAGCGGCGATCACACCGCGAAGTCGGGTTGCCATAATCTATTTCAAGGTGTCGAAGGAGAAACAAGGAAATCGAAGTCGCAGCCCTGGTCGGCCTGCAGCACGGTGCGCATGAAGAGCGCGCCATAGCCGCGTGCGATCGTGGGTTCGACGACAGCACCGGCTTGCAATCGCCGCTCGGAAAGTTCGGCGTCGCTGACCTGCAATTCGATGCTGCGCGCTGCGACATCGAGCTTTATCTGATCGCCGTTACGGACCAAAGCGAGCGGGCCGCCCACGGCGCTTTCCGGCGTGATGTGTAGCACGATTGTGCCGAACGCGGTGCCGCTCATGCGCGCATCGGATATGCGCACCATGTCCTTCACGCCGGCGCGGGCGAGCTTCTTCGGGATCGGCAGATAACCGGCTTCGGGCATTCCTGGCGCCCCCTTCGGACCGGCGTTGCGCAACACCAGCACATCATCGGCGGTGACATCCAATGCCTCATCGTCAATCCGATCAGCAAGGTCTTCCAGCGAATCGAATACGACCGCGCGGCCAGTGTGCTGCATCAGCTTGGGCGATGCCGCCGATTGTTTGATGATTGCTCCGCGCGGCGCGAGATTGCCACGCAGCACCGCCATGCTGCCACCGGCATTCAACGGTGCATCGCGTGGACGTATGACAGTTTGCGCGTGCGTATCGGTCGGCGTGTTCATCGTGTCGGCTAGCGTGCCGCCGCTGACCGTGCGCGCGTTGAGATCGAGCAGATCGGCCAGTTCCCTCAGTAGCCGCGGCATGCCGCCGGCCCAGTGGAAGTGTTCCATGTAGTGCTGCCCCGACGGCTTAAGGTCGATCAGCACCGGAACTTTGCGTCCAAGCGCGTCGAACTCGTCGAGATCGATCCGAATGCCAAGCCGGCCCGCGATCGCCGTCAGATGAATCAATGCATTGGTCGAGCCGCCGATACTCTGCGTAACGACCAGCGCGTTCTTGAATGCTGAAGCCGTCATCACTTCGCTCGGCTTCGGACCTTTTTCTGCGAGCGAGACAGCGGCACGGCCGCTGGCTTCGGCGCACCGGATGCGATCGGCGTGCGTCGCGGGAATCGTCGCCGACAATGGCAGACTCATGCCGAGCGCTTCGACCGCGCACGCAACCGTGCTCGCGGTACCCATCACCATGCAGGTCCCCGTCGTCGGCGCGAGCCTTTCATTGATGACTTCGATCTCGGCAGCGCCGATGCGATCGGCGCGGAAGTCGCTCCACAGCCGACGGCAATCGGTGCAAGCGCCGAGGACTTCGCCTTGGTAATGCCCCACCAACATCGGACCGACCGGCAGGACGATCGCAGGCAGGTCGGCCGACGCGGCGGCCATCAGCTGCGCCGGAATCGTCTTGTCGCAGCCACCGATCAGCACCACCGAGTCCATCGGCTGCGCACGAATCATCTCTTCGGTGTCCATCGCCATCAGGTTGCGCAGGAACATGCTGGTCGGATGCGCAAACGACTCGTGGATCGATACGGTGGGAAACTCCATCGGCAGGCCACCGGCGAGCATCACGCCGCGCTTGACCGCCTCGATCAACGCCGGAACGTTGCCGTGACATGCGTTGTAATCGCTATAGGTGTTCGTGATGCCGACGATGGGGCGCTGCAGGGCGTCGTCGGAGTAGCCCATCGCCTTGACGAACGCTTTGCGCAGAAACATCGAGAACTCGGCGTCGCCGTAATTTGTCAATCCTCGTTTAAGGCCTTTCATCGGAATCTCGCCCGGAACTTGCTATAGAGGTCCACTCGCGCAGATTACCGCGCATGCGGAATGGCTGGACGAACACAGCTCCGCCGCGGCCCTAGACTTCAGTGATGGAACATTTGGCTACCGATTCGGATCTCCCGCCCCACCCGCCGTCGCCACGCAAGCAACTCGCAAACGCGGGACGCTTTCGCCAGAAACACTGGAGCCAGCAGCGACGTCGCATTGGTTACCTGCGACAGCATTGGCGCGGCGATTTGCCGCTGGCAGCTGCCGTCATCGTCAGCGCAGCGCTGGTGTGGGGGGCGGTGCAGGCGATCAGCTTTGCGTCGAGCAGAGTGCCCATTACTGATTACCCGATTGCGTCATCGTTGCTCTGGCTGCTTGAAGTCGCCGTGCTGATCGTCGGCGCGTTGTGGTGGGGCACCGGCGTGCAGCGATCCGCTATCGAAAGTGTCGATCGAGGCGGGTCGATGACGGTTGCCGCGCTGACGGGTCTTGTGGGACTCGGCGCATTCTTTTGGGTCGCCGTATTCTGGTTTCAATCCGCGCGGTATGTAATGCCCGAGGTCTGGTCGACGCTGATCGGTTCTTCGCCGCCGGCCGAGGTTCGTGTCGACGCGCGGAATAACCAGTTGATTCTGCAAGGCGGCCTTGAGTTCGGCAGTTCACGTGCAGTGCGCGACGCGCTCGATGCGAATCCCAACATCAGATTGGTGCGGTTAGAAAGCCAGGGCGGGCGTGTGGCTGAAGGCCTGGCGCTCGGTACGCTGTTGCGCGACCGAAATATGGATACCTTTGTTGCCGGTGAATGCAGCAGCGCGTGCGTGACCGCCTTCGCCGGTGGCGCACGGCGAATCATCAGCCCCGATGCAAAAATTGGGCTGCATAGCGCGGGCGGGGCGGGGTTTAGCGCCAACGCGGTGGCTTCAGCCAATCGGCGCAGTGATGAGTTCATCGCAGCGCGCGGAGTCGATCAGCGCGTGCTCGAAAAGGGAACCTCGACCGCGAACGATCAAATCTGGTTTCCGTCAGCGCAGGTGCTGCTGAGCTCGGGACTTGCCACGGATTTGAGCGGAGCCAACCGCTAGGCGCTACGCTTCGCACGTGCACGATCAATCGTTCCTCGCAGCGGATACGCAATGACGCTGCTTGTTGCCGGCCTGCTGATCTTCCTTGCTGTTCACTCGGTGCGAATAGGTGCGGACGCCTGGCGCTCCGCACAGATCGCGAAGCACGGCATCAAGACATGGAAGGGCGCTTACGCACTGGTGTCTATCGTGGGCCTAGTGCTGATCATCTGGGGCTACGGGATCGCACGCCAGTCGCCGCTGGTCTTGTACAGTCCACCCGCCTGGACCCGGCACTTGGCCGCACTGCTGACGCTCGTCGCCTTTGTGATGATCGCGGCCGCGTATGTGCCCGAGACTCGCATCAAGGCACGCTTCCGACATCCAATGGTTGCGGGGGTCAAGATCTGGGCGTTCGCGCATCTGCTCGCGAACGGAACGCTGGCCGACGTCGTGCTGTTCGGATCCTTTCTAGCCTGGGCAGTGCTGAACTATTCGGCAGCCATACGGCGTGATCGCGCGGCCAATGTCGGCTATGTCGTCGGCCCCCTTTCGCGCGACCTTACAGCCGTCGTGATCGGCACCGTCGCGTGGGTTGTATTTACATTCTGGTTGCATCAGCTGCTGATCGGGGTTCGGCCGTTGGGCAACTTGCTGCAAGCGATCGCGCCAGCACTCTGACGACGTGCGTCGCCTCACGCCTGCCCGTGTCGCGCGTGCCATCGGCGATCTGATGCCTGCAGCTGGTTCCATCGGCAACGATCAGCGTGTCTGAGCCGGCGTTGCGAATCGCCGGCAGCAGCGACAGCTCAGCCATCTTCATCGAGACGTCGTAGTGCGCCGCTTCGTATCCAAACGCGCCTGCCATGCCGCAGCAACTCGAGTCGATGACTTCGACCTGCAGCCCGGGTATTAACTTCAGCACTTCGACCGCCGGTGCCAGCGCATCGAACGCCTTCTGGTGACAGTGGCCGTGCACCAGCGCGCGCTTCTCGGGCAGCGCCGACAACGACAGCTGAAGACGCCCGGCGCGATGCTCGCGTGCCAAAAACTCTTCGATCAACAGCGCGCTGGAAGACAATCGCTGCGCGCTTTCGCCCAACCCCATCACCAGGAATTCATCGCGCATCGACAGCAGGCACGAGGGCTCGAGGCCGACGATGGTTGCGCCGCGTTCGACATGCGGCATTAGCGCGGCGAGGGTGCGCTTGGCTTCGAGTTTGGCTTGGTCCACGAGCCCGGTTGCCAGAAAGGTGCGACCGCAGCACAGCGGGCGACGGCTGCCATCCGACGGCAACGCGAGGTGGACGGTGTATCCGGCCGCCTCGAGCACAGCGAGCGCATCGTGCGCGACTTCCGGCTCGAACGAATTGCTGAACGTGTCGGCAAACAGAACGACTTCGCCTAGATTTTCCGTAACGTCACCGCGCACCTGCGGTTCAAGACTGCCATCGGCGTTGATTGGATGCATCAGACCGCCCAGAAACGTATCGCTGCGCCATGAAGGCAGCGATCGCTGTGCAGCGAACCCAAACCATTTTTCGGACAGCGCGGCCGCACCCGGCATCGTATTGCGCAAGTTGAAGAGCCACGGCAGCCGCGCACCCCAATGCGCGTAACGCGGCAGGTAAGAGATCACTCGATCTTTGATCGACATTCCGTGGTGTCGGTGATAGTGATGAAGAAACTCGATCTTCATCTTGGCCATGTCGACGCCGGTCGGGCACTCGCGCCGGCAGCCTTTGCAGCTGACGCACAGGTCGAGCGCGTCGCGCACTGCAGTCGATGCGAGGCCGCCCTCGAGCTGTCCTGCCAACGCGAGCCGCAGGGTGTTGGCGCGCCCGCGCGTCAGATGTTCTTCGTCGCGCGTCACGCGAAAGCTCGGGCACATCGTGCCGGCGTCGAACTTGCGACAGTGGCCGTTGTTGTTGCACATCTCGACCGCCTTGCCGAATCCCTGCGCCGGGTCGCCACCGGTTCCCGGCGGTGTCAGCGTGTCGGCGATCGGATCGCTCTGCACGTCCCACGCCGACCAGTCGAGCGCAGTTTGCAAAGACTGTGTGTGACACCCCGGCGGATAGCGAAACAGGCTGGCGTCGTCCATCTTGCTCGGCTTGACAATCTTGCCGGGATTCATCAAGCCATCGGGATCGAACAGCGATTTGATCTCTTCGAAAGCACGTGTCAGGCGGGGTCCGAATTGCCACGCGACCCACTCGCTGCGCACCAGCCCGTCGCCATGCTCGCCGGAGAAAGCGCCTTTGTATTCACGCACCATCAGCGCAGCTTCTTCGGCAATCGCGCGCATTTTTTTGGCACCCGAGTTTTCACCAGACTGCCGCATGTCGAGGATCGGCCGTACGTGCAGCGTGCCCACCGACGCGTGCGCGTACCACGTGCCGCGCGTCCCGTGCCTGGCGAACACTTCAGTCAGACGCGCGACGTAGTCGGCCAGATGTTCGAGCGGCACTGCGCAGTCTTCGATGAACGACACCGGCTTGCCGTCACCGCGCATGCTCATCATGATGTTGAGACCCGCCTTACGCACTTCCCACAAGGCTTTCTGCGAGGCTGCGTCGGTCATTTGCACGACTTGATTCGGCAAGCCGAGATCGGCGATCAGAGCCACCAGATCGTCGAGCTGCTGTCGTGAATCCGAATCACTGAATTCAACGAGCAGTATCGCTTCGGGCTTGCCAATCAACGCGGCGTCGATCACCGGCTGGAATGCAGGATTGCCGCGCGCGAGCTCGATCATCGTGCGATCAACCAGCTCAACGGCGGATGGCTTGAGCGTGACGATGTGCTGCGCGCACTGCATTGCCCGATACAGTGTCGGAAAATTCACGACGCCCAACGTGCGCTGTGTGGGCAGCGGCGCGAGCTTCAGTGTCAGTGCGCTGGTCCACGCAAGCGTGCCTTCGCTGCCAACCAGAAGATGCGCGATGT
>Ga0136634_10001002_pt1 | contig 11153 bp, 9 predicted proteins | sample AntDrymUQ8332106_2_FD_104654 | JGI IMG/M metagenome (GOLD analysis project Ga0136634, IMG submission 104654) | Polar desert sand microbial communities from Dry Valleys, Antarctica - metaG UQ833 (21.06) | ecosystem: Environmental > Terrestrial > Soil > Desert | place: Antarctica: Dry Valley... | reverse complement strand
TCACTTTGAAATCCCGTACCCATCCCGCAATAACTGAACACCTCCAGTTTCGCCAGGTACTGTCATGATTTATAAGAATCCATTCCGCTTTTTTTGCTGTGCTTCCTTCCGGCACTCTGATGCCTGAAGCCGATTGAAAACCGGTAAGGCAATGTTTGCAAAAACAGGTCTCAGGAAGAATTGGCTCCGGATCTTCAAACTGCGCATGCCAGTGCAGGTAATCCATCCATACACCGTCCAGGTCAAATTTTTGTAAAAGTTTTCTTAGTTCATTGATTCTATGCTGCCTGAATCCGGGTTCTGTTGGACATACACCCATAAACCATGTGGCGGGCTTTACTTTGTTTCCAGTTTCGTCAATAGCCCACGCCTCGGAGTGTTGCTCAACGTAATTTTTGCCGTTAAGCGTTGCAAACTCCGCAAATACCAGGAGTTCCTCAGCCCTGGCTTGTTTCATCATGCTGTCATTGATCGACCGGTCATGAATAAAAAAGGCATTCACGCCAAGTACATCCAACCGCAGATTTTTTTTCCAGAACGCATCCGGGCTTCCATAAATCCCACGGATTTCAATTTTTTTTGAATTGATTGGATGAATAAACTTCTTGCTACTGATCAGAAAAAAGGTGACCACTATCAAGATGGCGAAACGGATAATGACAAGGATGCGCATTTTCATCATTGAAACGATTAAAATTTTGGGAGGCCTGGTTGACCTCTTTTTTCATACCGCACCTATTATTGTATTTCTTAATTTTTATATTGATAATTCAACCTGTTTGCATGGTATTCTATCAGGTTTTCCAAATGGCCGCAAACGATGAAAAGCTGTGTAGTGCTTCCGGGAAATACACCTATTTCCAATCAATCTTTAGAACCTGCAACGCAATCGTCAAACTCAACAGTACTGAAATACCAATGAAATATATTCCTTAATATTACCTGCTCAAATTCTTCATCTAATATAAACTATTATGAAAAAGAATTCTTGCTTCTTACTTATTTCTACTCTCTCCCTGTTGCTTGTTAATACAGAATTGTTAGCGCAATCAAAAAAGCAATATACCGACCAGGAACTCCTAAAATTGTTTAAGGGGTTGCGGGTAGCGGATGTTACGGATGGAATGGATATGGTCGGGCTTAAGGATGTAGGACTATTAAGCACCGACATTACAGCCTTATGGAAAGATATTGACAGCTTTGCTCATTTCTTCTGCGGTATTGCCATGACGGTAAGATATGTTCCAACGAATCGCAGCACGACTCCGGCTAATCCCAAAGAGTATAAGAACTGGCGCGATCAATGGTATACAACAATTTCAGGTGAACCATTTATTGATTCCATCAAACCAGGCCACGTTATTGTTATTGATAATGCCGGGGATAAAGATGCAGGTTCGGTAGGCTCTAACAACAGTATGATATGGAAATCAAAAGGAGCTATTGGGATTGTATCTGCTGGGGGAATACGGGATACGGATGAAATAATAAAACAAAAGATACCGGTTTATATGGACGTTGCAAAGAGAGGCCGGGGAATCAGGCCAGGACGCAATGAATTGGAATCGGTGAACAAACCTGTGGTCGTTGGCGGAGCGCTGATAAGATATGGAGATGTAATAGTTGCAGATGGAGATGGCGTCATCGTTGTGCCAAGAGAAAGGGCAGCGGAAGTGGCTGAAGCAGCCCAGGAAGAATTACGCTTAGATAAAGCCGCACGTAAACGACTTTACAAGCAATTAGGTATGCCTTCTGACAGGACGGTGGAAGATTAAGAAAAGCGATTTTTACAAGGAAGATATCTATAAAATTTTCCCTTAAAGGGAAGACTGGTTTTACAATTCACTTCAATTCTCCTGAATTCTGAATTCTGAATCCCGACCACTATTTTTTTGGTGATCCTTCTTTAATAACACCTTCAATGGCCGCAAGTAAAGATTTATCGCCTTCGGCATCCTGTAGCAACTGCCAGATCATAACACCGCCGGCATTTTTAAGCGCTAAATTGGTTTTGCTTTGTATGGTGGGTAATCCATTATAATGTATTACACCGCCGCTGTCTGGTGCCACCATATCTTTTTGATCTGATCCGGGGAATGTTGTAATGATGTTTTTGTACGACATGCTCTCACCATACTTCGTACCAAAGCAATAACCGTAAAAAGGAAGACCCAGACCGATTCGGTCTTTGGAAATGCTTCGCGTGTTTGTCCAATACCTTAGATCTTCTTCGGCTTTGGCGTAGGTAGAATGCGGACCCGGCTGATTTGGTTTCCACGGCCCCGTTTGATCGTAAGACATGACGTTGATAAAATCAAATTTTTCCAGCGCGGCATCGGTTATAAGTTGTCCATTCCAGGTCGCCAGCGCAGCGGTCAGTAGTTTATTTATAGGCTTCAACGCTACTGCAAGGCCAACTATAAAAGGCTCGTAATTTTTATCAATATTATCATTTTCAATATCCACATCTAAACCATCCAGTTTATGATCAATAGCAAGCTGCACCAGTTTCCCGATAAATGCATTTCGATTGGTATCAGAAAGTAAACGGGCGTAATATGGATTGAATGAGCCACCACCAATAGACGCCAGCACCTTTATTTTATTTTCATGTGCTTTTTGAATGAGCAAATCAAAACCTACAGGCAGTATTACATTGCCCGCAGAGTCAGGATTGATAAACGCAATGTTAAGATGCGTGAGTCTTTGAAAAGAAATTTTACTAAAATCAGGCGCCACCCGCCCGAGAGGTACATAACCGACTACCCGAAATTGCGAAAAAGCGATGATTGAAATAAGTAAATAGGTGACTATATAACTACCTTTTAAGGTTATTGATTTTAGCATCTTGCAACTATTAAAGAACGATGTTGAATAATTTCTTAGGGCTAAATTAATTGTAATTGGCTTAAAATCTGTGCTAATCCATGTAATCAGTGGCAGCAATTTTGCGCGGATTAGCACGGATCTACATTTCCTGAACTTTACTTTTTCCAAATACAATCAGTAAATTGATTGTTCAAAAATTGCCAGATGAAAAATATTTCTATCACCACAACTTTTCTACTTGCTTTTATTTGGGTTCATCCCGTGGCTGTGCGGGCACAGTCAAATATTGATAGCATTCTTCCTGTAAGAGGACTGAGTATCGCTGCGCCAACACCGGCCTTGGTCGATTCTTTCGTAACCTTCATTAACCAGGAGCTTGCGCCAAGGAAAGTAAATACATTGATACTTCGGGTAGATTATCATTATCAATATAAAAGCCATCCTGAGTTGGTTGATTCAATCGCCCTTTCATTGGCATCCGTGAAGAAGATCGTCAATGCATGTAAACAACATAAAATTCGTATTGTACCACAGGTTAACTTACTCGGGCACCAATCCTGGGCCGGTACAACCTCCCAGTTATTGACAGCGTATCCGCAATTCGATGAAACACCGCATGTGAAAATGCCGGCAAATTACAAATGGCCTAATCCCGATGGCCTGTATTGTAAAAGTTATTGTCCCTTGCATCCCGATGTACATAAAGTGGTATTCGATATAGTGGATGAGATCTGCAATGCTTTCGAAACCGATGCCTTTCATGCGGGGATGGACGAGGTGTTTTACCTGGGGGATGATAAATGTCCGCGCTGCTCCGGGAGGGATAAGGCCGAATTGTTTGCAGGAGAAGTGACAAAAATCCGCAATCACCTGGCCCGGAGTAACCGCCAGTTATGGATCTGGGGCGACCGCCTGATAGATGGCAAGGCAACCGGCCTGGGGATGTGGGAGGCCAGTCTTAATAACACCCACCGGGCCATTGATATGATACCCAAGGATGTATTCATTACCGATTGGCACTATGAGCGACCTGATAAAACAGCAGTCCTGTTTGCGGCGAAAGGATTTAAGGTTGCCACCTCTCCATGGCGCACTCCACAGACTGCACTTATACAGTTAAGCGATATGGTTTCTTTCAGGCAGCATTCTACTCCACAGATGAAACAAAATTTCCAGGGAGTGGTTGGAACGGTATGGACTGGGGTAAGTAATTTTTTCCGGGAGTTTTATGGAAAACAACCTGGCAATACCTCGGCGAATACTTTTAGGGCAATGTTTGATGAGATCAATAAGCTGGGAAAATAACTGACAGCGATGTAAGGAAGATGTGCTGGGGTATTTCTTGCCCCGCAAATTTCATTCAACGACTCAACCCTTATTGACACAGCGAAACAAGTCAACTTTGTTTTTTTACTTCATTGAGTGAAGTCCAACTTTGTTTCCTTCGCTGTCCTTAATAACTGCAACTAAATTCTTTCCACAGGCGGGTCAGATCCTCATTATTAAGACTGCCTGTGTAGATAATAAGCCTGTACCGAACTGCTTCCGTTTCTCCTTTATTTAATTTCCAGTCGCCCAGTATTTGCCTGGATGGTCCAACGCCCAGTTGGGAATCCACTCTCCACGGAATGGGAAAAGATTTATTTTGAGGGTGATCCAAAATAGCAATATGCGCCCAATCATTCCGACCCTGAATACTTATTCCCACATCGGTCCAGATCGAACGTTGTCCCTCCGCTTCGAGATTACGCTGTCCGTTGGCATTGACTACTTCACCGGCTACTCCATTATGCCATGGCATACGCACAAAAAGACCGCCCACATAAAACTTCCCAAAAGTTATATCTGTTTTTGCTTCTCCTTTCCATAATAAATCCAGCAAGTATTTCCCTTCCTTCTCCTGCAAAGACCAGGTAGCACTTTCAGTTAAAGCGGCATTGCCTTTTTCATCAAGCAAATCATATACGGTTTGCCATTGTACTAGTTGTCCTTTTGATATCGATACGGTATCAGAAATTTTTCGCCAATAATCTCCTTGCCATTTCATAAAATAATCTCTGCCATTTACTAATTTGAAACCCCAGAAGATACCCGTTTGATGAAGATGGTGATTCGGCTGATATTCAGTGAGAACTCCTTTGCCATCCGGTGCAATAATCGGGTGGATATAAGGTCGTTCATTTGACTTAGCATTCTGTAGCAATATTGTTTCTTTGCCTGATTGCCTATAGACGGAAATGGTTTCATTTGTTTTATCTTCTTTTACCCGGAAGACAGGAATGAGATCGGGATTCTTTGAGCCAGACAGGATTTTCCTCGAACAGGATCCACAAAAAATACATACACTTAAAAAAGTAAGAAGGCTTTTCATATTGTTTAGTGCAGTTCTTTAATTTTTATACTGCGGAACGATACCATTCCACCATGTCCTTCCAAAAGGATGTATCCCTTTTTTGCCATACCAAAATCAGTCAAATCCGTGTATTTGCTTTTGCGCACCGACTCCAGGTATTCAGCAGATCCCCGTGTATATTCCAGAATTTTATACCCGTTCAACCAATACCGCACGCGGTTATCAAGAAACACCTCGATCATTCCCTGGTTCCATGTTCCCGGCCTCTTAATTGAAGACCCAGGCTTTGTGGAAGCTAACAAATCCGCCAGTGAGCCTAGAGTACGGTTACCGGAACTTCCCTCTGCAGAATCATCTGCTATCTGAAATTCCAACCCAGCAATTGCTTTTTGCTTCCCGGCAGTTTTGTTTGTGGGCAATGGTGCTATTAAATATTTAATACCACTATTGGCTCCTTTTTCAATTTTAAAATCAAACTTCAATTGAAAGGCACCGAATTGTTTTTTGGTTCTGATATCTGCTCCCTGTAAAAGTTCATTCTTGTTCTGTGTCGCTTTTAAAGCGCTATCTTTTATTTCCCAATCCTCATCAGGAAAACGATTGTCAAATACTCCGTGCCACCCTGTTGTAGTTTTACCATCCCACAGCAATGAGTAACCTGACTTTTTTTCCTGTAGCGATAAGTTATTTGGAATAGTATTCACGACGTATATATCGTCAAGAGGCGAGGGCTTAATGCCGGTAGTTTTTATACGAATGTTTCGAAATCTTACCTGGTTTCCTCCTGGAGGATCTGTTGGATTATTTGCATGAAGTTGTAATCCAATAAAGCCTTTTGGCGACTCAGCATCTACCAGATGAGAAATGGGAATATCATTGACCCAGGTTCGGATGGTAGTACCAAAACACTCAATTCGATATTTGTTCCACTGGTTATTTCTGAATGCTTTTTTACCAACCTTATTCAGTTCCGTGGTATAGAGCCATCCTCTGGTTCCGCCTTCATCATATATACTGCCGCTCCATCTTTGGGGCTTGGGATCTATTTCCATTTGATAACCGTGAACCCTTCCATTTAAATAATCAGGTGTACTCCGCGAACGAAATTGAACTCCGGAATTATTCATTAGCGTATCTATCGATACTTCGAGTTCAAGAATAAAATCACTGTAATCTTTTTCTGTACAAAGAAATCCATTAGGTCGCTCATGGACGTCCGTCCCTATGATCATTCCATCCCTTACTTCCCATTTATGTTTTCCATTGAGTTCCCTCCAGCCGGAAAAATCTTTGCCATTAAAAAGCACTTGCCATCCATCGCCTGCGGTTTGTGTCACTGCAGTAGAAAAGAATAAAACACCTGTCATCAATCCCCAAAATTTTAATTTATACATCGATTCATTTTTGAATTGGTTGAAGGAGCAAAAATTAATCTTCACTGAAACTGCTTGTTAATATTTTTATTTATCAGGCAATGCAAAAGCCACATATCGATCTCCCGATTTCGTTCTTTGTTTACCACCGCCGCCACAAGCTATCACCACATACTGCTTTCCGTTTACTTCATATACTGAAGGAGTAGCAATACCCGCAGCAGGCAAACTGGCCTCCCATAATAATTCCCCCGTTCGCTTGTTAAACGCCCTTATTTTCTCATCTCTGGTGGCCGCGATAAATACCAGGCCACCCGCTGTAACCACCGAAGATCCGAAGTTTTCACTGCCGGCATATATTCCTTTTGCTTTTAATTCGGGATAATCTCCAATTGTTTGCCGCCATAATATTTCTCCAGTATTTAAATCGATAGCACTTAAGTGACCCCAGGGAGGCTTTACGGCTGGATAGCCTTCTTTTGTCAAAAACTTGCCTCCTTCCATTCGGTAAGGACTTCTAAAATGAACAGGCAGGTGTTCATCTGAGTTATCATTGAATTTTTCTTTTTGCCTGGTAGTGAGATTCAAAACGTATGAAGCAATGGCAATTTTTTGAGACTCACTCAAATGGCCAAACGGAGGCATATTGCCACGGCCTGTGGTAATTAAACTTTTGAAAGAGGCTTCGTCATATTTTACCGATGAATTTGACTTACTGTTTTTTTCTATACCCACAAGCGAAGGGTTGGCTGCAAGGGCTGGATTAGTTTCACCTCCTCTTCTGTCCGAACCATGACAACTACTACATTGTTGTGCGTATAAAGCTCTACCTACTTCCAGATTTGTTTTGGACACAGAAGATATTGAAGGATTCGGTTTATTTACATCTGTCATCCGCACCACCCACGGCGATTCGTTAGCATTTACGTACATAATTTGTGTAGAGGGATCAAATGAAGGTCCGCCCCACTCCATTCCGCCATTCCATCCCGGGTTTACCAGTGTACCTTGTTCAGTAGGTGGATTCCACATATTATCGGTTTTATAAGACCGGTATTTATTTAAAATATCCTGGTATGAGCTATCAGGTATACCTTCTTTGAAAAGATCTTCTTCCCTGATTAGCTGCCGGACAAAAGGCTTAAAGAAGGTCGGGACTGGTTGTGTTGGGGAAGTCTTTTCGCCAGCCAATGCAGAGGAAGGCACCGGAACTTCTTCAATGGAGTGAATTGGTTTTCCTGTTTCACGGTCAAACATGAAAATATAACCATGCTTGGTAAGTTGAATGGCAACATCTCTTTTTTCACCTTTTTCTGTAATCGTTGCCAGGATGGGCGGAGTGGGCAGGTCCCAGTCCCATAGGTCGTGGTGTACAATCTGATAATGCCAGATCAATTTACCAGTAAGCGCATCGAGCGCCAGAACGGCATTTGCATAAAGATTATTTCCCTTTCTATTTCCTCCGTAAAAATCAGGAGTGGCAGATCCCGTGCCGGTAAAGACCAAACCCCTGGCTTCGTCCAGGCTAAACCCTCCCCATGCATTTGCCCCTCCCACGAAAGTATATGCATCAGGATTTTCCCAGCTTTCAAATCCCGGCTCTCCCGGGTGAGGAATTGTATGAAATATCCAACGTTGTTTGCCTGTGTGCACATCAAAGGCCCGGATATGTCCCGGGGCGGCCATGGCTGATTCGGATAAACGAGAACCGATAATGATCAAATCCTTAAAAATTATCCCCGGACTTGTATTGGATATATGTATGTCGTGAGCATTTTTAATTTCTAAATTTTCATGGAGATCTACCATGCCATTGTTACCAAAAGAGGGGATGATCTTTCCGGTGAGTGCATTGATACAATAGAGAACATGGCCACCTCCCGGAGTATATAATATGCGCTGGTCATCATTGGACCCTTTATAATACGCAAGACCGCGACTAATTTTTGTGGAAGAACCAAAAGGACCCCGTCCTATGTTTTTGCCTTTTTCAGGAACGATACCGGGATCGTACACCCATTTTTCTTTGCCGGTGGCAGCATCCAAAGCAAAGAGTTTAAGCTGTGGATTTAAACCAAACAAAATACCATCTATAATAATAGCATTTGTTTTCATGTCCGTGGTATTGGTGGCGGACGCCTGCCCTGATGAATATTCCCATGCTACCTGCAGATTCTTAACATTGGCCGTATCTATTTTTTGTAAGGCTGAATATTTTATGTTTTCACTGCTACCCCCGTAAACTTCCCAATCCTTGTAAGCCTTTCCTGAATGGTTACAGGATAAGATTCCCGAAATGATCCCAAAGACTATCAGTGACTTTAATTTGAACGATGTGAAATGAATCATTGTCTGAACTATAAATGATAGATGCTTAGGTTAATATTCGTATTTATTTTCGTTACGTTCAAAATATTTATCAAAAGGCCATCAATATGATACCGCAGTCGATATTCCTTTGCCATTGGCATTATGAGCGACCTGATAGAACTGCACCTTTATTAGCTGCGAAAGAATTCAAGGTTACACCTGCCCGTGGCGCACTTCACAACTGCAATTCCTCAGGCAAGTGATGCGGTTTCTTTCAGGCAAAATGCTACGTCGCAGAAGGCAGAATTTGTAGCGATGATCGGAGTGAAATTCGGTAAGGAATTTTTTCCGGGAATTATATGGAAAACAGCCTGCCAATACTTCGGCGAATATTTTCCGGGCGATATAGGATGAAATCAATAAACTGGGAAAATAAATCCGGCGCATTTTAATTACAATGATGACAGTTTCTGAAGGGCAAAAGTCCATCCACCCGGTCTGCAAATTTGAAAATAATTTCCACAATGCCCTGCGGCAGCATCGTTTCTTTGACATTGTGGTTACCTATAATTTCCCACACCATGGTTACATAGTGCTGCAGCCGTGAAGAACGTGGTATATGAGAAAAGGCATTCATCTCTTGCAAACTAAATATAATACTTAGACTCCAAAAACCGGCAAATGTGACTTGCCATCACTTTAATTACTTGTCGTAACCAGGTGCCAGAGTTCTTCCCAAGAAATTTTTTCAGAAGGACTTAACAATAAGTACTTTTATCAAAATTATTATTAATGAAAAAGTTCTTACTTATCGCCTTTATTACAATCGCAATTCATACTATGTCAAATGCTCAACAAAAAAACCAACAACCTTTACTAAGGCATGTAGTTATGTTTGGATGGAAAGATGGAACTGATACTGCATCGATCAATAAGATTGTAGCAGCATTCCGGGAACTACCGTCAAAAATATCAGAAATCAAATCCTTTGAATTGGGAACCAATAATAGTCCGGAAGGTTTAAATAATGGATTAACACATTGTTTCATGGCCACTTTTAGCAGTGAGGCCGACAGGGATGCATATCTGGTTCATCCAGCCCATAAAGCTTTTGTAGGCCTTTTGAAACCTGCTCCTGATAAAGTTACCGTGTTAGATTATTGGGTTAAGCAATGAAGGTGAGTTACAGGCGCCTGGTATACTCGCCAGAGTTGGAAATGAAGGACTAACCTGAAATTTATTATACCCTTTGCCAGGCAAGAGGCACGAGTACGCCATCGCACAAGGCCGGACGGCATCGCGCCAGAATTGGTGCCTATCCTGTAATTTGCTTTTCAAATAGCCTAAACGCACTTCGCCGGAACAATACGTGGCACATACCATTCAGTAGCCTGGCACGTTGCTTATACGCTATCCAGTATCCTCAATTAAATCAATCATTATTATCTACTGTTTGTAATTTAGATAATAAACCTAGTGTATGTGCCGGCTTCTTATTTCTCTACTCATACTTACTGCTTCGGTTTCCTGTTCTAAAAATGAAAAAGGACTGCCGCCGGCTGTTATTCCCGATATGATTAACGGTATCATATTGGACCTTCATGTAACCCCACTCAATATTACAAAGCCGGATAAAGGTTCATTTACGATTTTTATGACCGGTACAATTTATAAGGCGGAGTTTAATGCGGTTCCGCAGTCCCAATCGAATGCGGTTTTATCCTTTGAATCGGATACTATACTTGTTGCCGAGAGTAGAGAATTTGCAAATCTTGGAAAAGATGCTGTTGCTTACAATCCGGTTGCAGCAAATGAAGTAACGATCCGGTTTAATAATGGTAAGAAAATATTGGGGCGATTTGATCTGAATACAGGTTTTGGTGGTGATTTTGGTGAAACATTAATATCTCAATGGCGCAATCCAAATGATCCCGCAAAGCCAAATCAAAAAGCAAAGGACGATCTCAGCCGGTTTGTAAAATTATATTCTGATGCAGATGGTCCGGGGCCGGGCGTATCTCCGTTGTACCTTTTAGTTCAGGTCTCCAAACAATAATGCTTTGACAAACTCAGGACGAGATTCCCTCTGTGTCTCCTCCGTGTCCTCTGTGGTTAAAATTGGTAATCAAATTATAATCTTTTCGAAGAGGCGAGACTTTTTATCCTTTGACAAGTTCAGGATGAGATTTCCTCTGTGTCTCCTCCGTGTCCTCTGTGGTTAAAATAGGTAATCAAATTATAATCTTTTCGAAGATTCGAGACTTTTTATCCTTTGACAAGTTCAGGAT
>Ga0136634_10001001_pt1 | contig 11159 bp, 14 predicted proteins | sample AntDrymUQ8332106_2_FD_104654 | JGI IMG/M metagenome (GOLD analysis project Ga0136634, IMG submission 104654) | Polar desert sand microbial communities from Dry Valleys, Antarctica - metaG UQ833 (21.06) | ecosystem: Environmental > Terrestrial > Soil > Desert | place: Antarctica: Dry Valley... | reverse complement strand
ATATGTGGTGGCAGCAGAACCGCATCGCGCTTGCACGCAACAGTAACCTGGAAGTGATTACGGTTTCGCCGGAAGAGACGTCGCAGCTCGCAGCGTTGGCCGAACGATCGATGCGGCTGTCGTGCACCGTTCAGGAAGGCAGTGTGTGGATCGGGTCGGACCAATCAGGGTGCAACGTCGAACCGAAGCACTTGAAGCGCGTTGCTAAAGAGCGCGATGAGTAAGCAAATGAAATTCGACGTGCGCGGTGAGCTGCGCTGCTCCAATTACCGCGTGTCGAGAAGTACTTCAAAGCCGCCCCAGAACATCCGCTTGCCGTCGAAGGGCATGTCCATGTTCTTCATCTCGGGGTCTTCCATCATCTCCTTGTTGCCTTTGTCGCGTGCTTCCTTTGACGGCCACTCGATCCATGCAAAAACGACGTTCTCGCCGCTCACAGCGTTAACGGCCTTCTTGAAGTCAGTGACCTTGCCATCTGGAATATCGCTGCCCCAGCATTCAACGATGCGTGTTGCGCCAACCCGCTTGAACACCTGCGCGGCCGTTTTTGCCGACGCGCTATACGCGTCCCGTTTGTCATTGGGAACGGGAATTACAAACCCATCGATATAACTCATTGATTGTTACCTTCACGTTAAGCGTTTCTGACAGAAGACTAGGCAGCATGAAGCCAGCAGCGTACCCGGTTGGGAAGGTGGTGTTGATGTGGCGAACGGTGTGCCCTAGGCAACAGGCAGCTGCTTTTCGACTCGCTCGTCGAGCAATACGTGTTCAATCCGGTCGCTACCAATGCGCTCCGCGCGCGCTTCATTGATCGCTGCTTTTTCACTGTTTGGCACAAGCAGCAGGTTGCTATCTAACGCGCGTACTTCCTCCGCGATGCGTGTGATTTCCGCGCAACGTGCCGCGCTGGCTGACACGCTGCGGATGTAAATCGCTGCTACACGGCGCGGGAATTCGCGCACGACCTGTCGATAGATTTCGGGATCCTGCTCGGCGCTGTCGCCCACCAACACAAACGGTAGATGTGCAAACGTAGTCATGATTCCGCGGATGCTCGCGAGCTTGTGCGTGGCGTGGTCGCGCCGGTCGTGGAGCATGTGCCGGCCCCAGTCCCTCAGGAATATTGGCCCTCGTGGAATGCCGTTGATACGGAGAAAGTCCACCAGCGGCGGGTACAAGTTCCACGGGCTGCTCGACACGTAGAAGATCGGATTGCCTTCGTCCCCCTCGACGCCGTCATGCAGCGCGCGGTACAGCGCGGACACTCCCGCCAGCGGCTTGCGCGTGGCCGCGTTCGACCGAGCCAGTGTCCACAGCATGCGGCGACGATTGCCGACGTGCGTCCAGACGATTGTGTCGTCGATGTCGCTGATGACGCCAAAGCGCGCGCTCACCGGCGGTACGCAGATCATCGCGCGGGCCACGATCGGCGCGCCATCACCTGCAGCAGGTGCCAAGAGCCGCAAGTCAATCTCTACGTCTCTTTCGAACTTCCGATCAAGCGGGATCGTGAACGCGAAATAGCCTTCACGATCGGTAACCGTTTGGTGATCACGTGACCGAACGTGCGCGCTTACGGTAGCGCCCGGTACTTCGGCAGAATTCATCAGCCTCGCGAGAGCGATGAAATTACGCCAGGCGCTGGTTCGCCCTTCAGCCAGCGTCGACTTGCGCGCGCGCAGAACCCGACCGCGTAGGGTGAGTTCGCCGTCGTTTGCATAGCCCGTGTAGGGCATCAGCATCAAGCTGCCGGCGCGCGGCGACCCCTCCGCTGGCTCGCGCGCCGGCACAGGGCCGGGGTCACCGTCTGCGCCGAGCTTAAATTGAGCGCAACTCTTGGTGCCGCGCAGAGTTCGGTGGACTAAGGGGTGCAGTTTGGCTGGGTGAAGATTCGTTGTGTGGCGTGAAGACGAGAGCAGTTGTATCGAACCCCTGCGCCCGCGCCTTGTTAAGAAAATCCTGACGCGTGGAATCGTCCACAACCGGTTTCTTGGCCAACAACGATAATTGCTTGCGGTTTTCAGTGCCAACAATCGCGGTGCCGTAGTCGTCCGCCACGTCAACGATGGTGTAATCCGACCACACGAACGGTAGCGCGTCTAACGCGGCGTTCGAAAACGAGATCTTGAAGCGCGACTGCGTGGCGTCGTCACGCAATTTGGCGCGACCGGTCACCCGTCGAATGGTGCCGTCAGCCTGACGCGAAAGACTGAGCAAGCGAAGCCCGCTATCGGTCCGCGCATAGGTGATGCGGTTTTCGGTGCCGTAGTTCTTTTCTCCCTGTTTAGGCAAACGTGCAATCTCGTACCAGGTACCCGCAAAGCGATCGAGGTCCACTTGCGCCGCACTCGTCAGCCTTTTCTTTGCGTCTTTCGCAGCAAAGGCGGCAAACAAGGCAGTCATCACCGTCATTACTTGCGGAACCACCCCGACCACGGGCGAATATTTCTTAATCAAGGCAAGCCAGCCGCCATCTCGGCCAGCAATGTCGCGTACGCGCTCCCTTCGATTCCTAAGCCGGGGAACGCGTTTCAAAAGTCGGCGCGCCAAAATAAAGAATGCGGCGCCACCGATCACCATGGGGACCTTCGCGCTCCATTGATGGCGCAGGGCACGGCCCGAAGCAGCGGCCTGAGCATCGGCGGCGTAGACACTGAGCTCTGCTGCGGCGATTTCGGCTTCCAGTAACTTAAGAGATAGGGCCATTACGAACTTTCAAATGTGCCGACGACAACGAACGAACACGGGTCGTTGGAAAAGTTGGACTTCCACCTGTGCTTGCATCCGTACCAGAACGAAAGACACTGCCGACTACAGACGACCAATCATCACGCCCGCTACCAATGCGACTATCAATGCAGTCAGGGGGCGCTCCCTGATTTCGCTACGGGCCGACTCCGCCTTGTCGTCGCTGTTCATAAAATCGTCGAACTTGGTGGATGCGGTCGTCCTCAACTCATCAGCCGCATTTCGGGTGCGGTCCAACGCTGACCCTGCTTTCGCAGCCAAGCGGTCGACCGTGCCGTGGGCACCGTCCGTTGCGCGATCCACAAGGGAATGGGCACGATCGGCAGCCTCAGCAGTATCACGACTTGTCGAACTGCCCGGTGTCTTGTTAGCACTCGCAATGCCCGGAGTGCTGGTCCTGGGGAAAGCTGTTTCCATTTGTGCTCCTCATTGAAGATGCCTGACGAACGGCAAGGCCTGCAGTCCGCATGATGCAGAAACCGTGCCTAGGATCGCTAGGCGCGTCTAGTCGTGTCGCCAGAAAGCAGACGCCGAGTCAAACGGTGAGACGTTGCTTGTTACCTATTTGGCGCTCAGCTATCTGACGCCGGTTGCCAGCTGCGCGTCGGTCAGCCGGTAATACAGACCGTGGGGATCATCGCGCAACACACTTAGACGGCCGGCAACAACCACCGGCTCATAGGTGTGCTTGATCGAGGTCTTCGCTTTGACCTCGACGATGTATTCGGGACCGACCGACAAACAGAACGGACAACTCGCTGGCCGCATCGTCAATAGAAAATGATTGTGCTTCTCGCCGGCGGCGATCGGCATCATAAAGCCCTGCAATTTGACGTCTTGCTGGTCGAGCTTGCGGACTTCCGCAGCGAACTCAGGAAGAAAGCGCTGGGCGACTTGTGCCGTCTTGACCTGGCCCAGCACTTTCCACGAAACGATTCCCTTCATTTCTGGCAATTCGTTCAGCAGCCGCGGATCGATCGGCAGTTGCATCCCGGGGTGGCCCCCGATGCTTGGCGACTGCGGGGCCGCTGAATTCGGGACAAGAAGAAACAGCATCGCTGCTGCTAGTCCTACGTTATGCATTCGATTCATCGTTCTCACCTTGCTCAATGAGCATGCCGCATGCCGCAATATTGGCCCACCGCGATGCCTTTGCATGCATCCCGTAGCCGTAAATGACATTGTGCCTCGGCTGTACTGGATTCCAGACACCGCGCAGCTTCCTCGTGCGCTCTGGCCATTTGCCGATGGCGCGCAATATCTCCATCGCGATGTGGGTCCGCCTTCGGCGGCGGGGCCGTAGAGCTCTTGGCTGGCGGAGTCGTCGGCTGCGCCAGTGCAACCACTGACACTAACAATAGAAGCGTCCAAATCACTCTCATCAATTCACCCTTTGGCAAGTGTCTGCGCCACGTCCATCCGACCGGCGCGCCACGCCGGCAACAGCGCAGCGATCGTCGAAGTCATCAGCGCAACGATACCAATCCACAGCAAATCGGGCGTGACATGCGCAGTCACAGAAAACGCCCGGGCTTGAGCCAGCCGCGTTGCAACGACGGCCACCGCGCCGAGCCCGATCAGCAAGCCCAGAATAATTGCAGCCAAGGCAAGAAGCCACGCTTCAAACAGCATGAGCCCCGCGATACGGCCGCGGCTTGCGCCGAGCAGTCGCATGACCGCAATGTCGTAGCGTCGCTCTTCGAGCGCGCTGTACAGCGTGACAAAAAGAGCCAGTAACGATGATGCAATTAGAACCGCGGCGAACACACGCATTGTGTTTATGCCGACGCCGACCACCGCGAAAAGCCGTGCCAACTCGCTCGCTGGCGACGCTGCCATCAATCGGTTCTCGGCGTTCACTTGCCGTGGCACGATCGCCGCTGCCAGCGGCGACGCGTAGCGCACCAGCAGTGCGGTCACTTCACGATCGGCTAACAAGATCGCGCGCTCATCCGCGTCCGCCGGTTGGCCTTCGTGCACGCGCCAGACGCTGGATTTGTCGGTAATCACAAGCCGATCGAGCACCGTTCCGGTCGGCGTCAAGATGCCAACCACGCTGTACATCGACTCTTCATGAGTGGCTCCGCCCTCGGTCAGGCCATGAGTTCCAGCAAACGTTGATGCAATCGAGAGTCCAGTGGTGAGCGCGACTTCGGCGCCGAGCACCGCCTGCATCGGCGCGGTCCACAGCGCGCCGGCCGCAAGACGACCGCCATAGTTTTCTATTAACGCCGGCTCGGTACCGACGATACGAAACCCGCGAAAGTTATCGCCCAACGACACTGGAATCACCTGGGCCACCAGCCGGTTGGCGCGCAATTGATCGACGGCGGCGAGCGCAACATTGCCGGTGGGAACATCGACGTGATAAACGGCAGAAAGAACCAGTTGCAAGGGTGAGCCCTTGGCACCTACGACGAGGTCGATACCTTGCGCATCGCGCGTCATCTGCCGTGACAGCTGCCCTTGAATTAGTACGACGAAGACCAACGTCGCAATGCCGAGCGCGAGCAGCACAACCGCCAGCGTGGTTTGCAGCGGCTTACGCAGCAGCTGCGCAACCACAAGTCGCCAGGCGTTCATGACGGTGCCCGGTTCAAATGCACTTGGCGTGCAAAACGTTCGCGAATTCTCGCGTCGTGCGTCGCAACGACCAGCAACGCGCCGGTCATATGCGCTGCCTCGAACAGCAGCTCGACCGCTCGCGCCGCATTTGCGTCGTCCAGGCTGGACGTGGGCTCGTCGGCCAGCAGCAGGCGCGGCTTGTTGACGATCGCACGGGCAATGGCCACCCGCTGCCGTTCGCCGACGCTTAGCCGTTCGGGCCTCGCGTGCATTTGGGCCTGCAGACCGAGATCCCGCAACAGAGTACGAGCGGTATCGCTATCGTTTCCGATGAAATACTGTGCGAGGCGCACATTTTCGAGCGCGCTCAGGCTCGGTAGCAGATGCAGCATCTGCGGAATCACGCCGACGCGACTCGCGCGCCAGCGATCGCTGCGCTCGACCAGCGGATAAAGAACTTCGTCGTCCAGCGTTACGCTACCCGCGGTCGGACGCAGGATGCCGGCAAGGACGTGCAGCAGCGTCGTCTTGCCGGCCCCGCTCGACCCCATCAGCGCGCAGTGCTCATCGCGCGCGAGCTCGAAATCGGCAACCGCCAATACAAGCCGGTTGCCGTACGAGTGGGTGACTGCACGCACCGTAAGCATTCGATGACCTTAGCGCCGCATTCCAAGCCGCATGACGTGCCTTACAGATTCGAGCGTAGCCCGAGCCAATAGGAGCGTCCCGCCAGCGGCGCAAAGTCCTTCAGAAACGACGTGTGAACGCGGATCTGCTCATCGGTGAGATTGCGCACTTGGCCGTACAGCTTCAGCGACGGAATCGGCACGGGGATTGAAACCGTAAAGCTCAGATCGACCCGGGTATAGGCGGGCGTTGCAGTTTCCGGCACGCCGTCGCGCAAATCGAAGCTTGCGATGCGATCCTGCCTCTGCACTCGCATCACCGCGGCCTGCGCGCTCCAGATGTCGGCACGCCAGCCGAGATCGAGGCCGAAGCGTGTGGGAGAAATGCGCGGTAAATTGGCGCCGTCGTTGACGCCCGACGTCAACTTTGCGCGCACCGTGTCGCCCCAGACACGCGCTTGCGGACCAAGGCGATCGCCGAACTCGACCTCGGCCTCGGCGCCGCGGAACTGCACGTCGTCCTGTCGATAGAAGAGATTCGACAAGGTCTCTTCGACATTGCCGTCTTCGTCAAGCAGATCGGTCGTGCTGCCGTCGAAAGAGCCGTACACGTAATCGCGCACGCGGTTGGCAAACACATTGACTTTGCCCCGCACCGGCCCGGCCGTCTTGCGCAGCGACACATCGAGGTTGACGGCGCGCTCTTTGCGCAAGTTGGGTTCGCCGATTTCGAATGCGAAAGTCGCCGGATGCGCACCGACGAAGTACAGCTCCTCGGCGCTCGGCGCACGTTGCGAGTAGGTCAGTGTTGCGCCGACATCGAGTCCCGGCGCGAACTCCCAGGCCGCGCCAGTCGATGCCGAATACAGGTCGAATGTCCGTGACGACGCGCGTGTGCCGTCTTCATAGTCCTCCTGCACGCGATAGCGCGCGCCCTCGTAACGCGCGCCGAACTCCGTGCGCACGCTGCCGAAGCGCTCCTCTTCGACCAGGAACAATGCGCCAAGCCGCTGCCGTGTTTCGGGCAACGTACCCTCGCCCACTACGCGAATCTCCGCCCCCTGCAGCTGCAAGCCGACCACTCCGTTGAAGCCGGCAATCGTGTTGTGCGGCAACTCAACGCGCCCTTCGGCGGCCTTGTTGGTGAATATCGCGCCGGGTTCGCCGCTCGGCTCGAACTCGGTGTGCTTGTAATCGGTGAACGAGAATTTCGAACGCAGGCCCTTAAAGATGGCGAACGGCCGCGTGATGTCACCGAGCAGTTCGGTGCGCGTGCGCTTCAAGTCGATGGTGACCGGTTCATCCGGATTCGGAATGCCGTATTCGGATTCGTAGCGTTGTACCGCTGCGCCGAAGTTGAAGCCGGAGCCGAAAAAGCCGAGCCCACCGGCGATCGACTGGGTATCGGTCTTGCTGTTCGGCAGCTTGTCGTTTGCAATGACGTTACCGCCGGCATCGCGCAGCGGCTCTGCCAGTTCGTAGTCCGCGGTGCGTTGCTTGAAACCTTCGAGCCGCCACGCCACATCGGTCCCCAGCGGCCCTTGCAGCTCGAGCGCGCCAAGGCGTTCTCGCTCGGCGGTGGTGCCGCGCAGATGCAGCCCCGCGCCGAACTCGGTAAGCCGCTGCTGCGGAATCCGCTGCGAGACAATGTTCACCAACCCGCCGCTTGCTCCCGAGCCGTACAACAGCGTTCCCGGACCACGCAGCACTTCGACTTGCTGGCTGTTGAACGTGTCCGCAGACACGCGGTGATCGGGCGACAGACTCGACACGTCGCCAACCCCGAGACCCGATTCGGTGATGCGGACACGCGCGGCGTCCTGACCGCGGATGATCGGGCGGCCGGCCCCCGCGCCGTATGCCGAAGACTGCACGCCAAGCTGCCGCGCGAGGGTCTCGCCCAGCGACGTGCCTTCCTGCAGACGCAAGCTGTCACCTTGCAGCACGCTGATAGGTTGCAACGCATCGAGTTCGGTGCGCGGCAGGGGCGTCAACGTAATGATCACTCGGTCGAGTGACTGAGTAGCCGCCGGCGGGGACGATTGCGCCAGTACCGCAGGTACAGCAGCAAGCGGCGCGAGCGCCGCGGTCACGGCGCGTACAAGTACGCTCCGCGCAAACTGTGTTGCATTCATTTTTCTTTCGTTCCATTCGTCTTGAGCGCGTTCGATCGAACGCCAACACCGGTGGCAAACGCGCACCGGCAGGAGTGTTAAGAGGAAATGTCAGGCGCGCGGCGGCGCGCGAGACTGGAACGGAAGATGCGGGGAGTTATCGGTGACCGCGAAATGGAGCGTCGCGGAGGTGAAATGCACCGGCAGGGCCGCAACCGGTGCAGGCAAGGCGGACGGCGTGCCGTCGGCCAACGTGGCGGCGTCGTACGCCGCACAGTCATGCCCGCGGTCATTGCCATGGTCATCGTTGGCCAAAAGCCCAGGCCAGTTCGAGGCCTGCGATTGCGTCCAGTGAGCGTGCCAGATCCGATGCGAAACGCCGGCGCTCTGAGCGCTGATCAGCGCGATTGCAAACAGAGTGACCGACGCCGCGCGGGCGAATGAAAAAACTTTGAGGTGCTTGCGCTGGATTAACCACATGGCGCACAAATTATGACGCATACCGACGACACATGTCCGACCTGAGTAGATCACTCACCATGTGTCGTGCACGCGCAGCGTGAAGGATTCGAGACCTACTTCGTGGTTGACGCTGTGGGCGGAAGCACAACCCTGGCACACGACACGGCGATCCAGCGCATGGGGCAAGCCGGCAGCCAGCCCATCACCTTGAATTCGCTGCTGACCGAGTGGATCCGCGACTGGGCACACGCCCTACACGAAGGATTTCCTCAGCTACATGAAATGGTACGAGCCCGAGATCGAAACGATTCGCAGGCGTCTGCGTGCCAAGCCCCACCGAGGCGAAGACGCGTGAGACGGATTGCCGATCCGATCAGTCGGCACTGCGTGGCCTAGCGGTTGTGACTAGCCGCATATGCCGCGGCGCTTCGCAGTCAATTCTTCACGGCTGAGGAAGCCATCCTTGTTGGCATCGATCTGCACAAATCGCTGCGCGAGCTCCGGATAAGACGCCGCCTCCTCGCGCGACAGCCTTCCATCGCCATTCGTGTCGAGCTTTTCAAATCGCTGTTCGGGTGCGGCGGCGGTGGCAACTGACGCCATCGTGGCGACGCAAATAGCGATTGCGAACGCAATGTTCTTCATTTCAGTCTCCCTGAGCTGTTTGTTGACCAAGTTGCCTCGGCGAGTGTGGGCACCCGACAGTCCCCGGGCCAGTCGATTGCGACAGACGACATTCCAACGCGGCCGAGCTGCGATCTGCGTCGACCGACGGTGGTCGTCCAGCCTTGGACCGCGCCCGGCGGCGCCGCCGCTACTTCGGCGCAATTGGAACTGTGGCTGGCGACTGTTCGAGGACGCGCTCCCTCACGGCGGGATCGTTTGCGTCACTCAGCGACGATAAGTTGAACATCGGGCGGGTCGGACGAGCGACGAATCTCTTCACCTAATGTGCAGCGGTCGCCAGATGTAATGTCAGCCGCCATCACGCTCGGATCATGTAGACCGAATAGCGGAAGCCGGTTGGATGACTTCCCGTCAGCGCGTCCATCTCGCAAAATTTGAGCTTGATTTGGAGCGACCGAAATGGACCTGTTTGACTGGCTTACCGTGCTCTTCTCGTTTGGGCTCGCGCTTTACCTCGTATTTGACGGCGGCCGAAACGGAGACTGGTCACTCACGCCACCGCAAGGTGATGACGAATTTGGCGTCGGATAGCTGCTCCGGCCTTTCCTTAATACCCGCGCGCCCGGTCGACGTAACCCGGGGTGAGCTGACCGATACGCCACGCTACAGTTGCGCGATCCTGTCGGCGATCTGCGTTGCGGCTGGAGCAACTGGGTCGGCCTGGACAAGTGCGGCGTTACGATCACCTTCGGGTGCGACCAGTACGGGTCGTCGTCGGGAAGCGGCTCTGTGCGGAATTTATCGAGCGTTACGCCGCCGAGGTGGCCGTAGTCCAGCAGAGCGAACAGATCTGCATTGACGATCGTCGCCCGGCGCGATTTGCTGCAGCTTTCCTAGGCAGCCGCGTCCGACCGCGGGAGCACACGACCGGTTTCGAGCAGCGTCTTCAGATTCGAAAGAACCATCGGCCAGCCGCCTGATATTCCCGCGAGCATCTTGGGGTCGCGCTCGAGCTCGTCATGGGTGACCGTCAAACGAATCATTCCGTCGCCATGCGGCTCGATATCGAATGAAACACGTGAATGTTTCGAATCGTCCACAATGTCCTGCGGCCTGGCCCACGTGAAAACCAGGCGGCGCGGACGGGTGCTCTCAACAACCTTACCCACGATGTCGACCGTGCGCGCATCGTCTACGCGCTGGTGTTCCCATCGCGAGCCGGGCTTCCAATCCGACACGTTCACACGTGCGCATTCCCCACTCGGACCCACCCAGTATTGACGCATCACGTCGGTGTCGACCAGTGCCTTCCACACCTTCTCGGGTGTCGTCGCGATGTAGGTCACGTACACGTAGTCAGGTTTTTTCATCGTCATCACCTTCCAGTTTCTTTTTGAGGTCGCGCAACGCACTGAGGCGGCTGCGCTCGAATTTTTCGATCCGGCGCTCGTAAATTTGATTTAACGGCACCGGGTTCAGGTAGTGGAGTTTTTCTCGACCTTGCCAAACGATGACGACAAGGTTTGCTTCCTCGAGCAACTGCAAGTGATGTGTCACGGCTTGGCGTGTCATGTCCATGTCTTCGCAGAGTGCTTGCAGCGTCTGGCCGTTTTCCCGATGCAGCAGGTCGAGCAGACGCCTCCGGGTCGGGTCGGCCATCGCCTTGAAGACTCGGTCGATGTCCTGGACCTTGGTAATCAATGGTCCCTAGTTCCAGTTGTCGATCTTGATGTCGTTAGGGTTGGGAGCACCTTTCCCGGTTTCCAGAAGCGACTTCAAGCTCATCAGAAAAATCGCCCACTTGGTGCTGCAGTGGTGCATGGCCATCGCCGCCAGCAGAAGTCCGAGGATGCGAGTGGCGATATTGAGGCCCGAGAGGCTCAGAGGCCGGAAACGCTTCGAACTGTGGCGTGATATCCAAATGGCGGAAGTGCCGTCGTATTAGCAGTTCGCAGCGACGATCGCTTTCAGCTTATCAACCTGTGTTCTGTTTGGCGCTGTGTCGTCCGTTATT
>Ga0136634_10001000_pt1 | contig 11169 bp, 7 predicted proteins | sample AntDrymUQ8332106_2_FD_104654 | JGI IMG/M metagenome (GOLD analysis project Ga0136634, IMG submission 104654) | Polar desert sand microbial communities from Dry Valleys, Antarctica - metaG UQ833 (21.06) | ecosystem: Environmental > Terrestrial > Soil > Desert | place: Antarctica: Dry Valley... | reverse complement strand
CTTCAACAGGGCCTGCGCGAGAAATGCCATATCGCGCGCCGTGGTGACCTGATCCGGATGCGGAAGTCCATTTGCGTTATGGAAGCGTGTCTGCGTCATGCCAAGGCGCAGCGCGGTTTGATTCATCAATTGCACAAAGGCAGCCTCGCTGCCCGCCACCTTTTCCGCCAGCATGATCGCGACGTCGTTCGCGGATTTGATGATCAGGGCCTTGAGCGCCAGATCGACCTTCAAATCCGTGCCCACCGGCAGACCGATTTTGCTGGGCGGCTGACTCAAAGCGTGTTCGGAGCAGGTGAGGTTGTCCTCAAGGGATAGCCGCCCATCCCGGATGGCTTCGAAGGTCACATAGGCGGTCATCAGCTTGGTCAGCGAGGCCGGGTGCCAGGATGCGTCAGCATCTTCCGCGTAAATCACCAGGCCGGATTGCGGCTCGATCACCAAGGCCGGTCCGGCGTCGACTTCCCCGGCGAAACCGCTCAGAACGAAGGCCAAGGCGGCCAAGAAGGTAAGTCGTTGCAACGGCCAAACTCCACTCACTTGCGTCGTCGTGATGCTGGTAGACGCTGCTCCGGCACTCTTGCGAGCGCGATTGGTGCCCCAGGCCTGACTCGAACAGGCACGCCCTTGCAGGCAACAGATTTTGAGTCTGCCGCGTCTACCGATTCCGCCACTGGGGCAACAGCATGGGGCAGATCATAGTCATCACGCCTGCCGCGTCAACCTTGGCGGGCGATCATGGCATTATTTGATGAAGGCTGTGAGAAGCGGGGCACGTGTCGACGGCCGCCAAGAAAAAGGCCGACTGACAGCCGGCCTTTTCAGAGGCGAAATTCGCGGCCAGTCAGATTACCGCACTGCCTGCTTTGAGCGCCTCGTAGCGGCGGTTGATGGCATCCCAATTCAGAACATTCCACCAGGACGAGAGATAGTCCTCACGGCGGTTGTTGTATTTCAGATAATAGGCGTGCTCCCAAAGGTCATTGCCGAACAGGACGCGGCCGCCTTCGAGGAGCGGGGTATCCTGATTGGGCCGGGTGGCTATTTCCAGGGCGCGCCCGGACCGGTCCATCACGACAAACACCCAGCCTGAGCCAACATGCTTTTCGCCCATTTCATTGAAGCGCTTCTTAAAGGCGTCGAACGAGCCAAATGCTTGCGTGATGGCCTCCGCCACGGCGCCCTTCGGTGTGCCGCCGGCATTTGGAGCCATGATTTCCCAGAACATGGTGTGATTGGCGTGCCCTCCGCCATTGGTGCGGATTTCGCTACGCACATCTTCGGGAAGTTTTTCCAGGCCCGCAAGGAGCTGCGCAAGCGGGGTTGAGGCCAGGCTGGGTTGCTTGGCAATCGCGGCGTTAAGCTTATCGACATAGGTTTTGTGATGCTTGTCATGGTGCAATTCCATGGTTTTGGCATCTATATGCGGCTCAAGGGCGCTGACGGCATAAGGAAGCGGCGGGAGGGTAAAGGGAGGCTGCCCGGGTCCAGCCGTTTTCTCCGCCGGGCCGATCGCGGCGCCGGGAACTGGATTTTGCGCCTGAGCCAGCAGAGTCCCCGCTGTGAGAAATGCACCCGCCGAACCGGCGGTGATGAGAAACTCGCGTCGCGATGCCATGATAGTCCTTTCCGGACGGTTCTCGTCCAAACCCGATGCTCCCCGGATGACCAATGCTGTCGGCCACGGCGCGTGTTGCTGCTTGTGTCGCTGGCAACCCCACCACAACCTGGCTGTGTCCGTTCCAGGGGTGAACTTGTCCGGGGTAAACTGCCGGTTATGCGTACCAGTTCCTCAAAACGCGGACAGAATAGGCACGCGCCGGCCTGATGAGCCGAGTTTGGCTTGGCACGGAAGGCGTAAATTGCGATCGTCTCAACGCTTCGCAGGGTCTACTCAGATTCGGCGCCGATGCCGCCCGAAACTTTGCCATTAGGAGCGCGGCCAACGGCGTGGCTGGGCGCCTCGGCGAGGAGATCCTCATAAAGGCGTTGCGCATCGGAAGGAGAACCACGCCGCTCGCTGCAGGCGAGGATTTTCACCACACGCACACGGACCCCCAGAGCGGCCGTGATCACGTCGCCCACGCGGACCACATGGCTGGGTTTAGCGATTTTCTCGCGGTTGACGCGGATTTTTCCGCTGAACACGAGACGGCCGGCCAAACTGCGTGTTTTCACGAAGCGCCCATGCCAGAGCCATTTGTCGAGACGCTGTCCGGAACCGGCATCGTCCGCGCCCATGGCCCTCAGGCTTGATCTTGGGCTTGGCGCTCGAGCCGCTCCTTGAGCTGCATCAGGGCGGCGAAGGGAGAGTCAGGGTTGATCGGACGGTCTTTTGGCGGGCTGGCGCTGGCGGTCTGCCGATGCGGCGGGCCGGAGGGCGCCCGATTGGGACGGCGGTCTTCCCGGCGCCGTTCGTCGCGGCCCCTTCCATCCCACGGGCGATCGTCCCGGCGCTGCTCATCGCGGCGGCGATCGCTGCGTTGCTCCTGCGGTTTATGCTGTTGCGCTTCGCCTGTGGCACTCGGCGCCTGGCCCGTGAGAACGGCGGGAGCTGCCTTGTCGCCCTGCCGTGGACCGCGATCGCGGCTCGCGGCATGGTACCGCCTTTCCGGCCTGTCCTGCCCTCGGGGAGAGTGCCGCTTCTCGTCGGCCTGCACACGCCGCCTCGGGCGCCAAATCTCCTCGAACTGCTCTTCCGGCGCGGCAACCGGGGCGGCGCTAACCTCTTCGGCGCTGGCCGGAGACGTCTCGCTGACCGAACCAGGCTGTGGCGCTGTCTCGCCAGCATGGTTCTGCGCAGCGGACCCATCCTGGCTGTCGGCTGCAACCGGGCCGGTATGCAAAGACAGCTCAACCGGCACAAGGTCCGACGTCTCTACCGGGGCCGGTTCACCGGGCGTTGCCTGCCCGTTATATTCGCTGACGGCCTCAACGCCAGCCGGTTCGCCGGAAGGCGCCTCGACAGTATGCGCCACATCAGCTTCCACCAAAGCCGGTTCGCTGGGCGATGCTTCGCCGGTATTCCCCGCATCGGCCTCGACGGAAGCAGATTCGCTGCGCAATGCCTCGCCGGAATCCGCCGCATCGGCCTCAACACCAGCCGGTACACCGCCGGTATGCGCCGTATCGGCCTCGGCCGGGGCCGGTTCGCCTGGCGACGCATCGCCGGCACCTTCCGCAGCCGCTTCCATTTCGCCGCTAAGAGCAGGCTCACCCGTTTGCTGCGGCGGAGGCAAAGCTGCTTCCGCAGGCGCGGGTTTGGCGGCCAGCGGACGGCGTTCCTTGCGGAAGCCCAGCGCGAACAGCACGTGGCCCAGCTCTTCCGCCGAGCAGCCCATGATGGACATCATTTCCGGCTGCAGTTTAAAACCGCCCCGCCCGACAGCGCCAGCCGGCGGTTCGGGACGGGCTTCGGTCGGCTTCCAGGACGTAAGCGGCCGGATCAGGTCGGCAAGCCTTTCCAACATGTCGATCCGAACCGCGCGCGGACCACAAAGATGGAAACCGGCGGCCCGGTAAAAGATTTCTGGATAGGCCTTATCGATGGGAACGGAGGTCAGGCCTTGGCGCGGCGGCTCCGGCAGATCGGCCAGGCTCAGCCCGGCGGCGGGCCCGTGTTTGAGTGCGCGAAGCAAGAGAAGAAGGTCGGCCGCCGCGGGTTTCAGCATCAGCGGGAAATAGATGTTGTAGGCGCCGAAACGCACGCCGTATTTGCGCAGCTCGGCGCGGGCCTGCTGATCAAGCGCACGCAGTTCCGCCGCGACGCTTTCGCGCGGCAAAATGCCGAAATTCTCGACAAGGCGATAGGCGATGCCCCGCGCCAGACCCGTTACGTCGGGTGCGCGGGCGAGTTCGATGAGAGGCTTCAGGCGCGTCTCGATCAAGCCATTCAGCCAGACCTGCACGCGGCGCATGATCCGCTCGCGGTCCGGCTGGCTCAGATGCTCATCGGAGGTGAGTGCGAACACCGGCCTTAGCGGGTCGTCGCCGGCCTCCAAAATCCCGATTTCCTGCTTTTCCCAAAGGATCTTGCCGGCCCTGCTGAGCTGAAAGGCGTCGTCCTTGGAGTCGTTCAGGCGCTCCGAACGCATCGTCAACTCGCTCGCCAGCACTTTCGCGGCGGCATGACGCGCGGCCTTGCCATGGATGCCGGAGGCCGCGGCATCCGGGGTGAAGCGGAAGCCGGCGAGCTTGCCGACATAATGCTTTTCGACATAGATCTGCCCGCTATGCTCGATGTCGGCATAGAGCGTGTCCTTATCGCGCATGCTCTTCATAAGCACGCTGGTGCGCCGGTCCACGAAGCGCTGGGTCAACAGCTCATGCAATGCGTCGGACAGCGTGTCTTCGATCGCGCGCGTACGCTGGCGCCAATGCTCGGGATCGGCGAGCCAATTCTCGCGGTTCGAAACGAAGGTCCAGGTGCGGATATGCGCGAGCCGGTTGGATAGAGTATCAATGTCGCCGTCGGTGCGGTCGGCAAGCGCGACTTGGCCCGCGAACCAGTCCTCGGGGATCACGGCCGTGTCGCCGATGATGAATTTATACAGCGTCGCCGCCAGTTCGGCATGGTTGGCCGCGGAAATTTTCCGGTAATCCGGCACCTGGCAGACATCCCAGAGCAGCCGCAGGGCCGCAGGGGAACGGGCTATGTCGCGGATGACCGCATCCTCGCTGACATAATCGAGCGCCAGCACATCATCGGCGGCCCGCGCCCGTGTCAGGCGAGGCGATGGCGGCGTTTGCCGCAGGCTCTCCTTCAGACGATCGAGCGAGCTGAAATCGAGCGCGGGATTGCGCCACTGCAGGATCTTCACCGCCTCGAATTCATGATTTTCGAGACGGTTCACCAGCTCGGTGGAGAACGGCTCGACATCGCCCGTCACCCCGAATGTGCCGTCATTGACATGGCGCCCTGCCCGGCCTGCGATCTGTCCCAGCTCGGCGGCGGAAAGCTCACGATGCGAGCGGCCATCGAATTTGCGCATGCCCGCAAAGGCAACATGGTCGAGGTCAAGGTTGAGCCCCATGCCGATCGCATCGGTGGCCACCAGGAAATCGACGTCGCCGGATTGGTACAGCTCCACCTGCGCGTTGCGCGTGCGCGGGCTCAGCGCGCCGAGGACCACCGCGGCGCCGCCGCGTTGGCTCCTTACAAGTTCGGCGATGGAATAAACGTCGCCCGCGGAAAACGCTACGATCGCCGAGCGGCGCGGTAGACGTGTGATCTTCTTCTGCCCGGCGAAGGTCAGCTTGGAGAGGCGGTGACGCGTGATGAAGTTTGCGCCGGGGAGAATGTCCTTGATCGCGGCGTGCATCGTTGACGCGCCAAGGAGCAGCGTTTCGCTCCGGCCCCGCGCGGTGAACAGGCGCTCGGTAAAGACATGACCGCGCTCGAGATCTGCGGCGAGCTGAATTTCGTCGATCGCGAGAAAATCCACATCGATATCGCGCGGCATCGCTTCAACGGTGCAGACGAAATAGCGGGCGTTGTCTGGCTTGATCTTTTCCTCGCCGGTGATCAGCGCGACCTTTGCCGGCCCGATGCGCGTGACGATCTTGTCGTAGACTTCCCGGGCGAGCAGGCGCAGCGGCAGGCCAATCAGCCCGCTTTCATGCCCCAGCATCCTTTCGATGGCGAGGTGGGTTTTGCCGGTATTGGTGGGCCCCAGCACCGCGATAACAGATCGCCCGCCGGCATGGCCGTAAGAGAATGCGGGAGCGGTGATGTCGGCCATAACAACTTGTCCTTTAGGGATGCCATTCTCAATCACGCTAGGAGGCGATATGAGCCGTGATGACGTTCATTTCCGCATGTCAGCACAATATGCACGCAGCATGATGGGGCGGAAAAAGCCTGCGGCCGGCAATGCGGCGAGGCGCCGGAAAATAACAAAAAACGGCTCATCGAGGGATCGCGCTTCGTGAGATCTTCGTTGGTGCTGCTTCTGTGATGCCGATCACGTGTCGTTATTGAACAAGGGCGCGCCGAAAATCGCCGCCTTCCACGTTGAAGGCGGAAGAGGTCAGCGTGGCGGTTCCGACCGGTGTCGGCACATTGATATAATAGGGGACGTACAGACCCGCTTTTGAAATCGGCATCATCCACACTTCTATGCCGTCATTCTTCGCAGCGAAATTGCTGTCGTCGTCTCCGGGTTTATGACCGGCGATGGGGATGAACTTCACCCTGCATATGAAGGCGGGGCCTTTGTAGCCATTGCTCGCGCTGATCTGCTTCGTGCCTTTTAAGGAAAGCTGCAGATCGTAACGCGCTTTGCCATCGAAGATGGGCAGCCGCCGGCCGCAGACTTCCGCGCCGCTCTTATCCGCGCCGATATTCGAGAGCATGACCACCGCGCTCAGCGGATCGACAACGTTCTGCATGTGCTTACGCGTGACGGGCACACGGGCGGAAGAGGGGCGTTGCGGTGGATTAACCGCGATTTCGCGAACGACGTTGTTAGAAAATTTGACGTCGATCTTCTCGCTCTTGTCATTGCTCTTATAGCCAAAGCTGTAGGCATAAGGGAGCGGCCCGCGGCTCATCACGCGCCCCGAGGAGGATGTCAGTCCGTTCCACTCGAACAACATCCCGGCCAAAAGGCTTATCCGCGCCTGCGCCGAGACATTGTATTCACTATTGGCGAGCGTGGCGAGAAGCTTGAAGTCGCCGATGTTAAGACCGTTGAAGTTGATATTGTACTTGGCGGTGACTTTCGACGGCTTGCTGTCCGCCGCCGCGATTTGGCCATGCCCCCACGCGCCAACCAGAAACGGGAGGAAGAGGGTGAGAAAAAGCAGGACGGATCGGTAACGGCTAGCGCGCAGAGCGTTCATTTCCAATCCTTACGAACTCGCAAACTGACAAGCCACGTCGCCGCGCCTCGGCCCCTGGCCACTTTAGGCGAGGAGCATACCGTCCCTACGAGACAATCACATGGCGTATTTTGCAAATTCGTCAAATCTATGTTGGCTTGCACGAGACAAGTCTGAGACCGCTGGCAAAGTAGGCGCTGCGGCTGGAACCTGCAAGCTGTGTTTCGCACCTTCTGTCAGCGCGCACCCGCCACCATGTTGATGGGGACGGTTCGCCCGGCATTGCTTGACGCAAGAACTAGAGCCGCTTATAAGGTCGAAGCTTGGCCACGGCTTTCGCTGTGGTCATTCCTTTTTGTCCACACTCATCTTTATCATTTAGCGAGCTGGAGATCACCATGTCCCGCCGGTGCGAGCTTTCGGGCAAGAACGCCCAAGTCGGCCACCTTGTCAGTCACTCGCAGATCAAGACCAAGCGGCGCTTTATGCCCAATCTGTGCGACGTGACGCTTCTTTCCGATGCGCTGAACCGCAGCGTGCGGCTGAAAATCAGCGCCCATGCTCTACGCTCCGTCGAGCATCGCGGCGGTCTGGATGCGTATTTACTCAAGGCCGGCGACGCGCAGCTTTCCGGCCGCGTGTTGCGTCTGAAGCGCGAGATTCAAAAGCGCAAAGCCGCTCCCGCTGCCGCCGAAACGCCGCCCGCTACAGGCGAAGCTAGCCCCGCGGCCTAAGTCTCGGCTGCCTGCCACGCGGGGAACGTGGTCCTGTCCGGGCCGGGCGGACCCAGAGGCTATTTGAGCTTGAACTGCATCAGCAAGGTGCGCTGCAAAAAGTTGAAATTGTCGTCTGAGATCAGCGTCAGCACGCTTTCTCCCTTCGCCGTTTCATGGACGGCGAGCCCCTCGAAATTATCGATCTCCATTCCCGGTCCCGCCTGCAAAAGGGTTTCGCCCGTTAGGAGCGCGCCGGGCCTGATGTCGGCTGCCTTGATCAAGCGGAGGCGAATGCCGAGCCGCAGCATTCTCGGATTAAAGCTTCTCTCGAGAATGACGAGGCTGCCATCGGCAAGGCTCTGCAGATCGGTAGGGTCGAAATCTTCGTGGCGTTTGAGGAAGAGCGGCTGTGCCTTTCCGTCCTTCACTAGGGCGCCTGTATGATTTCCCTCACTCGTGAGCTTGCGTTCGGCAAAAACCACCAGCGCGCCTGCTTGCGCGCCGCCGCGTATGAGCGTGGCATTTTCTAAACCCGCATTGGAGCTCATCCCCTTAAGCTGCGGCGGCACGGGGCGAGTGGAGAGCGGCCCGCGCATCTCCCCCTTCTCGAACGCATATTCCTCCAGACGGTGACGGCCCTCGAAGGCGATCAGATACCGGCCCTCGAGCGCACCAGGCTTGAGCGCGACCAAGGCTTCGGCATCGCGATCGCGTTTTCCCTGCAAGGGCCGCCCGTCACGCTGCGGAATGGCGCCTGTCCGGGCTTCGCTGACGCCGGAAAGCTGTCCATGCTTGTATTCGAGCCTGCCCGCAAGCCAGCTCCCAGCATCGGAAACAGACAGGAAGCGCTCGCCTTTGCTGTCCACCGCGAGGCCGGAATAGCCGCCGAAATGCTCCGAGCCCGAGTTCAGAACGAGGCCGCCCTGCCAGACGAGCCTGCCAAAGTCGCGCTTTCCGGGCTGTGCGTTGTCGAAGGGAAGGCCGCGCCCGCTGACTTTCACGTCTTGCGGCTTGAGATTGCCGATATCGGCCTTATCGGCCGCGACCGCCGTGGCGACGAAGGTGAGACCCGCGATGGTGGCGATAAACCCCGGCCTGCGGACGGCTTTCCCCAGCGCCCGCGCTTTTTCCACCCTCACTCGCCCGCCTTTCAGATTCGCGCACACCGGCGCGCACTATCGCGGCGGAAGGTAACAAGTTCAAGCATGAGCCGAGGCAAGCACTGGTTCAACGCGGGAGATCTGTATGCCCCATCAAAAACTTGTCGATGGAGTGCGCCGCCTGCCGGCCTTCGCGAATCGCCCACACAATCAGGGATTGTCCGCGGCGCATATCGCCGGCGGCAAAAACTTTCGGCCGCGTCGTTTGGTAGTCCCGCTCATTGGCCCTGACATTGCCGCGCGCATCGAGTTCCACTTCAAGCGCCTGCACCATGCCGTCATGCACCGGATGCACAAAGCCCATGGCGAGGAGGACAAGATCGGCGCGCAACTCGAACTCGGTTCCCGCAATTGGCTTGAAGCTGCCGTCCACGCGCACGCAGTGCAGCTTCGCCACCTTGCCATCCGCGCCGGAAAAATGCGTGGTCATCACGCTCCAGTCGCGGTTTGCCCCCTCCGCCTGGCTTGAGGAGGTGCGCATCCGCATCGGCCATTCCGGCCATACGAGAAGCTTGTCCTCCATGTCCGGCGGCCTTGACAGGATTTCAAGCTGGGTCACGCTGAGCGCTCCCTGCCGGAAGGACGTGCCGATGCAATCCGAGCCGGTATCGCCGCCGCCGATGACCACGACATGTTTGCCGTTGGCCACGACCTGATCGACATCGCCGAGCTGCTCGCCGGTCAGGCGGCGGTTCTGCTGCGGCAGGAAATTCATCGCATATACCACGCCGTGCAGATCGCGGCCCGGGATCGGCAGATCGCGCGCCTTTTCCGCGCCGCCCGCCAGAAGCACAGCATCGAAGTCACGTTCCAGCTCGGCGATCGGTTTACCCACCCCGATATGCACATTGCAGTGGAAGTTGACGCCCTCGGCCTCCATCTGCCGCGTGCGGCGTTCGACCAGCCATTTCTCCAGCTTGAAATCGGGAATGCCATAGCGCAGCAAGCCGCCGGGAAAAGCGTGCTTGTCGAAAACATGCACATCATGGCCGGCGCGGGCGAGCTGCTGCGCGGCGGCTAGCCCCGCGGGGCCGGCACCGACGACCGCTATCCGCTTGCCGGTCTGGCGTTCCGCCGGCTCCGCCGAGATCCAGCCCTCTTCCCACGCCTTATCCGCGATCGTGCATTCGATGGTTTTGATGGTGACCGGCGCGTCTTCCAGGTTCAGCGTGCATGCGGCTTCGCAAGGCGCGGGACAGACACGCCCGGTAAACTCGGGGAAGTTGTTCGTGGAATGCAGGTTCAGCGACGCATCGCGCCAGTCGCCGTGATAAACGAGATCGTTCCAGTCGGGGATTTGGTTGTTGACCGGACAGCCGCGATGACAATAGGGGATGCCGCAATCCATGCAACGCGCGGCCTGCCGCTCTACGTCACGGTCCTCGAGCGGGATCACGAATTCGCGGAAATGGCGAACCCGGTCCGCTGCGGGAGCATAGGTGCGCTCCTGCCGCTCAACTTCCAGAAAACCGGTGATTTTGCCCATCGCTTCTTTCTTCTCGTGCCGCACCCCACGCTGGCGGCAGGTGACGTCTCTTCTCAGTCTTTGCTGCGCCCAGTCAGCGCGCCGCAGCATTCAGCTTGCGCCAAAAATCAAACGCCGTTGCGCAGACCGATTTCGAGCACATCGAAGCCGCTTGTGTCGGCGGCTTGTTGGTCCCCCATCGCCTCGAGGGCCTTGCGGTATTCGATCGGCATGACCTTGACGAATTTCGGCAGATAACCCTCCCAATCTTCAAGGATGGTCTTGGCCCGTTCCGAACCGGTGTAATGCCGGTGATTTTCGATGAGCTGGCGCAAACGTTCCGCGTCGAAGCGTGTCATGTCATGCTGGATGTCCACCAAGCCATGGCCTTGCAAATCGCCGGTCTGATGCGAGAAGCGCATCATGCGCTCTTCTTCCGCCGCCACAGGCGCAAGGTCGACCATGGCCAGGTTGCACCGCCGCTCGAAAGTCCCGTCCTCGTCCAAAACATAAGCGATACCGCCGGACATGCCCGCCGCGAAGTTCCGCCCCGTATAACCGAGCACGACGACGATACCCCCGGTCATATACTCGCAGCCATGGTCACCGGTTCCCTCCACCACCGCCACCGCGCCAGAGTTGCGCACTGCGAAGCGCTCGCCGGCGATGCCGCGGAAATAGCACTCCCCGGAGATGGCGCCGTAAAGCACGGTGTTGCCGATGATGATGCTGTCTTCCGCGACGGCGGCGGCGTCCTTGGCGGGGCGCGCGATGATGCGGCCGCCGGATAGGCCCTTGCCGACATAGTCGTTGGCGTCGCCGATCAGATCCAGCGTGATGCCATGGGCGAGCCAGGCGCCAAAACTTTGCCCCGCGGTGCCGCGCAGCGTGATCCAGATCGTGTCCTCGCCGAGACCCTTATAGCCGTACCGCTTGGCCACCTGCCCCGAGAGCATCGCTCCCGTGGTGCGGTCCGAATTGCGGATGGTAAGATCGAGCTTGACCG
>Ga0136634_10000999_pt1 | contig 11196 bp, 10 predicted proteins | sample AntDrymUQ8332106_2_FD_104654 | JGI IMG/M metagenome (GOLD analysis project Ga0136634, IMG submission 104654) | Polar desert sand microbial communities from Dry Valleys, Antarctica - metaG UQ833 (21.06) | ecosystem: Environmental > Terrestrial > Soil > Desert | place: Antarctica: Dry Valley... | reverse complement strand
TAATAACCATCTGGCTTTCCATACTTTGTATTTAGCACCGGTAAATAATGATAAAACTCACCTGAAAAAGGATCAACAAAAAAACGATATCGGGTCTCGCGTATGTTTTCGAGATTAGCGTTAAGGTTTTTATTTTTGAATATTGAATCAATCTGCTGCAGACTATCTGGATACCAGCCATGCTCATAAAAATAGATACTAATTAATAGTTGAGTCTGCTCAAAGCCTAATGAAAGTTCATACTCTTTTTTTAAAACATTAAACCCACTTTTCTTAGAAGCATAGTCAAAAAATATCAGTACCCCAGAAATTATTAATAAAAAAATAACGCTTATTACCTTTTTCATTTTTTACCAAATAAAATTATTAAACCGTTCGTAATCATTGTCTGTAGTAAGATATCCTTTTATTAATAGCGCATTATCTTGTTTGGTACCTTCATAATTATAGTTGAAGAACTGATAAATACCATTGCCATCCTTGCCCATATCTTGAGAACCGTCAGGCGAAGCGGGAATTACTGAATGATATTCAGAAATGGCAATATTCATTACCACTTTTATTCCTGCGCCTCCATCCCTAATTTTAATTACACCTTGGATAGTGAATCCAAAACCAAGCTTAGCAAAAACCCTTCTTCGGTCCTTGATGCTTAAAGCGTATTCCTTAAAATAATTCGCTAAATCAATTGTCGATTTCTTATTCTTTTTGGCATCATAAATAGCGTTAACAAGTTGGTTTATAATTTGCTGTTGATTTGAGCTGGCTAATGAGATTTTATTTGTTCCTTGTTGCGGCTCCATTTCTACTTTTGTACCGCTCAATAAATCACCTCCAAACCCGTTGGAACAATAAGCGCAACCAGCAACCGTTGAACTAGAGCCAGTATTATTGTTTCCATAGGAATAAGTACTAGCGTACCATTTTCCATCCTCCCCTTGCCCATGAAATTGGTTATCAGGAAGCTGTTCATCTTTCTTCACTTCATCCTCATTGGCCATCCCTAGAGGATCGGTAAATCTAAGCGGATTATTGTATGCATACGAATATGGGCTCGACTCTGTGAACAAATCAGCCAACGGATCCTTCACATGCCATCTTCCAATCTGGGCATCATACATCCTTGCACCAAAATCCATCCACTGCAGATTCAACTCATCCTGTATCTCTTTCCCGCTGTATTGATAAGGCTGCTGTATTGAGTTTTCTCTCTGATACGAATTGTAGGCAAGCCCAAAGGCATAATAATCTACACCACTATTTGGGTGCACAGATTTTTTCCAGACGCTTGTAAAAGAATGGTCTTTGTGATTTTCATATGTGCCTAATTTAAAACAAGCCATTGCCACAAGATAGATTTTTCTTTCAATTGAAGAAAAAATTATTTAAACAGATGATTGTTATTTTTCAATACAACATCTGAAGCTCTTACATAAAATTCTTTGCTAAGCTTGGTTTCATTCAATAAGTCATACATTTTATTTTCCCACGTTCGTGTTTTATAATCGTAAGCATCCTTTGGTTTAGGTGGATGAGTAACTTCATTAGATGGTTTAATTGCCAGCCACTTTCCTGTAGTAGTGGAGTCTATACCTATACACATGCCTATGAATGACATCTTGTTCTTAAAGAAAAATTTATCATTAACTCGGTTTATTTTAATAAAATCCACCTTTTCTTCATAGGCATACTTAACCTCTCGTTGTTCCCATTCATGCAGTTTTACTTTACCCTTTTTATAAAAATCAATTCCATAACTATCACGAACAAAAATACTATCTCCAACTTTTATATTTTTCCAAACGTATTCTTCTGTTTCTATTTTAATTCCATTTTCAGATACATTTATAAGCAGACCTAAAAGTATCAATGCACCGATAAATACAATTATTATCAAACACCCACAGCCCCAACTCTCCTTTGTAGTTCTAGATTTAAGTAAAGCATCTTTAGCAATATCTGTTAATATTGATTGAACTATTCCACCAATGAAGCTCATGCTCTAAGATAATTATTCTCTCTTACACTAAGTGATTCGCCTTTGAAGTCGTGATGTGTTTAGTTTGAAAGTGTCTGCCCTAGAAGATCCTCACGCGCTGCAGACGCACTTGCCAACGCTCTCCTTGCCATCCTCCGGCATGGCTAAAGGTTGAAGCGGTGTGCAAGCACTTTTTGTTTATGGCCTCGGCAAACAATCGCGCCAGTTTTTTTTGATAAGGATTTTATTTTTTCAATTGAAAAAAAACTGTCACGCTTGTTGCAGCTCAGACGTTTTGATTATTTTTTATTCCCTGCGGGGCTAAGGACAAACCTCACACAAACAAAAAGTACATGCACGGCTTATGTCCGGCCTTAATTTTTTGCGGGGCGCAAAGGAGGCCGGCCATGCCTGTTGTTCGTCCGCGCCTTTAGCAGCCCAGGCTCGCCCCGCACCCCAGTACGCCTGTGCTGCGCGCGGGTGTGTACTCACAGTGATTTACATTGATCGAAGTTTATCTGTTATCCAAGTGAGCAGAAATACAAATACAAGAGCCTGCACTTTAGCAGCGCCATGAAAGTTTATCGCACAGAAAATATTTTGTAGTTGGCTTGCATCATTTTTTTGAAGCTGATCCCGCCATAAAATTTTTGTGTGACTGATAAGTTTAATCCAGGCGGGCTCACCTTCAAAAAAACGTCAACGCTTTTATTGGTTCATTTCTTCTTTGCCGTTGCTTTCCATTTGGCAAAAAATTCTTTGTAGTGTGTATCCCTGTATTGGATGTATTCCTTGTTCATTCCGTTCCCGTAGTTATAAAAATTGAAACGGATTGCATTCAGTTCATCAAACATCTGTTCTACTTCGTCAGCGTCTAAAAGGTGCATACCATAACCACAACGCATAAAGTATTCTACAGCCATTCTCCTTTCATCGCTTCCGCTGGTGTAGCGATAATCTAATGAAAGGTTATCGGCAAAATCTTGTAGTACCTGCTGTGGTGTGGTGTCCAAAATTTTACATAGCATTTCAAGTTGTTTGTTGATTCGGATTTTCATAGTGATTTTGTTTAGTGTTTGTAAAAACTTTTTAAAAGAAAAAACAGAAAAAAAGAAAGCGCTCTGTTCAGGTGGGCGGGACGGGGTTAGCAAGGTTTTTGAAGAAAAAATTTTGTCTCCTAAAAAATAAAAAACATCAAAAATTTTTCTTCAAAACCCGCAGGGCTTGACCTTGATAAGCCCGGCACGATCCACCTACTTTTGTGCTCTCTTTTTGATGTTGTCTTTTATTGTTTCTAAAGATGGCGTAGCCTCCTTACGCCTGTGGCTATGCGCCTTGTCTGAACGCAAGTGAGTAGCGCACAACTGCAAAGCACCATGAGCGGCTATTTTACATAATGTGCTTATATAACCCGCAGGTAATAAAGTGCGTTTCGCACACCGATAAAAAACGAGGAGTTGTATAAGATCACATTATGTAACTTAGCTTGGGGCACGTTTTACTGGCGCATGTTTTTGATTTGTGCGGTGGGTGCAGCTCTTTGATTTTTTGTTTTCTCCGCTGTCCAATCATTTCAATTGAAAACAAAAAAGCAATGTGCTGCAAGCGGGTCGGCATTCAAAAACTGTGACAGTAAAACGTGCAGAAGGGTCGGCTGTATTTGGTTCACTTCAATGGATGGAACTTCTTCAATTGTTCTTGTAAATCTTCAAGGTGTGTGGCCTGATATTTTTCTGTGGTGCTTACATATTTGTGGCCGCTCATGTATTGAACAATTCTAACGTCATGTGTTCTTGTCCATTCTGCAATTACACTGGCTCTGATCTGGCTTGCTGTTTTTACTTTCTCATGCTTTAATCTTTTCATCATCAAGCCAACTTCTCCGGCTAGTAATATTCCACCTTCCATACCGATAATAAGTTGTTTGATCTTTTCAGGTTCTGTTATTTTCGGCCCATATAAAATTCTATTTCTGGTTTTCATTAAATATTCTTGCAACTCAAACACTTGTGCTGCTTCCAACTTCAACACTCTTTCGTTTGTCCGTTCTGTGCCAATGATTTTTATTTTTCCTTCACGCAAGTTGATGTGTTCCGGTTCAAGCACTTCAAGTTCTTCTATCGTCAATGCCTGGAAGATGAGCAAACCTAAGATCACTTTATCACGATGGCTTCTTACATCGGGTGGTACTGAAAAATTTTCATACAGCTTTACTAACTCATCATGTCCGGTCAGATCATGCGGTAAGCGTCTTGCTATACCTCTGATGTAAACACCTTGTGCAGGATTGCTTTTTATCTCTCCTGCTTTGATCAGGTAATTAAAGTAATGACGTATGGCTATTAGCTGGTTTTGTACATTCACTTTGCTTTTGCCTTTCTTCTGGCTGTGCTTAATGTAACTCATCAGATCAGCGTAGCAGATATTTTCAATTTGGTATTGGTGCTTTGTTATCCACTCTAAAAAATCTTTCGTGCCGTTGTCATAAATTCTGATCGTACTTTCTGAGAAGTCTTTTTTTGTTAGATAATCTTTAAAGTTTTTCATTGACAATGTGTGTATAGATCTGTGTTGATTCAAGTGAACTGTGTCCTAAAAATTTTGCAATGTGTTTTAATTCCATTCCGCTATGCAGCAAGTGCGTTGCTATACTATGCCTGAGTGTATGCAATCCAATTTGCTTATCGATCTTCGCTAGCTTAATAAGTCTTCTCACTCTGATCAATAAACTTTGACCGCGTGCGCGATACCCTTTGTCACTGATAAACAAGGCTGGTATTTTATCTTTCGTTTGTAAAAATGGTCTGCTGTGATCGAGGTAATCTTTGATGTGTTGTAAGGTTATTTCATTGGCGGGTACATATCGTTCTTTGTAATTCTTTCCCCTGCGCACATACACGAGCTGACTTTTAAAATCAATATCGCTTATGTCAAGGTGTACACCTTCATTTCTTCTTAGACCACAGCCGTAAAATATTCCAAGCATCACTTTATCACGTAAGCCAAGTACGCTGCCATCACAAGCTTTGTAAAGTTCGTGTACTTCTGCTGTGGTGAGTATGTCAGGGATGGCGCGTGTTTGTTGTAAGCGTTCTGTTTCTACGGTAAAGTTTCCCCTGGTTGTTTGTCTTACAAACTGACTTAGCAAGACTAAAGCCTGATGATATTTATTGATGTGTGCATTACTAATCTTTCCGCCATGCATCGCGTGTGGCCGTTGCTTCAAGTGAAAAATAAAATCATGAACGTGCTGCGCTGTGATCTCTTCAACTTTTTTTATTTCTTCATTTTCTAACCAGTGAAAAAATTCATGCACGTATAACGGCATGTTGTAGACTGTGTTTTCGGCATAGCCTAACAAGGCCAGCCATTCTTTGTAATCAAGTTCTAATTCGCGATAGACATAGATGTGCAAGGGTAGATTTTTCATACTACTTCATTTTTGGATTAGTAATTTTTGGATTGTTTTTTATTTCTCTCTATACACCTTCTCTGGAACACGGAACGCCAGACATGTTTTCTGCGATTGCAGCTTGTATCGAAGGCTTTTTGCTTATTCTGGCGTTCCATCTGGCGTTCCAAAGGTTTGGAACACCAGCTTAATTTATACCATTGATTTCAAGTTGATCAAGCTGGCCTTGAAGATGCCTTTTTACTTTTGATCGTATGGCTGCGATATTATCCCAATACATCACTTGATAATTGAAGCCTCTGTTTGAATGGCCTCCCGCTTGACGGATGTATTCAAACGCCATTAGATCATGCAGGTAACGATGCAATTGTGTTTTGCTCACGTGCAAGGCATGCCTGATCTCGCGCTGATTAAATTCGTAGCTCTCATGGTGGCCGTTGCCTTTTGTTTTTACATACGTCTTCAATCGCTCGTAGAACTGTCGTAAGCTTCCGTCAAGCTCATCTACTTTCAAGACGATGCTTTCAAACATGATCTCTGCTGCAACTTGTAAATCTTCTTTCTCGCTGATCAATCTTCCTTGATTGTCTTGCTTGCGTTGGAACTGATGCAGTAACGTAATCTGTTTTACAAACGCCTGATAAAGTGCGTTCAGTCTTCTGATCTTGTGCGCTTCTTCAGGAAGCTTTACTTTGTCTGCATATGGGTTAATCACTTTGTAAGGCTTTAAGATTCGTATACAGTTTTGTAAAAAATCTGTGATCTGTTGTTCTCTCTTTTCATCGATCAGTCCTGCTGACTTTTTATTTTGATACTCAATGATGCGCAAAGTTTGCAAATGACTTTCATCTACAGCAATCAAAAAACAACGGCTCATGTTGTCTTCGTAAATTTCTCCTTTCGTAGTGCAGGCCATAGATGCAATCGGACCGTAAACAAGTTTCTCATAGGCATTAGAACGTCCCTGATCATCTTGAACAGTAGTAGAACTGCTGATCTCTCCTTTGCTGATCAACTCGCGCCACGCCAGCAACGCTTCTTCTTTCATGCCGTCTAAATCTTCAATGCAGATCAGGTGATGACAAAGGTCATACATGCCATAATTGTACAAGCTCCCTTCTGTTACGCGCGTAAATGATTTCTTCCATTCTTTCGGTATGAACTTACTCACCGTGGCAAGTAAATGTGTTTTACCTGATCCGCTTGATCCTTGTATGAGTGCGTGTAATGTCTCCGGCATTTTGTAGCTCGATGCTATGCCAAACAAAAAGATACGGTTGGTTTCTTCTCCTACTACTCCAGCTTGGCCAACAAGGTCATTTAATCTTTTAATCAAGTTAGGCTTTGCTAAAAATTCTTTGCACTTGATTTCAACATGCAGCGGAACTTGTATCGATTGGGGCTTGCCTTCTTCTTTTGATGTGGTTTGTTTTTCGCGGTGTGCTTCGAGTAAATTTGTGAGTGCTTCTAAATCCAGTTGCACCATATCAGCACGAAGCCCAAGTTTATCGCTTGCATCTCTGGCAAGTTTATCCACTTGTTTATCTTCATAAAGATCAACTTTACTTCTGCTCTTTCTTTCATTGGTAGGATGCTCGATATCAAGGCTTACACGCAAACTTTCAAAGTTTCCCTGTAGATCTCCTTTGATATTATAGTTTGCCGTGGCTGTTCTGTATAAAAATCTGTGCGAGAAGATTTCAAGTTTGTTTTGTATAGATTCTTTTTTCTCTGTTGAAAAAATAATTACTCTTGATTGAAGTAGATGCGAGAAGATTTCTTTCTCATGTGATTGCACAAGGCTGTTGATGTCTTCTCCTTCTGGTGTAATTACTTCACTGATCACAATATCTTTTCTTAGCTCTTGAAGTTTAACAGCTACTTTTTTTATTCCTTCTCTTCCTGCTTCGTCTCCATCAAAAATTATTATTACTTCTTCAAGTTGTTTTAATTCTTTAATGGCTTGTTCATGCTCTGGTGTAAATCCATTCGTACCGTAACAAGCAAGTACAGTGTAATCTTTTGCAATGCTGTTGTTCTGGTAAAGTGTTGCTGCATCAATTACCGATTCTGTTATGATCAGTTTTTTTGTTTCTGCATTCGGATAAGATGGATATAAACCTTGATGCGATCCCGGTAAATAGAAGTGTCCTTTATCAAGGCCACGGCCATATATGCCAACGGGATTGCCTTGCGCATTTTGCAAAGCAAACAGTAAACAATTTTTAAATCGGTTAGCATAACCGTCTTGTACTTTGCTGATCAATCCTATGGCTGCTGCACTTTCTTTGTAATGGTTATTCCAGCTAACGGGTACTTTGTCACTCGCAAAACCAATCTTCAATTTCTCAAAGTCTAAGCCTCTTTCTGTCGCATACTTTCTGGCTCTTTCACTTTTCGCCATTCCACTTTTACAACTCTCTAAAAATTTAGTGAAGACAGCTACACGACTTAACTGTTCAACTTCATTTGTGTTTTTTGTTTCAGTAGTCTGTTCCGATTTGTCGTGACCAAGTAGTGATTTTGCTTTTAAGATCGCTGCTCTCTTATCGCTTTTTTCCATCAAGCGTATGAACTCGATCACATCTCCTGTTCCTGCTTGGCAGTTGGATGAGAAGCAACAAAATGTATTGGTGTTTGAATAGATTTGAAGGCTCGGTGTTTTGTCATTATGGAAGGGACAACATAGCATGTTGTTTTTATCTGTGCTCAGGCTGTAATGATCAAGTACCTGGCTGATGGTGAGCTGTTGTTTGATTTCAGTTATCTCCATTAGCTTATTGGTTTAATGATGATCTCCTGGTCTTTGATTGTGATCTGGATTTGCTCTCCGATTTTGAAGCCGGATTGCTCAAGCCATTGTCCGATCAATCGAACTTCCGGCACTGCTTTCTTATCGTTGCTTCGGAAGGAGTGGTAAATTTTCAGTTTTCGGTCTGCCATGAAAATATTTTTTCATTAGAACTATCAGATACAAAACTATCCCTTACTTTTCATTTTGCAAATAACTATCAGCTTTATTTATGCCTTTTAATCAGCTATTTTTGACAAAAACAATAACTATTATCCAATTAAGCATCTTTTAGTTATGAAAATAGGAAAGATTATAGCCGATTTAAGGAAGGAAAAGGAGATGTCTCAGACTGAGCTGGCCAGCAAAACAGGCATATCCCAGGTGATGGTAGGCAAGTACGAGCGGGGCGATGCAAGCCCTTCTATTGAAGTAGCTAAAAAAATTGCAGATGCTCTGGAAGTCTCTTTGGACTATCTGGTAGGCGAAGGCATGAATAGTAAATTTGACAAGTCTACTTTAAAACGCATCGAAGAAATTCAGCAGCTCGAAGATGATAAAAAGAAAACGCTCTTCGATGTCATTGATACCTTCATCCGAGAATCAAAAGGAAGAAAAGCTTTTGCGCATTAAAAAGCCCGGCTTGGCCGGGCTCTATTGCATTTTTAAAATCTACGCTTCTTAACCAAAATCACTTTGGTTTTTCATTTTCCATTGAGAGGTTTTAGTTTCCCGATGGGCTTCACCTTCGTATGGTAAGTCCGCTATTTCAAGAACCGATGAATCCATTTTTATAATTTCATCAAGTGACAACACTCTGTAGTCATCATCTGATAAATCTTCTTCAGGGCCACTGAACTGCCAACTTCCATCATCATAATGAAATACTGAAAGAATCGGTGACTTGCCTTCAAGGATAAACTTTGTAGTTATCACTGCCGTATTTAAATCATCATCGAACTTCTTCATATATCTACTGTTCCCTATTACCCTTCTTTAAGTTTTCCTCTTTTGATATAACCCTTTGATTAGAATTACTATTTGACCCTCCTTTAGAACGAGGCTTTGCGTGATCGACTTCAGCTTGGTTCATGTCCGCTTTTTGTCCTTTCTGATTTTGCTTCGGAGGATTCAAAGGTCTGCCGTCACCATCGCTTTTCATTTTTCCACCGTTTTGCTTTTTATTTTCTTCTAAGATTCTTTGTCGCTGTGCAGGTGTAGTTTTTTTGCCATCGCCTACATTTCTCGGCTCTTTAAGATTAGAATACTTTCCTTCCGCATTCAACCTTCCCTTCTGCGACCCAAAACTTGCCGCACCTGATACACCTAAAACCGCTCCTTCAGCAGCTACTGCTAGCCCCCCAAGTGCTACTGGTACTCCCACTTCACTAAGCAATCCACCCGATCCTACAGTAACCAACGTACCGCCTGTTGCTGCTCCTGTTCCACCTTCCACCATCATGGTGCCTACTATCATGCTGGAAACGTCACCCATGTCAAGGCCTTGATTAAAATCTGCAGCATCATCTACATAATTTGCTGCAACACTTCTGGCATTCGTTAATCCACCAAAAGCATTATCAACAAGCGCTGCTGCAAATCCTAATACCCTATCTCCCGGACCTTCTCCGTTTTTGTCTTCATATCTAACAGGGTTATTTGCTCCATACAAGTATGGACTCCAACTGTTATACGTTTCTGTTTTTGGATCTATCGAAGGGAAGCGAGCAATGGCGGGATCATAGAAACGTGCTCCATAATCATATAAATTTAAATTGAGTTCTTTCTGAAACTCTTTCCCATTGTATTTGTATTTATTTTCAACTGAATTTTCTCTTGCATAACTATTGAACTCAAGTCCAAATGGATAATAATCTACACCTACTTTTCAACCGCCTTCACAAGTCCAGAAGCAACCTTTTCAAAGAACTTTTGCAAGTCAACTACTCGCAAGTTTAAAGATAGCCGTTTTCTTTTCAATTGAAAAAAGAAGAGTTTGGCCAAGAAGATCGATACGTCAGCACCCATCATTTGACCGCAATGAGATAAAACCCTCAATCGAGATCGCTAAAAAAATTGCTGATGAACTAAGCGTAACGGTTGACTACCTGCTTGGTGGCTCCGATAAAATGATGCTCGATAAAAAAACCGTGAAGCGCATGGAAGAGATCGAGAACCTGCCCGACAAAGAAAAGGAGAAAATCTTCGAGTATATCGATCTCATTATCCGAGATGTCAAAATTAAAAAAGCTCATGCTGCTTAAATTAAGAAGCCCAACGCTACGGCTGGGCTTCTCATTACTCGTTTTCTCTTCTCGCCAGTTTGAAAACTGGAACTATCTTTAAGTCCAAGTTACTTAACCCACTTGCCTGCCCACAAAACTTGAACTAGGCATCGCTTTTTAGAAGACTTAGACCAGATCGGTTGATCATTCTTAATGATTTTCAAGAACCAAACAGTTCAGAAAAGTTAACATCGTGTCCGGCTTGATCTGTACTTTGTTAAAAATGCCCTTCACGGTAATCAGATCACCGGGTGTCGGGAGTTTTGTATCAAAAGGTGCTAAATAACAATCCGCATATATTTTACTTACAGAATCTTTAACTGTAAAGTGGTCTGAAAAAATATTTTTAACTATTCCGTTAAATTCTATGATTCTCGGAAGCTTTCTTTTTCCTTCCGGATCATAGCTTCTCATGAGTCTTCTAAGTGAAAATTTAAGACCTGGCGGCCCAAAAATCCAATCTTTTATTGATTCCTTTTCCACTAGTACGTCTTTCTTTCCCAAATAGCAATTAAAATAATTGAACGATAAAGAATCATAAAGCTTCAATTTTACAGAATCAAATGTTGCATTGTCAATCTTACCGTCTATTCCTGCGCTGAGCAAATAATAACCATCTGGCTTTCCATACTTTGTATTTAGCACCGGTAAATAATGATAAAACTCACCTGAAAAAGGATCAACAAAAAAACGATATCGGGTCTCGCGTATGTTTTCGAGATTAGCGTTA
>Ga0136634_10000998_pt1 | contig 11198 bp, 11 predicted proteins | sample AntDrymUQ8332106_2_FD_104654 | JGI IMG/M metagenome (GOLD analysis project Ga0136634, IMG submission 104654) | Polar desert sand microbial communities from Dry Valleys, Antarctica - metaG UQ833 (21.06) | ecosystem: Environmental > Terrestrial > Soil > Desert | place: Antarctica: Dry Valley... | reverse complement strand
CGGCGTTTGCATTTGCTTCGCCAAGCTCGCCGCGCATGTATTCGGCACGGAGGTCCGCAATATTCGATGCAAGTCCCGTCATGCTGACATCTTAGACAGTCACGGCCGAATCGTGGACAGCCGCGACATTTCGGCTTCAGCCCGTCGCGCGAGACGCTCGAGGTGCGGATCTTTAAGCCCATGCTCGCGCAGCGCATGAACGGTTTTCAGCAGGTATTCCAGGCTTGTGCCGAAGCGTCCGCAACTTCCCCGTGTGAACACTGCCAGCATTTCGGACTCGCTCAATTTGCCTGTGTAGTTTCCGGCCTCGCGACGCACGACGAAGGCCAACGCCGATACCAGTGGGCGGCCGCCATCGGCGCTGAGACGACACCGAAGCCAGCGCGGTTCGTATGAGCCCATGAACATCTCGCGCTCCCAAAGGGCCTCGAGTTCGGTTCGCGCGGTTGCCGCCGGCATTCGGTAAGCAACGCCAGCGCACGAGCCGCCGCGATCAAGTCCCGCAACCAGCCCGGGGCAGTCGGGCGTGCCGCGGTTGACCCGACTCCATAAGCACAGCTCGCGGTGAAATCCGTGTACTCGCGCGGGGTGCCGCCGGTCGTACGTGACTTCAGGATTCCAGATCAGGGAACCGTAGCCGAAAAGCCAGAGCGGCGAATGGTTATCCCAGTGCGCAAGCGCATTCGCAAGTGATGCGGCCTGTTGCTCTGCGGTGACGCGCCCTGGAAATCCGTAGGGGACCGTGTGCGTCATTACGTGTCGGGGCTGCCTGGTGTGGCAGGCCTCTCGACGTTCATGCGCCGCCAGGCTGTCCATCCGGCGCCGGCAAGCAGCATCGCCATCAGCCAGAACGCGGGGCCGGCGCCGAGCACCGAGCCGAAGGCACCGAACACTAACGGGAGCACCACGTGGCTCGAGTTCATGATCGTTGTGCGAACACCGAGCGCTTCGCCAACCCGGCCTGCTGGCGCGCGATCGTGCAACAGCGACATCACGTTCGGCTGCGCCGCGCCAAGTCCGAGCCCGAGCAGAAAGGCTGCCGCCATCAGGGGCAGCATCGTGTTGAAAAATGGTATCAGTGCAAATGCCGCTGCCGCAGTGATCAGCGTGAAAAGCAGCACCTGCCATTCGCGATATCGGCGCGATAAGGTCGGCATGGCGAGCCGGATCGCGAATGTCGCGGCGGCGAAGCTGCCGAGCACCAGTCCGATTTGCGACGCACTCAATCCAACGCTCGTCCCATAGACCGGAATCAGAAACGATTGCAGGTCCCAGGACATCGAGATCATGCCGCTGACGATCAGCACGTTGCGAACCGCGGGATACCGCAGGAGGTCGAAGGCATTGCGCGTTTCAGTGACGACCGTCGTGGGTGGAGGCGTCAGGAGCCGGGCGCGCTGACTGATCAGGATGACGACGTTGACTGTCATCAGAAGAAAGATCAGTGCGAACGTCACGCGGTGTCCGATGCTGTCGATCAGAAATCCGCTCGCTATCGGAGCGATCAGCCCAGACGTTGAGAATCCAAGAGCGAGCATTGAGAACGCCGCCGGGCGGCTGCCTGGCTCCGACATCGTGCCGACCAGGTTCTGCATTGTCATCTGCACGTACATGAAACCTGTGCCTAGAAGCGCGCTCGCAACCAGCAGCGGTGCGACGTCCGCCGCCGCATAGGAGAACGCGGCGGGCAGTAACGCGCCGACAGTCATCATCGCGGTGCCCAGCACCAGCGGCCGGAACGGCCCGACCTCATCGAGCCAGCGGCCGGCGCGCACCGCAAGCAGTGCTGGAACCAGCGCATAAAGCGCCAGCAGAACGCCGACCGTAAAGGGCGATGCCTTGTTGGACAACGCGTAGAGCGTCGCAGTTACGCGCGCTGCGCCGAACGCGGTGTGGGTCAGCACCACGAACGCGATGATGCGCGGCAGCGTCATTGCCGTCGTCAATTTGCCGCCCCGGGTACTTCGGCTTCGCGCAGCGCGCTCTTGTTGCGGAGCTTCAGCGCAACCAGTGCGACGCCGGCGCAGGTCACCGCAATGCCCAGCGTTGTAACCCAAGTCGGATAGATGCCGAACATCAGCAATTCGAGGGCAACCGCAATGATCGGCGTCAGGTAGAGCAGGCTTGTGACACGAGTCGCTTCTCCCCGTCGCATCAGAGTGTGAAGTGCATTAACGGCGAAGATCGATGCAAAGACGACCAGAAACCCGATCGCGGCCAGCAGCTGCCATGTCCATTGAATCGTGAACCCTTCAATCAGGAACGCGAGCGGCGCAACCGCCGCCAGCGTCGCTGCGAACTGCACGACCGTGGCCGCGCGCAGATCGACCGCCGGGCAAAGGATGCGTTGATACAGCGTGCCGACCGTAACTGCGGCCAGCGCAATCAGCACCGCGGCCAGTGATAGGGCGGTCATCGTGTTGAGCTCGACCTTGTGCCAGACGACCAGCGACACACCTGCCAGTCCCAGCAACACGCCAAACCACTGCATCGGGACCAATCGCTCGCCGACCAGCGGCCGCGCAGCTGCCGCTGTTACTAACGGCTGCAACGCCAGGACTAACGCGGTGACACCAGCCGATACGCCCAGATATTGCGCGTAATGACTGCCGCCTAGGTTCACGGCGTGCATCAGCAAGCCGGCCACTGCGACATGCAGCCATTCGATCGGAGTGGCGGGCCAGCGCGGGCGGACCATCCATGCGATCGGGGCGACTAGCAGCAGGCCAATTGCGAAACGAAGCGACAGAAACGTGAACGGCGGTGCGAATTGAAGCCCGACCTTGGTGGCCAGATATCCGGCCCCCCAGACAACGACGAAGTACCAGGCGAGCCACGTGCTGGAAATGCGGTGAAGCGAAGCAGTCACAGCCCCATTGTTGCAGACGCCGACGGCCAAGCGACTGATCCCGGCGCTCGCTATGGGCGGCATTGGAAAAGCCAATTGGCGCGCGGCAGTTGATAGCCGGAAACTACGCCTCAAGTAAGAGCCAACCCACCTCATCTGGAGTAATTATGAAAACCGTAGGACAGCAACTTGATTCTTTCCGTGTGGTCGGAGTCAAGCCCGGCTTCAACAATCATGAAGAAAATAGCGTCAGCGCATTCGAGGAAGTCAACGAGCGCTCGTTCGCAGGCAAATGGAAGGTCATCTATTTTTATCCGAAGGACTTCACCTTTGTATGCCCCACGGAGATCAGCGGTTTCGCCAAGTTGGCAAACGATTTTGAAGACCGCGACGCGATACTGCTCGGCGGCTCGACCGACAACGAGTTCGTGAAGCTCGCATGGCGGCGCGACCACAAGGATCTGGATCGGCTGAATCACTGGATGTTCGCTGACACGACCGGTTCGCTGGTCGACATGCTCGGCGTGCGCGACGTCAAGGAAGGCGCGGCGCTGCGTGCCACATTCATCGTCGATCCGCAGAATGTGATTCAGCACGTCTCGGTCAACAACCTGAACGTCGGGCGCAGTCCCGAAGAAGTGCTGCGCGTGCTCGATGGTTTGCAGACCGATGAACTCTGCCCGTGCAACCGCGCGGCTGGGTCGGCGACTCTCAACAGCGCTGCACCCGCTGCTCCTCAATTGAAGGCGGCGTAACGATGGAATACATCGGCGCAATCAAGGCGCTTGTTCCGGACTACGCGAAGGATGTCCGTATTAATCTGGACGGAGTTCTGGGCCGTTCAACGTTGCCTGCTAACGAGGTGGCGGCGGTTGCCCTGGCCGCCGCGTATGCGGCCAAGGCACCGCATTTGGTCGCGATCATTCGCGCGTCCGATGCATTGCCCGAGGTCGAGAAAAACGCAGCGCTGACAGCGGCCGCGCTGATGGCGATGAATAACGTCTGGTACCCGTACGTCGAAATGAGCGGCGACACCGAGTTAAAGGCGCTGCCCGCACAGTTGCGGATGCAGGCGTATGCCACGCACGCTGGTGTCGACAAGCGGCTCTTCGAGTTGTACGCGCTGGCTGCGTCGATCATCGGCAAATGTCACTTTTGCGTGCAGTCGCACTACGCGCTGCTGAAGCAAGCCGGGATGAGCGCTGAACAGTTGCGCGATGTCGGCCGTATCGCAGCGGTAATCAGTGCCGCGGCCAACGCGATTGCAATCGAGCAGACCACAGACGAAACAGTCGAAGCCTGATCAACGGCTAGTGCAACATCAGGATGGCGTGTCCATCTGCCGGCGGATCCAGTCGTGCAGATGGATCATGCCGTCCTCGTGCGGCGTGTGATACGGCCCGCGATCATCCTGACCGGCCAGCCACAAGGCGCGTCGGCCACGCTGCAGTCGTGTGCAGATCTGCGCGTCTTCGAGCGATGACTCCGCGTACGCGGCCTGGTGAGCGTCGACGATCTGGCGCTCGAACGCCTGAACTTCCTCCGGGTAGTAAAACTCGACCACGTTGGTCGTTGACTCGGGCGAGCGCGGAATCAACGTACTGACCACGAGACAGTGCGGATACCACTCAAGCATTACGTTCGGATACAGGATGGACCAGACTGTGCCGTACTTCGGCAAGGCTCCGTTCGAATACGCGAGGATCGTGTCGCGGTAGCGCTGATAGTTCGGCGAGACCTGCGCATTGAGTCCATCCTTGATTCCGAGAATCTGGTAGCTCCAGCGTTCTCCAAAGCCCCATTCGTAGTTGTCTGGATCGACCCATTTCTGCAGACCCGGATGCATGGCTTCGACGTGGTAGAGCTCAAGATAGATCTCCAGAAATGCCTTCCAGTTGAAGGCGCATTCTTCAACCATCACCCTTTCAAGCACGTAGTTGTCGTACCGGTAGTCGTCACTCAGCGGGAAGTCGCGAAGATCAATGGCAGCGTCCCGTGGCCCTGCAAACAGCAATCCATTCCACGCGCTCAATGGGGTGGACGGAAGCGAGCAATCCGGGGTGACGTCAAAGTCGGGCGCGCCGAGCAGTTTGCCGTTCAGGTCATATGTCCAGCGATGCAGCGGGCATACGATGCTGGCGTTGTTGCCCTTGCCGTCGAGCAGTAAACCCTGGCGATGCCGGCATGTGTTCGACAGCAAATTGATGCCCGCAGGACCGTGCACCAGCACCTTGCCGTCGTGCGTCGACGCCAAGGTCATGTAGTCGCCCACTTCGGGCACCATCATTTTGCTGCCGACGTAATTCGGCCCGCGGCTGAACAATTGCTGCTGCTCTTGTTCGAACCAGCTGGTATCGAAGTACGACCTGATCGGCAGTGGCGCGGTGCGCTCCAGCAGCGTCGCGTCAAGGTTAGAGCGACGCGACAGTGCGTCAGGAGCGTTCAACGTCGACTCAGGCAGTTCTGCGCGCGTCAAGCACCTTCGAACGTGTTGCACGCCGTTATTTGGCCGCTCTTCATTCCGGTCATGAACCAGCGCGTCCGCTGCTCGGAACTGCCGTGCGTGAAGCTTTCCGGAACGATCGTGCCTTGTGTGCGGCGTTGAATATTGTCGTCGCCAATGGCAGCAGCCGCTCGCATGGCTTCTTCGACATCGCCAACTTCAAGCAGCTTGCGGTTACCGGCGTGGTGCGCCCATACGCCGGCGAAGCAGTCGGCCTGCAACTCGAGTCGAACTGACAGTGCATTGCTTTGCGACTCGTTCATCCGCTGGCGCAGTGCCTGCGTCTTTTCCATGATGCCAAGCTGGTTCTGCACGTGGTGTCCAACTTCATGGGCAATCACGTATGCCTGTGCGAAATCGCCCGGTGCTTTGAATTTTTCCTGCAGCGCACGATAGAAGTTCAAGTCGATGTAAACGGTTTGATCCATTGGGCAATAAAACGGCCCCATCGCCGACTGGCCGGTTCCGCACGCGGTGCGGGTACGACCCTCGAAGATCGCAACCTTCGGCTCGACGTACTTTCGCCCGAGTTGTTGGAACAGCGCGTTCCAGGTTTTCTCCGTATCGAGCAGGACACCTGAGACAAACTGGCCTGGTGCATCAGCGGGGGCCTTGGCAGGCCCTTGCGCTTGCGGTGAACGCGACTCCTGCACGGTTTGCGCAGTCTCGGCCATTCCGAGAATCACGCGCGGATCGATGCCGAACATCAATCCGACAACGACAAGAACGACTGTTCCGATGCCGCCACCGACCAGCCCGCGACCGCCAAACGATTGGCCGCGCCTGTCTTCAACATTTGAACTCTGGCCTTCGATACGCATGCTTGCTCCCCGTGATCGCGTCACGGGGATTCAAGCACAGACTGAGCCAGGGCGCTATTGCCGGCCGTGGCGATCGTGCGAGCCGCGATCGTCGTGGCCACGTCCGTCGTTTTGCCAGCGCCCATCGTTTTGCCAATTTCCGTCATGGCGTCCGTCACGATGCTGCCAGTGATGGCCGTTGCGATGATGACCGTGTCCATGGTGTCCGCCAATGAATCGTGGCGGCGCAACGTATACAACCGGCGGCGGCGCGTAGCCGTAATGCCTCGGCCGATACGCCGGAGCCGGGTAGTAAACGGGAGCCGGCTGATAAATGGGAGCGGGAAGGTAAACCGGAGCCGGGTGATAAACGGGAGCTGGGTGATAAACGGGAGCTGGGTGATAAATCGGCGCCGGGTAATACGCCGGGCGGTGTGGTGCGCCAATCCGGATCCCGAAGTCAGGGGCGTTGATTCGAATCGAAACGCCGTTTGCGTGCGACGCCGACCAGGGAGCCATTGCCGCAACAACCAGCGCGCTGACGGAAGCGCCAATCCAGAATTTACGTTTCATGTTGATCTCCTAGTGTTACAGGAGATTCAACGACCCGTCAGAGCGCGGCGACGACGGCCGATCGTTTCAAGGTGTAACGGAGCCGGCGACTACGCCAGCGCCAGGCCAGCTTTCTGCAAGCGCCAGACAGCCAGCAAGTCGCGCTCGCGCTCGCGTGTCAGCTTGCCTGCGCGGCGCTTGTCGCCATGGTTAGGAATGCCTGCTTCGAGGATGTCGCTGACGGTCACGGCCATCGGCCGAGTGCGCAATCCGTTGCGCCGCGCGCGCGTTGTGTCGACCATATGAAATCCACGGGTCTGCGGATCGTGCGACGGAATCCAGAGCGGCAATTCGGTCCAAGGCTGGACGTTCTCGCGCTCGAGGAACTTCTGATCGACCCATTCGATTTCGACTTCTTCGCCAGAAATCCAGCGGCAGGTGTCGAGCAGCTCGCCAAAGGTCGCACCTTCGTTCGGCCCCGTCGCGTTGAACGCGCCGCTCGCTCGCATCATCACAAGTCGCAAGACCAACGCCGCCAGATCGCGCGCGTCGATGAACTGAATCGGTGTTTCCGGCGAGCCGGGTGCGAGCACGCGGCCGCCCGCACAGATGCGCCAGGGCCAATATGAAAATCGCCCGGTTGGGTCGTGCGGACCGACAATAAGGCCGGGTCGGATCAACAGGGCCTGCGAGCCGAACGCGCGCGCAACCGTGCGTTCGCACTCCGCTTTTAGCGGGCCGTAATTCGTGCCGTTAACGGTCTCGCGATCGACTCCACCGGCCGACGCAAGCGCGTCCTGCTCGTCAATGGGTGCGTCGGCAAACGACGCGTAGGCCGATACGCTCGAGATAAAGACGTAACGGTCACAGCAGTCGTACAGCGCGGCGCAACTTGCCTCTACGTCCTGCGGCCGATATCCACATGTGTCGATCACCGCGTCCCATTTGCGGCCCATCAACAGATGCAGGTCCTCCAGACGATCACCGACGATCCACTTGACTCCCGGCGGCCACCAGTTACGTGACTTTCCGCGGTTGAATACGGTCACGGTATGCCCGCCCTCGAGCGCAGCCTGTAGCAACGACTGCCCGAGAAAGACGCCACCGCCAATGATCAGCAAATCCATGCGCCAATCTTAGGTGGCAAATGCACGAAGGAGAATTACCGTAGATGCGTGTTAAGGCGCCGCGAGGCGGATTTCCACCGCCGGTCGTCGAGGGATCGAGCCCGAGTCGTCGCGTCTGCACCGGCTAACCCGCACCCGGGCTGACACATGGTTACCCCGCCAGCAGGGGCTCACATTCCGGATGGCGTCGAGTCCAGGCCGTGACGTACGAGCAAACCGGCAGCACATCCATTCCGTTTCGCTTTGCATGATCGAAAGCAGCCGCGACGAGAAGCGACGCGATGCCGCGGTTCTCGAGCTGCGGCGGCACTTCGGTGTGAACCAGCATCATGGTGCTGCCGTGCATTCGATAGTCGCAGCGGCACAGCAGGCGATCCACCGTCATCTCGAAGCGCTTTGCCGCCTCGTTGTGCCTGATCTCGGTAGGTGCAGGTTCGGCCGATGCCACCGCGTGCTTCCTGGAAAGAGCAGTCCTGTGAGCTTAACGCCCGCGCCGATGGGACGGCTGGCCAAAACCCGGCAAGTTGGTACGCACGGTGGAGGTGTTATCAGTCGCGCGGCGAGGCTGCGCTGATGGCCGGGCATGCTTTGGTGCAGCGTGACTCTCTGCGGCACGCGTCGGCTGCGCGCGTGACTTGGTGGCAGGTTGCTCTCGCGCAGGTTGCTGTCGGGCAGGCTGCCGAGGATTTTCCTGTCGAGCAGGGCGCGAATTCGGCCGTTGCGGTTGCTGCCCGGAATCACGCCTCGGCGCCGAACGCTGCGGGCGTCCACGTGATCCATGATCCGGCTTTCCTTGTCCGCGCTGGCGAACGATCGGTTCGGCGCGCTCGCTTGGATTAGGTTCGAAGCCAGCAATGATCTCGGTAGGCACGCGGCGGCGAATCAGTTTTTCGATATCGGCCAGCAAAGGCTTGTCGTCCGCGCATACCAGCGAGATTGCTTCCCCGGTAGCGCCGGCACGACCCGTCCGGCCAATACGGTGAACGTAATCTTCGGGCACGTGCGGCAGATCGAAGTTGACCACGTGCGGCAGCTGTTCAATATCCAGTCCGCGCGCTGCGATGTCCGTTGCAACGAGAGCTTGTAGCTCGCCGCTCTTGAACTCGTTCAGCGCCCGTGTACGCGCGCCCTGGCTCTTGTTGCCATGGATCGCCTGCGCGGTGACGCCGTGTTTGTTCAAGAATTCCGAAAGTCGATTGGCGCCGTGCTTGGTGCGCGTGAAGATCAGCAATTGAAACCACTGGTTGGTCGTAATCATGTGGGCAAGCAGTTCAGCCTTGCGGCCGCGATCAACCAGCCAGATCTTCTGCGTCGTCAGTTCGACGGTCGAGTTGCGCGGCGCTGCCTGCACCATTGCTGGATTCCTCAGCAGTGTCGCAGCGAGCGTCCGAATCTCGTCCGAAAATGTGGCCGAAAAGAGCAGTGTCTGCCGCGACTTTGGGATCAATGCGAAGACACGCTTCATATCAGGCAAGAAGCCCATGTCGAGCATGCGGTCGGCTTCATCGAGAACAAGTACCTCGACCTGCGACAGATCGATCGTGCGCTGGCCGACGTGGTCGAGCAGTCGCCCGGGCGTTGCCACGACGATGTCGACACCACGCCGGAGCGCAGAAATCTGCGGGTTGATCGAAACCCCGCCATACACAACGCAAACGCTCGCCTTGCTGTGCTTGCCGTATTCACGAACGCTTTCCTCAACCTGTGCCGCGAGTTCGCGCGTTGGCACGAGTATCAGCACGCGGACCGGCTTGCGGGACTTCGACGTCGACGCGGGTTGCGTGGTGGACAGACGCTGCAGGATCGGCAGCACGAAGCCGGCGGTCTTGCCGGTCCCCGTCTGGGCGCCTGCGAGCAGGTCGCCGCCGCTGAGCACAGCGGGGATCGCCTGCACCTGAATTGCGGTTGGCGTGGTGTAACCCAGTTCGGTCACAGCGCGAACCAGTGCCTCGGACAAGCCGAGGGCTTCAAATGACGAATTCAAAAAATTCTCCTGAGCATGGCCTGGGCGATGCAAGAGCATCGCGGAACCGGTTCAGGCGAATGCGAACGCTAAAATATGTTCGAGGGAGTAGGAAACAACCGCGAGGGAGGGTGCGAACCGGAACACACAGCACCACAATCCGGAGCGCATCATACATGCGATGCGGTAATCTCGCGCGCTCGCCGGCCCTCGCAACGGCAGGCATTCCCCCTTATTTCGAAGATTCAATGGCCCAGTACGTTTACTCGATGATCCGCGTGGGCAAGGTTGTGCCGCCCAAGCGCGAGATCCTTAAAAATATCTCTCTCAGCTTTTTCCCCGGCGCCAAGATCGGTGTACTGGGACTGAACGGCTCGGGCAAATCGACGCTGTTGCGGATCATGGCGGGGCTCGATAAGGACATCGAGGGCGATGCGATCGCGATGCCGGGTATCAAAATCGGATATCTGCCGCAGGAGCCACAGCTTGATGCTGCCAGCACCGTTAAGCAGGAAGTCGAAGCGGGGCTGGGCGAGGTGCTTGAAGCAAAGCAAAAGCTCGAAGCCATTTACGCCGCGTATGCAGAGCCCGACGCCGACTTTGACCAGCTGTCGGCTGACCAGGCAAAGTACGAGGCGGTTCTTGCCACTACGGGGCAGGACACCGAGCACCAGATGGAAATTGCAGCCGACGCGTTGGGGCTACCCCCATGGGATGCGGTCCTTGGCTCACTGTCGGGCGGCGAGAAGCGTCGTGTTGCGCTGTGCCGGCTGCTGCTGTCGCGGCCCGACATGCTGCTGCTCGACGAGCCGACCAATCACCTGGACGCCGAAAGCGTCGACTGGCTAGAACAGTTTCTATTGCGCTTCCCCGGCACCGTGGTCGCTGTAACCCACGATCGATACTTTCTGGATAACGCCGCCGAGTGGATTCTCGAGCTCGACCGCGGCCGCGGCATTCCTTACAAGGGAAACTACAGCGCGTGGCTTGAGCAGAAGGAGGAACGTCTCGAGCGTGAGTCGAAGCAGGAAGATGCGCGCGTCAGGACGATGAAGTCCGAGCTCGAGTGGGTGCGCCAGAACGCCAAGGGTCGCCGGGTCAAGAGCAAGGCGCGGCTCGCGCGTTTCGATGAGCTTTCATCGTATGAACACCAGACGCGCAATGAAACGCAGGAGATTTTCATTCCGGTCGCCGAGCGGCTCGGCGTCAAGGTGCTCGAATTCACCAACGTGACCAAGGGTTACGGCGATCGCGTACTGATCGACGACCTTTCGTTCAACGTTCCTGCCGGCGCGATTGTCGGCATCATCGGTCCGAATGGTGCAGGCAAATCAACCTTGCTGCGGATGATCACCGGCAAGGAGAAGCCCGACAGCGGCGAGATCGTGCTCGGCCCGACCGTGCG
>Ga0136634_10000997_pt1 | contig 11203 bp, 11 predicted proteins | sample AntDrymUQ8332106_2_FD_104654 | JGI IMG/M metagenome (GOLD analysis project Ga0136634, IMG submission 104654) | Polar desert sand microbial communities from Dry Valleys, Antarctica - metaG UQ833 (21.06) | ecosystem: Environmental > Terrestrial > Soil > Desert | place: Antarctica: Dry Valley... | reverse complement strand
CGTCGAGGACACGCACCGACACTACCGGAAACCAGGCCAGATCTCAGCTATTTTCGGGAACGATCAGGTCACGAAAACCCCAGGCCAACAGCCGAATCCATCAGCGACTTCCGGAGGTCTGAGGCTGGTGGCAGCCTCGTCTCCGGATGGGACTCATGCTTTCTGATCAGCTAACCACGACCCCGAGAACTGTGCTCTACAGAGGTTTCCATGACTACTCTCGATATCCTCATCGCTAAGATCAACTATGGCTTCGACTATCTCGACGCCGACGGCGACGGCCAACTCACCGAGCATGATCACGTCCTGATGGGGCAGCGGGTCGCCACATCGCTCGGCCACGCGCCCGGCTCACCATCCGAGCAGCAGATCATCGAGGCATACCTGCGAATCTGGCGGGACCTGCACCTACCGCACATCCCCGGCGGCGGCAACGCGATCTCCAAGGAGCAGTTCCTGGAATCCACTCTGACACTGGCCGGCGACCCGGCCGCCGCGCAGTTGACCATCGGCGCACTCGCCGCCGCGTTCCTGGCGATCGCGGACACCGACCACGACGGTCAGGTCAGCCGCGCGGAGTTCCGGGCGTTCCACGGTGGGCATTTCCCCGACCTGACCGAGGCCGAGGTCAACGAGGCCTTCGCATATCTGGACACCGATGGCGACGGCTACCTGTCAGCTGAGGAGTTCATCCAAGCTGGCGTCGAGTACTGGTCCAGCAACGACCCGGACGTCCCAGGTAACTGGTGGATCGGCCCGCCCGTCTACCAGCGCTAAGCTCAGCTCGCACGATCCAAGAAGTCACTCTTAGTCACCTACTGTAACCTGTCCCGCGTCCGCGCGGTTGTGCCGGTCGTCGCTGGCATTCATTGCGCACCCGCCAGCACGGCCTGCGCAATAGTCATCGCGTCCGTCTTCGTCAAGCGCACGCCGAGTTGCCGGGCACCGTGTAAGTACAGCGCCCAGGTATCACCGACTTCATGGATCACAATCACCGTGCAGCGGCCGCCGTCATCAGTACGCTTGCCGTTGATGGCTACCCGGCTGCGCTCGTGGTCTCGCTGCAGGGCAGCGGGGGGTGTGGTGTTCCTGGCTCTCCCCGGTGTCGACGCAGACCGTGGTTGCAAGCCGCTGGGGTTCTGACGTGGCTGTCCGTTCTTGTGCGCCATTCTTCGATACCCCTACCGTGCGCTTTTATGCCGCCTGGTGCGGCGCCCAGGGCCAGGGCGGGTGCACCGGGAGACGCGGGGCCAGGGAGGGCGCCTGTCAGGTAGCTCTCACGTTCGGGGGGAGGACGTGAGAGACCGGTCAGGCACCTGCCGCGTTCCGGGTGAGCCTCGTGCTTCCTGGCCCTGGGGCCTGGGACTAGGTAAGAGCGTGAGGCGAGTGTGGACAACGCGGCTCCACCTCGGTGAACACCGGTGAACACTCGGCTACGCTCAGCCTCCGCGAACTGTCGTGCAGCAACCGGGGACGAGGGGGGAACGACGATGAGTCAGGAACCACCCGAGCTGACAGCTCTGAAACGGACACTGGGTCACCAGCTGGCTGCCCTGCGTGAGAACGCCGAGATCGTTCAACAGCAGGTGGCTCGCAGGACCGGCTACAGCCGTTCCTCGGTCGCCAAGGCCGAAGCGGGCCGTCAGCTGCTCACCCGCGACTTCTGGCAGACCACTGACGAGCTGTTCCAGGCGGACGGGGTGCTGCTGGCCGGATACGAGCGGGTGCTGGCTGCCAAGCAGGAACATGAACGGCAGAGCCGGGAAGCCGAGCTGGCCGAGGCGTACGCTGCGGCGAAGGCGCTGCGGGCACCGACCGCCACGTCCTCGACCCAGGGTGCGGGCGCGCCGGTGGCGCCCAGCGGGCAGGAGGTTCTGGCTGGTCTGGCCGATCTGGTCGCCGCTGTCGATGCGGAACGTGCCGGTGGCTTGGCCGGGTCGCTGCTCTACGAGCGGCTTGTGATATTTCTCCGGGAACGGGCAGAGACGATGGATCCGATTGACCGGCGGGAGCTACTCCGGTTACTGAGACGGGCGGCCGCCGCCGTCGCTGTCTCCCCAATGGGCAGCCTGGATACCGAGGAACAAGAACGCCTGACGCAGGCTCTTGCCTCGCCGGGCCGGGTGGATGCCAAGGTCATCGACAGTATTGAAGCTATCCATCAACACTGCAAACGGCAAGAGGACGCTCTTGGCCCGCGGGCGGTGCTGCACACCGTCCTCGATCAGCGACAGCTGGTCCGCTCGCTGCGGGACGACTGCCCGTCAGCGCTTCGTCCTCGGCTGTTGTCAGTCTACAGCAGCATGTCGAGCTCTGTCGGAACCTACTTCTTCGATCTTGACGACATCGTCAGTGCCATGCACTACTGCGACCAGGCGCGGGAGGCGGCCCAGGAGGCCCGCAACACCGAGCTGGCCAGCTACGCACTGTGCAATACGAGCTACTTCGCGTCCTGGCACGGAAAAGTCCACACTGCCATCGACTCTGCGGCAGCTGCCCAGAGTCTCGCGGGAAAGACGGATGACGTACTGCTCCAGGCCTGCGCCGCCGAAAAGTCTGCTTCGGCTTACGCGGCCGACGGTCAGCACAAGGAATGCATGACAGAGTTCGATCAGGCACTGGCTGGAATTTCGCTACCAGCAGGCCGGAGATCTCCCGAGTCGCCGGCCTACTACTTCCACGAGGGGTTGATTGCCAGCAAAAAAAGTGACTGCTTGCTGCAGCTCGGCAAGCCAGCAGAAGCCGCGGTCACTGCCAGCAGGGCTCTCAACCTGTTCGATAATTCATTTACCCATGGTCTCGCCTACTGCACCCTCCGCCTGGGCACTGCTCGCCTGTTGTCCGGTGACGTTGACGAGGGGGTGCGAGTCATCGGCGAGGGGGCGTCGCTGGCGGCTCGAATTCGCTCGACACGACTGACGAGTGAGGTCAGGGCTGCCCGGGGCCGCATGCAGCCGTGGGCGGACACGGCGGCGGTCACTGCGTTGGATGAGCGGTTGGCAGGGTTACGGTTGGGCGCGTGAGTACGCGGGTCGCGGAAACCGGTTGCGCCGCGCCGTAACGTGGCCAGGCGTGCTCGCGCCCTACCCCCAGCTGGTGCGCGCGGGGTACCGGCGCTACGCCACCTACCGCCAGGCCACCCTGGCCGGGCTCACCACCAACGTCGTGTTCGGCCTGCTACGGGCCGCGGTGCCTCCCGAGTGGTGTGCCAGCTCGGCCGGCAGGTAGCGGGCCCGAAGGTCCTGCGGTTGAGGGTCGACGGCTGGACGCGCCAGCTTGTCGGATTTTTGATAAGCACGCTCACTGCCCAGCTTTCCACCGCAACGACCGGCTGCGGTCGGTGATCGACGACGCGATGGCGGCCTGTAGCTCGGGGTTGCCGTCGAGTGTGTCGGCGAACCGTGGCCACTGCTCGACTACTCGCGCGACGACCGTGGCGGCCTCGTCGGCGAGCCCGGCCTCGACCCCCAACCGTCGCTCCAGCCGGTCGAAGGTGCCGAGCCAGACGGTCTCGAACCGTCGCGACCCCGCAAACTTCATCCCGAGCTCCTCGCCGTCGCCCAGGTAGGGCCGCGTGGACACCAGGTCGTAGGCGGGAGCGAGAGCCGGCGCTCGGGGGTCGGTGTAGATCAGCGACCAGTTCTTCAGGTGTGCGTCACCGTTGGAGATCAGGATGGTCAACGTCAGGCGGCGCGTGAACTCGCGGAGACCGTCGAGATCACGCCCGCGGTAGATCAGGCCGGCCACGGTCTCGTAGTTTCCGTGGTACTTGTAGTCGGGGTAGACGTTGCGGACCTGGGCAAGGTCCTCAATGTGCACGGCGACGCGGTCGGCCCCGCGGTCGAACCGACGCACCGCGTAGGCCCACTCCTCCCGGTTCGGCCACACGCCGGACGGCAGGCCGTCGATCTCGTCGCGGTGGACGAGGCGGACGTCGGGTACGTCGATACCGACCGCACCGGCGAGCGACATCATCGTGAACTCGTTGCGCGGTACATCGGGGTACGTCGCGTCGGGGAGCTTGACGATCCAGTCGCCGCCTGCCCCGAACGCCGGCATTGTCAGGCGGTCCCCCTTGGCGAGCATGGAGAACTTCAGAGCCACCCCGGCGAGCGAGAAGCGCCAGCGGCCCTCCCGTGGCGGCTCGGGTGGAGCGGCGATGGCCCAGTCCGGCTCGGCCTCGCCCTCCTCAACCTCAGTGACGCGCACAGCCCCCGGCAGGTCGTGCCCGACGTGGGCGAGCAGCTCCATCTCTCGTTGCGGCGACACCCCACGATCGGCGGCGATCCAGTCCCGCAGCCGGCCCTCGGGCAGCAGGTTGGAGAACCAGCACGGTAGGCGCAGTGCTGCGGCGTGGCGCGCGGTGAGGTCCTGTTCGAAGATCAGGCCAAGAACCGGACGCTCGGGGTCGGTGAGGTAGTCGGGAGCAAAGACGAACCGGCTGTAGTCGCCGCGCTGGTGCAACGTGCCGACCCACCGACCGTGCAGCCAGACCGCGTGGCAGTGCTCAGGCGGCGTCATCGCCCTCCTCGTCCGGGAGGTCCTCGATCACCATCTCGGCCAGGGGTGGGGTGTGTTCGAAGCCCCATTCGCACTTGCGTTTGAGGAACGACTCGAGTACCCGAGCGAGCTCGGCCTGCCGGGCGGTCAAGAGCCGCTCGACGTCATCGTCCACGAGCAGGTCCATGATCTCGTCAGTGATGACGTGTGACCGCAGTACGTCCCGCCACTGCTGCTCATCGAGGTCGAGCGGTGGTTGCTGGAGTAACCCGCCGACGAGGTCGGTCGGCTCGACCAGGTCCGGTACGAGCACGCGGTTAGCCGCCCAGAGCCGGTATCGCGCGGGAACGGAGCGACGGGCGATGAGGTACCGGACGGCATCCGCGACCGTGGATCGCTCGATCAAGGCTTCCGCCAACTGCGCTTGCGCGTAGGGCAGCCCGGTAGCGAGATCACGTGGTCGTAGATCCCACCAGGAACACACCGTAATCGTTGTGTCCGCCTCGTTGGTACGAAACCGGCGCAACTCCGGCAGCGTCGGTTCCGCGATCTCCAGTGCGTCGAGCAGCTCGCGTACCGAACCGGTGAGGTCGCCTGAGCGCACCTTCCCGCACAGCGTGCGCATGGCGCCGGTGGTGCTGCCTTTGAAGATTCCCGGTCCGAGGACCGCCGCGCGCCAGAACCAACGGGCGAGCAACCTGCGGTTGGCCGGGTCCGGGTCCGGGTGATGAGCGAAGGTCCGGGTCAGGACGATCAGCAGATAGCGGTAGGGCAGCAACGTGAAGTGCGGGACGCCGATCTCCTGAAGGAACGTGACAGCACGGGCCAGCGCATCCTCTCCTGCGGAGAACGCCGTGTCCTCGTCCTCGTCGCTGAACTCCACTACCCCGCGCCGGTTGGCGTTGTCGAACTCCAACCGGATCTCACGCTGCACGTCCGGGCCGCGGCGAGCAAGAATAGCGCGGAGTACGGTGTCGGCGTCGATTCTCCCGAACGCGAACCGGTCGTCGACGTGGGCCGCGATCCGATCGATCGTCAGACGGTCGTCTGCCTCGGACTCGGGCCCTGCGTTGAGGGCGGAGAACACCTCGGCACGGCTGAGCCGCTTTCCGTAGTTGTTCATGCGGTCGAAGATGTCCTGCAGCACACCGACGTCATCCTCGACGACCTGGTAGGCCGGGATGCTGAACTCACGCAGGTGCTTGGCCAGCTCGAACGCCTTGCTCTGGTGCTCGGCGGCCTCCGGGCGCCCGGCAAACCACGCCAGTACCTCGGCCAGGTCGAAGACGACCGGAAGCGGAATGACGAACGGGTCCTCAATGGGAGGGAGCCCGACGACGCTCCGGTCACGCAGGTCGTAACCGAGAGCAAACCGCGGATCACGCCGACCCTCCGGGTGCAGCACGTTCGCCAGGCTGGTGAGGCGCTGCTGGCCGTCGACGACCCATAGTGCCTCGCTCAAGCCAGGTGCGTCGATCTCGAGAGCCCCGAGAGTGATCCGTTGGGCCGGGGCCGCGCGGCGCCAGAGCAGCAGGCTGCCGACCGGGTAGCGCCGGATGATGCTGTCGAACAGCCGGATGACGTCCTGACTGGTCCACCTGAAGTCACGCTGGAAGTGAGGTACCCGGATGCCGCCTGCCCAAGCCAGGTCAACCAGGTCGTCCAGACCGAGCGTGACCGCACCCGGACGAGTGTCCAGTCCGCTGCTCATGGCGCCCTCCTGACGTCAGCTCTCATCGTGCCGTACGCGACCGACAGGCGGATACGGCGGCGACAGCCGTCGGATGAGCGGTCAGCCGGTGTTTCCCAGCGCCCGCAATCGGCCATGATCGAAGTCTGATCCGCCGACGGATGGAGACCGCGACACGATCCCGAGCTGGCCGGGAGGTTCTCGCAGCTCGACTCACGTCGAGACGGACCGCTATTCGGCGTTCGGTCCGAACCGCAGGAGGGGGACGTCGTAGAGGTCGGGCTGGCTGGCGCGGTGCATCTGCGGGGCGGTGACTTCGATGACGAGCATCTCGGTGAGGAACTGGACGGTCGCGCCGAGCAGGTGGCTGGTGTGGCCGGTGGCGCTGTGTTCCTTGAGGCCGACGGCGACGTGGATGTGGGGTGCGACCCGGCCGTCGACCGGGTCGTAGGCCAGGGTGCCGCCGCCGAAGGCTTCGGCGTTGGTCAGGTGGACGGTGGTCCACACGGGGGCGTTCGGGTTGTCGAGCTTGTCGCAGGTGCCGACGATCTGGACCTGGCTGAAGCCGGCGATGAAGCCGGGGATGAAGCCCTGACGCACGCCGTGGTGGCGGCAGAACTCGGCCAGGGCGGTGAAGAAGTCCTCGCCGTGGTCGAAGGCGACGACGAAGCTGCGGCCGAGGGTGAGTTCGTGGCTACGCACGGGCGGCTCCCTGCCCGATGGCGTCGGTGTGGTGGGGCTGCGGGTCGGGGGTGGGGTAGCCGCCGGCTCGGGCGAAGAAGGCCCGGATGCCGGCCTGGTCGTGGTCGCCGCTGAGGAGGCGGTGCAGCAGGATGCGGGCCTTGAGCGGATCGAGAAAGCCTGCGGAGATCAGACCTCGGCCCAGGAGGTCGGACTCGGAGCCGGGGAAGGCGTAGGTGTGGGCGAGCACCGGGCCGGCTCCGGTGCGGGAGGCCAGCACCACGGGCATCCGGGCGGCCAGCCGGGTGAGGGTGTCGACCACGCGGCTGGGGACGTGGCCAGCGCCGAAACCGGCCACGATCAGCCCGTCCAGCCGGTCGGCGACGGCCTCCAGAAGGGTTCCCGTGTCGCCGAGCACCATCGTGACCACGCCCACCTCGATCGGGCGACGCTCGGACGCCGAGGGAAGGGTGGTGCGGCTGCTCGGGCGGTTGAGCACGCGGGGCTGTCCTTCCACGACGTACCCCAGCGGTCCTCCGGTGGCGGAGGCGAAGGTGTATCCGCTGGTGGAGTGGGTCTTGCGGACGCGACCGGCGGCGTGGATCTCCTCGGCGAACACCACCACCACACCCAGACCCCGCGTGTCCGAGCCGGCGGCGGTCTGGACGGCGGCCAGCAGGTTGCCCGGCCCGTCGGCTCCGGCGAGGGCGGGGTGGCGCATGGCCCCGGTGACCACGACCGGCTCCGGCCGGGTGTGGGTGAGATCGAGCAGGTAGGCGGTCTCTTCGATGGTGTCGGTGCCCTGGGTGATCACCACCCCGTCCGCGCCGGCGGCGAGCTGTCGGTCGATCGCGGAGGCCAGCGCGGTGAGATCAGCGAAGGTCAGGGACGCGCCAGGGACCCGGCGGAAGTCCTCCACCTCGACGGTGATGCCGGTGTCGGCCAGGCCGGGCACGGCGGCGACGAGCTGCTCGGCGGACAACGCCGGTACCACACCGCCGCCTGCGCTGGTGGTCATGGCGATCGTGCCCCCCAGGCCGAAGACGACCACCCGGCGTGCCAACGTGGTGGGGAGTTCGTGCACAGGTGGCCCTTCCATCATCGAGGCCGGGGGTGGGCAGGCAGCCTAACTGGCCGTCTGAGCGGCCTGGGAGAGGAAGCGGCAGGCTTGGTCGACGCCGTCAGTAGAGAGTAGACGGCTGCGAGGCTGGGCGATCCCGCTGCTGCCGTACTCGCCGAGTTCACCACAGCGACGGACCAGCCAGGCCCATTCGAGGTCAAGATAGCCGGCCAGCGCCCGCAGCCGTTCGCCCGGCGCGTCGGCAGCGGTGACGGAATGGGCGTGAGCGTAGCCGGTGGCGTCAGCGAACTCGCGCAGCAGCGGTGCAGTATCGGTGACATCGACCTGCCAGACGCCGTCGGTGCCGACCCAGTTCGCCACGATTGCGTTTCGGTGCCCGTCAAAGACGAAGCCGGGGACAGCGGCGTATTCGGGCTCGGCGCAGACATCGACAGCGATGCCGAAGGACTCCATCAGCGCCCCCGCGAGCAGCAGCAAGATCCGCTCCGGGCGGCTGGAGTCGACCACCGTCGACGGTGGGACACAGAACGCGCGGGTCGGTGCTGTGTCCAGACCGGGGCCAGCACCTCTGGATTCGCGCAGGTAGGCGTACTTGTGTGCGAACAGCAACCAGGTGCTGGCTTCCTCGCCGCGCTGCTCACGGGTCCAGAACGTGGGGATGCCAGCGAGAGCGTCGGTGTGGCGCAGGATGTGGCGGGCGCAGAACTGCGAGCCCAGCCACATCCGCGACACCGGCGCGAGGTCGGCGGCGATCTCCCGTCCGACCGTAGAGCGAGGCAACTGCTCGTATACGTGTAGTTGCCCCCTACTGGCAGACAGCGTCGCGTCATCATCCAGCAGTGCCTCGTCGAGGTTGGCCACCGCCCATAGGATTCCGAGGGTGAGGTCATCGAGCGCGTAGGCTCGCGACATCAGCAGCCGCGCCTGGTCGGGTATGCCAGCCAGGCGGCGGCGAGCCTGCCGGGTGTCCAGCCCGAAGATGCCGACACCGTGTTCGTCCTCGGTGACGCCGACGACGAGTCCGCGTCGGGGGCGCTGCAGGAACGGGTCGTCAGCGAAGCCCGGCGGCACGGCGACCAGAATGCGTCCGTCGTCGATGGCCGGGTAGGCCCTGGCCGAGATCGCGGTTCCGGTGAAGAACCTGCCCGACGGTGCCTGCACGGCGACCTCACCGTCTGATCCGCGGCTGGTTTCCAGGACGAGTCCGGGGACACCGGCCGTCGGTTTGGGGACCGGGATCGACATCCCTGCTACGAGAGCGCTGGTGCGGGAGCGGCGACGTGTTTGCCGAGCAGCTTCGGCTTTCCCACGCAGGGCGAGCAGAGCGCCATCGGTGCTCAATGCTTGATCGAGAGCACGGACCAGGTCGGCGGACGGCAGGCCCTTGCGGGGACGCTCGGCCAGCGACACGTACTGCCGGGAGTAGCCGATCTGCGCGGCGAGCTGGGCATGACTGAGATCAGCGGCGTGACGACATCGCCGAATCTCCTCGGCGAGGCGTGCCACCGCGGGCTCGACGTCGTCACCGCCGACCGTGTTGTTGGTAATCGCGGGCTCCCAGCGCTGCGTGTGTCGCGGAGGGGGCAACACCGGCAACCACACGTTGTCGCAGACTTGCCCCGTTCCGTGAGCATAGACGGTCATGCTCACATGACATCAGCTCATCGGTCGTGCACTCCAGGAACAGGATGCCCTCGTGTCGATCTACATCACCAGCCTCGTAACCGCTCTGAATAAGCCGCAGGCACAGCCACGAACCAACGCCCCGGCACCATCCCCACCCCCGGCTCAGACCGTCCGCCCGGCGCTCGAACACCCGGTTCGACTAGGACCAGCACGATGACTAAGGTTTTAGCTTCTACCCTGCGCGACGCGGTCTACGGTCACCTGGACTACCTGGACCGGCTGGTCGCCGACTCCGATCTGCGGTCGCGCGCCGCGCTGGCGGACACGGAGATCTCCCGGCTGACCGCGGCGTGGCGGGACCTGCTGGCCGCCCACCAGCCGAACGAGCACGGCCGGTGCCCGCAGTGTTCCGGATGGCGCCAGCCCCGCCGCTATCCCTGTTCCGTGTGGACCACCGCCCACCAGCATCTGATCGCCGCCGACGGTCCTCCCCTGGCCGGACCCGGTCGGCGTCCGGCTGCCCCCGAACGGCCAGCCGTCACGGTGCTGGGGGCCTCCTGACCGGGGGACGCGTCGCGGCCCCGAACGCGGCGCGTCCCCCGAGCCCTGACCAGCCACTACGAGACTCCCAGGATCGGCATGTGCCCGCGTCCCGGGTAACACCGCCACGGCGGCACGCCGGCTGCGCCGTGAGCCGGACACGTCCGCGGAACAGCTCTGGAAGGAGCCCGATGAGTACTGACACCGTGATCCCCACCACCGACGAGTTCGACCTGGACGTCCGCGCCATCGACCCCAGCCGATCCACCCGTCAGCACTGGACAGTGACCGGACCAGTGGTGCTGGACTTCGACACCCGCTGCCGGTCTGGCCACCCCAGCCCGAGGCACGGAGGCAGGCTGAAGCCGCTGATCTACGGCTACATGCGGCTGGACCCAGAGGCACCGGACAACGACATCCGCCAGCTGGAGATTGCCCTCAGGTACTACGCGGAAACCAAGGGCTACTGCTTCGCCACGACATTCTACGAGGACCTCTCACACGACGGGAGCGACCGGAGCGCCTTCGCCGAACTGATCGAGGAACTCCAACGTTCGGAAGCACAACACGTGATCATGCCGACCACAAATCACCTCTCACCCCACCCGCTGCTGCGCACCAGCATGCTCCTCCAGCTGGAGAACGAAGCACACGCCCAGGTCCACACACTGAGCACCCACCAACCAACCTCAAGCGGACAAAGCCAGCACGTAGATACAGGAAGACTCGATCATGTTCATGAACGTCATGTGGGACTGCCAACCGATACTTCGCCACCGGGCCTCAGGAGGGCGACAGAACCGGGTACGGCTACCGGGTAGGTGCTGGGCGACCGAAGCACTGCGAGGCCGAGGTGACTGACACCCGCCGATACCACCCCCGTCCACCCCGACAGCCAACGAGTCGCGCTGAGGGCCCCAACGTAACCGAACCCGGTGAGCAAGAGGTTGGGCGCGTGAGTGCGCGGGCCGCGGAAACCGGTTGCGCCGCGCCGTAGCGTGGCCAGGCGTGCTCGCGCCCTACCCCCAGCTGGTGCGCGCGGGGTACCGGCGCTACGCCACCTACCGTCAGGCCACCCTGGCCGG
>Ga0136634_10000996_pt1 | contig 11205 bp, 12 predicted proteins | sample AntDrymUQ8332106_2_FD_104654 | JGI IMG/M metagenome (GOLD analysis project Ga0136634, IMG submission 104654) | Polar desert sand microbial communities from Dry Valleys, Antarctica - metaG UQ833 (21.06) | ecosystem: Environmental > Terrestrial > Soil > Desert | place: Antarctica: Dry Valley... | reverse complement strand
CGCCTAGAAGGCTCGAATATCAAAATTGCCGCTCAGGATTGTTCGACCGAAATACAATTTGGAGCTCACACTGGGGAAGTAACTGCGGAGATGTTGAAAGATGTCGGATGTTCTCACGTAATTGTCGGACATTCCGAACGCCGCCAGTTTTATGGAGAAACGGATCGGTCGGTTAATCTAAAGTCTAAAGCTGCTTTGTCAGCCGGCTTGACCGCAATCGTATGCGTCGGTGAAATGCTGGCAGATAGGGAAGCCGGACGAGCGGAAGATGTTGTGAAAGGACAGCTTCTGAAAGGCTTGGACGGTTTGACAGTTGCCGACGTGGAACGTATTATAATCGCTTACGAGCCTGTCTGGGCGATAGGTACGGGTAAAACTGCCACGCCTGAACAGGCTCAGGAAATGCACGGTTTTATCCGCCGAAGCTTGGTTGAAATGCACGGGAAAGAGGTTGCCGATAGGGTTAGAATTCTCTATGGTGGCTCGGTTAAGCCCGAGAATATCAAAACGTTAATGTCGCAGGAAGATGTTGACGGAGCCTTGGTCGGCGGAGCCAGCCTGGAAGCGGAAAGCTTTGCGAAGATAGTAAATTACAAATAGTTTTGAGTTCAAGCTTCAGCTTGCATCGCTGTTAATTTGACACGCTGAAGCGTGAACTCAGACTTAGAAAGGTGGTTATAACAGTTGCTTTATATTTTATACGCATTATTTTTTATCGCATGCATAGTGTTGGTCGGCTCCGTGCTGTTGCAGCCGGGTAAAACCGACGCGGGCGCATTATTTACCAGCAATGTTTCGAGCACGGCGTTTTCACCGCGTGGAACGGCCTCAGTATTGTCGAAGGTTACGATCGCCGCGGCGGCGGTTTTTATGATTTCCGCATTGCTGATTTCGATGCCTGCACTGACCGGAAACGTATCGGTTTTGCAGGGCACTGCCGAATCTCCGGTTGAAACTCCGGCCGACGTCCCGGCTCAAACAACTACAGAAGTTCCTATTCAGACAACCACCGAAGCTGTAATTCAACCTGGTCTCAATGTGATAAATGCGAACACGGCCCCGGCAGTAGCCAACAGCAACGGAGCTTTGATCGAAACTCCCGCGACCGAGGCATTTTCGGAAGACGCAAATGCGGCGAACGCGGCTCCGGCCAATAGATAGTTCTTTCAATTCGGATTAAGGATTTGGTCGATCTGCAATCTAAATCTAAAATCCAAAGTCGATTGCCGAGGTGGCGTAATTGGTAGCCGCGCACGTTTGAGGGGCGTGTGGAGTAATCCGTGCGGGTTCGAGTCCCGCCCTCGGCACCATTCTAAATTCCAAATCGCTGCTTGAAAAGACGGCCTTTTTCTTTGAGCATAGCCATGTCTTTACGGCTTGGTAAAGATTGCCGGGCAATTCAGAAGGGCGTTTTAATGGGTTTTTATCGGCATGTCTTGTTATTCTCGGGTCAGCATCGTTCCCGTCCCTTCATCCGTAAAAACCTCAGAAAGCAATGCATTCCGGCTTGATCCGCTTATCACGTGAGCCGAAGCAACGCCTCGATTGAGAAGGGAAATGAGGCTTTCCAGCTTCGGGATCATACCGCCGGTCGCTTTCCCATCTGCAATCAACTTTTCCGCGTCTTTAACCGACAACCGGTTAATTTTTGTATTCCCGTCATTCGGATCGAAATAGATGCCGTTTACATCTGAGAGTAAAATCAATTTTTCGGCTTCCAGGCGAACGGCAATCTCCGACGCGATAGTATCGGCATTAATATTGTAAATTTTGCCTTCATCATCGGCGCCTAAAGAAGAAATCACAGGCAAATAATTATTCTCGAGTAAAAGATGGATAAGCCTGGAATCGATCTCTACGACATCTCCGACATGCCCGAAATCAACTGTCGAAGTTTCGCCCGTTTTCTTGTCTAAAATCTCTCTGGGAGGGCGCCGTTCTGCTTTGACAACGCCGCCGTCGATTCCCGAAAGACCGACAGCCTCGATCCCGCGTCGTCTCAACTCTGCCAGAATTTCGGTATTAATCTTTCCGCGAAAGATCATCATCGCCAGATCGAGCGTGTCGTCATCGGTTACACGCCGCCCCTCGATTACCGTTTGAACTACACCGAGCTTTTTTGCAAGCTCGGTCAATTGTTTGCCGCCGCCGTGAATCACGCAAACCCGAATGCCGACCTGGTGCATTAATGCGAGCTCCTCCGCAAGCGACGCCAGATTCTCCCGGTCTTCCGTAACCTTGCCCGAAAACTTTACGACAAAAGTTTTGCCCGCAAAACGCTGTATGTAGGGAAGCGATTCGCGCAGCAGGTCTATGTTTTCTATTTTCATTTGATAATCGTTGCCATTATCGCCTTTTGAATATGGAGCCGATTTTCGGCCTGCTCGATAACGACTGATGCGGGCGAGTCCATAACCGCGTCCGTGACGATAACGTTGCGCCTTGCCGGCAGGCAGTGCATAAAAATTGCATTGTCTGTGCGCGACATCTTTGTTTCATCGACGATCCAGTCGTTTCTGAAATTCGCCCTAAATTCTACATCTTTCTCCGGAAAACCATAAAAGTTTTTGCTGCCCCAGCTTTTTGCATATACAACATCTATATTTTCAAACGCCTGGTTCAAATCATTCGTTATTTCGATACTTCCGCCGTTTTCAGCTGCATGAGTTTCAATCTCTCTCATCAATTCGTTGTCCAATTCATAACCCTTTGGGTGAGCAATTCGTAGATCATTCCCGAATTGAGCTGCCGCCAAAGCAAAGCTGTTAGGAACTGCCATCGGCAGCGGCTTCGGATGCCACGCCCACGTGAGCAAAACTTTCTTTTTTGTTTTACCAAATTTTTCCCGGATCGTCATCATATCCGCCATCGACTGACACGGATGATGCATTGCGGATTCAAGATTGATAACAGGTTTGGTAGAATATTTTGCGAATGCGGACAAAATCGGATCGGTTCGCTCGAGTTCCCAATCCTTTAATTCCGCAAACGTCCGGACACCGATTGCCGAAACATAACGCTCTAAAACTCGAACGAATTCTTTCAAATGCTCCGTTTTATCACCATCCATCACAACATTTTCCCTATGCTCGAGCGTCCAACTCGTGCCTCCTGGCTCAAGAATCACGGCATTTCCACCAAGTTCATAAATGCCGACTTGCATCGAAGCACGTGTCCTAAGGGATGGATCGAAAAACACAAGAGCAATTGATTTTCCAACTAATGTTTTTTCAGTCTTATCTCTGGATTTGAAGTACACAGCAGATTTTATTAATTCTTCGAGAGTTTCGCGGGCTAAGCCGGACGTTTTGAGAAAGTTATAAGGAATCATTTTGTTTCGCTTCACATTTCAAATCATATTTAAGGCAAGCCAAACCGGTTCAAGTCAACCAATTTCATTCAGAAAAGGCTGCTCAGCACCCGCTTCTTCGAACCCCTTGAAACCGCATTTTGAGAAGTGTAATAACCTGTCGTAATCGGAAGATATAGAATGGAATCTGTTCTGTCATTATTTAGTAGCATTTAGAGTAGAAATAAATAAATCTACTTCATCTTTTTTAACACACAACGGAGGCAAGAGACGCAAGACGTTCGGATTGCTGGATGTGCCGGTGATAATCTTGTTTTCGAGCAACTTCGTATGAATTGATGAGCATTTGTCTTTGAATTCTATTCCCAGAAGACAACCTTTGCCAAGAACAGTTGTTATGCCTGCGACGTCCTTCAGGCCTGCGCGCAGATGTTTATCGACAGCGTTTGCATTGTCGATCATCCTATCGGTCTCGATAGCTTCGAGCGTCGCCAAAACCGCTGCCATCGCAAGCATTCCGCCTCCGAACGTAGTGCCGAGATCATTTTCTTTTATCTGCGATGAAACTTTCTCATTTACAAGACAGGCGCCGACCGGAACGCCGCTGCCGAGAGATTTTGCGAGTGTGATAATGTCCGGTTCCACAAAGTCTGCCAACGGGCTTCCGCCGAAAAACCAATTGCCGGTACGCCCGATTCCTGTCTGGACTTCGTCAAAGATCAGAATAATTCCGTTATTGTCGCAAAGCTCACGCAGATCCCGAAAAAATCCAGGTTCGGCCTCGCGAACGCCGGCCATCGATTGTATCGGCTCTAAGATTATCCCGGCGGTTTCGCCATCGACGACGGATCGGACACTTTCGATATCGCCGAATTCCGCGCAAACGTGATGTGGAACGTTGGGTCTTCCGATTTCGCGGTATTTTCCAAGGAAAGTCGCGCTGATGGAGTCCGCAGTACGTCCGTGAAATCCGCCGGAAAACGAGACGATCTTTTCGCGGCCTGTGGCCATTCTCGCCATTCGCATCGCATTTTCGTTTGCTTCAGTGCCGGAGTTGCAAAAAAAGGCTTTGGTCAGGATGTCAGGTGCAATCGAAACGAGTTTTTCTGCTGCCCGGCCGCGAATTTCGGAATATACGAGATTTGAATAAAACAAAATGTTTTCGGCTTGTTCTTGAATCGCCCGGACAACGTGCGGATGGGAATGTCCGGTTGAGCAGACGGCGTGTCCGCCATAAAGATCGAGATATTTCTCGCCTTCCTTTGTCCAAACCCACGAACCTGAGCCGCGCTCGATGGCAATGCCCATTTTTTTATAGGTCGCGAGCTGGAAAGTGTCTTCTTGTTGTTTTATCTCTGCGAAATTCATCGTTTTGGTGTTCTGAGGCACACGCTTCAGCGTGTGCCTCCCATCTCGTGAAGAGGCACGCTGAAGCGTGAACTCAAAACACTACGGATTGCTGCCGGTAAAGATCAGCCCTGTCTTTTCGTCCAGTCCGAACATCAGATTCATATTTTGAACGGCCTGCCCGGCGGCACCTTTGACCAGATTGTCGACTGCGGAGAAAACAACGACTTGACTCCCATTGGAATGCACCGCCATGTCGCAAAAATTTGTTGTTTTTACCCAGTTAATGTCGGGTGAGCTATCGACAAGGCGGATGAAAAACGAATCTTCGTAAAAATGCCGATATAAGTTTTTCAAATCCTCGTTAGTCATTTGCGCAGTCGTTTCGAGATAGCAGGTGGCAAAAATTCCGCGCGAGACAGGCAGGCTGTGTGTCATGAATACAAGCTCATTTTGGAATTCGCCGATCTCGCCGAGATGCTGTTCAATTTCCGGAACGTGCTGGTGCATGAATGGTTTATAAGCATAAAACGAGTTCATCCGCTGCGGATGATGAGTATTTGCCGCCGATTTAGCTCCCGAGCCGGATGAGCCGGTTTTTGCGTCGACGATGATCTTTCCCGTGATTAAACCACTTTTGACCAACGGAGCAAGAGCTAAAAGCGTTGCAGTAGCAAAACATCCTGGATTGGCAATGTATTTCGCGGTTTTGATCGCGTCACGATTCGTTTCGGTCAGTCCGTACACGAATTCCTTTTGCAAGGCGGCAGCGGTGTGTGCGAATTTGTAAAACTGTTCGAAAATGTCGGCATCATTGAGCCGGAAATCGCCAGACAAGTCAATTGCCTTAGTGTATGCAGAAAGCCGCGGGATAAAATTCAGGGCTTGTCCGTGAGGCAGCGCGAAAAATGCAAGTTCGATATTATCGAGTGTTGAAAAATCAGCCGGTGAATTTTCAAAGACCAGATCAGTTTGACCCAACAGATTCCTGTGGACTTCGGCAACCGGTTTTGAAGCATGCTCGTTTGCCGTTACCAAAACAATTTCGGCGTTCGGATGGAAAAGCAGAATGCGCAGCAATTCGCTGCCGCCGTAGCCCGATCCGCCGAAAATTGCAATTCTTATTTTTTGATCAGGATTGCTCAATATCGTATCTAGAATAAGCTAACCTTGATTCTCAGGTATTTCTTTGGGTTCTGGCGGAAATCGTAAATCAATTTTGTCCCTTCGCTTGAAAGCTGATTAACATTCGAAGCAGTTTGATTGACATTATTGTAGAGCGTTTCGTCGGTGAAAAGTTTGCCGATAGTGCCTTTACCTGCCTGTGCATCCGTGATGATTGCTTCAATTCTTGCAGCGGTGGAATTAAAACGTGCCATAGTATTGCGCGCTTCATCATATAGCTGTTCGTCTTTGAGAAATTTTCCGGCGGAACCTCTTCCTTCGGCAAGATCGGTCGTGATCAGCTTGAAGTCATCGGCGATCCCGTTGATCTTTGCGGCTGACGTACGCAAATCAATGATCGCCGCGCGGGTTTCATTATACAAAGCGTCGTCGGTAATTAATTTTCCTGCGGTGCCGCGGCCGGAGCGGATATCGTTGGAAATGCCTTCAAGCTGAGTGACGGTTCGATTGAGACTATTGTACAGAGCGGGATCGTTCAGGAGTTTTCCTGCAGTTCCGTCGCCGTTGTTCACTTTTTCCAGTGTCGTCTGAAGCTTTGCCATTGTAAGCTTGGTCTCGGCAACGGTGGCATCAAGATTGCGGTAAAGCGATTCATCGTTTACGAACCGGCCGAGCGTGCCCTCGCCCCGGTTGGCTTTGTCCAGAATCTCATTTGCGGGAACGGAAAGCTTATTGATCTGTTCGAGAAGCTCGTTTCCTGTTCTTGTCAATTGGTTTATCGAGATCGCTGTGCCGGACTTTAGAATATCATTCTCCGAAACCGGAGCCCCTTTTGAGGTCCCGGGCGTGATGTTTATCGTCTTATCATTTGCCAACAGCGAAGTCGCTATCAGTTGAGCTATAGAGTCAGTTCGTACCCGTTCAGAAATCGGTCTACCGTTCAATTCGCCGTCAATCGCCATAGTCGCTTCAACCTTAAACTCTTCGGGGCTGTCCGGTGGAAGCAGATCGACCCGTTCGACTTTTCCGATACGCACGCCCGCGAGCTGAACTTCAGATCCCTCCCGCAAACCGTCGGCGGCGGCAAAACGGGCTTTAAGACTCAACTTTTTCTCAAACGGGTTGAAATCGCCTGTAGAATTTAGTATCAGAAAAGCGAGCACGGCGAGTCCGAACAGAACGAAAATGCCGACTCGTACTTTGCTAAATGTTAAAGTTTTCTTTGTTTCGACCATCTTAGTAATTTACGATTTGCCGTGGATAAAGTTAAGAATATACGAATCCTTGCTTGATCGAAGCTGCTCATCAGATCCGCTGAAAATTATCTCTCCATCCCGCAACATTATCACTTCAGTATTGACGAGACAAAGCTTTTCGCCTTCTTTCTCGAACACAACCTGCCCGTCTTCATTGACTGTTGCATATTCCGACGATAAATATTCGACATTATTCATCTCGTGCGTTACGAAAATTGAGGACACATCCTGAAGATCGCGGAGCTTGATCGCCAGCTCGCAGATCGTTCTGGCCGTCGGCGGATCAAGCCCTGCCGTCGGCTCATCAAAAAGCACGATCTGCGGATCTCCGATCAAAGCGCGTGCGATTCCGACACGGCGTCGCATGCCTCCCGAAAGCTCTATCGGCATTTTGTCGATAGAATCTTCCAGGTCGACGAAATTTAGCATCCGCCGCACTTCCTGTTCGATCTCGCCATCATCCACCCCTTGTTCGTTTAACCGGTACGCGACGTTTTCGTAAACTGAAAGGGAATCGAACAACGCGCCTTCCTGAAAAACCATGCCTATTTTTTGCCGTACCGGCATGATTTCCTGTTCGCTATATTCGGTGATCTCTTCTCCGTCTATGAAAATCCGGCCTGAATCGGGTTTTAAAAGTCCCAATATCAGTCTGATTATGGTAGATTTACCGCCTCCGCTGCGGCCCAAAATCACTTTCGATTCCCCGCGGCGAACCGTAAAGCTCACTCCGTTCAGTATATTAGTATTATCGAAAGATAAATGAACATCACGGAATTCGATGGCTGGTACGATGCGGTCCGGCTCATCGACGGCGTCTTCCAGATCTGTCGGCTCCAGATCTTCTTCCAAATTTAGATTATTTTCGTCGATTTGCGGAGACACCATAAATTTAGGTGAGTATACCGTTTATATGACGTCTACGCCAAGAACCGTCTGGATCGCCTTCGCCAGAAAAAAATCGAAAATAATTACCCAAATAGAAGAAAGAACGACCGCGTTGATCGTCGAACGCCCAACTCCGACTGTTCCGCCCGTCGTACTCAGCCCTTTATGACAGGCTATGCCGCCGATAATCAAACCAAAAAAGAACGGTTTGATCACTCCGCCGATCAAATCATCCGATGTAATGCCGTTTCGTACCGAGTTAATAAAAACGTTATAATCCTGCTCGAATATATAAAAAGCTACGGTACCGCCGCCGATAATGCCGAATATATCCGCGGCGACAGTCAAGAGCGGCAGCATCACAATCAAGGCAATCACACGCGGCGCAACAAGTTTTCTGGTCGGGTCAGTCCCAAGTGCCCGCATTGCATCAATTTGTTGGGAAACGACCATCGATCCAAGCTCCGCCGAGATCGCGGAACCGATCCTGCCCGACACCATCAACGCCGATAAAACAGGGCCGAGTTCACGGATAAGCGAGGTCGCAACCGAACGCCCGGCTTCATTATGAACGCCATAATACTGAAGAGTAGGAAATGTTTGCAATACCAGAACACCGCCGGTGAAAAATCCTGTCAGCAAAACGATCGGCAGCGAGCCAACGCCGATAATATCCATTTGCCGGACAAGTTCAGGAAAATATCTCGGCTTTCGTACAATACCGGTGAGTGCATTCCAAATGAGCAAACTGACTTCCTGCAGTTCTAATAAAAATTTTGTTAACGGGTTCATTTAGAGACTTTAAACACCGCGACATCCAGCGTTTTCTAAAAGGTTACAATGAACCATCGAAAACGACAACTAGAAACAGCCGGCCCATTTTACGGATCGGCTGTAGCATCGAAGAATAAATAAATAAAAATTAATTTTCCGGGATTTGTTTCTGCTGCCGGTTGAGACGGCGTAAACGCTGCCGATCATTCCGCATTCGTCGTCGGTTCTGTATATTTTCCCTTGTCCCTGCAAAGTTACGACGCAATTCACGGAATTTTACAAGCTGTTCCGGCGTGAGAATTTTCCGCACCGAAAGCTCATTCACAATACGTATTTTTGCCATCTCGCCTTGAGCTGTCTGAAACTCTTCAAGCAATACTTTAACTTCCTGTTCGTTCACAGATTCACCGTAAATAGCCGCGTCAAGTTTTTGCCTGGCTTCACGAAAGCGGCGCCGGGCTTCCTGTTCAATCGGCCTTCGTTCGATGTTCCTTTTCCGTATCTGTTTTATCTGTTCGGTCGAAAGCCCAAGCTCACGCAGTAAATTCGGCCGTTCATTGTTCGGCAGGTCGAACTTTTGCTCGTTAGAGCCAGAAGGTTCGTCCTGTCCATTAACAAATAATGAGAAACCCATAAGAATTACAGAAAATATAAAAACCTTTTGAAAATGTAGATTTCGTATCATGGTTGAGTTATTTACCTATCGTCCTGCATCTACGTCTGCGAAAAGATCGGCCAGACGCAGACTACGGTCTTCTTCGTCTCTAAAATCACTTAGCTGCGGTGGAGCAGATCGGCCCGGATTTTTATTTACGTTTTTTCCGCGAATTGCTTCTATCTCCTTACTATACAGCGGCGTTGATGTCTTTTTCCGATTACGCAACGATGTGGAAGCCGGAGCAGCCAGGCGACCATAGCTTAATTCACTTTTTAATAGTGCCGCACTGGGACGGTTTCTTGTATCAACGGTGACAGATTCGTCAGATAAAGCAGGTTCACGTTCTACTTCACGCTGAGCAGGTAAAGCTACTGGATTTATTACAGTTAACTCCGATGCAATGACATTATTTCCTTCTGTCAAATCATTGCTGTCCCTAAATAAATTCGAAGCGATCAAGGTTATTCCAAGTCCGACTGCCAGAATAGCAAAAGCGCCTCCTGCGGCAGCCCATTTGGGAGCCGTTGCGAAAACCCCGCGTAAAGCATCGAGCCATGAAGAATGCACGTATTCAGGGTGATTTGTCGAAGAATATGGTATTTCGATAAAGGGTGTTTTAAGATGTCAGAAGTCATCCCGATTCCATTCATAAACTCCCAGTCGAGCCAATGAAAGGTCAGCGAATTCTTCCGTGCAATCAGCACAATCCGACAGATGGGTCTCGAAGCCGCCCATTTCGGAAAGATCCATTTCGCCGTACAAATATGAAACAAGATCGTCTGCAAAGGCACAGGATAAATTTTTACTGGTGTTTATCATTCTGATTTTACGTAACCTCAAGAGGAACACGTTCTAATTTCATTCTTAATTGTTTTAATGCCGTATAAAGCCGGCTTTTCACTGTACTTAGCGGCAATTCGAGCGTTTCCGATATTTCCTGAAACGTCATATCCTCAAACTCCTTCATCACAATCACCTGCCGCAAATCAACCGGCAATGAGCTTACTGCCAGCCGCACAATATTAAGCCTTTCGTTCTGCTCTGTTGTCCGCGAAGGCGAAGTATGTTCCGGTGCAATAAAAACCCTTTCTTCCTCATTACTTTCCTCGTCCAAAAAATCTTCCGAGCGTGTTTTCGCACGCCGCTTTGTCGTCAGACATTGATTAACTGCGATTCGATGAAGCCAGGATGAAACTTTGGCTTCACCGCGAAAATTCGCTAAATTTCGATAAGCAGCGATAAAAGTTTCCTGCGCCGCGTCACGGGCGTCGTCCTCACGGCCGAGCATACCGAAACAGAGAGCGAATATTTTTCGCTCCCATCTTTTAACGATTTCGCCGAAAGCCTCAGAATCTTTCGAAACTGCCAATTCGACAAGCTGCTCATCTGATAAATTTATCAACATTCACTCGTGTAAACCAACTTTTTTGCACGAGAATAATAATCCAAATACTATTGAAGGCGAAAGGTTCCGCTTTCAGTACATTGGATGGAAAAAATCCCCAAAAAGTCTAAGTATTTTGAATTACGCGGATGTAAAAGGCAGGGTTAGCAGAACAATGATAAAAAGGGCGTGGCTAATTATTGATGCCCCCGCCCCAATTCATAATCAAATTATTTAGATCAGCACTTTCCAAGCAGCCAAAAGACAACAATAAAAATCAGTATCGTGGAGATCAGTCCTCCACCAAGTTTATAAGCAGCACCACCTGCAATCAGTCCGCGAAATAAATTATTCATCTTTCCCTCCCTTAATTCGTAAAATAATTCGTAAAAAAACTGAATGGAAACCGTTCACTAAACTGCGACGCAAGGTTTATTGCAAGACGCGTTCCAATCCTGAGCCT
>Ga0136634_10000995_pt1 | contig 11209 bp, 12 predicted proteins | sample AntDrymUQ8332106_2_FD_104654 | JGI IMG/M metagenome (GOLD analysis project Ga0136634, IMG submission 104654) | Polar desert sand microbial communities from Dry Valleys, Antarctica - metaG UQ833 (21.06) | ecosystem: Environmental > Terrestrial > Soil > Desert | place: Antarctica: Dry Valley... | reverse complement strand
GGTCAGCAACCCGGAGCTGGCGTTGTAAGCAAAGCCCGAGGCCCGCGTCCCCGTCTGCTGCGCCAGCGCCGCCCCGGACCACACCAACCCAAGGGCACCCACGCCCGCCGCAAGCCAAGCCGCCGCCCGAACCATCCCCGCCCCCATCCCCAACGCCGCAAACCCAGCGGGCACAAACTCAAAGCAAACAAACCCAATCCGTCATCAATGAGCACGCTAGGGCGCCTGGCTCGTCACTGTCGCCCCGTAAGCCGCCCGAGCAGCCAGTTCGCGGCGTCGTTGGAGTATGTGTTGGTGGTGGATTTGCTGTAGCCGTCGGAATGCGTAGCCGTGATCTGCGTCGCATTGCCGTGAGCGTCATATTGAAAGGTGCTGGTAACGGACGGCAAAGCCGTGCCGTCAAGATCGGTGGCCGTTACCTGGCTCTGGGACAGGAATACCTTACGCCGCGTACCGCCCAGATCGGTTGCATTATAGCTGTTAGCAACGGAACTCAGCGTCACTGCGTTCAATGCTTTGACCTCGGTGGCCACTAATCCTATGAAGGGAAAATCCTGCCGATAGGTGGTGGTTTGCGAGAGGTTCGTCTGCAGATCGGTGGTCTTCACCTGACGGAAGCCGAGAAACCCACGGCCATCCAAGTGCGCTTTGCCCCCTGCATAGGTGTAAGTCGAGCTGCTCTCGCCACCAATGCCGTTCGAATGATTAACCCGGTTGACAACCTGCATCGGTCCTTGGAGGTCGACAAGGGGATATCCCGCAGTGCTGTCTTTGGTGTAAGTTGTACCGTCTGTGCAAGGTTTATAAGTTATGCTAACTGCGGCGCCCAACCCGCTTGCCGCGGCGGTCATAAGGTCAGGAATGGCTTCATTGTTTTGGAACCAGATGTTCCAGCCCGAGGATGACCTATACCAGAGCGCCTCCATGGTTCCGGTCCCATCCCAATCCCCAATCAAAAGGCTTCCGTTGTTAATCGCCGTCGGAGCGATGGCGGCAATTTGGGGTGTTAAAGTTAGAGTTGTGCCCACGATTCCTTTGTTTGTGTACCAGCTGTTATCGCCGGATTCGGATCGAAACCACATCACATCCGTCCCGCCGTCGCCGTTCCAATCTCCCAAGTGAAGATCACCGTTGTTTATGTCGGCCGACGCGATTGGGTCCGAGTACTTGCTGAATGCAATCGACGATGCAGAGACGCCCTTGTTTACATACCAATTATTCAATCCAGCCGAGGGCCGATACCATAAAACATCTGTTACCCCATCGCCATTCCAGTCCCCGAAATGCAGATTCCCGTTGTTGAGATCGCCAGCGGCTATGGGAGCAACATACGAGGTGAAACTTAAAGTATTTAAACCGTTAGAGCGATTCACGTACCAGCGATTATCGCCAGAAGTGGACCGGAACCACATCAAATCTGTAAGGCCGTCACCATCCCAATCGCCGACATGCAATATACCTATGTTGATGTCTCCCTGAGGGATTGGCGCTGAATAGGGGCTAAAGACCAGCGTGCCAGTGTCAGTTCCCAAGTTATGGAACCAACGATTTCGCCCAGTGCTTGATTCGTACCACAGCACATCGGTCCGGCCGTCGCCGTTCCAATCGCCGAAGTGGAGTGTCCCCCCATTTATAGCACCCGGGAAAATCGGCGCGACGTACTCTGTAAAGCTTGGCGCAGCCGTGGTAGAGCGGTTGTTCATGTACCAGCGATTGTCCCCCGAAGACGAGCGATACCACATGAGATCCGTAAACCCGTCTCCATTCCAGTCGCCTGCAAAGAGTACGCCGTTATTGATGTTTCCTTCTGGAATTACGCCAGATTGGGGGTCAAAACTCAGGGAGCCATTTGGAAAGCCGATGTGGGTGTACCACCGGTTTCGTCCGGTACTGCTTTCGTACCACAACACGTCCAGGCGCCCGTCGCCGTTCCAATCGCCGCTTAGGAGCGTGCCATCGTTTATATAGCCAGGCGTTATGGGATCGTTGTATTGGCTGAAACTTAGAGTGCCCGCGCCGCCGTTTTGCCAAGTGAAGCTGGTCGGCGGCAGGCAGATACCCGCTCCGTCGCAGAGCGTGACGCTGATCAGCTGGCTGCGGCCAGTGGCGGTGCCCTGCTGGTAGGCTAGCCGATAATCGGCGACCAGCGCTGACCCGGCATAGGTTTGCACCTGGCTCATCCGCACGGTCGACTTCACCATCGAGCCGGCATGGTAGCCGGTGCTCGCATCGGGCCGGGCGCTGGTGTACACGAAGCGCACCGAATTGTACGGGGTCAGCGAGGCGGCGGCATTGCCGGTGTAGTCGAGCCGGCTTGGGTAGGCCTCGCCGTTCACCGCGTCATTCACATAGCTGACGGTGTAGTAATTGCCCTTGGTGTCCGACACCTTGTTCACCGCCCAGGAGCGCGCGGTGGTCTTGCCCTGCGCCAGAATACGGCTGTCGGCGGTATTGCCGAATTCCATGATCTGGCCGGTCTTGGTGCGCACCTCGAACCAGGCCGGGCCGGTGCCGGCCGTCCCACGCGAGACGACCTTGGAAAAGCTCTCCACCTCGGTGCGGTATTCGGTGCCGTCGGCGCCGTAAGTGCCGCGCGTGCTTATCGACATCGAGCAGGAGGTTTCAAGCGTCGTTAACACCAGTTCCTCTGGTATCGACTCACCGACTATTCGTCAGCGCCGGGTGAAGACGACGGTCATGGTCAACGATGGCGAGGCCATCGCGCTGGGCGGCCTTATCCAGACGAGCAAGACAAAGGGTCGGACGCAAATTCCCATTTTGGGCGACATCCCGATTGTCGGGAACATGTTCAAACAAAAGGATGATGAGACAGTGAAGACGGAGCTGATCATACTCATTACGCCGCGAGTGATGCGCAATCTCGATGAGGCCCGCGAAGTCACCGAGGAATTCAAACGGGAGTTTGCAGCTCAGGTTTGGAAGGACCGCAAGGGGCGCACGTTAGACAAAGCCGTCCGTCGTACCTTTGATTGAAGCTGCGCGGGTCGCGCATATCGAGACAGTTGGCTCATGCCGACATTCTTCTATAGAGCTTACCGGCCCGACGGCGAATTGGCGCAAGGGCAAATCGAGGCCGCATCCTCAGTGGCCGCGACCGACGGTCTGTGGACGCAAAAACTGGTTCCTTTCGAGCTGACCGCGGCCGACGCAGCGAAGCCTTGGTGGCAGCGGGAACTGCTTTCCAGCCCTGCCCTTTCTCACGCACAAGTCGCAGCCTTCACCAGGGAATTTGCTACTCTGAGTTCAGCCGGCATACCGTTGGACGATACGCTTCGTATCCTGGCGGATCAAACGGCCTCCGGAAGAACGCGCCCGCTTGCGGAAAGCTTGCTCGCCGATGTCCTTAATGGTTCGGCTCTGTCGGATGCCGTCGAGAAGCGTTATGACACTTTCACGCCCGAATACGTAAGTGTCGTGAGAGCGGGTGAGGTCGGGGGACAACTTGGTCAGGCCCTGGAAGAGCTTGCGGCCCTTCTCGAGCGCCGGGGAGAGGTCCGCGCGAAGGTGCAAGCGGCGCTCGTGTATCCTGCCATTCTCATTGCGCTAAGCATTGTCTCGCTGGGTATTATTGTCGGCGTCCTCATTCCGAATATCGCACCGATGTTCAGCGAAGGCGGCCGGCCGGCGCCCGATACCATCCGGCTTCTCATGGCCGTGCATGCCTATTGGCTCGAAATCCTTGTTGTCTTGTCCGCCATCGGCGTATGCGCCGTCGGCATCGCGGTGACCATGCTGCGCCGACCCGCTACCCGACTTGCATGCGACCACTTCAAGTTGAGGCTGCCGATCCTTGGGGCGTTTCTTTTGCGGCAGGAGACGGCTCGGTATACGCGTACTCTGGGCACCCTTCTCAAGGCAGGCGTACCCTTGCTGCAGGCCGCAATTTCTGCCCGCACGACGGTCGGCAATGCAGTGCTTGCCGCCGGCATGACGAACACATTGGAGGCCGTTCGCGAGGGGGCGCCCCTTCATGTCGCGCTGCAACGATACACGCTTCTGCCGCCGCTAGCGTTGCGAATGATCGCCATCGGCGAGCAAGCCGCGAAGCTGGACGTTATGTTGCTCAGGGTCGCCAGCATGTTCGAGCAGCAGACTCAGCGGGACATTGAGAGGTTCATGACAATCTTCACGCCGGCCATCACGCTGCTCGTTGCTGTCTTCATCGGGGCGCTGATTATCACCATAATGAACGCTATTCTGTCCCTCAACGACTTGGCGGTGCAATGACCGCTCTCCGAGCAAGCGGCAGCAACAGCGCGGGCTTCACGCTCATTGAAATGCTGGTCGTACTTGCGATACTGGGGGCTATTACAGCAGTTGCTTTGCCAGCATTAACAAGGCCTTCCGATGGGCTCCGGCTCGCCGCGACCCTGCGCGAAATGATGGGCGCTCTCCGCGTAACGCGATCCGCCGCGATTACGAGAAATACAGAGCTGGTGCTAATCTTCGACATCGAAAGGCGGACCTTCGCTTCCTCCACATTCGCGGAGCGCTCGTTCCCCGCTCAAATCAAGGCGGAACTGAAGGTCGCGGAACCAGAACGCGTATCCGCGTCTCGCGGCGGGATTCGCTTTTTCCCGGATGGCTCATCCACTGGGGGGGAGGTTCTGCTCTCGCTGAAGGGGAGAAACGGCAAGCTCTGTGTGCATTGGCTGACAGGCCAGCCGACGCAAGGGGGCGAATGTTGAACCAATTCCGACCACGCAAACGCAAATTTAGAGTGCTTCTGGGGGGGGGGCCGGGGGGATCACGGCGAACTGCCTGTAAAAACCGCAACGCCAAGTCGGACGCGAGAAGGAAAGACACATCCTGGAAATGCGGGGTTCACGCTTCTGGAGGTAATCGTCGCTCTCGCGGTGCTGTCGATTTCCCTCACCCTCGCTCTCAGAACGCTGGCGGGAGGTTTTCACTATCAGCGGCAAGCGAGGACCTTGGCAGATGCTACTCTGCTCGCCCAATCGCTCCTGACACGGATCGGAAGCGACCTGCCGCTCAGGCCGGGAGCGGATACCGGAATATTTCTCAACGGTTTCACTTGGGACGTTCAGATTGATGGCTACGGCGACAGCAGCGATCGCCAGGAATGGCCGGTTGCAGCCTATACCGTGACGGTGCGCGTCTTGGAGGGACGGAACGCGGCGAAGCCGGTTGTGGTGCTGACAACCCTACGCCTAGGTCCAAAGTCCTGAAACGATGAAGCCTGCCCCAAAAAACGCGGCGCGCCAGCCTAATGAAGCGGGCTTTACGCTGGTCGAGGTCCTCGTCGCCTTCACCGTGTTCAGCCTCCTAAGCCTGCTGGTGCTGGAAGCAATGCAGTTTGGGACAAAGGCCTGGAAGCGCGGCAACGATCACGCCAGCCGTCTGGAAGAAAGCGTTCACGCGCACTCACTTTTGCGTCGCCTAATTGACGCTGCTTATCCAAGCTTCATCGAGTTACCGGCAGGCGCGGGTTACGTGGAGTTTGAAGGCGATGCGCAGTCTCTAAACTTCCTCTCTGAAGGACCGATGTCCCTCGACAAAGGCGGTCGATTCCATTTCACCCTGTTCACCGAGAGTCGCAGCGAACAAACCCACCTGGTCTTAAGCTCTCGCCCCGAACTCGCGTTTCCTGGCAACTCCGCCATGTCGACGCGCCGAACATTGCTGGCCAATATTGCCAAGGTGAATTTCGCCTATTTCGGTAGAAAGCGCGGGGGTGGTCCCACGCAATGGCACGAGGATTGGCGCAAGGAGCGCGAGTTCCCTGAACTGGTGCGCGTCGAGGTCACCTTTGGCGGGGGGGATGCCGGCATCTGGCCCGCGCTGATCATCCGGCCGCGGATCGAGGCTGACGTGAGCTGTGTTTACGACACGCTCGCTAAGCGATGCCGTGGCCGCTGAAGTGATGACCCGACGTTCGGCTGAGCACGACATGACTTATGGGAGTTGCGATGCCTTTGCTGTATGTTCTCTGGGTCGTTGCCCTCCTCACGATTATCGCGACAGCAATGCTCGGCTCCGGCACGATATCTTACCGGCTTGCTCGCAATTTGGCAGACACCGCTCAGCAAGAGGCAACCGCCGAAGCCGCAATCAATCGGGCGGTCCTGGCCTTGATGGATCGCCGCCCTGAGCGTCGCTGGCGCGTTAATGGCGCGCCCCACACGTTTACCTTCGCAGCTACGCCGATGACGGTGACCATTCAGGACGAACTGGGCAGGGTGGACCTCAACAACGCCGACACGCCTCTCGTGACCGCCGCCCTTCAGGCCGCGGGGCTTTCCGCGCAGGCGGCCCGCGAGATCTCGGACAAGATTTTGGATTGGCGAGACAAACGGCCAGCTAAGCGTTTGCATGGCGCGAAAGCGCCTGAATACGCTGCTGCCGGTCTTGCTTACAGGCCTCGCGGCGGGCCTTTGCAGAGCCTCGAAGAGCTGAAACTCGTTCTGGGAATGACGCCCATGACTTTCACGCGCGCAGAGCCCATGTTGACCATTTACTCGGGGCGCCCCACCATCGACCCGCAAGTCGCGTCCCGCGAGCTGCTTGCGGCAATCTTCCGAAGCGGCAATCAACCTATGAAAGTTCAAGATCAGCCGGCCAGCGCTGCCCGTTCGGGCGGTCTACCCCCGAATACTTCGCTCGATGGACGAGCGTTTTCGATTCGGGTGAAACTCGGTCAAACCCGAGCAACACGAGAAGCCGTCGTTCGTATGACGACGAGCCCCACAAAGTCCCATTGGCTGTTGAACTGGCGGACAGTCCGCTCTGATTGAGCTGGAGCCGGTACTACACGTTGTCGCCGCCGATCTTCAGATCCTTGGCCCAGAACGGCACCAGGCCCCAACGCATGGTTTTATGCATGATCCGGCTGTGCGATCAAACTTGGCCCGGGGGCACCCGAACGGTGCGCGGATTAGCGCCGCTTCTGTTCGAAGTTCCATGCCCACGGCACAATGAAAAATCCTGCCGTACAGAGTACCCCGGACGCCACAAATTTTTGCCGGCGGGATTTTTGTCTCGGAACATCTTCACGACAAACCCTTGGCGATGCGATCCGGCGATAATCGATTGCCCGCCAGAATGGGTCGGCGACGGTCCATCCGGCGCGAAGATCCCGCCCCCATCAGCTTCCAATGGCATGTGAGTCGATCAGCCGGGGAACTGCCCTTTGCAATCAACCGGAGCCGTCCGATGATCGTCGTGCATCACCTCAACAACTCACGCGCCCAGCGGGTCCTCTGGCTGCTCGAAGAGCTGGGTTTAGAATATGAGATCGTCCGCTACGAACGCGATGCAAAGACCATGCTGGCGCCCAATAGTCTCAAGCACGTGCACCCCCTCGGTAAGTCTCCAGTCATACAAGACGAAGGGTGCACCCTGGTGGAAACAGGAGCGATCGTTGAGCATTTAATTGAGAAATATGGGTCACAGCTTGCCCCAGAGCGGGGATCAGAACTCTACGACCGCTATCGCTATTGGCTCCATTACGCTGAAGGTTCGGCGATGCCGCCGCTCACCTTGAAGCTTGTCCTCAGCAGGCTCGGCCCGTTGGGTTGGCCGGCTCGCGGCTTCGTCAATCGCCAGCTCGATCTCCACCTTGACTATCTCGAGGGGGAACTCGCTGCCAGTCACTGGTTTGTCGGCAACGCCTTTAGCGGTGCCGACATCATGATGAGTTTTCCGCTTGAAGCGGCGGCGTCGCGGGCCGGACTGGATCGGTCGCGGCCGCGGCTGTGGGAGTTTCTCGAACAAATCCACACCAGACCCGCGTATCGCAGAGCGCTGGAACGTGGCGGACCTTACGCGTTAGCTTAGCCCCGGGCCGACCCTGGACGGCAGCACCGTGGGAGAGGGGCGTTCCTGACGCGTCTCTCCGATCCTGACTGTCAGCGCCTGGACGTGCGCCCTTAGATCCAGCCATCACCATTCGAAAGCGGCCCGCTCCGCCGCTGTGCATGCCGCAGGTCGCTGCGGCAGCGCCGTCCATCGCAACCGGCGGCGCGCTGTGAGTTAATCTCCATGCTGGCGCGTTCGGCACAGGCGAAGCGATCCTGCTTGCAGGCGTCGACATGGCGACCTGCGCGCTCGCCGTGCAAATCATCCTGCGCAGAGGTGCCGCGACCGCCAACCGCATAGCAACGCCGCTGCTGGCGATTAGCATCATCGCGATAGTCGTCCGGCGGTCGTCCGGCGAGTGCTATAGCGGCAAGTCTTTGCGTGAAGACACGAGGGCATCACCACGTTCGGTGCCGTTCCGTCGTCTCTAGGATGATCGTGCGGGCACCCTGTCCAGCTCATCTTTCGCAGCGGAGATCATTGATAAAATAGCTGCTGCTGATCTATCAACCGAGCCCTTTCGACCCCAACAGCTTGCCGCCCAAGGAGCACGCGGCGATCGGAGCGGAGTATCAGGCGGTCTCGAAGACGACCAACGTCACGCCCGGTCCGCCACTCGGCACGCCCCAGCAGGCCATGACGGTCCGCGTCACCGATGGCAACACCGTTGCCGAGGCGGGGCCCTACGTGAGCGCAGCGGGAGCGGTGGGAGGATACCTGGTCTTCGAGGCCGCCAGCCAGGAAGAGGCGGTGTCACTCGCCGCTCGGATACCTGCAACGCCGACGTTGAAGGCGAGCAGGTTCGGCAACTGCCCGTCCTGCGACAAATCGAACTCCTGGATCTTCGTCGCAAGGCCGAAGCCGAAGATCAGAGTTGCCGCCTTAGTGTCTTGCTGGAAGCCGAACCAACGCTCATAAGCCCCCATATTGTCGAGCGCTTTATAGACCACCGACAGGCCGATGATCGCATCAATCAGATAGGAGCTGACACTGGTTCCGAAATAAACGCCCGCCAGCATCGTCGTCGAATACCCAATGGCGAAGAGCGTGACGTAAATCCCGATATCCTTCATCTTATAGAGGAAGAAAATCACGCCGAAGAGAAACAGCAGGTGATCGTAGCCGGTCACCATGTGCTTGGCGCCGAGTCTGCCGAGCCGGGGATTCACGGTCAGGTGCACGTCCAGCGTCTCGGCCGCTGCCAGCGCCTCGGCGACCAAACTTTCGACATCGTCCTTTTGCAGGTCAGCGGCCGATATCGTGGCGCGCCTGGAAAGCCGGGCACCGCGCCCGCTACGACTTTAGCAACCCAAGGCGTCCGCCGGTCGCCCGCCGCGAGCCAGAGGGCGATAACGTCGCGCTTGATCATACGCGCCCATTTCGTGACGGATGCGATCAGGTCTCGATGCTCCTCTTCCTCGGCTGCGTCACTTCGCTTCGGTGACTTTCCCTGTGAACTTTAATGCAGAGATCAATTTCTATCCGCTCTACGCCTAGATTGCGAATTCCGCGGAAACATGGCGTCGACACGCGCCTGCGCGCGTGGTGCGAGCAGATGCCTCAACATCTCAAGCTCCTTGAGGACATCGATCGGATCGCGATCGCGCGCCCCGAGCAGCGCCTCCTTGACCCAATCGGACATGCCAGGGTGCTCGAGCACCCAATCGATCCGGTCCTCGAAGATCTGGGCGTCATGGCGTAGAGGCTCACTCATGAGACTTTTCTCCGTTCCTTCTTCATCGGGGATGCCGAGCGCGTCCACCACGGCGGCGATCGCCGCGCGCGGGTCGTCTGGCATCGCGGCGACTGCCGAACGACAACCCCTGATCTATGGCGCGACAATCTGGGTGAGAACGGCGCGTCAATCAGGATGAGACGAGGCGGCCGAGCGGGATCCTGATTGACGCGCCGTTCTCACCCAGATTGTCGCGCCATAGGTTCAGCCCCACGTGTGCGGGGAACACCCACCCTGACTACCACCTACAGGGCCAGATGCCGGTTCAGCCCCGCGTGTGCGGGGAACACAAGCCGCTCGGCAATCAAGCCGTAGCTGAAGCCGGTTCAGCCCCGCGTGTGCGGGGAACACCCATTCATCGCACCCCTTGAGCAGCGCTCGTTCGGTTCAGCCCCGCGTGTGCGGGGAACACCCGAGCCAGTAGGCCCCGGAATTGCCTAGCGGCGGTTCAGCCCCGCGTGTGCGGGGAAGACTTGGTGAAGGTGAACACGTCCTGGGGCGGCACCGGTTCAGCCCCGCGTGTGCGGGGAACACTTTTCGTCATGAAAACTGGTATCACCAAGACGCGGTTCAGCCCCGCGTGTGCGGGGAACACGCGTCGCCCTTGCCTGGCGAGCGGCCGAGCCGCGGTTCAGCCCCGCGTGTGCGGGGAACACTGGAAAACAGGGTTGCCGGGCGCTCGGGTAGACGGTTCAGCCCCGCGTGTGCGGGGAACACCAAGCTGCGATTAAGCGTGGTGGTGACAAGTACGGTTCAGCCCCGCGTGTGCGGGGAACACATCCATTCGCTGGGATCGCCGCGGAAGTCCGCCGGTTCAGCCCCGCGTGTGCGGGGAACACCCATCCGCCGCCCAGCGCTTGAGGTACTCCGCCGGTTCAGCCCCGCGTGTGCGGGGAACACAATAACTGTGGTTACTGGTATCGGTGTCAATACGGTTCAGCCCCGCGTGTGCGGGGAACACGACGTTCTCTTGACCGGACCGAACGTGAACGGCGGTTCAGCCCCGCGTGTGCGGGGAACACTGTTGATGATAGGAACATGTGTAGTTTGCGACCGGTTCAGCCCCGCGTGTGCGGGGAACACAGTTGCGCAATCAATAGAACAGCTACTATTTGCGGTTCAGCCCCGCGTGTGCGGGGAACACTTGTCATCGGTAGCACTGCCACCGCCACTCGCCGGTTCAGCCCCGCGTGTGCGGGGAACACGCGATAGCATCCGCTGTGTCATCAACAAGCTGCGGTTCAGCCCCGCGTGTGCGGGGAACACACGTCACCTAGTGCGATTTCTGTAGCTAGTCCCGGTTCAGCCCCGCGTGTGCGGGGAACACGGTCATGTCCGCCAAATTGCACCGAAAGTGCACGGTTCAGCCCCGCGTGTGCGGGGAACACTAAACGTGAATGGTCTTGCCCACACCTGTATCAGGTTCAGCCCCGCGTGTGCGGGGAACACGCACTCGCGCCTATCAATGGCTGGCGGGAAGGCGGTTCAGCCCCGCGTGTGCGGGGAACACACAACAGATTACGTGTGATATGCCGGTACTGTCGGTTCAGCCCCGCGTGTGCGGGGAACACTCAAGCAGGCGAAGAAAAAGAAGCAAGTCAGCCGGTTCAGCCCCGCGTGTGCGGGGAACACGAG
>Ga0136634_10000994_pt1 | contig 11221 bp, 10 predicted proteins | sample AntDrymUQ8332106_2_FD_104654 | JGI IMG/M metagenome (GOLD analysis project Ga0136634, IMG submission 104654) | Polar desert sand microbial communities from Dry Valleys, Antarctica - metaG UQ833 (21.06) | ecosystem: Environmental > Terrestrial > Soil > Desert | place: Antarctica: Dry Valley... | reverse complement strand
GCGTCGGTGTCACCCAGGTCGGCGTCGATCCCATCCAGGAATGTGTCCGGCAGCGCAGCTGTGTTCATGCTCGCCTCACCTGCTCGGAGGTGGGGAACCTGAGGAAGCCGACCAAGTCCTCGCCGTGAAGTACCTTGCGGCGCCGGTCCGGTTGGTTGCCCGGACCCCCGAGCGGCCCGGTCTCCGCTGCACGGTCGGCAGGGGCGCTGTCGGAAGGTTCGATGCTCATGGATGACACCCTTCCAGGGTCAGGGGAGTGGTGAGCGTGCTGATCGGGGCGGTCAGGCACCAGCGGTCGCGACGACCGCTCTGGCCAAATGCCGGCGCTACCCCTTCACGAAGATGCCCGACACGACATGCTGCGCTTCCTCGGACAGTGAGCCCATCTATTTCATAGAGCGGAGTCTAGTTTCTGTTGACCGAAAAGGCAAGGCTTGAGCGGTCGTTCGCGAGGATTGCCGGCGACGGACGGACGACGACCTTCCAGGCGGCTTCCAGCGACGGGGTGTGCCAGCTGCTCCTCGTGGGGGCCAGACGGGCTGGGGACGCCGGGCATGGCCTGGTGCCGCACCGCCAGCCTTCGTCGGCCAGGGCAAGGCGGGGCCGACCGGCGCATAGACTCCGAGCATGAAAGACGCAGAGGGGGATGGTGCTGCCAGCGGTTCAAGCTCAGCCCCGACGGTGTCGCTGATGACGCGATCCGGTGGCACGCAGTACGTTGCGCGAATCCTCGACGTGTTGGAAGTGGTGGCCGCGGCTGGCGGCGAGATGGCTCTCGGTGAGATCGCGACGGCAGCGGACCTGCCCGTGCCGACCATCCACCGCCTCGTGCGCACCCTCGTCGAACGGGGCTACATGCGGCAGCTTCCCAGCCGCCGCTACGCGTTGGGCTCACGGTTGATCCCCCTCGGCGAGATCGCCGGCGCAGCGCTCGGGACATGGGCCCGGCCCATCCTTTCCGGTCTCGTTGACCGCCTTGGAGAGTCAGCCAACCTTGCCGTGCTCGATGGTGACCGGGTCACCTACATCGGGCAGGTGCCGTCCCGGCACGCGATGCGCGTATACGCCGAGGTTGGGCAGCGAGTCAGCCCGCACTGCACCGGTGCCGGAAAGGCGTTGCTCTCCCAGCTGTCCGACCAGGAGGTAAGGGCACTGCTCGGGCGCACCGGGATGCCCGCCCAGACCCCACACACCATCACCGACCCCGACACATTCGTCGAGCAGCTCCGCACCGTCCGAAAGGTGGGCTTCGCCCTTGACGAGAGTGAGCACGCGATCGGCGTCCATTGCGTGGCGGTCCCTATCACCGGACACGCGACCAGGTTGGCGGTCTCGATCTCCGGGCCCTCCGCGCGGATGACCGCCGAGCTCGTCGGCCGTGCCGTGCCCGAACTGCGAGAGGCCGGGCGCGCCGTGTCCACTGGCCTGAACGAAGCTGCTGTCGGGAGCGAGGGGCAGCAAAGGCCGCTTCCCAAAGCCTGAGTCGACGGGCCGTGGCGTTGGCGCGCCGGGTGGGTGTGCCCCCAGACGCCGCCTGGGCATGCAGTGTCGGGTACTGATGACGCCCAACCACCACCGGCTTGCGGCGAGTCTTGCCGGGAGGCCACGTCGCTGGCCTCCTGGGTCGCCGCGAAGCCGGTGGCTCAGCCGCGACCGATGAGCCGGCCGGTAGGAGTTCGGCCGTCGATCTCGGCGCCCCGCAGGAAGGTGCGACGCACGACTCCCGAAAGCGGCTTCTGCGCGTAAGGAGTGATGGGGTTCTTGTGGCGCAGCTTGGCCGGGTCCACCACGTAGGACTGGTCGGGAGCGAAGACGGACAGGTCGGCGTCGTACCCCAGGGCCAGCTTGCCCTTGGAGGTCAGCCGAATCAGCTCGGCCGGTCGCACGGCCATCCACTCGACGACCTGGGACAGGGGGATCCCGCGTCGGCGGGCCTCGGTCCACACCAGCGACAGACCCAGCTGAAGCGACGAGACTCCACCCCAGGCGACGCCGAAGTCGCCGTTCTCCAGGTCCTTCAGGTCCAGCGTGCTCGGTGAGTGGTCGGAGACGACGCAGTCGATGGTGCCATCCAGCAGTCCCTCCCAGAGCAGCTCACGGTTGGCGGCTTCCCGGATCGGGGGGCAGCACTTGTACGCGGTGGCCCCGTCGGGAACCTCCTCGGCGGTCAGGGTCAGGTAGTGAGGACAGGTCTCCACGGTCAACCGGACGCCGTCGCGCTTGGCGGACCGGATCATCGGGAGTGCGTCCGAGGACGACAGGTGCAGCACATGGGCCCGCACCCCGGTCCAGCGGGCCCGTTCGATGACCTCGGCGACGGCCACGTTCTCCGCCCCCCTCGGCCGGGAGGCGAGGAACCGGCCGTACTTGTCGCCTTGCGGGGACGGTGCCCGGTCGATCGCGCGGGAGTCCTCGGCGTGGACGATCATGATCGAGTCGAACTCAGCCAGGATGGCCATGTCGGCCTCCATCTCCTCGACGTCCAGGTGTGGGAACTCATCGACCCCGGAATGCAGAAGGAAGCACTTGAAGCCGAAGACGCCCCGGTCGTGCAACGGCCGCAGGTGGGCTGAGTTGCCGGGGATGGCGCCGCCCCAGAAGCCGACGTCGACGAAGGCCTGGTCGCGGGCCGAGTCCTGCTTGGCCTCCAGGGCGGCGACGTCACAGGTGGGCGGGATGCTGTTCAGCGGCATGTCGATGATCGTGGTGACCCCGCCCGCGGCGGCGGCCCGGGTGGCGGAGGCGAACCCCTCCCAGTCGGTGCGGCCCGGCTCGTTGACGTGGACGTGGGTGTCCACGAGCCCCGGCAGGAGCACCTCGTCGTCGGCCAGCTCGACCACCGTGGCCCCGGACAGGCCGTTCCCCAGCGGTTCGATTGCCACGATCCGGCCGCCGGTGACGCCGACCTCGCGGGCGACCTCCCCGGCGGTGGTCATCACCCGCTGCCCTCTCAGCACCAGGTCGTACCCGGTGCCGTCAACTGCGCCCGACTGGCTCATGTTTGCTGCTCTCTCTCGATCTCTCAGTGGATATGGGAGCTGGTCGCCGTGCCAGGCCCGGCCGTAGCTCCGCGGTAGCGGCCCTGGTTTCCTACTGACGCGGCCAGTCCTTGAACGACTTGGGTCGCGGCCGGGCGTACATGCGCACCTTGGACGTGGCCAGTCCGAGCCGGACCAGAGACTCGGCGATGGTGACGGCCGCTGCGACGCCGTCCACCACCGGGACACCGGTGCGCTTCTTGACCCGTTCGGTCAGGTCTGCCATGCCTCCGCAGCCGAGGCAGATCACCTCGGCCCGGTCCTGCTCGACCGCTGCCGCGGATGCCGAGACGATCGCCTCGACTGCCGCCTCGGGGTCCGCCTCCAGGTCGAGCACCGCCAGGCCGCTGGCCCGGACCGACGCGCACTTCGCGTCCAGCCCGGCGAGCTTGAGCCGGTCCTCGATCATCGGGACGGCCCGGTCCAGCGTGGTGACCACCGAGTACCTGTGGCCCAGGAACTGCGCGGTGCTGGCGGCGGCCTCCGTGATGTCGACGACCGGGACTTCGAGGAGTTCCTGCAGACCCTCACGGCCGTGCTCGCCGTAGCCGGCCTGGATGACGGCGTCGTACGGCTCCCGGTACCTCAGCACGGTCTCCATGACGGCTACGGCGGCGACGTAGCTTTCATAGTTGCCCTCAACGGACTGCGCCCCGAACAGCGGGGTCAGCGCCACGATCTCGGTGCCCGGGGCCGCTGCTGCGCGGGCGGTCCGGCCGATGCTCTCGGTCATGGATTCGGTGGTGTTGACGTTGACGACCAGGATGCGCATGGTCGGTGTCCTTCCTGCCGCAGGTGACGAATGGGTGTGGGCAGCTCAGTGCATGCTGGGCACGGCGATGGGTTCGCCGTCCACCGCGCGGAACGGCCGCGAACGGTCAGCGAGCAGGAGATAGAAGACGGCTCCCAACCCGGCTCCGAAGAACCAGGAGAACCCGCTGACGTCCTGGAAGGTCGGGACGAGGGCCAGGACGATGGCGATCAGGGCTGCGGGCACCACAGCCGCGATGGCTCGTGGGTTGTACCCGGCGCGGTAGTAGTAGTCCCCCGTCGGCTCCGCCACGTACAGGTCCGGCACGTTCACCTGGGCCTTCCGGACCATCCAGTAGTCAGCCATGATCACCCCGAACAACGGGCCTAGGATCGCGCCGAGGCCGCCCAGGAAGTAGAAGATGACCACGGGGTTGTTGTAGAGGTTCCAGGGCAGGATGACCAGGCCGATGACCGCGCTGACCACACCGGCTCGGCGGAAGTTCAGGTGTCGCGGGAACAGGGCCGCCAGCATGTAGATGGGTGCGACGAAGTTGGCCATCAGGTTGACTGCGACAGTCAGCACGAGCAGGGCGAGGCACGCCACAACCAGCAGGAATGTGTTCGGGATCGTCTGGACGATGTCCGCGGGGCTCTCGATGATGACGCCGTTGATCCTGAACTGGGCGCCGGCCAGGACGACGACGATCGCCCCGAAGAAGAGCATGTTGACTGGGATCCCGAAAAGGTTCCCCATGGTGATGGCCCGGCGCGACTTGGCGGAGCGGGTGAAGTCGCAGAAGTTCAGCACGAAGGTGCCGTAGATGGCGATCCAGAGTGCGCCGCCGACGAAGATCTCCCGCCACATCTCGCCACCGGTGAGGCTCTCGTCTGTCGACAGGGCGATGGAGCCCCCGGCCTCCACGAACATCCAGATGGCGATGCAGAGCATCGTGATCAGAATGACTGGGCCGGCGAAGGCCTCGTACTTGCGGATCATGTCCATGCCATAGCTGACGATGATCACCTGGATCACCCACAGGACGGCGAAGGTGAGCCAGCCGAGGGTTGACAGACCCAGGACGTCGTTCCCGTCGAGCGAGGCCAGCGAGGGAAAGAGGGCGACCAGTGCGACGCGCGTCACCACGGAGGCCAGGTAGGTCTGGATCCCGAACCAGACGATGGCGACGCCACCGCGGATGAGGGACGCGATCTGGGCGCCGTGGATGCCGAAGGCGATGCGGCTCATCACCGGGAACGGGATTCCGGTCTTCTCCCCCATGAACCCGGACAGGCTGAGCAGGCCGAACAGCAGCAGGGCGCCGATCAGGAACGCGAGCAGTATCTGCCAGGCCCCCAGGCCGAGTGCGAACAGGCCGATCGCGAAGGCGTAGTTCCCGAGGCTGTGCACGTCGTTGGCCCACAGGGTGAAGATGTTGTACCCCGACCAACGTCGTCCCGCTCGCTTGGTCGGGGCCAGGTCGGCGTTGTAGAGCTTTGCGCTCAACGACGACAGCAGGGCGGCGTCGACGTGCACCCCCGCCATGGTTCGCGAGTGTTCGAGCACTTCATGGTCGATGCCGCTCCCGTGTTCGTGCCCACGGCCATGGGTGTGTGCCGACTTGGTGTCGGCGCCTGCTCGGTCGTTCATGACATCGATCTCCTCGTCGAGATGGGTACGGGCATGGCGACTCGGTGCCCTGTCGAGAACCGTGACGTGACGGGCAACGCAGGCATCGACGACCGGCGCCGCCCACCTCGTGCGGCGGTCCGGCGCCTCGGCCACTTCGCTCGAGGTCCGCCAAGACCTGCTACGGATCGCGGCTCTCACATGGTCCGATGGTTCCACAAACGAAATCTTAGTTTCGCTGGCTGAAACATAGCCACGACCGAGAAGGGTGTCAAGAGATGGGTTGGGTTGCCGGACAACAACGAGGGTGGTTCGCCGTCGGCCCCGGCCTGGTGGCGGCGGCGTGTGCAACCAGAACCCTCAGGATCGGCAGCCTGGTGTCCAGCAACAACTTCCGTCACCCGGCCCTGCTCGCCCGTGAGGCAGCCACGCTCGACGTCCTGTCGGAGGGGCGGCTGGAGCTCGAGATCGGCGCGGGCTACTACCTGCCCGAGTACATCCAGACCGGCATCGAACTACCCCAGGCCCCTGACCGCGTCGAGGCCCTCCGGGAAGCCCTCGCCGTGGTCACGGCCGCTGCAACACCCACCCCCACCGATCCAGGTCGCGAGCGGCGGCAAGCGGATGCTGACGTTGGCGGCCCGGGAGGCGGACGTGGTCGGGATCATCGCCGCGTCCGGCACAGCCGGCGGCGTCGAGCTCCGCCGCGACACCGACGCCGTTTGGTGGCTCGATGTGGCCGGAGACCGGCCGCGTGGTGCGATTGGTACTGCACGCCTTGACCCAGCGTGAGGTCGATGGCGCCGTGGATGGCCCGGGCGTGCTGTCGGCGGTGCTGACCTAGAGCGACTGATTCGCGTACGGGTCCCAACTTGAGACGACCGATGACGACTCGGCGCCCGCCGTCCGAGCGCGTTTCCGCTGTTCACGCGCCCATTGTCGGTTCCAGGCGCGCGGCGTCGGATGTTGTCGGACCGTTGTGTTGCCGGTCGGTGAGGCGCTTTGTTGTGACCATTGACGAGCCCATCTGCGAGCCGAGGCCGAGCCGGCCGGGAGCTCCGGGACATGGTTCTCGGGTGCTCGTCGGCGTACCAGCTGCAGTCCGGTTCGTGGCTCGTACGGACTGACTGCACGGGTACGTCGTGCTTGCCGTGGCGTGGGGGAGGGTGCTTATTCGCGAGCTGTGGCGGCGATCTGGAGGAGGCGGTTGGCGCGGTGGGCCACGGGGAGGTCGACGAACTCTCCGCTGGGCAGCCGCAGTGCCTCACCGCCGGCGGCGTCGAAGGCGGCGATGACGTCGCGGGCCCATTGGATCTCCTGCGCGGTGGGGGTGAAGACGTCGTGCAGGATGGGAAGCTGGCGGGGGTGGATGGCGGACTTACCGAAGAAGCCGAGTGATCGGGCGAAGGTGGCCTGTTCACGCAGGCCGTCGTCGTCGTCAAGGTGGGGGTAGACGCTGTCGATGGGTGGGTCGATCCCGGCCGCCCGGGACGCCAGGACGAGGTGGGAGCGGACGTAGAGGGTGGCCAGGTTGCCGCTGCCGGCGTTGAGGTCGCGGGCGAGGTCGACCCCGCCCATTGCCAGGTGCGCCACACCGGGAGCTGCGGCGATCTCAGGCGCGGCGAGGACCCCGCGGGCGCTTTCGATCGCGGCGATGATGGGCTTGCCTGGGGCACGGGCGGTGACCCAGGCGACGTCGGCGGCCGATTCGGTCTTGGGGATGCGGATTCCGTAGGCGTGCTGGGCGACGGCTTCCAGGTCCGCTTCGCACCAGGGTGTGCCTGCGGTGTTGACGCGCACCCAGGCGGGTTGGGAGAGGAGGACTTCCGCGACGGCTCGGCGCGCGGCTTCCTTGGCCTCGGGCGGGACGGCGTCTTCGAGGTCGAGCATCACGGCGTCGGCGCCGGCGTCGAACACCTTCCCGACAAGTTTGGCGTTGTGGCCTGGCGCGAACAGGTAGCTGCGGTCCATCACAGCACCCCCTTGTCCTTGAGGGCGGTCAGTTGTTCGCCGTCGAGGTCGATGAGCTCGGCCATGACCTCTTCGGTGTCTTGGCCGAGGCGCCGCCCGCCGTGGCGGATCGCCCCGGGGGTCCCGCTCATTCGGAAGAACAGGTTCTGCATCTTCAACGGCCCTAGGTCCTCATCCTCGATCGTGATCACGGTCTGGCGTTCCACGACGTGCGGGTCCTCCATCAGCTGTTCCATGTCGTACACCGGCGCCAGTGCCGCCCCCGCTGTCTGGAACGCCTCTTCGACCTCGGTGAAGGTGCGGGCCCGGATCCATTGAGCGACCGGTCGGTCGATCATCTCGGCGCGCCGGACCCGTTCGCCGGCGGAGGAGAACCACGGCTTCTCGGCGATGTCGGGGCGCCCGACCAGGCGCATGACCCGTTCGGCGATCGAGGTCGCCGACGCAGAGATGGCCACCCACCGGTCATCCCGGGTGAGATATGCGTTGCGGGGGGCGTTGGACGGGGATCGGTTCCCGTGCCGACCGGCGATGATGCCGAGCTGGTCGTAAACGCTGGGACCGGGTCCCAAGATGCCCAGCAGCGGCTCGAGCAGGGCGAGGTCGATGACCTGCCCCTTCCCGCCGGCCACGTCGCGGTGATACAGCGCCAGCATCACCGCAAAGGCCCCCGACACCCCCGACACTCCGTCAGCGAGCCCGAACGGTGGAAGCGTCGGTGGCCCGTCCTCCTGACCGGTCTGATGAGCCAGCCCTGACATGGCTTCCGCCAGCGTCCCGAACGCACGCCGGCTCGCGTACGGCCCGGTCTGCCCGAACCCCGTCACCCGCAACATCACCAGGGCCGGATTGACCGCGAAGAGCTCATCTGGGCCCAGGCCCCACTTCTCCATCACCCCCGGCCGGAAGTTCTCGATCACCACATCCGCCTGCTCGGCGAGCCGGCGCAGGATGTCCTGCCCCTCGGGTGTGGAGAAGTTCAGCGTCACGGTCCGCTTGTTGCGGGCGATGACCTTCCACCACAAACCGTGGCCGTCCTTGTCCAACCCGTGCGTCCGGGCCGGGTCTCCCTTGGGGTGCTCGACCTTGATCACCTCGGCGCCGAAGTCCCCGAGCAGCATCGCCGTGATCGGGGCGGCGTAGACGGTCCCCAGGTCCAGTACCCGCAGCCCAGAAAGGGGTCCGATGCCGGACCGGGCGTCCTCGTCCGTCCCAGCCGTTGCCGTGGTCGGTGTGTCCTGGTGTCCACTATCGGTGGTGAATGCTGTGGTCACGCGCTTTCCTTCCTATGTGGGCCCCACCCCTACGGGATGAGGCCGCAAAGTCGGCGCCGCGTCGGCCCGGCCCGCGGCTTCCACCGGTGCGGCTGTGTTCTGGTGGAGGGAATCCGGCACCCCCGCAGATTCAATGAGCATGTGCCAGTGCTGACTCCGCGGTGACCGCGCAGCCCGGCCTCGGGTCCCCGAAGCTCAGGTCTCGGGCGACTCCGCCGGCAGCCGAGTGGCTACTTCGCCGAAGTTGACCTCTTCTGCTGCGCAGCACGTAGATGTTCCAGCTCGGAGCCGGCGGGGTGGTGGTGCCCGGTGACGTCGTGGGTGGCGTACACCTCCGGGGACTCCTTCACCTTGGCGAGGCTGGCGATGACTGTGACGGCAGGCGTCCCATGACCAGAATGTCGACGACGAAGATCAGTGCGATGGCGCCGAGGGTGATTGCCCATACAGTCGGTGAGACATTCATGATCAGGCTCCTTGTCGATGGTCGGTCATCATCGGGCGCGATGAGGCGGGCCGGTGCCACGACAAGACCGACCGCGGCGCCAGCCCGCCGTCTCGTGGGTGTTCGAGTGGAAGCCGTACCGTCATGGGCCAGAGTCGCCCGGCTGTGTTGTTGCCCGCCCGCGCCCCGCAGCGGTGAAGCCCTCGCCCTACCTAGGGGTCTCGGGGGCGGGGGTGACGACGATTCCGTCGTCGTCGCTGCTGAGGATCTCTCCGGGGGTGAACGTAACCCCACCGAAGGTCACTGGCACGTCAACCGTGCCTGCGCCCAGCTTGGCGCTCTTGCGAGGGTTGGAGCCAAGGGCCTTGATGCCCATGGGCAGGGTGCGCAGGGTAGCGACGTCACGCACGGGACCGTTGATGACCACCCCGACCCACCCGTTCTTCACCGCTGCGGCCGCGATGAGGTCGCCCATCAACGCTGAATGCAGGGACCCCCCTCCGTCGACGACGAGAACCTGCCCCTCGCCCGGCTCGTTGAGAACGGACCGGACGAGTGCGTTGTCGTGATGGCAGGAGACGGTGCGGATGACTCCGGAAAAGGAGGTGTGAGCGCCGAACTGATTGAGCTGGAGGTCACATGAGCGCACGTCGTCGCCGTGTTCGTCGGCGAGGTCGGCGGTTGCCGGTCCAGAGTACGGACTGACCGTGTCCATTTACGGGTCCTTCCTGAGGTGGGGCGGCGGGTCGTCACGCGGAGTCGCGGCTGAGGCTCCCCCCGTCGCTGGCGGATCATCGCTGCTGTAGGTCCTCGAGGCGGGGACAGGGTCGTGCAGGTCGTGGTGGTGGACTTCGTCCATCGTGTGGACGGCCTCGGCCAACACCGACTCGACGGGCGCACCGCGCAGACCACCGAGCCGAGTGGGCAGGACGCGACGCAGCAGCGGCCACAACAGGAACAGCGCGATGATCACGTAGATGGTCTTGGCGAAGGTGGTGTTGAACAGTCCGGTGATGGAGCCCTCGCTGATCTGGAGGGACAGGCGCATCTGACGTTCGGCTGAAGGGCCGAGGATCACGCCGATGATGGTGGGCACGACCGGCAGGCCGAACCGTCGCATCGCGAATCCGAGGCAACCGAGGATGAAGAGCAGGTACAGGTCGAAGGGCGACTGGTTGACGGAGTACGCACCGAGGCTGGCGAAGAACAGGATGCCGGAGTAGAGGTACGGCCGGGGGATCTCCAGGAGCTTCGCCCAGACCGGCGCCAGTGGCAGGTTCAGCACCAGCAGGATGACGTTACCGATGAAGAGGCTGGCGAGAAGGCCCCACACCAGTTCCGGCTCACTGTCGAGCAGGAGGGGTCCGGGCTGGATGCCGTACTGCTGGAAAGCAGCCAGGAGGACTGCTGCTGTTGCCGTCGTAGGGAGCCCCAGTGTGAGCAGGGGAACCAGTCCACCGGCCGCTGAGGCGTTGTTGGTGGCTTCGGGACCGGCGACGCCCTCGATGGCGCCGTGGCCGAACTCCTCCGGGTGCTTGGAGAGCCGCTTCTCGGTGACGTACGACAGGAACGTGGGGATCTCGGCCCCGCCGGCCGGGACCGCGCCGAAGGGGAAGCCGAGCGCGGTTCCTCGCAGCCACGGCTTCCAGGACCGCGACCAGTCCTGGCGACTCATCCGGGCCCTGCCCACGGAGATGATCTGTGCTGGGTGGCGACTGAGGTGTGCTGCCACCCAGAGCGCCTCACCGACGGCGAAGAGCCCCACCGCGACGACGACGATGTCGATGCCGTCCGCGAGCTCACCCACGCCGAAGGTGAGCCGCTGCTGGCCGGTGATGAAGTCGATGCCCACGATGCCCAGGGTCAGACCCATGAGAAGGGCCGCGTACCCGCGGACCTTGGAGGCGCCCAGCACAGAGGTGACTGCGATGAATGCCAGGACCATGATGGCGAACGTGTCGGGGGCACCGATCTGGACGGCGAGGTCGACCACGATGGGAGCGATCAGCACGATCAGCAGGGTGCCGATGGTGCCGGCGACGAAGGACCCGATGGCAGCAGTCGCCAGCGCCTGGGCGCCGCGGCCCGCCTTGGCCATCTTGTTGCCCTCGAT
>Ga0136634_10000993_pt1 | contig 11237 bp, 7 predicted proteins | sample AntDrymUQ8332106_2_FD_104654 | JGI IMG/M metagenome (GOLD analysis project Ga0136634, IMG submission 104654) | Polar desert sand microbial communities from Dry Valleys, Antarctica - metaG UQ833 (21.06) | ecosystem: Environmental > Terrestrial > Soil > Desert | place: Antarctica: Dry Valley... | reverse complement strand
TGTCTGCAATATCAAATAACTGCTGGATGCTGACGGGATGCAAACTGAATGCCACTTTCATATCGCCACTGTTCACCCGCTTTTCTAATTCAGCCAGTCCCCTGATGCCACCAACAAAATCTACCCGTGTATCCGTTCTTGGGTCTTTGATGTTCAATATTTTATCAAGGATATTTTCCTGCAGAATAGTTACATCTAAAATACCGATAGGATCATTTTTGTATGAATTTGCTTTTGCAGTCAATGCATACCATTGCCCGGCAAAATACATTCCAAAGCGGTGCAATTCTTTTGGAGAAAAACTGCTTTCTTTTTTTTGAACCTCAAAATCTTCTTCCAGTTTTTTTAAAAATGCTTCATCTGTTAACCCGTTAAGGTCTTTAGCAACACGGTTATAATCCAGTATGGCTAATTGGTTAGCAGGAAAAATGGTAGTGAGAAAATAATTGGCATCGCCGTTTTCTAAAGCATCAAGGGAGTGTAATTGAGTTTGTGAGGACACAAACTCTGGCAGCTGGCTGACTTTAGCAGCCGATGCTGCCCGGTGATGACCATCTGCTATATAAGTGAACGGGATTTTTTCTTTAAAAAGATTGGTGATGATATCAATAGTGGAAGCTCCGTTCACCACCCAGATCGTATGCACTACTCCGTCATCCGCTGTGAAAGTGTATTCTGCATTATTATGTTTCTTCCAGCTATTAAAAACATCTTCCAACTCTTTACTGTCCTTGCAGGCCATAAAGACATTCCCTGTTTGTGCTCTCGTTGTGGCTATATGGTTGATGCGGTCCCGTTCTTTTTCCGGACGTGTGAACTCATGCTTTTTTATAATATTATTAAAATAATCGTCTATGGATGAAACACAAACCAAACCGGTTTGTGTGCGACCCTTCCAGCCCAGTTCATAAATATAATAGCATCGATGTTCTTCAAAAAAGAGAACATGCTTTTTAATCAGATGGGCAAGATTTTCTTTTGCTGTATCATACACCTCCTGCGAATGAATATCGATGGTTGCCTGCAGATCAATTTCTGATTTGGTAACATGCAAAAAAGATAAAAGGTTTCCCTCTGCTTCTTTTCTTGCTTCTTCTGAATTCAGTACATCATATGGTTTTGATGCTACCTGCTTTGCATATTCGTTGTGCGGACGCAGGGCTTTAAACGGTTTAATATTCGCCATGAACTACTTGATTTTTAATGCTGCAAACATAATTTAATTAAGGGAAGATGGGTTTCATTAACAATCAATAAAAAAAAATAGAACCATTGCTAACAAATTCTTAATTCCATTTTTGTTAACAGCGAAGTATATGCGAAACTTTTTCTTTTGAATTATTATTACATCATAAAATAAACTGTATGAGAACATTTTTACCTTGCTTATTAACGATTTTGTTTTTATCCTGCGCTGACCGTTCTGTTTACAAATCACCAGACCTCGGTGCTCAATCTTTAAAGCATCAGACCATAGCTGTACTGCCTGTTAAGATTACTCAAACGGGGCATGTACCTAAAAATGTAACAGAGGCAGAAATTAAAGTTGCCAATGATAAATGGTCTTATGTTTTCCAGGAGTCATTGCATTCTTATATCCTGAAGCAGACCAGCCGCAATAAGAAGGGACAAGTTGTTTCCTTCCAGGCTTTGCAAAAAACAAATGCCATTTTAAAAGAAAAGGGATTTACCACTGAAGATCTATACAGCAAGGCGCCAGAAGAATTAGCTGCACTGTTGGAAGTAGATGCTGTACTGATGACGACATTGGAAAAAGATAAAAATTTCAGTGATGGTGTTGCTTACGGACTTGCGGCAGGAAGAACTGTTTTGAACGTTCTTTCTAAAAACACTGTCGGTTTACCGGGGGTCAATTCATCGGACATTAATATGAATTGCTATCTCTACGATGCGGGTGACAGTAAATTATTATGGAAAACTTATCGCACCGGCGGAACTGATCTTCCTGCTAATGTTGATGGTGTAATTGAATACTACAGTAACTGGATAGCAAAAAAACTCCCCTATAGAAGCTAACGTTTTTAAGTTGGCAAGCTGTTAGGAATGGCTTGCCAATTTCTATTTCAAGTTATCCTTTCTTCCCTTCAAAATATTTCATCAGATCAGTAAGGGCTTGTACGCTTTGGATAGGCAAAGCATTATACATAGATACCCGGAACCCGCCTGTAGTGCGATGCCCTTTTACTCCGATCATGCCTTCTTTTTCGCAAAGGACTGAAAACTCTTTTTCTGTTTCCACATCTGTACTAACAAAACACGCATTCATTTTGGAACGGTCTTGTTTAGCTACTGTTCCATTAAAAATCGCAAGGCTATCCAATGTATCATAGAACAAATTTGCTTTAGCATGATTTCTGTTTTCAATTGCTGCAATGCCGCCAATAGCTTTCAGCCACCTGAGCGTAAGCATACAAACGTATATGGCAAAAACAGGTGGTGTATTTAAAAGAGAACCAGCTTCTATATGATTCCGGTAATCCAGCATGGTAGGAATGGTGCGGCTCACTTTTCCTAAAATGTTTTTATTCACTACAACGATATTCACCCCGGCTGCACCAATATTTTTTTGCGCCCCGGCATAGATCAAATCAAATTTGTTGAAGTCCAGTTGCCGGCTTAAAATATCACTGCTCATATCGGCAACAAGAGGAATCCCTTTGCTATAAAAAAGATCCAGGTCCTGCCATTGCGTTCCATACACCGTATTATTAGTCGTCAGATGCAGGTAAGAAGAACTGGTGTCAACCTCAAATTGTTTTGGCAAAAAAGTATAATCAGCATCTTTTGAACTGCACACCACATCTATATCACCAAACAATTTTGCTTCTTTGATTGCCTTTGCAGCCCAAATTCCGGTATCAGTATAAGCTGCATTACCTTTTTCATCTAAAAGATTCATTGGCACCTGGAAAAATTGCGTAGAAGCACCTCCATGCAAAAACAAAACCTCATGGTATGCATCAAGATTCATCAGTTCCTTAATTAACATAACAGCTTCAACAACAACGGCACCGAATATTTTTGTACGATGTCCAATTTCGAGAATAGAAAGTCCTGTGTTATTGAAATCAATCAGAGCCCTGCTTGCTTCTTCAAAAACTTCTTTAGGTAAAATAGAAGGACCGGCGTTGAAATTATGAACAGAAATTTTAGTATGGATCACTTTATAAAAGTTAAGATGCAAATGTAAATTAATCGGAAATGATGTTCTAATTAAGGAGTGGGGGTATGTTCCCGTCCTTTAATATTTGCATTTCTCCATGCCTTATTCAGTTCTTCAAATTCTTTTAAATCTTCTTCAGTGAAATTTTTATTGGAAAGCTTTGAAAGATCGGGCTGGCCTGCATCTACCCAGGCAGTAAACCAAAATGATGCTGTGGCATAAATAGATTGGCGCAACCTTCTTTCTATCATTCCTTTCAGCATTGAGTCATAGGTTTTAGAAAAAAAAGAAGAATATTGCCGGATCACTTTCCCATTCCGTTCTTCAAAAGCAAATTTTTGATCTTGAGGAAAACGATCAGTTAATTCTTTTTCATATTGCAAAACCGTATCGGCAGCGGCAGCGCTTTCCAAAATTCGCTTCCATATATAATCCGAAGGGTTTTTTATGTAATCAGCTTTGCCAATAAACAGATCCCATTCTTTTTCTAAAAGCAATTCCGGTATCCTGCTTTCCCAAAATCCATGAATGCCTCTTTGATTGGAATATTGCCCATTGTGGTTGGTATGCGCATGCAATGGCACATGAGCATCGGAAAGATAATGCCCGATTTCCGCTGAAAGTTTTAAGATCTTTGCACCGTTTTTTTCTTTGAATGCTTCTGTAAGTCTTCGCTGCATGATCTGCACCCACCAGGGAACGATGCCATATTGCTTCAGCGTATCTTCAGTATATTTCAAAACCGCTTCATCCCATCGCCTTGGTAAAGAATCAAAAGGATAAATGCCATAATGATTGATGTCTATATAATGTCGTGGACCTTCTTCTATCACGGCATACCTTCTTTTATCCGGGTCAACAGCATGTTCGCTTAAAAAATCAATATGCTGTTTGTAAAACACCATCATTTCCGGCGGTAATAAAAACACCGCATGATGGTTGATTTTTTGATGCGCATAGAAACCCCAGCAGAAGCAATGCTGATAAATTAATACTGATAGAAATACAAATAAAAGTTTCTTCATAATTGCTAACTATCTATTGTTTTACACCTTCCTCTACATGCACCACACCACCCGTAACCGCATATTTCATAGCATCTCCCGACGTAAGGTGGCCTATTCTTTTCACTTTTGATCTTGGTAAGATATAAAGTTGTCCTGCGAAATTATATGCCTGCGGCACATAAACAGAAACATGCTGGGCGCCCATATCAAACTTTGCCAGTTCTGCATCGGTTAAAAAACCAATGATCCATACATCATCTGAAAACGCATTAATCAAAACTGCTTTGTCAAACTTTTTTTTGTTGCCGGCAAATGCTCCAAAAAAGTCTTTTGTGGAAGAATAAATGAATTTAACACCCGGTGTTCTTTCCAGCCAGTAATCAAACAGATTTAAAATACTGGTCATCAGTATGGTGGAACTGACCCAGCCAATAAGTATAACGAAGACAATGATGATAATAAAGCCGATGCCCGGAATATTTATATAAGGTCGCAGGATGCCATCTACTTTTTCAAATAACCAGTAGAGCAGCCAGCCTGTTATAGTAATAGGGGCCAGAACCAATATACCCTGGACAAAATAGCGAACGATCTTTTTAAAAAAGGAGCTTTTCTTAGTTGGAACTTCTTCAGCCATACGCAATTTTGGGCAAAGGTAACCGGGCATGCCTTTCATCATCCAAAACAAGGAATTTATAAAAAAATAAGGCGGAAACTTTGGTTACGTAAAAAGTTTCCATAGTTTTGCGGCCCGAATATGGAAGCAAAAGATAGAATATTAGTGAAGGCACATGATCTGTTTAATCGCTATGGAGTTCGTTCTGTATCAATGGATGATATTGCTGCTCAACTCGGCATGTCAAAAAAAACGCTTTACCAGTACTATATAGATAAGGAAGAATTAGTCAGCGCTGTTTTTATACAGGTTATTGAGGGTAATAAAACAAGATGTCTTGCAGACCGCAATCAGGCGGAAAATGCCATCCATGAAATTTTTCTTGCTTTTGATATGATGCAGGAAATGTTTGCACAAATGAATCCTGTGGTTATTTACGACCTGGAAAAATATCACCCACCTGTATATAAAATTTTTCATGAACACAAATACAATTTTTTATACCAGGTAATCAAAACAAATATTGAAAAAGGAATTAAAGAGGAATTATACAGAGCTGAGATTGATGTGGAGGTGATGACACGATTTCGTATTGAAAGTATATTTCTCCCTTTTAATGCGGAGGTCTTTCCTAATAACAGAACGCATCTCGTTCATATTGAGCACCAATTGGTAGAGCATTTTTTATATGGGCTGGCCACTGCCAAAGGACAAAAACTAATTCAGAAATATAAAAATCAACGAACGAAAAAATAACACTGATGAAAAAGATATTATCTGTTTCATTGCTGCTCCTGTTTGCAGGTTTGGTGCAGGCGCAACAACGGTATGAACTGACAGTAAAAGAAGCTGTGGACGCGGCTTTTAAAAATGTGATCGAATTGAAAAATGCGCAGATTGACTACCAGATACAGGAAGCCAAAAATAGAGAAATTTTAGGACAGGCATATCCGCAGATCAGCGGGAATGTTGCTGCAAATCATTATTTAAAATTGCCAGGTGTACTTTTTCCGCAATCTGAGGAAGGAATTTATACGGCTTTAAAACGAGAAAACTTAATATCTCAATCAACTTCAGCTCCACCTCCTGTTTTAGTGCCTTTCAGTTTTCAGCAGCCCTGGAATTTAAGTGCTGGTGCAACTTTAATGCAATTATTATTTCAGCCCGATGTATTTGTTGGCTTGCAGGCAAGGCAAACTGCGCTGGATTATTCATCTGCGCTTATTGAGCAAACAAAAGAAAAAATAAAAGACTCTGCATACAAAAGATATTATGCTATCCTGATAGCAGAGAAGCAGTTGTTCTTTATTGATGATGGGTTGAAACGTTTAGCTAAATTATATCGTGATGATTCCATCATGTATGTAAATGGATTTGCTGAAAGACTCGAATTAGATAAGGTACAGGTTCAGATCAACAACCTGCAAAGCACCCGCAACAATATTGCCGTTGGAGTTGAGCTGGCTTATGCAGCTTTAAAATTTGCCATTGGTGTTTCACAAAAAGATGTGGTGGTGCTCAAAGATGATCTTAGTACAGCAAATATTAAGGATAATATCCTGAATGCAGATTTTAAATATGAAGACCGTGTGGAAATAAGAACATTGAGTCATGTAAAAAAATTACAGGGACTTGATTTGAAAAGAAATCAATTGGGATACATTCCTACTGTTTCTGCCATGGCAAATTATTCAGCAAATGGCCAGGGGCAAAACTTCTATACATCGGGTAGCACCACCTGGATCAACAGCGCATACATTGGATTAAACATCAATGTTCCCATTTTTGACGGCTTGCAAAGAAAATACAAGGTGAAGCAGTCGCAATTAAAATTGCAGCAGGTTGATAATTCAATTGATAATGTAAAGCAGGCAATTGACTTTGAACAGGTAGTTACAAAACAAATGCTGTTAAGTGCTTTATCAAATTTGGACATCCAGGAAAAAAATATGAAGCTGGCTGAAAAAGTATATAATACTACCAAAATCAAATTTGAAGAAGGACTTACCACCTTTAGCACCGAAGTGTTGCTGGCGGAGAACGATCTCCAGGCCTCCCAATCAAATTATTTTACGGCTTTATACAATGCGGTTATTACTAAAATAAGTTATCAACGATCATTAGGAAAATTAGAATAATGAACCATCCTACACATCATAATAAAATGTTTTTCATGAAAAGGAATCTCGTAATATTAGTCGCAGCAGCCATTGTGCTGGCGTCCTGCGGCGGCTCTGCAAAAAATGATAAAGGAGCCTTGAATGATAAGAAAGCCGAATTAGAAAAATTAAAAGGCGAACAAAATACGATCAATAAAAAGATCAATGAACTTGAAAGCGAAATTGCAAAGCTTGACCCGGCTGCTGAATCAAGCACAGCGAAACTTGTTAGTGTTACACCTGTAGCCACAGGTGACTTTTCTCATTATATAGACCTGCAGGGTAGAGTTGATGCCACCAATATTTCTTACGTGGCGCCTCCTAACGGGCAGGGCGGAGTGGTAACCGCTTTATATGTAAGCCAGGGACAGTCTGTACGCAAGGGCCAGGTGATTGCAAAATTAGATGCGCAGTTGATCACCCAGCAAATAGAACCATTGCAGGTGCAATTAGCTTCTGCTACCGATACATACAACCGCACAAAAAAATTGTGGGACCAGGGGATTGGCAGTTACCAGAATGTGCTTTCTGCAAAAACCGGAATGGAAAGTTTGCAAAAATCAATTGGAATCATTCGCAAACAGGCAGCACTAATGACGGTGACGGCTCCTACATCGGGAGTGATTGACGAATTAAATTTAAGAGTGGGAGAAATGCTTACTGCCATGCAAAATCCTCAAATGCCACAAATACGAATTGTAAATACCGGCAGTTTAAAAATAGTGGTAGCTGTACCTGAAAATTATATTGGACAGGTAGGTGTTGGAAGTAAAATTACAGTTGTTTTGCCTGAGCAGAATAACAGGGAAATACCAGCCACTGTAAATGTTGTACAGAAAGTAATAAACCCAACCACCCGTTCATTTGACATAGAGGCCAAAATACCAGCCGATGCTAATCTGAAACCCAACCAGATTGCCCAGATACGGATTAATGATTATGCTGCTAAAAATGCTTTAACCGTTCCGTTGAACGTAGTGCAAAGCGATGAAAAAGGAAAATATGTTTTTGTAATGGAAAAGGCCGGAACGAAAAATATTGCAAGAAAGAAAACTGTAAATGTTGGTCAGGCCTATGGTGAAAATATTGAAATAAAAGGCGGTCTTTCAGCAGGCGAAAAACTAATTACCGAGGGCTATCAAAATCTTTATGAAGGGCAGGCGATAACTACAGGACAATAGGCGGGAGTTTCCGACATTATGTCGCCTCCCCTTCCGCCTATGGCGGAGCGGATTTAAAAAAAGACAGACACAAACGACCGGGGTGGGTTTGCTGAATAGAGATAAGAACCTTGAAGAGTGAGAAGCAACAGACGATGGTAAAAGAAACATAAGTTGACCTCAAAAAAATTAAGATGAAAGTTTTAGAAGGAATGTCAAAAAAGTTTAAAGAATTTAAACCTACCAGTTGGGCAGTTGATAATAAAACAGCCGTCTATATCATAGCCATCATCATCACAGTATATGGGTTAATGAAGTTTAACTCCATGCCAAAGGAACAATTTCCAGATATTGTTGTGCCTACTATTTCCATAAGCACTGTATATGTTGGAAATTCTCCAAAGGATATTGAAAACCTGGTAACAAGACCTATAGAAAAAGAATTAAAAGGAATCAGCGGCGCCAAGGTCAATAAAATTCAAAGCACATCGCAGGCCGATTACAGTCTCATCATTGTGGAGTTTGATACCGATGTAAAAACGGAATTGGCCAAACAAAAAGTAAAAGATGCTATTGATAAGGCACGCACTGATCTGCCAACGGATCTTACACAGGAACCCAATGTGCAGGAATTTGCTTTTAGCGAAATGCCCATCATGTTTGTAAACATCAGTGGCGATTATGATGGTATAAAACTAAAACAGTATGCTGACAGGATGCAGGATAAGTTTGAAGAATTAAGCGAGGTAACAAGAGCGGAAATAGTAGGTGCGCCGGAGCGGGAAATACAGGTGAATGTTGATCCATACAAAATGACTGCGGCAAGGGTAAGTTTTATGGATATTGAAAATGCCATCAGCCGGGAGAATCACGACATCACCGGGGGGTTGATAGACGTTGGTAATATGCAGCGGACACTGATGGTGAAAGGACAATTTTTGAGTGCCCGGGATCTATATGGTATTGTTGTTAGGAGCAGTGCACAAGGCGCATCGGTTTACCTAAGGGATATTGCAGAGATAAAAGATACCATTAAAGAAAAGGAAAGTTATGCCAGGCTTGAGGGAAAAAATGTAGTGACACTGAACATAGTTAAAAGAGCCGGCGAAAACCTGATTGATTGTGCTGAGAAAGTGAAAGCGGCTGTTGACGAAATGCAGCGGAACGAGGAATTACCCAAAGACCTGAAAGTATTGATAACCGGCGATCAGAGCAAGCAAACAAAAACCTCTTTTTCTGAACTGATCAATACTATTATCATTGGTTTTGTATTGGTGCTTATTATCCTCATGTTTTTTATGGGTGTTACCAATGCATTTTTTGTGGCCCTAAGTGTGCCGCTGAGTGTATTTGTGGCATTTTTGTTTTTACCTGCGGCAGATGCCATTATCGGTACAAGTGTTACGCTGAATTTTATTGTTTTATTTGCCCTGTTATTTGGTTTGGGAATTATTGTGGATGATGCTATTGTGGTAATTGAAAATACACACCGTATTTATGATAATGGCAAAGTGCCCATTGTGCGAAGTGCTAAAGAAGCTGCAGGTGAAGTTTTTATTCCTGTATTAGCCGGTACAGCAACTACACTTGCGCCATTCTTTCCGCTGTTGTTTTGGAAAGGATTGATCGGTAAGTTTATGATCTACCTGCCCACCATCCTTATTCTTACTCTGGCTGCTTCGCTTATTGTTGCTTTCTTCTTTAATCCTGTTTTTGCAGTGAGCTTTATGAAACCTGAAGGAAAAGAACATGCGAAGCCAAAGAAAGCTATCTTCAGGAATAAATGGCTTCTTGTTTTTATAATAGGTGGTATTTTACTTCACGTTGCAGGCATGCATGGCATTGCCAATTTCCTGTTGCTGATGGCGATACTCATGATTTTCAATGCTTATGTGCTTAATGATGCGATACATGGTTTTCAGAAAAAAGTTCTGCCATCACTGATGAATCGTTACGAAAAATTATTGCGGTGGATACTGGTGGGTACAAGACCGGTTTGGGCTTTTGTTTCCCTTTTCCTGTTATTCATTCTTTCGGTGGTACTGTTAATGTTCCGCGGTAATAAGCAAACGTTTTTCCCAAGCGGCGATCCCAATTTTATATATGTATATGTAAAGCTGCCTGTGGGTACAGATGCAGAACATACCGACAGCATTACAAGGTTGCTTGAAAAAAGAGTGTATAAAGTTTTGGAAAAAGAAGAGCCCGGAACGGAAGGAAGCATTGTTGAAAGCATCATCACTAATGTGGCCGTAAGTGCAAATAATCCAAGAGATAATAACCGCAGTGTGCAAAGCCACCTTGGGAGGATACAGGTTTCATTTGTGGAATACGAAAAAAGGCATGGCACCAGTACGGGTCCTTATAAAGATTCGATTCGGGTGGCCATGAAAGGCATTCCCGGTGCCAGCATTGAAGTAGCGCAGGAAGATGGCGGACCTCCCACTGATCCCCCTGTGAATATTGAAATAGTAGGTGATAATTTTGAAAGCATTGCCTCGGTTTCCAGCCAGCTTTACAATTATCTTGATACCAACAGGGTTAACGGAATAGAAAATCTGCAGCCGGATGTTGATTTGAATAACCCTGAAATAACAGTTAGTGTGGACAGAGAAAGAGCCATGCTGGAAGGATTAAGTACGGCACAGGTAGGCATGGAAATTCGCACTGCAGTTTTTGGAAAAGAGGTGAGTAAATTAAAAGAAGGCGAAGATGAATATAAAATTCAATTGCGCTACAGCGATCTGCTTCGCAACAATATTTCCGATGTAATGAACATGCGCATCACTTTTATGGACATGAATACCATGCAGGTAAAATCCATTCCATTGAGCGCTGTGGCTAAAATTGATTATACCAATACAACAGGTGGTGTAAAAAGAAAGAATGTAAAAAGAACCATACAGCTGCAAAGTAATGTGCTTGATCCCACCATGGTAGGGCCAATTAATGCAGAACTGCAAACAAAGATTGAGGATTTTAAAACCAAAGTAAAAATTCCTTCTGATGTAACCATCCGCCTGAGCGGCCAGAGTGAACAGGAACAGGAAACAAATGCTTTCCTCGGTACGGCTTTCATGATCGCTATTGGTTTGATCTTTCTTATACTTG